>JGI10216J12902_100859105_pt1 | contig 10070 bp, 9 predicted proteins | sample KanNatreferecore_FD_12902 | JGI IMG/M metagenome (IMG submission 12902)
CCGCCCGCCTTTGCGGAGCACGCGGAAGATTTCCCCGAAGAGGTGCGGCTTCGCTTGCGAATCAACCAGGTTGAGAACGCAGTTGGAAACCACCACGTCCACGGATTCATCCGCCACCAGTGGACGGCGGCGCAGATCACGCAGCAGATCATCCGCCGCCAGGAACGAGGCGGCGTCAGCGATCGGACGGTCCTTCAACTCAGCGTCCAGTCTTTCCAGATCGAGGGTCAGGTCCTGGATGCGACCCTTGCGGAATTCAACGTTGGCATAGCCGAGGCGTTCGGCGACCACCGGTGCGTTTCGCCGCGCCACTTCCAGCATCTCGTCGGTCATATCGACGCCGATGACTCGTCCGGCGCGGCCAACAATTTGCGCGGCAATGAAACAAATCTTTCCCGTCCCGCTTCCAAGGTCGAGCACCGTTTCGCCGGATTTGAGGTGACGGCTCGGATCACCACATCCGTAGTCCTTTTGGATCACTTCCGTCGGAATGATCTTCAGGTATTGCGGATCGTAATCGACGGGGCAACAAAGCGCCGTTTCGGGCGCCTGTGCCGCGGCGGCGTAACGGGACCTGACCGCGGCTTCCGTCTCGAGCGGCTTGAGGGAATGTCCGGGTGCAAGAGGGTTTTCTTTCGCGTGCATCGGGATGAAGGCTAAGGCCGGATGCCGCCGAAGACCAGTCGATTGTCACGTTTGGTGCCCCTTCGTCCGACGTCTTACGGCACCGGCGGCCAGGCGGTCGGGATGCGCGCCGGCGAGATAACGGCACGTCAGCCACAAGTCCGTTAGAGATGTGACCAGCGCGCCTCGTTTCGCAAACCGGCGCGCGGAGGACAAGACCTGCGATCTCAACCCGACAACCCGCCCCACTTTTTTCATGCGCCGGCACAAGTCGAAGTCCTCGAAAACCGCGAATTCTCTAAAGCCGCCCAGCGCTTCAAACGCGGCCCGGCGAACGAAAATGCCCTGGTCGCCAAAATGCCAGCCAAGCCATCGGCTCCGCCAATCAGCCATCGCACACGAGAATTGGAGAAACGGTGAGGCATTAACGTAGCGGCGACGGAAACCGCCGCCAACGACCTGTTCGTCTTTCAGCGCGGACTCGATGGCGCGCAATCCTTCGGGCGGGATCAACGTGTCCGCGTGGAGAAAAAGCAAGACGGCGCCCTGTGCGTTTGCGGCCCCGAGGTTCATCTGTTTGGCGCGATGTGGCCCGCCGCTCCGCACAAAACGGCATTGGGCGGCTTCGGCGATACGAACCGTTGCATCGCTGCTGCCCCCATCGACAACGATGATCTCGTGGGGCACAATGTCGGCAGCAATGCGCTCCAGCGACTCGGGTAACAACTCCGCTTCGTTCAGAGTGGGGATGACGATGGAGACCATGGGGTCAGCGAGTCGCGTCGCAGAGGGGAGGAATGAGTCCCCTGCTGACGATACAGCCAGGAGCGTTGAAAAACTCTTGAAACTCAACGCCACAGATTCGCGTCTGACAGTTGTGCGAAAACATATTCTGATCGCCACCTTAGTGACCGCCGCCGCTTGCGGCAAGGCGGCCACGCTGCAACTGAATCTCTCCGCCCCCACGGCTTATTCCGGCATCTGCGACGCGTCCGCCGCCGTGGCGCTCGGCGACAGGCTGTTCGTCGCCGCCAATGATGAGGACAACCGTCTGCGGATCTACGACCGTGACAAAGGCGGTCCGCCGATACGTTCCATAGACCTTTCGACGTTTCTTCAGGCGGATCGACAGTCGCCCGAAGCCGATCTCGAAGGCGCCGCGCGCGTCGGCAACCGCATCTATTGGATCAGTTCTCACGGGCGGAACCAGAACGGAAAGCGGCGGCCTGGGCGCGAACGTTTCTTCGCCACTGAAATCAGGGGCAACGGGGAAAGCATTGAACTGGCGCCGACGGGAAAGCCGTACCGGAATCTGCTGCGTGACCTGGTAAACGAACCGAAGCTGAAAGCGTTCAACCTTGGCGACGCTTCGCGGCTCGCGCCCAAAGAACCGAACGCGTTCAACATCGAGGGCCTTTGCGCAACGAGCGAGGGTCATTTGTTGATCGGATTCCGCAATCCGATTCCACGGAGAAAGGCGCTTCTGGTTCCGCTGCTCAATCCTGCCGAGCTTATTGAGAGCGGGGCGCCAAAGTTCGGCGATGCCATCCTTCTCGACCTGGGCGGCCTTGGCGTGCGCGAGATTTCCCGGCACGAAGACAGGTATGTGATCGTGGCCGGCTCTTTTGACGGCGCGGGCAAATCGCATCTCTACGAATGGGATGGACGTTCGCCTGCGGCGACTCATCTCGGTAAGATCGATTTCGGCAAATTCAACCCGGAAGCGGTCATCTTTTATCCCGATCGGGGACGCGACGAGATTCAGGTGTTGAGCGACGACGGGAACATGCTGGCAGGAGGGAAGAAATGCAACGACTTGAAGGATCCGTCGCAAAAGACTTTTCGCGGTTTGTGGTTGCGGCAAGCGGGACTGTAGCGGCTTCTTTCCCGATCTTAATCGTAATCTTACTCTTAACCTCCAAGAACCTCGGCAAGATTACGATTACGAGCCTGCTAGAGAATTGGCTCGCCCTCACCCTGGCCCTCTCCCCCAGGGAGAGGGAACTGCCTTCGGCCACGCTGGGACGAATGACCCAAGTCCTGGCGCGAGAGAAAGCGCCGCCAGTCTTCTGCGGTGTCCACGTCCTCCAATTCCCGCAATACCTCAACGCTCAACCCGGCGTTCCGGGCATGAGCGATCGTGTCCGCGAAGACACTGTCTGTGCTCCAGGAAATACCTTGGAATAAATTGGGCTGCGGCTGCCGCAGGCCAATCAGCCAATAGCCGCCATCAGCCGCCGGGCCGAGGACAACATCGTTAGTCAGCAGCGCCGCGCAGGCGCGACGGATGTCCTCGGTCGTAACCGAGGGACAGTCGGAGCCGATGATGACCACGTTTGTCGCGCCGGCGGCGAAGGAGGCGGCGAACGCATTTTGCAGACGGTCGCCCAGGGCGCCCGGGCCTTGTGGCTGGCACGTCCAGGCGTGCTGCAACCAGGGTCGGATTTCATCGACGGCGTCGTCGGGCGTGAAACGAAGTTCCACCTCCGGCAGAGACTGCAGACGTTCGAGCAACGCCGCGACAACCTGCCGGTAGGCGGCACAGGCGGTGGGGGCGCCGATGGACTCAGCGAGGCGGGTCTTGACCGTTCCGATTCGCGGTGCTTTGACAAAAACGATCAGCTTCTCCGGCGTCATGCAGAGCGACGGCCACCGGTTGTGGGGATCGCGGAGACAAGGGCTTTCTCGAAATCCTGAATGACGTGGCGCTTTCCCCGCTTCACAATGTTGTGTCCTTCGGCTTTCAAGCGCCGTTTGAGATTTGCGATTCCGCCCGGGTACTTCCCGTTCAGTTCGCCGCCGGACTTGAGCGTCCGCCAATAAGGCGTGATTCGCTTCTTTCCCTCCGCGGCTGCCTCTTCGGCCGCATGGGCGGCGATCCAGGCGAAAATCCCCGTGGTAATCGGGCAAGCGACATCGACTCCGTGATCATTCGCCAGTCGCGCCCGAATTTCGTTAATGGTAATCAGCTTTCCCCTGGGCACCTCTTGCATGACGGCATCCACTTCTTTGGGAGCGGGAATGACCATCGTGCCGGTCCCCCAGCGCTCCGTCATTTTGCCGGTGATGCGGCCCACTTTGGGGAGGCCTTTGCTGTCCGCGAGCTTTTCACGCCACGATTTTCGAGGTTTCATTGTTTCGTCTTCGCTTGTTTCGGACCCAGCCGATCAAACGTCTAACTTTCCGAATCACGGTTGACGCCGCTCCTGAGAAGGAACCAGGAGGCAATGACCACCGGAACGCCCACCTTCACCATCCTGCCCACCAGATCGGCCAACAAGGTGATCGGTCCGCCGGCAATCGGCTCGTCACCGGTCGTTTGTGATTTCTTTTCGGCGGCGGTGCTTACCAGTATCGCCACGGAGATCAGGATTCCGAAGCAAGTCGCCGCCGCGGCGAGGGGCGAGATCGGATGGCGCACGATCAGGTATCGGATCGCCACCGCGGGAATCAATCCGACGATAATCAACAGAATCGTTTGCATTCGGGTTGGGTCGCCAGGTCAGGCACCGGGTGACGCACCGCGGACGTAGCCGGGTTGGATGAGGTTGACTGTTATTGCAATTGCCGGGGGATGGTCTGTTGCAGCCGGCGCAAATCAACAAGAGTATCCTTCGATGCCGTGCCGCGATTGAAGATTCGACCCTGGGACCGCCATTTCCAATACTCGACATGCCCGTCGGCGAAACTGAGCACCGCGCCGTTGTTGTGCCTTTTGGCCGGACTGTCGCCCCACTCATCCATCGGGAACGATCTCAAGCCGATGTTGCCGTCGTTAATGCTCTTTTCATCCTCATCCATGAACACGAGTGCTCTGACCGGCGGTGGATCCACGATTTGCGCGAACTTCTGTCCGCCCTTGCCCATGTGGCTGCTCATGGCGTAACTGCGCGTGCGCGGATAGGCCGTGTCGCCGCGGCTTACGCGGGATTTGTCCGCCGGACATTTGTAGATCGCGGCGGACGTGTTGTAGCGAAAGAGGATTCCGCTTTCGATGTTGCTGGTGGTCACGTCCACTTGTGCGTTTCCCAGAATCCACGAACCGGCGAGGCTGAACGGCGCGTCAACTTCGTTGGGTGGACAAATATCGCGGTTGTCGCCCAGATACAACTCCCAGCAAAGTTGGAGCTGCTTGAGGTTGTTGAGACACTGCGTCGTGCGCGCCCGGTCTCTGGCCCGGGCCAACGCCGGCAAAAGCAGAGAGGCCAGGATCGCAATGATCGCGATCACCACCAGCAGTTCGATCAGCGTAAAAGCCGCCGCGTCAGGCCAGGAACGCCTCGCCTCTGCTTTCAACGATCGCCGCGGCATAAGTCAACGGTCTGTACGCGATGGACGCCTGATTAGATCGAATATTTGGCAATAATCCAGTCCGGAATCACCTCGGCCCGGCTCGTCTTCAGGTTGATCATGGCGTAATGAAAGTAGCCGTCGCAGGACAGCTTGCCGGTCTTCTTCCGAACGATCTCAAACCGCACCAACACTCCCTCCCTGAACAGTTCGTCGATCCAGGTGCGGACGGTGAAATGATCGCCGAGGCCGAGCGGGCGTTTGTATTCGATGTGTCCCGTGCGCACATACCATCCAAATCCAGCTTTGGTGAACTCCTCCATCGACATGCCATAGCAGCGCGCCATCTGGTCGTAACGCGCGGCCAGCACGTAATCCATGTAACGACTCGCATGTACGTGCTGGTTCATGTCGATGTCGTCCGGGCGAACCTGAAGCTCGGTTTCGAATTTCGAGCGGCCCAGGGGTGCATCTTTATTGCAACTCTGCATGGCTGAGATTCCATCATTTCGCGAACTTTTGTGGCGCAGGGTGCTCCGCCACCATCCTCAGCGCTTCGTCGATCAGGATTTCACCGGTCATTTCACCCAGGCTAGTGCGCGTGATGTAGTCGTATCGTTTGAAACTGCTCCAGTCCACTTTCGTGAGAATGTAACCAAAGGCATCATTGGTCAGCCCGAAGAGGAGATTGTGTTCGCCGCGCATTTTCCGTTTCAGGTAATAGCCGATGTTCGGCAGCGCTTCGCCGGGAATGGTCAGAATTTGCGCGTTGCCGACGTTGACGACGTTAAGTTGCGTCGTGACACGCGTCAGATCGTTCGTCGGATAGCCGAGCGGTGACGAGAGCAGCACGGCCCGGAGCAGGGGAGAGTCGATCGGGAAGGTGACCGTCTTCGCCGCGCAGAACAGCATCGGCTCTCTCTGTTCCGGCGCGGACTGGACGATGCGCAGGGCTTCGTCGGCCAGCAACTGTCCGATGCGGACGCACTCGGCCCAGGTCCGAACCTCTTTGCCGTCGGGAGCGCGGTTGTCCGCCGTGACCATGCCGCCTTGCGCGCTGTTCATGAAGATGCCGATGCCGCCTCCCTTTTCGCCAAGGCGGTCGTACAGTGGGCCGACGAGATCGGGACTCAAGGCACCCGCGTCGGAACCGAGGACTTCGGGATGGACCGCATAGTTGACGAGCGTGGCGAATGCCTTGCCGTCGGCGCCGATAGCTTGAATGACATGGCAACGCGGGTCGTAAAGTTCGTCCGCGTAGTAGTTGAACGCGATTTTCCCTTTCGCCTGGCCGGTGGCGATCTTCAAACTGGCCGGTCGCATCTTTTCGGTCGCCTCGTTAATGGCCTCCGCGGCGCGCGCGCAAACGAGGTCCAGGTACTTGAGATCCGTGGAGAATTTGCCGTTGTGATCGGGAAATCCGTAACAATCCGGCGCGCTGTGCGTGTGGGTGGCGCCGATAAGAATGTTCTCTGGCGGCATTCCTTTGACCTTCGCGCGGATCCGGTTGGCCAGCACGGAAGGAAATCCGAGGAAATCGACGCTCACGATGGCTACCTTCGTATCATCGTCGGCCAGCACCAGCGCGCGCACCGTCAGGTCGCCGTGCTTCCCGGTAACCGGATGCGACGGACCGATCCCGCCGGAGACCGGCAATAACGGTTCGGGCGTGACGATCCGGACGGCGATGCCGGCGCGAAACTCCGCCCTTCCTGCCATCGCCAACAGCAAGCAACCGCCAAGCACAAGAGTATACAGGTTCATGGCGCGAGTTAAGAACTCTCCAAACCATTTCGCAAGGAACTTTCGACTCACGAACGCGGATGCGGAATTGTCCCCTTCATCAATTGGAAGTCAAAAACTTCAATAACTCCAATTGCTCCCGGTCGTTCAGGGATTCCAGCAGGCCTTCCGGCATAAGGGAGTTCTCACTGGGGTGGCGCTGAGCGATGTCGCCCTTGGCAATGACCGACTCGCCCGCCGTCGTTCGAATCGTGAGCGCGCTCGGCGTCTCGTTGATCACCAGTCCGGAGACAACGTCGCCGTTCTTCGTCTCGACCGTGGTCATTTGAAAATCGGCTCCGACAACGGCATTCGGGTCGATGACGCTTTCGAGGAAATACCGGATGCCGTTTTTGCCCGCTCCGGTGAGCTCCGGACCGAGGCGCACGCCGTCCTTTCCGAGAATGTGGCATTGCGCGCAAAGTTTTTGAAAGTGCTGCCGGCCCGTGCCCGCGTCGTACGCCCATAATGGCGCTTCATCAAAGACCTTCTCCATTCGTGAGATCTGCGTTTGTTTCTCCGCCGGGCTTTGAAGGATTCTGCCCCACGTGGCGGTGACTCGTTTGTCCACTTCGGCGTTCTTCAGCTCTGTAAGCTGACGGATGTGGAATGCGGTGAGCTGGTCGCGCTTGAGGCGGCCGGCCCCGACGGCATCCAGCAGCGCCAGCGCGAAGTTCGCCCGGCTGGTCAACGTGTTCAGCGCCGCCGACTTTGCCTGTGGCTCAAATTTCTCGAAACGATTGAGCAAGGCTTCCGTCACTTCCGAAGCATCGAAACGCGCGAGCAGATTGATCGTTGGCAATCGAAACGCCGGATCATCAAGCAACTGCAGGAAAACCCCAACCGATGCGCGGTCGAGTGCGCGACTGAGCACGGCGAAAGCGTGTTTGCGCGATTCACCATCTGCGGCGGTGTCGCCGAGCGTCTTGCGAAGCTGCGGGAACATTGAATCGTCGCCGAAAACGGCGGCCAGTTGTTGGGCCTGCCGCTGAACACGCGGGTCATTGCTGGCGTAAAGCCTGGATGCTGCCTGCTTCCAGGCGACAGGCATCGGGACATTGGCGCGGGATTCCATTGCCAGCCAAAGGCCGGCCAGCCGGCGTCGGAGCGCCTCGCCTTCCGTCTGCGTGAGCGAGGCGACAACCCGATTCAACGCGCCGCCCTCGAACGTCGCGGCATACCACCAGATCCAGTCGGCGAGCGGCGGGATTTTCGTTCGGTCCGCGATGGTGAATGCCCGGTCGAGCGTGGAACCTCCCACGCGGCCTTCCGAAGTGGCGGTCATTCGTTGGGCAAGTCCGTGCCACAGCAACAGAGGCAGGTTGCGGTCCTCCTGATCTTCGCCGCGTTGCGCCAGCGCCTCGATCAATTCCCACGAAGTGCCGGCCGGCACGCGCTGGATCGCCGACGCCAGGTAGAGTCGCACGACCGGCGAAGCTTCGGACCTGGCAAGCCGCACGAACTCGGCCAACAATTCCGGCGTCACGTTTCGATCGTCGGCGAGAAGCTGAATCGTCCAGCCCCTGACGTATTCGTCCGGATCCTTCAGGGCCCGCCCCGCCGCCTCGTCGGAGAGAGCGCCGATGGCGTGCAGCGTCCAGAGCGCCCGTAACCGGCGCGGCGCATCGGCCTGTTTTTGGGTCATCTCCAGCAACGTCGCTGTCGCCTTCGGTTCGATGCCGCGCTTCAACGAGCGCTCGTGCAGCAATCGCCGCGCAGTGCGAACGAACCATTCGTTCCTGTGCTCGTGAACTTCTGCCAGTCCGGCATCGTCAAGACCGGCAAGGTCAACTTTCTTCGATTTGTAATTCGCCTGCCACTGCATTCGATAGATGCGCCCGTTGCCGCGTTCCCAACGCTCGGTGTTCGGGTTGTGGCAATGCTGCTGGTCATACCAGTCGATGACATACACTGCGCCGTCCGGGCCGTATTGGAGATCGATGGCGACGTATTTTGGATCGCTGCAAAAGAACATGTCTTTGCCGGCGTGGACGGTGTCGAAGCCGGAGCCGAGACGGTTGTTCACCTGGTGGTTGATCTGATGGCCGTGGAGATTGTGCGTGAAGAGGTGGCCCCGAAACTCGTCGGGCCAGTTGTCACCGAGATAGATCATCGTGCCGACGTGTGAATGACCTCCGTAAATGGCGTCGCTGCCGGGCTTGCCCGCGCCGCCGGCGCCGTGATCGTAACGCGCCGACGCCAGCAGATAGTTGCGGAGACCGGGAAAGTCGGCAGGCGGCCTGGCGATGATGAAAGGTGCGTAATTCGCATTCGCCTGGTTCCAGTAGTGCCCGCCCTGGATGACGTGCGTGGTGCCGCCGCGACCCCAGTAACTGCGGCAATGCGTCATGAAGAGCTGCCCGCGTTCGTCGTAGTCAATGCCCCACGGATTGCTGCCGCCGTGCGCGAAGACCTCGAATTCGTGCCGCGCGGGATGATAGCGCCAGACGCCCGCACGCAGTTCCTGCCGTTCATCCTCCTTCGCACCCGGTTTGCCGATGTGTGCGAGATTGAAAACACCCTGAATCCCATAGAGCCAGCCGTCCGGTCCCCAGAGAAAACTGTTCAAACATTCGTGAGTGTCCTGGTAGCCGAATCCGTCGAGCAACACCTGTGGCGGACCGTCAGGAAGGTCATCGCGATTCCGATCGGCGATGAACAACAACTCAGGCGCGGCGCCCACCCACACGCCGCCGTAGCCAACCTCCAATCCGCTGACGAGGTTCAACCTTTCTGTGAACACTTTCCGCGACTCAAATTTCCCGTCGCCGTCGCGGTCTTCGAAGATGACGATCTTGTCGAGCCCCTGACCCGCGGGGCGTTTCGTTGGATAGCTGTGTGCCTCGGCCACCCAGAGGCGTCCGCGCTCGTCAAAGGCAAAGGCGACGGGCTGATTCAGGTCCGGCTCGGCGACGACCAGCTCCGTGCGAAAGCCTTCCGGCAAATACATTTGGGTTAGCGTTTGCTCAGCCGGTGTTCGCGGCGCAAGCGGCATTGGATTGGGCTTGAGGTGTTGCAGCACCGGACTTGATTTCAAGCGCTCGACGTTCGGCAATGGCTCCTCGGCATGAGCTGTCGTGCAGAAAGCCTGGATGGCGCAGCTCAACACTGCCAACGAAGCGGGTAGAAAGGAAATTGCCTTCGGGAAATACACACCGCAGGAAGTAATGGAGTCTGGAAAAATTGTCAAAGCCAAGGCGCTTTTCCTCGGCGTTCGCGTAATCCATGTCGGGGCTGTCATTGATCACCGCGCGCATCTCAAAATCCTGCAACTACACGGACGTTCGGCCGCTTCCTTCCCCTCACCCCGCCCTCTCCCTTGGGGCACTGCCATTGAATTAAGGAGTCTGTGTGTATTGGCATCATTTTTGAAT
>JGI10216J12902_101950302_pt1 | contig 10068 bp, 4 predicted proteins | sample KanNatreferecore_FD_12902 | JGI IMG/M metagenome (IMG submission 12902)
CCGCCGCGCAGGAGCGTCTGAAGGGAACTCACGTCGAGTCCACTCTTGGCTTTCGTGGGGTTATGACACTCTGCGCAATGCTCTTTGAGGAGCGGCTCGACATGCGCCGTCCAAAGCGCGTCGCTGCCGGGAGTGGCAAGCGGAGAGAACGCCAGGACGGCTGCGAACGTCCACGCGATGCGACGAGACAAGGCGTTGGCTTTTTCGCTGAAAGTTCGCACAGACGTTGTTTGATCTCTGACTGAAGTTGAAAAGGCGAAATTCACACTTTTGTCCCGACAATCGGAGGTTGCTATCGTAACGCGGGTGGTTCCGCCAGTCGAGAATTGATGCGAGACCTCGACAAACAAAAAGGGACCAGACTTGCGTCCGGTCCCTGTGAATTCTACCCAACGACTACGGGCTGATCGTGCGGAAGAACCGCATGCCCGTCGTGTTGTTGAACGTCATGGGTGACGTCGCGCCCGTTTCCGTTGTCCACGGACCCGTGATCGACGGCGCGGACTGCAATTGCCCCTGATTCCACGTGACGGTGACGTTATTGCCAACGCGACTGATGGTCAGCCGGGGCGGGGCGGTGGTGTCGGTCGAGATCTGGATGTCGTCGATCCATTGGTTCTCGTTCAGACCACCCGTGCGCGCACCCCAACCGAAACGGCCATCGGTGAAACCGGCGAACTCAGGGAGCTGCAGGTCGTAATAAATGACCTGGTTGTTGTAGACCACGTCGAGTGTGCCGTCGTTTTCGACGCGAATCACGACCGGCACAAAGGCATCCCCAGTCCGCAGGACTCCAATCGGCACCTTCGTCGTGGCGAGGAGCACGCCGCCGTAGCTGACGTCGATGGCTGGAGCTTCCCCGCCGCCGTTGTCGTAGATGTCAAACGTAACGACCAGCCCGCTGCCCGCGCCATCTTCGCCGAACGGACCTTCGGCCAGGTCATCGCTCCACACGAAGCTCATCCCGTCGGCCGGAACCGCGCTGCCTCCGCCAAACCGGACCATGTACGAAGCGGTGAAGCCGTACACAGCCTCTCCGGGGTTCAGATTCGTCACGATGAACGATCCAATCTGGTCGTTTGCGTTGATCGTCAACTTGACGACCCCGCTGCCATTCACACCGCCGTCGGGGGCAACGGTTGCGCTTCCAAACACAGCTGTGCCGGCAGGCAGCAGGCCGTCGTTGAAGTCGTAGGAAGCGGTCGGAGTTGGCTGATCGATCGTGACCACAGTCACCCGAGCTACACGGCTGGTGATCGTGTTGCTCGCCGCGGTTGCGATCAGACGGAAGTCCGTCCCGGTATCGCCGAGTGCCAGCGTCGGCAGCGCAAAGCTGCTGGTCGTCGCTCCCGCGATGTTGGTGAAGGTCGTTCCGCCGGGCGCGCGGGCCTGCCACTGGAACGTCGACCGCGCCGGATCATTCACCGCCGCCGTCAATGTCGCCGTCTGGCCAGCCAGCGCAACGGTGTCCGCCGGTTGCTGGACGAACGCGATCGGGCCGGTAAACGGAAGCGTATCGATAGCGACGTCGTCGAAGAAGTAGTTGTTATTGGCTCCACCCGTCCGCGCGGCGAAGGCGAACTTGGCGCCCGCCAGCGACGTGAAGTTCGACAGCACCACGTTGTTGTAAATCAACTGGCCGCCCACGACCACATCAACTGTCCCGTCGGTCTCGAGGTTGATGAGAACTTCCTCGAAGCCGGGCCCGCTCTCGATCGTATCCGTCGGGACGTTTCTGTGTGCGATCGTCTGGCCCTGCCACTTGATATCAATGGCCGGTGCTTCGCCGCCGCCGCTGTCCCAAAGGTCGAAAGCAACGATCAGCCCGGTGCCCGCGCCTTCTTCAGCCGTGGCTTGCGTGCCATCCGGAACGTCTGTTCCCCAGCTCACACTGTAACCGTCTGCCGGCGGCGTTGTGCCGTCATCAACGTGCGCGTTGAAGGCCATCGTGAAACCAGCAATCGCCTCGCCGGCCCGGAAATCGTTGATCACCCAGGCACCGGTCACGCCAGGGCCAACTTCCACGACACGAAGAACACCGCTGTCGGCCGTGCCTCCCGTCGGGGTGATCCGTGCCGATCCATAGATCGCCGTGCCCGCAGGAGCAGTGCACGGTTCCACTGTGCACTCGTTGAAATCAAACGTGACATCCGGTGAAGTCGGTCGTGAGACGTTTACCACCGTCAAAACCACCTCGTCGCTCGTGACGGTGTTGGCCGGGCCGGTCGCCACCAGGCGGAAACGCGTGCCCGTGTTGGCAGCCGTCAGCACCGACGTCACGTTGGTGATGGAGGTGGCGCCGGGAATGTTGGTGAAGGTTGTTCCGCCGGGAGCGGTTGCCTGCCACTGGAACGTTGAGTTCGCAGGATCGTTGACCTCTGCGCTGAACGTGGCGGTCTGGCCGGGGATCACGGCCGCACCTGTCGGTTGACGGGTAAATGCCAACGAACCCGCAAAGAGTGTCGTGGTGATACCAATGTCGTCGATGTAATGCGCCTCATTCAATCCACCGGTGCGCGCCGCGAAGGCATAGCGGGCGTTGCCGAGGGCGGTCCAGCCCGGGATCTGCACGCCATTGTGGAGAACGACGTCGTTGTAAACCACATACACCCGGCCATCCGCACGCAATTGAATGATGGCATTGCCGAATTCCGCGCCGGTCTCGATCATGTCGAGGCTCACGGGCGTGGAAGCGATGTTCGTCCCATTATATCGCACATCGACGACTGGCGATGCTGCGCCTTCGTAAATATCAAATGATACGATCAGTCCGTTGCCGGCGCCTTCTTCGCCCAGCGCGAAGTTCGCGTCAGGAAGGTTGTTCGCCCAACTGAAACTGAAACCGTCGGCCGGCGGCGCGGTGCCGCCTCCAACGCGCGGACGGAAAGTCACTGTGACGGCTCCAACGGCCGCGCCTGCGTCCAAATCATTAATGATAAATGTGCCGCTCTGGCTGTTAACAGCTTCCGTGAGTCGCAACACACCCGATCCGGCCACACCACCGTCCAGCGTCACTATGGCATTGCCATAGACCGCGGTTCCCGCGGGAAGTGCTCCGTCATCAAAGCTGTAGGTGGTTTCCGCTGCCGGAACGGGAATGCTCACGACTGAAACGATCGCTGTCCGGGTCGAGAACTCTCCGTCGCCAGTGGTTGCCCGCAAGACAAATTGCGATCCGTTGTCGGCCAGTGTAAGCGGTCCGGCGGTATAATTGGTGTCGTTGGCTCCCGTGATCGCCGTGAAACCAGGATCCGCTGAACCCCGCCGATACCATTGGTACGAAAACACCTGGGTTGGATCGTTGATTGAGGCCCGCAGGGTCAGGGTGCCGCCTTCGCGCACCGTCGTGTCCGCCGGTTGGCGAAGGAATCGCGGCAAGAGCGGGCCGGTCGTCGTTGTCAGTTGGATGTCGTCCACAAATTGATTTTCATTCAGGCCGCCGGTGCGCGCCCCGAATCCGTAACGGATCGCCGCGGTTGGCTGGAACCCTGGCAGTAACAGGTCGGTATAGACCGGCGTGCCGCGGTATACCACGTCCAAACTGCCATCGGGATCGAGGCGGATCTGGACGTCTACAAACTCGTTGGTGGTGCGCAGGAAGCTAATCGGAAAGAGCGTGGTCCGCAGCACAGTTTGACCTGGCCACTTGACATCGATCGCCGGCGCTTCGGTGCCTTCATTGTTGTAAATGTCGAAGGCAATGGTTAGTCCGGCGCCGGCGCCTTCCTCGCCCCACACCGCATTCGGCAAATCCGGCGCCACGGAAACACTAAAGCCGTCGGCCGGCGTGGCGGTGCCTCCACCCACACGGACCTTGAAGCGCAAATCAAAACCATTTACGGCCGCGCCCGCGTCGAGGTCCTCGATGATAAAACTACCTCCCTGGCTGTTTATGGCCTTCGTCAGCTTCAAAACACCGGAGTCTCCGACACCGCCAGTGGGTTCAATCACTCCACCGCCCCCGGAGCCGAACAGCATAGTCCCCGCAGGCGGCGTGCACGGCACGGTGACGCAGTCGTTGAAGTTTGCCGAAAACACCCCGGCATAAGTTTGGGGCGCAGCCAGCACCAGCGCGGCCGCGCAGGACAAAAGAATTCGTTTCATACGCAGTGAACAATCCACCAATGAATCAGCCTCCTGTGATTCTCGAGATCCCAATCCCGATTTCCTGTACAGAAGCAGACTACAACCTGTTGGGACCTGCGAAACTCGCGCATGCTTGGCGGCTGGTCAACTCGCCAAACAAAAAAAATGAAAAAGTTTCTGGGAAGTAACCTTTCCGTCACCAACGCTGGCGCTAGGTTAAAAAAAACTGAATCATTAAAATCTTGCCGGCGACACTCGTTGATGGGGTAAAGACCCCAATCAAAACTGCGGACGTGAAGTAAAGCGGCTCAGTCCCCCTGCGAACGTAGGAAGACCGAGCCGCCGCGGTAATCGGTGTTGCGATCGGTAGACCCAACGGCAACTTCCGGTTCACCAGAATCTTAAGTGCTTAAGGAAGTGACAACGTAGACAGCCAGGTGTTCAGTCGTGCGTCTTGCTGTTAACGCGCGAACAGTTCATACACGGCCAGATCACTTCAATTCAGTAATTGTGCCGTCGAACCCATGCGCCCAAACGCCGGTGCCGGGACCAATATAGTTGGCGTGAAAATGAATCAGTCGGATGTTGCGCGCGGCGAGTTCGCTGAGTTGCTGCGGAGTCGTCGCCGGATCCAGTCGCGGCTCAAAAACGAAATCTTCATGGAAGTTGTGGTGACCGGGCCGAAACGTTTGCGCGTAGTAACCCGTCAGGACGATTGGGACGGTGGTCAGGCCGGTGATCCGCGTTTCTTTCCAGGCCAGCAGCGAAAGCGTCTTGATGATTGCGAAGTGCGCCTCTTTCGGCGTCCAGTATTCAGCCGCGATGGACCACCCATTGGTGCCCACGAATTCCGCGCCGCGCGGTGGATCGTCTTCGCGAACCGCGCGATACGGTCGGAGGCAGGCGAGGTCGTTGGACTCGCCCAACATCAAACGAAAATCGCTGAGCACGCGAATCGAGTTCGCGCTCGAGACCGGTGCCGGCGCCGCGCCGTCGGTGATCAGTCGAATCTCGCGCGTCCCGGCGCCGGCGGGCACTCTCCAGCCATCCACGATGTCGGTGCCCTGCACGCGATGGAAGTGGTTCACGAAGTCTTCCATCGGGCCGCTGATCGTGCGCACCTCCGTGCCATCCAGAAATTCAAACCGCGCCTGCCCGTAAAAGGTGCTGTTCGTTTCGCTCAAACGCACATTGCGCGTTTCCAATTCAAGACGGCTCTTTTGCCGGTGAAGGGTGAACACGTCCGAACATTCGCCTTGCCAGACCTCCAGCATCAGCGGCTCATTGATTAGAAATGCGGCGGGCACGTTCGTCGTCACAGGCACCGGAATCTCGCGAACCTGCTTCAGTTCGATGCGGCCATCCGGCTGCACCTTTTTGTATTCGATATCCAGGTTGAACCGACTGCGATTCGTGTAGAGTTGCCGGTAACCCACGCTGACTGCATGCAACAGATCCATTAACGCGTGGTAGTCGCTCGGCCAGGTCATCACAAATCCACCGAAGGGGGCCAGGCTTGAACGCTGCTCCACCGAGAGAGAGGAGGGGCCGGATGTCCGATAGGCAGTGATCACTTCCGGTTGCGATGTGCCGTCGGGGTTCGTGACAGAGTTTGCTCCCAACTGCGTATTCAAGTCCGCGTTGAGCACCAGGTTTGTGCCCAGGCGTGTTACCTCGACGGTCGCCACGCCGTTGGCCATCTCGATCTCATCCGGAAAGGAATAGTGGACCAGCACGGCCATGCCCACTTGCGACTCGTCGACGCCGAGCCGCAGCCGCTCGATGAACGCGTTCTCATTATAAAAACTCGCGTAGACGCGTTGGATCGCGCGAAACACGCCGCGTTCGTCCTCCTCGTCCGGTTCGCAAAGGCTTGGGCCGGTCGTGTCGCCATCCAGATCATCCGCCAGGCAACCGCTGTAGCTGTCGTACAAGCCCGCGCCGATGAAGTTCTGCGCATCCTCCACATTCGTGGAGCTGCGAAATCGGATGCGCCGCGTGTTCGTAAAACCGGCGAGCGCGTTCGTAATCGCCTCCTGCTGCAGCGCCGTGAAGCGGGCTGTGTTTCGGATCAGATCCTGGACCGCGGCAAGATTGGTGATCAGGGAAGGAAGATGCGGCGGATAACTATAACCCGCCAGACGCGCATTGATCTCGGCCCTTAATGTGCCGCCGCCGGGAAGTGTCTGATCCATAAACGCGTCCCACAGGTCGAACGAGAACGCGATCGCGTCCGGCGAATTGGTCGGCACCATTCGTCGCAGCAACCCGTAGTTTGCGGCTTTGCCGCCGAAGAAGCGGATGTCGCCCGGCACGAGATCGGTGGTGGGCGCGCTATAGGCCCCGTAGGTCGCCTTGGGTGTGACTTCAATCCCGACCGGCCGTTTCAAGTTGAGCATTGTCGTGCGCAGTTCCTCCGGCATCCTGCCTTCGACATCGAGAACCTTGACCGAATCGGCCCCTGATAACTCCTGCGCACGCAAAACGATTTCGTGCCCGACGAGGGACAGCGCCCCCCCTCGGTCGGCAGGGGAGAGGTAAACAAATGGGATGCCATAGGACCGAGCAAGGATGGCCACGTGAGCGTTCGGTGTCGCGGGAGTGAGCGTCATAATCCCGGCGAGAATTGGCACTTCCGCCGGCACGCCGTCCGTGAGGAGGATGTCCTCCGACCTGAGCCGCCCATCGTTGAACGCGGCGCGGATTTCGGCGGCCGGAAAATATTTCAGCCGGCCGATCGCCCATCCCGGCGAATACACGTGATTACCTGTTTCCAGCCACGCATCAATGGAGCCGACCACAATTCCGTTCGAGGCGAAAAATGCCCGGGCGGCCTCAGCAGTTGGTTGCTGTTCGAAAGTGGGGATGTAGAGGACTCTTTCCGGTGCCGCGACGAGGGTGGATCTCACCAGCTTGAACCACTCCACCACCTCAGCCGGCGGATACGCATCCAACCCGACGAATTGGATTCCGACCTCGCCACGAGCCGGGTCGAGCGGGAAAAGAATTGTCCCGAGCAGAATTTGCTGCCCAGACCGCCGCAGCGACACGGCATTAAACGCTTCGTGGTCGATTCCGCGAAATGGATCCAGGCGCGTGCGCGCAAAGTCGTAATGAAACGGGTATCGTCGCGAGTCCTGGTAATACACGCGGAACGGCTCGGCGAGAACAATGGAGAACTTGATCCAGCGCGGTTGTCCGAAGAGGTTGGTGGCCTGGAACGCGTCGCCCGGAAAGCCGGACTGATTCTTCCAATCATTCGTGCCCGCAACGGGAGCTGCGGTCGCTCGATAAAACCGGCTCGACAACAACCCTGAGGCGGGATCGAGAAACGAAAAGATCGCGTTCGTGCCTGTCGTCAAACCCGAGTCGTCGATCAATGTGGCAATCGCCTGCCAATGGGTGATGTTGGACGAACTCTCAAGAGTGTACACGCGGGAGGCTTCCCCTGTTCCAGTGATGCGATGCCAGCCGAACTCAGCGGAAGGCTGAATGGCCAGTTGAGGAGCGGGTGCGCCGCGCAGATGCGCGCAGCAAGGGGCCACGCACAAAGCGAGGAGCGCGAACACCTTTCGTCGAAACAATCGCAGCGTGTCCGCCCAGTGCATAAGTTGAGGAATAAGATTAACCCGTCTCCTGATTGAACGCAACGAACGCCCCCTTCTTGCACCCGTCACTTGAAAAGCATGAAAAATAATGTCGCCATAACGGTCGGAATGAACGCCCCCAGGAACAGCCACCCAGGCGAGACACCATCCGGAAAGTATTTCGCCAGGATTGCCTGACCGGCCGGATTCGGAGCGTTGGCGATGACGGTCAGCCCGCCGCCGGTCACAGCACCGGCCATCACCGCGTATTTCATGGAATCGCTAAGGTTTGGAACCAGAGACGCGAGGTAAGTGATCGCGGCGTTGTCATTGAAAGCGGTGAGGACGGTCGCGCCAAAAAAAAGCGCGTTTTCCCCCAGGCTTCCGAGCACCGGTCCCAGCCACCACGCCTGCAGTCCGCCGTGAATCACGAGGCCCGCGAGGAAAAAGCCCACCAGCAGTGCCGGACGCAACAACACAGGATTTTGGTGGTGCTCCGTGGCGCTGGTGAACGCCAGGAAAAACAAAAATCCCCCGATGAACAATGCGGGGTTGTGCGCGGTGAAAACCGTCCACGCCAGGAAAAGGAAATGCACGATCGTAATCCACGCGGGCGCGGGATCTTTACGTTCTTCCCATCGATCGGCCGCGGTTTGCGCCGGCTCGTCGGAGCGCAGCCGTGCAAACTCTTTTCGGAACCAGAAATAATACAGCGCGTTGCTGGCCACCACCGCTCCGGCGGCCTTCCATCCGTAGTGCGTGAACATGTGCGCCATGTCCCAGTTCCACCGGCCTGCGACCATGAGCACGGGCGGCGCGGCAAAGTGAGTCAGCGTCCCGCCAATGGAGACGTTCACAAACAAGAGACCGAGGGTCGCGTAGGCAAATCGAGCGGGCGGACGCAATTCGTAAAAGGATCGTGCCAGCAGCAGCGCCGAGATAGTCATCGCAGCCGGCTCAGTAATGAACGATCCCAGCAGCGGGCCGATCGTGAGGATGGAAAACCACGTGGCGGCGGTCCCGCCGCCGCCCAGCCGCGCGACGGATCGCATCGCCCGTTCCGCCGCGAGCAGAATTGGCCGCGTCGCCGCAATAGCCATGATCACGACAACGAACATTGGTTCGGTAAAGTGGACTCGGTCCCTGACGTACACTTGCGCCGTTCCCCAGTCTTTAAGAATCAGGAACGCGAACAGCAAAGGAATCACCCAAATACCAAAGACCGCCTCCACTTCGCCAAAAAAGTGTGCCACCTCGGCTTTGAAACTCACGTCCTCGACCGCGCCCTCCGGGCGCTGTTCCGGGCTGCGCTGACGCATCCGTTCGCGATGTTCGTCGCGCCACCGATGCGCCAGGTGCATGATTTTCGGCGCGAGAAAAGTATGAATGATCGCCAGCCCAAAGATAATCGTGGCGACCAGATTCAGCGGTTCGGCGGCAGCGCGATGGCGGAGCTTCGCACCGAGCGAAAGCTCCCTGTCCTGGTAGCTGTCGAGAGCTGGAGGAAAAGGGGCCGCGGGGGCTTCCGCCGCCCCGGCGAGCGCGGAAGTGCAAAGCACCCATGCGATTGCGACCCAGAATTTCATGCGGCGCAACATAGATATCGCAACCGCGCGTCGCAACCACAGCCGTCCGGTCCCCTCAAGCAAATCGGCATCTTAATCATTCATCGGATAATTCAGGGATTTTTCATTTGCGTCCGTGTTCGCCGGGCCTAGGTTTTAAAAGAGGGAGGATGAGTTGGGTATGAACACACAGCCAAAGGAGCAAATATGTCAACGACCTTGAAGAAAAACGATCCCGCGCGGGCCCGGGAATACTTTGCCGACAAAATAACCTTCACTACCGGGCCGGTGGAACTGCACCGAAACCTCGGCGATGGGAATGACATAGTCGTCGTCGATGTTCGCGAAGCGGAGGATTACGAAAAGGGCCACATCCCCGGCGCGATCAACCTGCCGCACGACCAATGGAGCGCAGCCCAGGGTTTGAGAAAAGACACGTTGAACGTCCTTTATTGCTACTCCCACGTATGCCATCTGGCCGCCACCGCCGCGGTCGAGTTCGCGGGCAAAGGTTTTCCCGTTATGGAAATGGACGGTGGCTTCGATGCGTGGCAGGAGAACGACTTGGAAATTGAACGCGGCGCCACGTCCACCCGCGCGTCGTCCGCACGGCCAGTGAGTGCTTCAGTTTGAAAGTTAACCGGAGGAAACAATATGAAAATTACGAGTCAAGCGTTCACCGAAGGTGGAAGCATCCCTGATAAATACACCTTGTATGGCGAAAATAGAATTCCGCCCCTCGACATCGAAGGTGTGCCGGAACGCGCCCGCAGTCTCGCTCTCATTGTCGATGACCCGGACGCTCCCAGCGGCACGTTCAATCACTGGCT
>JGI10216J12902_102602415_pt1 | contig 10067 bp, 6 predicted proteins | sample KanNatreferecore_FD_12902 | JGI IMG/M metagenome (IMG submission 12902)
GTCCGCCTGGGCGACGTGCTGGAGAGCGCGGGCGTCCGCGGCACCGCCGTAGAAGTCGTTGCGGTCGGCGCGGACCGGGCCGCGGTGGCCGGCGCCCCCGGAGAGATCCCCTTTGCGCGGTCCCTGCCGCTGGACAAAGCGCTGCACCCCGACACCCTCCTGGCGGACCGTATGAACGGCCTGCCGCTCACTAAGGAACACGGGCACCCGCTGCGGCTGCTGGTCCCGGGCTGGTACGGCATGGCCTCCGTGAAGTGGCTGGTCCAGCTGCACGTCATCGATCACCGCTTCCAGGGCCATTACCAGACCCGCGACTACGTGGTGTGGGAGCAGACGGAGAGCGGGCCCCAGATCCGGCCCATCACCTCTATCGCCGTAAAGAGCGTCATCACCAACCCCGGTGAGGGCGACGCCGTTCCCCTGTCCGGCTGCGAGGTGCGCGGAGTGGCCTGGGCGGGAGAGCGGACGGTCGTCCGCGTCGAAGTAAGCGCGGACGGCGGAAAGAACTGGTCGGACGCCGCCTTCCTGGACGCCGGCGAGCCCTACTGCTGGCGTCGGTGGCGCTGGCCGTGGAAGCCGCGCGAGGCGGGGGTACACACCCTCATGGCGCGTGCTACGGACGACCTGGGCTGCTGTCAACCCTTCCAGCACGACCCGTACCGCGCCAACTACATGGTCAACTTCACGGTGCCGGTACCTGTGCGCGTAGTGGAATAACGGGCTCAGCAGGACCTGCGCCGCCTCGCCCCGAAGTAGCCAGTCGGGGACAGCCTCCCCTTACGACAAAAGAACGGCACACCCGGAGGGGGCTGATGAACCGAACGTGTCCCATTGCCTGCGCGGTCGCGACTCTTGCATTCTCCGGCGCGCTCGCCGCGGCCAGGACTCCCCCGGTCCCTCAATCCGTCAGTTCCTCGCTCGAAAACGCCCCCGCCGTCGCCGTCGAGATCCTCGAGGACGTGCCGGCCGGCAAGGAGCTGGAGCCGCTGGAGCTCGCGCCTACCGCTTCCTACACCGAGCCGGCCTATGCCTTCCCGGCGCTGCCGACCAGCTACTCGGTCAACGCCCTCCCGCTGGACCGCTCGGTTCCCTTCGTGCTGCGCGCCGGCTTCGAGCGCTCGTTTCCTCCCGGTCAGTACCAGGTGCGGTTGCGGGCGCGCGGTGCCTCCCGGCTCCTGCTGGACGGTCGGCCGCTGCTCACAACCGGACCGCAGAAAGCGAACACCACGGGGGATGACCCGGTCCCGCCGCCCATCGTCCGGGACGGCACGCCACTTCGGCCCGCCCCGCACGGGCACCAGGACCTCACCGCCTCTCTGACCCTGGACGCCGCCCCACACCGCTTCACGCTGCAGGCGGTCATCGGGGGCAAAGGGCTAATTCCGACCCCTGGCGAGCTGTGCGTGAGCATCGGGAGGAAGGGTGAAGTCCCGCGGCTGCTCGGTCCGGATTCGGCGCCGCTCCTCACCGACGAGGCCTGGGAGCGCCACGCCGCCGAGGCCGCCGCGCGTCACCGCAGCGCCGACGTCGCCGCCCGCCGGGAATTGAGTCGCGGTGTGGTGGCCTCCTGGGAGGAGCGCCACCGGAAGGTGCGGGAGTGGCTGAGCGGGTCGCCCTCACCGAAATTGCCCGCTCTCCCGCCCGGAGCGACGGTGCGCACTCCCGTAGACCGCTTCATCGCCTCTCGCCTGGGCGCGAGGGGTCGTAAGCCCACCGCGCCGCTTTCCGACCTGGCGTTCCTGCGCCGGCTGTCGCTGGACACCACCGGCCTCATCCCTACGCCGGCCGAGATCCGGGCGTACCTCGCGGATCCCGCCGCGGCGCGCCGCCAGCGGGCGGTCGACCGTTACCTCGCGTCGCCGGGCTGGGCGGACCACTGGGTCAGCTACTGGCAGGACGTGCTGGCGGAGAACCCCGGCATCCTCAAGCCGGACCTGAACAACACCGGGCCCTTCCGCTGGTGGCTGCACCAGTCGTTCACGGACAACCTTCCGTTCGACCGCCTGGCGTCCGAGCTGGTGGAGATGGGCGGCAGCAGCTACCAGGGCGGTCCCGCGGCGTTCGGGCAGGCTACCCTCAACGATTCGCCGATGGCCGCCAAGGGCCACATCCTGGCGCAGGCGTTCCTCGCGCAGAACCTGGCGTGCGCCCGCTGCCACGACGCCCCGGGCCACCCGTTCAAGCAGCGCGACCTCTTCAGCCTGGCCGCCATGCTGGACGGAAAGCCCGTGTCCGTCCCGCAGACCAGCACCGTGCGGCTGGTGGAAGGCTTCCGCAAGCCGAACGTGACGGTGACGCTTCATCCCGGAGAGCCGGTGGCGCCGGAGTGGCCGTTCCCGGACCTGGCGCCGCGCGAGCCCGCCGTCGGTATCCCCGCACAGACGAAGGTCGCCTCCCGGGCGCGGCTGGCGGCCGTGCTGGTGGCCCCGGAGAACGAGCGCTTTGCCCAGGTGCTGGTCAACCGGGTCTGGAAGCGTTACCTGGGCCAGGGCCTGGTGGAGCCCGCGGACGACTGGTTGAACGCCGTCCCCTCGCACCCGGAGCTCCTCCGCTACCTGGCCCGTGAATTCGTGGCGGGCGGGTACGATCTGAAGCGGCTCGCGCGCCTCATCCTCACCTCGGATGCCTATCAGCGCCGTCCGGCGGCATCGGCGGGAGAGGCCCCCGAGGAGCGGCTGTTCGCCGGTCCATACCGGCGGCGCCTGACCGCGGAACAGCTCGTCGATTCTCTCCACCGGGCGGCCGGCAAACAGCTCGCCACGGAGCCGCTCAACCTGAACCCGATGGGGGACCGCCCGCTGAGCCAGTTCCTGGACCTGGGCTGCCCCGGCCGCGCGTGGGAGTTCACCGCGCTGTCCAACGAGCGGGACCGGCCCGCGCTCGCCCTGCCGCGCTCACAGGCGGTGATCGACGTGCTCACGACCTACGGCTGGCGCCAGTCCCGTCAGAACCCGGTGACGGTCCGGGACGACGCGCCGTCGCCGATGCAGACGCTGATCCTCGCCAACGGGAGCATGGGCGCCCGCATCGTCCGCCTCTCGGACGACAGCGCCGTCACCGAGCTGTTCCTGGAAGGCCGTCCGCTTCCACAGCTCGTGCGCGAGCTGTTCCTGCGCGTGCTCTCCCGGCCGCCCTCGCAGAACGAAGCAGCGGCCACCGAGGCCTACCTCCGCCCGTTCTTTGCGGGCCGGGTGGTGAAAGGCGCCAGGAAGCAGATCTCCGCCTTCCGCAGCGATCCGCGGGTCTCGTGGTCGAACCACCTGAGTGCGGAGGCCACGGTGATCCGGATGGAAGAAGAGCGCCGCCTCCGCCTCGGCGACCAGCCCACGGGGCGCCTCACCGCCGGCTTCCGGGAACGGGCGGAAGACGTGCTCTGGGCTCTCGTGAACTCGCCTGAATTCGTAATGGTCCCGTAGTCAACCAATCGGCCATCGCCAAACCGTAGGGGCACACGCTGTGGTTGCCCCTGCTTCTGAACCACTACACAGGCACGCGCGAGATGATGAGGCTCCCGTAATGAACCGACGGATGATCCTGAAATCCGGCCTCTGCGCCGTGGCCGGGACTACCGTCCCGGCCGGGGCACGAGCCGAGACAGTCGTCCGCCCTCCGAAGGGTAAGGCCGAGGCCTGCATCTTTATCTGGCTCGGCGGGGGCGCCTGCCACCTCGATACCTTCGACCCGAAGGTTCGCGGGGACGGGAAGAAGAAGCCCGGCTCGGCCTATGACTCCATCCCGACGGCGGTCCCGGACGTCCGCGTCTCGGAGCACCTGGAGCACACGGCGAAGCTGCTGGACCGGTGCGTCATCCTGCGCACGCTCACGCACGACATCAACAGCGAGCACGCCGCGGCCGCGAACCTGGTACATACCGGCCGCAAGCCGACCGGGACCATCATCTATCCCTCCATCGGCTCGGTGGTCTCCCACGAGCGCGGCGCCCGGACCGGGGAGGTCCCCGCCTACGTGGTGATGGGCTACCCCAGCACCATGCGGGACGCCGGCTTCCTGGGCGCCAAGCACGGCTACGTCTACCTCACTCAGGTGGAGACCGGCCCCAGCGGGCTCATCCGTCCGCCGGACGTGGACACTGCAAGGGAGAAACGGCGGCAGGGCCTGCTCGGTCTTTACCGCGAGGAGCACCTGCGCCGGGAGGGGACCGACCGCGACGTCCGCGAGCAGGCGGCGGTGAGCCGGCAGGGGTTCCGCATCGCGGGCCCGCGCTTCCTGGGTGCCTTCGACCTGAACAAAGAGCCCGCGTCCGTCCGGCAGGCCTTCTCCGGAGAGTTCGGCCAGCGCTGCCTCCTGGCGCGACGGCTGGTGCAGTCCGGGGTGCGGTTCGTCGAGGTCTCCTACAACCTCAACTTCCTGAACGGCACCGGCTGGGACACCCACGAATCCGGCCACCTCAAGCAGCACCTGCTCATCCGAGACCTGGACCAGATCTTCGCCGCCCTCCTGCGGGACCTGGAGCGCGTGAAGCTGCTCGAATCCACCCTGGTGGTCATCGCCACCGAGTTCGGCCGGCCGCCTGAATTCGACGCCGGCGGCGGGCGCGGCCATCAGTCCTTCGCCTTCAGCAGCGTCCTCGCCGGCGGCGGCCTCCGCACCGGCCGCGTGGTCGGCACGACCGATGACCTCGGCCGGACCGCCGTCGACCGCCCCATCACCATCCCGGACTTCCACGCCACCATCTACGCCGCCCTTGGCATCGACCCCGGCAAGGTCCTCTACGCCGGTACCCGCCCCGTGCCGATCACCGACTACGGCCGGCCCCTCGCCGAGCTGTTCTCGTAGGGCGGGTCGGGCCCCCTAACAAGGGAGCGTAGAGCGGCCCGATTTACCGGGCCTATCTCCTCGGCGAGCGCCTCGGACCGGAGCCGGTGATGGCTGCCTCGCTTTCCACTCCGTGGGGGAAGCCGGCGTGCCCCTCGCCGGCAGCCCGGACTGCGCGATCGAGCCCCTCGACCTACTGCCGGCGATCGGCCACGCCGTCCCCGGCCGATGTAGTCGCGGAACGAAGCCCTCCCGCTGGAAGCCCCACCTTCGATCTTCAGCGCGTGAGCCTGACCTCCCGGAGCGGCTATAACCTTCTGGTGGCGCACACCGCACCCTAACACCTCGACACCCCACCCGCAACACCCAACCCATGCCAGAAGAACGCCCTAGCTTCCAGGGTCTCCGCGTCATCTCGCTGGAGAGCCGGCGCGCCGCGGAGATGGAGAGCCTCATCCGCGGCCACGGCGGCGACCCGCTGGTGGCGCCCTCCATGCGGGAGGTGCCGCTGGAGCAGAACGAGGAGGCGCTCGACTTCGGCGCGCGGCTCCTGGCGGGAGAGCTGGACGCCGTGATCCTCCTGACCGGGGTGGGCACGCGGACCCTGGTGGAGACGCTGGAGTCCCGTTACAGCCGCGACGAGATCGTGGGCGCGCTGCGGGCCGTAACCACCGTCGCGCGGGGCCCGAAGCCGGTGAAGAATCTGCGCGATCTGGGCGTTCCGGTGACCATCACGGTCCCGGAGCCGAACACCTGGCGCGAGCTTCTGGAGACCCTGGAGGCGGAGCCGCGCGGTCTGGACCTGCAGGGGGCGCGCGTGGCCGTGCAGGAATACGGCGTCTCCAACGAGGCGCTGCTGGAGGGGCTGCGTAAGCAGGGCGCGGAGGTGACCCGTGTGCCCGTCTACCGCTGGGCGCTTCCGGAGGACACCGGCCTCCTGAGAGAGGCCGCGCGCGAGATCGCCGAAGGGCGGGCGCGGGTAGTGCTGTTCACCACCAGCACCCAGGCCTATCACCTCATCCAGCTCGCGGCGGAGATGGGAGTAGAGGAGCCGCTCCGGGCGGCGCTGGGGCGGATGGCGGTCTGTTCCATCGGCCCGACCTGCTCCGAGACGCTGGAGCACCTGGGCATCGCCGCGGACATGGAGCCGAAACACCCGCGGATGGGCCACCTGGTGCGGGAGGCCGCGGCCCGGGCGCACGAGATCCTGCAGCGGAAAGCGGCGCCGGCGCCGGCGGAAGCTCGCGCCGGAGCTCCCCAGGAGGAGCCTTGGACCGACGCACCCTTCCTCATGGCGTGCCGCCGGGAGCCGGTGCCGTACACGCCCGTCTGGCTGATGCGCCAGGCCGGCCGCTACATGAGCGACTACCGCGAGGTGCGCGCCCGGCACAGCTTCCTGGAGCTGTGTAAGAACGCGGACCTGGTCGCCGAGGTGACCGTCACCGCGGCGGAGCGGATCAACGCGGACGCGGCGATCATCTTCGCGGACATCCTCCTGATCGTCGAGCCGCTGGGGCTGCACCTGGAGTACACCAAGGGCGACGGCCCGGTGATCTCCCCCACCGTGAGGGAGGGCGCGGACGTGGACCGCCTCCTGGAGGTGGACCCCGAGGCCCTGGGGTACGTCTATGAGGCCGTCCGAGCCACGCGCCGGGCGCTGGACGCGAAGACCCCGCTCATCGGCTTCTGCGGCGCTCCGTTCACGCTGGCCTCGTACGTGATCGAGGGAGGCGGCTCCCGGAACTACGAGAACACCAAGTCGCTGATGTACCGCGACCCCGGCGCCTGGCACGCGCTGATGGAGCGAATCTCGCGGGGGCTGGTCGGCTACGTCAACCGGCAGGTGGAGGCAGGGGCGCAGGCGATCCAGATCTTCGACAGTTGGGTCGGCTGCCTCAGCCCGGAGGACTACCGGGAGTACGTCCTCCCCCACTCGCAGGTCCTCATCCGGGGCATCGTCCCCGGCGTGCCCGTGATCCACTTCGGCACCGGCACCGCTACCCTGCTGCGCGACATGAGCGCCGCCGGCGGGGACGTCCTGGGCCTGGACTGGCGTACGGAGATCGACTGGGGCTGGGAGCAGGTGGGCCGCGACCGTGCCATCCAGGGCAACCTCGACCCGCTGGTTCTCTACGCGGAGCCGGATTTCATCAAGGAGCGCGCCCGCCGGGTCCTGGAGCAGGCAGGCGGACGGCCGGGCCACATCTTCAACCTGGGGCACGGCATCCTCCCGAAGACGCCGGTGGATAACGTGATCCGGCTGGTGGAGTACGTGCACGAGCTGTCCGCGCGGGGTTAGGGACGAGGGTCAGGGTGGTTTGCAGCCTGCGACCCGGCGCTCGATGTCGGTGAGGCGGCGCTTCGCGGCCTGGCTTATCCCGTAGCGCTCAGCGCGGCGCCGGGCTTCATGCAGTGCGGCGGCGGCTTCGGGGCAGCGGCCTTCGTCCGAGAGAAGCATCGCGAGGGTGGTGCAGTAACCGACACTTCGAGGAGACACGTCTGCTGCCGCCCGGAGCAGGACGATCGCTTCCCCAGTATCGCCTCGGCTGTCCCGGTGAAAGGCGAGTGCGTCGAGCGCATCGTCCGCCGACCCTCCGGTGGCGGCGCGACCACATCCATGCGAGTTCGGGGCGGTCACGCACCGGCGGCAGCGCCGGCACCAGCATCCAGCCCATCACCAGAACGGTCGCGAGCAGCGTCGCCGGCAGCTCCGCAAAGAATTGCGCCCACTGGGAGGGCGGCTTGGGACGCGGGTAAGCCGGCTCCACACCGCCGCAAGAAGCCGATCGTACAGATCGGGGTGAGTGCCTCGCCTTCCGAAGAGCACCGCGGGGATCAAACTCGCTTCGTGCAGCTTCTCCAGCATGCGGGCGTAGATGCCGGGGTCCGCCTCGCACTCCGTGGCCAGGCGGTCCGCCCGCTCCTCCATCCGGCGGGATAGCGCGAGCGCCGCGTGCGCCAGGAGGTAGGCCCCCGCGAAAGCCAGCAGCAAGCCGACCCAGCCGAAGGTCCCGATGAGCGGTCGCGTCGCGGCGAGAGGAAAGAACACGAAGGACCCGGCGACGCGAGCCCAGCGGACCGGTCCCGCCTCCGCCAGGTGCGCGATCTCGTGCGCGCAGAGGCTGTCCAGCTCCGGGTCGGTCAGGACATCGACCGCCGGCTGCGTGAATACCAGCGCCTGGGGAAAGGGGAGCGCGGCCGCGTTATGCTTCGCCCAGGCCATCTCGTACACGCCGCGCGGCTGAAGCCCGCACTGCGTGCCAACTCGCTCCACCGACTCACGAACGCGCTGACGCGCCTCCCAGGCCAGCCCCAGCCGGCGGGCCAACCACAGGCCCCACCCGTAGTTACAGCCGATGAACAGGCCCGCAACCAGCAAGAGAGTCGCAAACGCCGCGGGCGTGAACCGGTCCGGCAGCAGGAAGGCTGCTGTTCCGGCCACCACCAGGTGAGGCAGCTAAATGAGCGAGACCGACGCCACGCTGCGGAGTGAAGCTGCGAGCGAGAGCGACGGCAGGCCGGCCGCCCGGTCGACCCGGCGGTTGGCAAAGAACGCCGGGACGAAGGCCGCAGCGGCCGAAAGGAGAGCGAGGGGGCCCGTGCCGAGCGGGAAGAGGGGCCCGGCGTAGCGACTCGCGCACACCACCGCCAGCCCGGGAAACAGGACAGCTCCGACCCCCGCCACCATGCGCGCGGCATGGATGACCCGCGCCCGCTCCGCCCAGCCTTCCCCCGCGAACGCCCGCATCGGCCGCAGCGCTATGGCGACGGCCAGGCGCGCGGCCAGCCAGGAGGCGATCAGGCAGGTCACCGGGTGGTAAAGGAGCGGTCCCCACGATACCCACCAGGGGAGGAGCGCCCGAGCCTGTTCAATAGAGCCCATGTTCAGCAGAGCCTCCCCGCGCCGCCGCTGGCTCTACACCCGGACCATCGCGCAGCGAGCAGGCCAGCTGACGTCAGGCACGTGAAATGCCACAATCTTTCGCATACATTTAGCGTCGGCATTGCGAAAAGGTGTAGGAGAGACGATGTTCCGCAGCGAAAACTCTAAACGGACCTCGGTCCCCATCATCCGCGCAGCGCGGCGCGTATGGGCTCACCGAAATGAGCACGGCCCGCCGCGGCGCATCGTAACCGGAGAACGCACTCATGCGACGGAGAGCCTTCACCCTGATCGAGCTGCTGGTGGTCATCGCCATCATTGCCATCCTGGCCGCGATCCTCTTCCCCGTGTTCGCACAGGCTCGCGAGAAAGCACGGCAGGCGAGCTGCCTGAGTAACTGCAAGCAGCTTGGCACCGCCCTGATGATGTATTCCCAGGATTACGACGAGATCACGGTCCCTGTGCGGATCGCCGGGTCTCCGCCCCTCCGCACGACCTCCGTAGGCACCGCACCTTGCGAGGCCGGCGCGCCCTACGCTTCGTGGCACGACCTCCTGCAGCCCTACGTCAAGAACTACGCGGTGAACCGATGCCCTTCGGGGCTGCTGACGGGGGACGGCTACGTGCCCAGCAACGGGGCGCTCCAGCCCCCGGGCGGCAACCCCGAGAACCTGCGCTGGAACTACAACATCAACTACATCTACACCCGCGGCAACTGCCGGCCCGGCTGCAATGACAACCCCAACGCGGCGAACTGGCCGTGGGTGGAGCACTGCGCCTTTGGGCGCAGCCTGGCGTCCATCAGCACGCCTGCGGACTTGATCGCGATCATCGAGGGGCGCGCGACGCCTCCCGACATCCGCAACACCATCAATACGCTCCGCTGCCGTCATAACAACGGAACGGTCTACACCTTCGCGGACGGGCACGCCGCGTGGAAGAAGTTCCAGGCGACGATCCGTCCCAAGCTTCTCTGGATCGACGACCAGTTCGCCAGCCCCGCGCAGGTCGCCCAGAAACAGGTCGCCTACGAAACCGCACTCTATAACGACGCCGCGCTCGCTCACTGCCGCTAGGCAGCACTGACGGCGCCGACCCGGCGTTTAGGGAGAAACTCGACATGGCTACCGTAGTCAAGATGGGCGGCGGCAAGGAGCCGGAGCGGTCCAAGGGAGGTGCGGCACCGGCGGCCAAACCGGCGAAGTCCAAAGATCCCGGCGGCGGGTCCAACCTGTTCGAGGAGCTGGACCCGCGCCTGATGATGATCGGCGGCGGCGTGCTCGCTGTCGTCGTGCTCGGCGCCGGCCTCTGGCTCGCTTTCGGGCGCGGCGGCTCCGGCGATGCGGCAGTCGTCGACGCCCCGACCGCCGGCTTGCCGGTGATTTCAACCACCGGCGAGGTACTCGGA
>JGI10216J12902_101275920_pt1 | contig 10065 bp, 4 predicted proteins | sample KanNatreferecore_FD_12902 | JGI IMG/M metagenome (IMG submission 12902)
CTCTTTTATGTAAAGGACGCGGAGGAGGCGACCCGTTCCAGCTTCGAGCGCGCGCTCGAGGTGGTGATGGGACGCGAACCCAAGCGATTGCCGGCCGCGACGGACGTCAAGGCCGCCAAAGCCGCCGTTCCGGCCCAGGAATATCAGCGCCTGATCGACGATCTCCGCACGGCGGTCTCCCAGACCGTTCCGGCCAATGCCGGGATTGTCGTCGTCAGCAAAGGGGACGCGGAACTCCTCAAACTTGGTGAAAGCCGCCGCGCATTTCACTTTCCGCAGGACGAACACGGCAGATACGCCGGGCACCATCCAGCCACGAGCGAAGACGCCATCACGGGCCTGGATCGGTTCCACAACTCGGGAGCCGACTACGTCGTGCTGCCAGCGACGGCATCCTGGTGGCTGGACCACTACACTGGTCTCAAGCAGCATCTCGAGAACGCATACGAGGTCTTGTTCGACCGTCGTGACACCTGCGTAATTTACATGCGCCGCAACGGCGAGGCGCGCACATCGGAAGTCAGGGCGGGCGTCGACGCGAGCAATCTCACCGCAGCGGAGTCGCGCTCCGCCGGCGATGCCCGGCTGATCGCGTTTCTGCTTCCCCAGTTCCATCCGATTCCCGAAAACGACGCGTGGTGGGGCCAGGGCTTTACCGAGTGGACCAACGTCACAAGCGCGTCACCGCTGTTCGAGGGTCATTACCAGCCGCGGCTTCCAGCCGATCTCGGCTTCTACGATTTGCGGCTCCCGGAAGTGCGCGAGGCGCAGGCCGCGCTTGCGCGCGCGTACGGCATCCATGGATTTTGCTACTACCATTTCTGGTTCGGCGGTAAGCGGCTGCTCGAGCGCCCATTCAATGATGTGCTGGCGTCGGACACACCGGATCTCCCCTTCTGTCTCTGCTGGGCCAATGAGCCGTGGTCACGGCGCTGGGATGGGCGTGAGCGGGACATCCTTCAGCCGCAGATCTATAGTCCCGAAGACGATCTCGCGCACATCCACGCGCTCTTGCCCGCTCTCGCCGATCGTCGCGCCATTACGATCGAAGGCAAGCCGGTGTTCATGATCTATCAGGGCAAGGAGCTTCCCGACCCTGCCCGCACGACGGATCTCTGGCGCGAAGAAGTGCTGAAGGCGGGTCTCGCGGGCATCTACCTGATCGCGATCGAAACCGGATGGGACGCGGGGTGGGATGCCACGCGCGTCGGATTCGACGCGAAGGTGCTGTTTCAGCCGCAGTTTTCGATGCTCTTCGGATCGGGCACGCAAATCGAGACGAACGGTCCAGCCGGCCTCCGAGCCTACGATTACGACGCGGCCTGGCGCGCGCTGTCTGCTCCGCCGCCGGTCTCGTACCGCCGGTACGACACGGTGTGTCCGAGCTGGGACAACACCGCACGCGCGCGCGAGCGCGCGGTCGTCCTGCACAACTCGACACCGCAGTCATATCAGCAATGGCTGGAGTCGGCGATTGCAAAGGTGTCGCGGCAGCCCCGCGATCACCGCATCGTGTTCATCAATGCCTGGAACGAATGGGCGGAAGGGTGTCATCTCGAGCCCGATCGGCTGCACGGCCGCGCCTATCTGGAGGCAACCAGGCGCGCGCTCGCAGGCACAGTGGCCGAACCACGCCGGGCGGCTCGCCGCAGCTCGAAATCGCCGCGAAAGCCATCGCCAGTGGAGGCACTCGCATGACACCCGTCCTCGTCAGCGGCGTCATCGCGAACAAGTATCTCAACGGCGGCGCCGTGTGGACGCGATTGAACTGGATTCTCGGACTCAAGCGGCTGGGCTTCGATGTGTACTTTGTCGAGCAGATCGCGCGAGAAGCCTGCATCGACGCGGCGGGGGCGATTGCGCCGTTCGAGGAGTCCGAGAACCTCAGCTACTTCAAAGCGATCTCGGGGCAATTTGGCCTCGACGACAAATCATCGCTGATCTACGACGACGGCGCGCAGGTCCACGGACTGCAGCTCGACGAGATCGAGGAGGTCGCTGATTCGGCCGCCTTCCTCGTCAACATCAGCGGGCATCTGGCGCTTGACCGCGTGAGACGACGGGTACGTTGCAGCGTGTATGTCGACTTGGATCCGGGCTTCACACAGTTCTGGCATGCGAGCGGCAACCTCGGAGCGAGGCTTGCCAACCACGAGCACTACTACACGGTCGGCGAGAATATCGGCCGCGACGGCTGTGCGATTCCGGTTTCGGGAATCGACTGGCGGCCGATTTGCCAGCCGGTCGTCCTCGACGAATGGCCAGTTTCAGTGGAGGGCGCCAGAGACCGGTTTACGACGATCGCGAGCTGGCGCGGCGCGTTCGGCCCCGTCGAACATGGCGGGAAAACGTTCGGTGTCAAGGTGCACGAGTTCAGAAAGTTTCTCGGAATGCCCGATCGGCTGCCCGCATCGTTCGAGATCGCGTTGGACATTCACGAAGCCGACAGTCACGATCGTCAGACACTCGCCGACCATCGCTGGACTCTGACCGATCCGAAAGTGGCCGTGCCCAATCCTGACGCGTTCAGGCGGTATGTTCAGGCCTCTGGCGCAGAATTTTCCGTCGCGCAGGGCATCTATACCGAGACCAACAGCGGATGGTTCAGCGACCGTACCGTGCGCTATCTCGCGTCAGGAAAGCCGGCATTGGTCCAGGACACGGGCTTCAGCCGGAACTATCCGGTGGGCGAAGGGCTGCTGCCATTTCGCACGCTCGACGAAGCCGTGAGCGGCGCCGAGCGCGTTCTGCACGACTACGACGAGCACTGCACGGCGGCGCGACGGCTGGCCGAGGAATACTTCGACTCGAACATCGTACTGGGACGGCTGGTCAATGAAATTGACGTCTGAGGTTAAACCATGAGCTCAACATCAAATCAGGAAGGCGCGCTGCTTCCTTCGGATCTCAGATTTCTGACACTCGATAACGTTGCCATCGATCTGGAAATCACGTCGGTCTGCGACGCCGTCTGCGGCTTCTGCCCGCGTGAGGTGATGCCCGACAAGAAGCGCTTCATGACGATGGAAGTGATCGAGCGCCTTGCGGACGACCTTCGGCAGCATTCGATTCCGGTTGTCATCCTGTGCGGCATCGGCGAGTCGACGCTCCACCCGAAACTCGATCAGATCGTGCAGACGCTGGCCGATACCGGCACGAAGGTCGAGATGACCAGCCACGTCCCCGCGAAATTTACGGGCGCCCGGTTCGAGCAGCTCGTCCACCAGGGACTCATGAGCGTGCACTGCAGCGTCAACGCGGCAACCGGGCCCACGCATCAGAAGCTCATGCGCGTGAAAGACTTCGAGCACACGGTGGCGAATATCCGGCAGATGATCGAGCTGCGCAACACGCTCTACCCTCACGTCGCGATTCACGTGAGCTGTGTCGTGTGCGATGTGAACGCCGCAGAAGTCGAGGCGTTCGTCGACATGTGGCGTCCGTATCGCCCCACCAAGATCTGGCTGCACCCGCTGAACAATCGCAACACGCTACTCGCCCCGGATGTGAAGCCCGTGTCGATGGATGCGTTCGTCGAAAAATACCGCGGAGACGCGCAAGTGCTGGTCGACGTATTCGGCCACCTCCACGAAAAAGAGACGCTGTGCAAGATTGCAAAAAACATGATCTTCATTTCGGCCGAGGGCGTCATGCGCCTCTGCGCGATGGACTATCGCCGCACGACGGCGTACGGCGATCTCAACCATCAGCGGCTCGATGAAATGCATCGCGAGAAAATCGCGAAGTATCTTCGGGGCGAGCTGAACGACTTCTGTCAAGGCTGTGATTTCTGTCCCGGTGGAATCCGTGCCGAACGGGTGGGCGTGCGTGCATAAACATCGTTATCCGCAACCAATTTCAGACATCTCGGCTATCGCGCAGCGCGACCTGTCGGCGTTGCCGGCAGACGAGCAGCGCCAGGCACTCGCCGACTTCGAGGCGCGGCTCCGCGGATGGTCGGCCGCGATGAAACGCATCGGCGGCGGCGGCCCCGTCGAGGTATCCGTCGAGATTCCCGCTTACAAGGGCGGATGGCTGATGCCGTGCATCGAGTCCGTGCTCTACCAGTCGTCGGCCTGCTGGGCCTTGTCGATTCGGTGGGATGGCGGGGACGACCTCTCGCGCCGCATTCTCGAAATCGTCGAGCGGTCGGCGCATCCGAAACTCATCGTCCATTTTGGAGAGAATCGCGGCATCGCCTACAACAGGCGTTTTCTGACCGAGCACTCCAAAGGCCGGTACATCCTTCCGCTCGACGACGATGACATGCTTGCGCCGAACGCCGTCGAACGCTTCCTGCATTTCGCCGAGAGCGCGCCGTGGAGCGGCATCGTGCGCGCGAAGCGCGACTTCATCGACGAGATTGGCCATCCCGTCGATTCTGATCCCTGGTTTCCGTTCGAGGCGCGCCATTACCAGTACGGCATGGTGCAGGACGTCTTCAATCATTCGCAGCCGACGATCATGAGCCGTGCCGCTTACGAACGGACCGCGGGCTGGGAGGGATTCGAAGAGTTCAAGAACGCAGGCGAAGACTGCGACGTGTATCTCAAAATCGAAGAGGTCGCGCCGATCGAGCTTCTCGACGAGGTGCTGTACCACTATCGCATCAGCGACAAGCGGACGAGCCTCGTCCTGACGGACACGGCAGCCTTCGAGATGTGGCGCCGCCTGACGGATCGGTCCATCAAGCGGATCGGCCTTCCCTTGAAGCGGGTGAACGACACGCCGCCGTTCACGTTCGAACGGCATACCCGGCCGGCCTTGACGCGATCGTCGGTTGATGCGGTCATCGTCGCCAATGGCGCACGCGATCGCGCAGCCGTCGCCCGAACGCGCGCGTCGCTGCACCGCTGCGGTGTACCAGAGACGGCGGTGCGAGTCGTCGACACGGGCTCCAACCACGCCGCGAAATGTAATGATGGTTTCCGGCGGAGCGCGCGCCCGGTCGTGTGCTTCCTGGCCGCCGGCGTTGAGTTCGCCGACGCCGACGCGATCGACAAGATGCTGGCGTTGATGGAGCGACGCGAGGCCGATGTCGTCGCGCCGCGGATTGTCTCTGGTGGGAAAATCGGCGCGTCGTGGCTGCCGTCGAGGGCGCTGCTGGCGCGGCGCGAAGTGATGCGCGCGGTGGGCGGCTTCGACGAAGAGTACTCGGCGGCGATGATGGCCGACGCCGACTTTACGATGAAGGCGCGCCAGCGGAACTTCGCATGCATCGAGGCCCCCGCCGTCGCCGTAAGCGGCCATGAATACAAAATGAAAAAGCCGGTCCGCACGGACCTGGCGCGGTTCTCCGGAAAGTGGCGCAACTATCAGGCGCTGCTGCAGCCGATCGTCGAGACGGCGGTCGAGCCCTCGGAACCGGAATCGGAGCCCTTCGACGTGCTCTATCACCGCGGCGTGGCGCTGATGGAATCGGGGCAGCACGATAAAGCGGAGACAGTCTTCCGGCGAGTCATCGCTTTGAACCGCCATTTCTCGTGGGCGTTTCACAGTCTCGGAGACACGCTGCGGGAAACGCAACGATGGACGGATGCCGTGGGGGCGTACCAGCGGGCGATCGAATTGCACCCCGATCTCTCCTGGTCGCATCACCACATGGGAAGCGTGCTTCTCCAGCTCGAGCGCTGGGAGGAGGCCGCGCCCGCTTTCCAGAAGGCGATCGCGCTCGAGCCCGGCATCGCATCGGCATACGACCACCTCGGACATGCGTTAACAAAGCTCGAGCGCTGGACGGAGGCGGTTGTCGCGTATCAGCAGGCGCTCGACCTTGGCGGCGGGACGGTCTGGACGTATAACGGCATCGCCGAAGCGCAGAGCACCCTCGAGCGCTGGCCTGAGGCCGCGCACGCGTACGAGCGCGCAATCGACATCGATCCCGCGCTGATGTGGTCGCACCACAACCTCGCGACGGTCTATCTGAAGCTCGAGCGCTGGAGCGATGCAGCCGCCTCGAGCCGCCGCGCGATCGCCCTCGATGCGACGATCGCGAAGTCGTTCACATTGCTCGGCCGGGCTCTGTCCTGTCTCAACCAGCTTCCTGAGGCTGTGAGTGAGTTTCAGCGAAGCGTCAACCTTGATCCCACGGAGTTGTGGGCGTGGGTCGGTCTTGCCGAGGCCTTGACCCGCCTGAACCGGGCCGACGAGGCCACCGATGCGTACCGCCGCGCCGTTGAGCTGGCGCCGGGTATCTATTGGATTCACAGCAATCTCGGCCGCTCCCTCGCGAAGCAGGAAGCCTGGGAAGAGGCAGGCGCGGCGTATCGTCGCGCGCTCGCACTCAAGCCCGATGACGCGCTCACGCATGTCGGCCTCGGGCGGGTGGCATCGAAGCTCGGCGACTGGGCCGAAGCGGCAAATTCGTACGAACGCGCGGTGCGCTTCGACCCGACATCAGCAGGTTCGAGCAGCATCCTCGCGGAAGCGCTGATGGAAACGGGCCGCAAGGAAGAAATGGTTGCGGTCTTTCGCCGCATCCTCGAACTGAAGCCGGAAGCCCCATGGGCCTATCAGGCGCTGGGCGACGCGCTCTGCCGCCTCGAGCGATTTGGCCAGGCGATTTCTGCGCTGCAGCGCTCGATCCAGCTCGACCCGACGCTGTTCTGGTCGTATCACCAGCTGGGCTATGCGCTGCTGAAGCTGAGCCGCTGGGAGGATTCAGCGGATGCGCTGCGGCGCTCCATCGCACTGAAGCCCAACATGGCCTCGGCCCATCACCATCTCGGAAATGCGCTCTTGAAACTGGGGAAGGTGGAAGAAGCGGCGGCGTCGTTCCTCCGTGCCGTGGAGCTGAAACCTCACTTGTCGTGGATGCACAACAACCTCGGCGACGCGCTGATGAAGCTCGAGCGCTGGGAGGAAGCCGCGGCGGCATACGAGCGCACGACCGCGCTCGACCCGAAGATGTCGGTCGCCCAGCACAGTCTCGGCGATGCGCTCACGCGGCTCGGCCGATGGGATGCGGCCGCTGCGGCGTACGAGCGCGCCGATGCGCTGAATCCGGCATGGACGAGGCGCCCGATCGAGCCCGAGGCCTTTGCCGTTGAGCGCTGGGTGCAGACGCTCATTCCGCCCGCGGCCGACGCGGCCGATGACGGCCAGCGGCTGCTGTTCGTCTTCGACAGCGATTACGGCGAAGTCACCACCGCCATGTTCATGCTGCTCGGCCAGAACATGGCAGCCCGCAGCACGCTGCTCGTGCCGTCGCGCCTGTATGTCACGAACAAGGACGTTCTGCCGGGCCGAACCCAGGTCTACGGATCGGCCGAGGACGTGATGCGCGCCGTCGAGAAGGAGCGGCCTGATATCGTGTTTCTCTGTTCGGGCTACCTGTTTTCGATCCATGAGATCTTCACACTCGATACGCTGCAGCAGCTCGTCGACGATCTGACGGCGCGCGGCTGCCAGGTGGTGACGACCGATCCGTTCCTCGGGCTGCTGGCGAAGCTCGGCAGTTCGACGACGGTGAGCATCGACATTCCCGATCAGGCGCCCCCGCAGCTCGTGAAGGTGAAGCACGAACAGGACCGCCGTCTGAACGAACACTTCACCCGGTCGTTCGGGATTTTCCGCGACACACCCCATCTCTATCCAGTGTTTCCGGCGCACCCGGACGCGGACCCGTCGCAGAATGACGTGAAGAGCATCTCGTTCTTCAATCCGAACCTGATCGTGCCGGCCGACGTGGGCGCGCCCAACCCATCGGGAACGCCGCAATGGGTGTTCGTGCTGGCCTCGCGCGACTACGAGCTGCAGACGATCTTCCACGGGCGACCGTGGTTCATCAACCTGCTTGCCGCGAAGATCGAGGAAACGGTCGAGGCCGGGCGCCATCCCGTGTTCATCGGCCCGTATGATTGCGTCCAGGCGGTCGCGGCGCGGCTCGCGAGTGCCGCGGGTCCGTCGACGAAGCACGGCGTCACGCTGATGACGTTCTGCTCGTTCGCCCGCTACTGCGCGCTCCAGTTGAGCGCCGAGTACGTGTTCTACTGGAACGCGCTCTCTCACTCGATGTTCCTGCGCCTGTTCAACGAGCGTCCTGTGTTTCTGTTCGACAAGGGGCACCTGGTGCGCAACGTGATCCCGCTCTACGAGCGCATCGTCCAGTGGTATTACCAGGGTTGGGATCCGATCTTCATCGACCAGGACCAGCCGCTCGTTGCCGACGCGCTCGCGCCGCTCGCCGACGCGTACCGCGAGGGCGCCCGGAGCATCGGGCCGTTCCTGCGGCGGGCACCGGCGCCAGAGCAGATGATCGACGAGCTTGGAACCACGCAATCCCGCGAAAGCGGCGCCATGTCGGCCAACCCCGGTTCGCGGTAGCCGGGCATTCGGAGGATTACACCGATGCCAGCGACGATGATCGGAGAGTCGGGGCCGTTTCAGAAGACGAACCGGTCGGCCTATCTGAATTTCCTGCGGTCGAAGTACGAGATGTATACGGGCGAGACCCGCGTGCAGTCCCGTCCGTACTATCTCACGCTGGAGCCGAGCGATGTCTGCCAGTTGAGATGCCCGACCTGCGTCACGGGCGTCGAGAACGAGATGCGCAAGCAGAAGGACGCCGACGCGGTCATTTACCGCAGCAAGCGCACGATGCTCTCGCACGACTTCTTCGATGCGCTGCTCGATGAGATCGGCGAGTACCTCTTCCTGATCGTGTTCTATAACTTCGGCGAGCCGCTGCTCAACAAGGATCTGCCCGGGCTGATCAGAAAAGCCAAGGCGCTGAACATCGAGACCGACGTCAACACGAACCTGTCACTGCCGGTGTCCGACGAGCGCATCGAGGATCTGCTGACCTCGGGGCTCGACTATCTGTATTGCTCCATCGACGGCTTCAGCCAGGAGACCTATCAGGTCCACCGCGTCGGCGGCGATTTCGGTCTCGTGAAGAAAAATCTGGAGCGTATCGTCAAGACGCGCGACAGGCTGGCGCTGAAGACCTGCATCACTTACAACTTCCTCGTGTTCGGATTCAACGAGCACGAAGCGATCGAAGCCGAGCGGTACTGCTCGGACCTCGGCATCAACTTCAACACGCGTGACGCGTTCATCCACAACCGCGACTGGCTGCCGAGCTACCGCAAGGCCGAGGCGCCTCGTGTCGTGCCTGAGGCTGTGGCGCTTCCGCCTGGCTTCGGGCACAAGGAAGACACGACGAATCTGGCGTGGTCGCCGTTGCCCGACATCGACGATTCCCACGCGCCGCCGCGCTGCGAATGGCATTACGGGTACAGCGCGATGACGGCCGGGGGCGCGGTGACGCCGTGCTGCGCGGTGCCCAAGCAGGAGGACGACTTCGGAACCGTCGTGCCCGGACAGACCACGTTTGGCGACATCTGGAACGGCGACCGCATCTCAACGGCGCGGGCGGCGTTCGCGGGCTCGGAGCCGGCAGGCATCACGCCCGTCGACACGGTCTGCACCCGGTGCCCGGTTCCCCGCTTCGTGCACCATTTGTACTCGCTACACGACTTCAAGGTGATCGGCCAGTTCAATAACACCTTCAAGGGCGCCGATCCGGTGCTCGAGCAGGCGTTCGATCTCGTCAGCCGCGCCCGATACGGCGTGGGGCGTGACGAACTGTTCCCCGAGGGCGAGTTCCATGCGCCCGCGCAGATCTTCGGGACGGAAAGCGCGGGCCGCGACGACATGGCCCGCTTCCTCCAATTCTTCGAGACGCACTTTATCGCTCCGGCACGGGGCTGACATCATGCATCCATTCCGCAAAACGAACCGATCGGCGTACGTCAACTATCTGCGCGCCAAATACGAGACCTACACCGGCGCGATCGAGGCGCAGTCGTACCCGTATTTCCTGTGCCTCGACCCGTCGGACAAATGTCAGCTTCGATGCCCGACGTGCCCGACGGGAATGGAGAATGAGAGCCGGCGATCGAAATCGGGCGACCCGCTTCTCTTCCGGAAGGACCGCGAAACGCTCAGCACCGATCTGCTCGACGCCGTGCTCGACGAGATGGGCGATTACCTGTTTCTGATCAACTTCTACAACTACGGCGAGCCGCTGCTCAACAGGCAGATGCCGTCGTTCCTGAAGAA
>JGI10216J12902_102485745_pt1 | contig 10062 bp, 10 predicted proteins | sample KanNatreferecore_FD_12902 | JGI IMG/M metagenome (IMG submission 12902)
CGGGCCGTAAGCCGATCGTACGGACGTTGGCCGGCGGCGGGGTTTCCCCCGAGCCGGGTCCAGAGCGAAAGCCATTGATCGCGCAACATCGCTTACCTCCATGACCAGCGTGGCTGGCCGGAAAATATAAAGAGCGGGACGTGGCATCGTGCCACGCTCCCGCTCAGGCGTCAACGGCCGTCCAGATGGGCCTTGAGCTTCCGGAAGGCAACGCCCCGCATGCTCATGGCGTTCTTCTCTTCCCTCGTCATCTCCTGGAACGTCTTCGTCGAGCCCTCGGGCACGAAGATGGGGTCCCAGCCGAAGCCCGACGCGCCGGTCGGCGCGACGATCCTTCCGGCCAACGAGCCTTCGAAGTAATGGAGGTCGCCGTGGGGATCGAGATAACCGATCATCGTCCGCGCGACGGCGCCGTGGACGCCGTAACGTCCAGCGAGATCGTGCAGCCCGCCGTTGCCCATGGCGGTCAGGAACCACTTGATGAGCGGGCCGGGCAATCCATTGAGGCAGTCGAGCGACAACGACGTGTCCTCGACGACGAAGGCGCCGTCATGGCGCTGCCTCGCCTCCATGAGCTTGGCTTTGATGACCTCTCGCGGGTCGAGATGCTGGATCTCAGGCAGGTCGATGTCGAGCTGCTCGAGGTCCGGAACGACCGCCTTGGCCTCGGCCAACTTGTTCTTGTTGCCGGTGATGAATCGCAGGCGCATGTCTCCTCCAGTATCGCAGAAAAGGAACGGGTCGTCTTCTTATCAACGAAAAGGCGCGCGGTCAACCATGTCGGGAGAATTGAGAGTTGAGAATTTAGAATTAAGAACCCTCATTTCTCAATTCTAAATTCTCCCTTTCTTCTTTCTCGCACATGGGCTACGGTGGCGCCGTCTTTGCATGAAGACGGAGGTCTTTATCATGAGAAGTCCAGTGCTCGAGAACAACGCCCGCGTGGCCGCGTTCCGCATCCGCTCGCTGATGGGCTACGCGCCCGACATCACGGTGCCCGTCGGCATCATCCTCGGCACCGGCTGGGGAGAAACGCTCGCCCTCGAGAACGCCAAGGAGGTCTCCTGCAAGGAGCTCCCCGGATTCGAGAAGCTCGGCAGCCTCGAAGGCCACGATCGCAAGGTCGTCATGGGCATCCTCGGCGGCAAAACGCCGGCGGTCCTTCTCAAGGGACGCGTGCATCTCAACGAGTCGCACGATCCCGACCATTGGAAGATGGTGCGCCTGCAGACCGAGATGCTCCTGCATCTTGGCGTGAAGACGCTGGTCGTCACCTGCGGCGCCGGCTCCCTCGACAAGGACGTCCGCGTCGGCGACGTCGTCATCATCGACGGCTTCGTCATCGCGTTCGCCCCGCCGATGCCGCTCCTCGGCGGCGAGTTCGTCTCGCCGGAGGATGCCATCGACCGCCCGGCGCTCACGCATGCGTACACGCACTTCATCCCGCCCGACGCGAACACCGTGAAGAAAGGCGGCTACGCCATGCTGCGCGGCCCGCAGTTCGAAGGTCGGAAGCACGACAAGGCGCTCCTGGCTTCGACCGGCGCGCTCGCGGTCGGCATGAGCGTGGTGCCGGAAGCCTGCGTCGCCGCGCTCTACCCCGACGTGAAAGTGATGCCGTTCGCGCTCATTACCAACTCGGCCACGGAAGAGCACTCACACGAGGAGAACCTGCGCCGTTCGAAGGAACGGGCGCCGCTCCTGGGCGAGTACCTCACCCGCGTCATCACGACGCTCCCCCGCCGCGCGGCGGGCTGCTGATCCCGGCTTCACGGCCGGGATTTTTCTTACCGCCGAGCATTGACAATCGGCGTGTTTTTTGCCATATTCCCGCCGTTCCCGACCGGAAATTTTCCGGCGCGGGCGACCGCCCTTTCACAGGCGAAGCCGCGTAAAGGACGTTCCGTCCCACGCAGCAAGGAGGAGACCATGGCATCATCGTCCAGTTCGTTCATGTCCAATCCGGCCTTCGAGCGCTTCGGCTCCGGCCACACGCTCAGCAAGAACGCCTTCGTGGCGATGCTGTGTTTCTGGACCGCGGCCGGCATCGCCGTCTCCGCGGCCTGCGCCTACGCAACGCTCGAGTGGCGTCCCGGACTGCTGCCGCTGATCCTTCTCATGCTGATCCCGTTCGCCGGCATCCTGATCGCGGCCAAGAGCACCAACCCGATCGTGTCGCTCTTGGGCTACGGCCTGGTGGTCGTGCCTTTCGGCCTCTCGATGGGACCGATGGTCGCGATGTACACTGCAGCGAGCGTGGTGAAAGTGCTCTGCATCACGACCGGCATGGTCGTCGGGCTCGGCACCATCGGAGCGATCTATCCGAAGTCGCTCGAGTCTTGGGGCATCTTCCTCATCGGCGGCCTGCTGGTGCTCATCCTCGCGCAGTTCGTCACCATCATCCTGGGGATGTTCGGGGTGAACGTCAGCGCGGCGATGACCGTGCTCGACTGGGTCGGCGTGGGGATCTTCTCGCTCCTCGTCATCTACGACCTCAACCGCGCCATGCGCGTCGAACGCACGCACGACAACGCCATCGACTGCGCCGTCGGCATCTACCTCGACTTCATCAACATCTTCATCCGCCTGCTCTCCCTCATGGGCAAGCGCAAGGACTGAACCCGGATCTCCGTTCCGCTTGGAACGGGGATTTTTTTGTCTCCGCGAACGGAATCTGCGATACTTCGGAGGAATTCACCCCTTCTATGTTCAAGAACATCATCGAGGCGATCAAAAGACTGCTCGGCAAGGGCATCGCGACGGTCCCGCCGCAGAGCGAGAAGTTCGACTGGCTCATGACCGTTCTCGGCCTGTGGTTCGTCGGCGGCGTGTTCCTGGACGGCTGGGCGCACAACCACCTCGACTCCGCGCTCGAGTCGTTCTTCACGCCGTGGCACGCGGTGATGTATTCCGGTTTCGCCGCCTGCGGCCTGGCGCTGTTCGCCGCCGCGGCGATGAACCGCAGGAAGGGCTATCCGTGGTCGCGCTCGCTCCCGGCCGGTTACATGTCGTCGCTCGTGGGCGCTGGCATCTTCGCCGCCGGCGGAGGCTTCGACATGTTCTGGCACCTCACCTTCGGCATCGAGAACGGCATCGAGGCGCTGCTCTCTCCCGCGCACCTCATCCTCGCGGTCGGCGGCGTCATGGTCGTCGGCGGACCGTTCCGCGCCGCCTGGAGCAGGCCGGTCCCGCCGAAGGGCATCATGGCATGGCTGCCGGTGGTGCTTTCGATGGTCTACATGACCTCGCTCATCAGCTTCATGTCGCAGTTCGGCCATCCGATCCGCCATGCCGCGACCGGACTGCGTCCCGAGCATGAGCTCGGCGACGTGCTCCAAGGGCGCGCCGCCGCGGGCTTCATCATGCAGACCGCGCTGCTCACCGGCTTCGCGCTTCTCGCCGTTCGCCGCTGGGGCAGGGCGCTGCCGATGGGCGCGCTCGCGATCTATTTCGGCATGAACATGCTCGGCATGGCCTACATGACCGACGAACACCGGCTGATCTGGGGCGCGATCCTCGCCGGCCTGGCCGCGGACCAGCTGAACCGCGCGCTCGCGCCGTCGCTCTCGTCGACCCGCGAACTGCGCATCTTCGGCGCGATGGTGCCGGCACTGTACGCGCTGGCCGTCTTCGTGACGCTCATCGCCACCGACAAGGTCTGGTGGAGCGTGCACATGTGGACGGGCACCATCGCGGTCTCCGCGATCGCCGGCTACTTCCTGGCCTATCTGCTCGCACCGCCCTTCTCGCCCGTGCCGGAGAAGGCGGCCTGAAAATAAAAAAGGACCCCGACGAGCGTCGGGGTCTTTCGTTGCGGGACTTCAGGGATCGCCCCGAAGCCTTTTTTCCTTGTCGCGCCACTCGTCGATCAGCAGGCGGTCGGTATCCTCGACGTCGGGCGGCTCGAGGACGCGCGCCGAAACGGTGACCACGTGGCCGGGCGGGATGGCGCCCTCGACAGTGAGCTTCCCCGGCGCGAAATCGTGCCAGTGGATCGTCACCGAAAGGACGTGATAGCCCGGAAGCTTCTGCACCAGCCTGCGGAACCCTCCGCCGCGCGGCGGAAGGATCCTCGTGAAGGGCGCGCAGAGCTTGGCGGGATCGAACACCGTCCCTTCCGGGAAGATGAGGATGCTCGCCTGGTCTTCGGCCGCGCGTTCCGCCAAGGCGGTGACCGCGTCGACGTCCGCCTTGCGGTGATCGCGTGCCAGGAAGGCAACGCCGAGCTCCCGCCAGGCGCGACCGACGACGGGCAGCGCGCCGACCTCGCGCTTGGCGACCGGACGGAAATCATGCCGGCCGATGGTCTTCAGCAGGGCGGCGACGAGCGGGCCGTCGAAGGCGCCGTAATGGTTGGCGATGACGATGAACGGACCGTTGCCCGCGAGGTACGGATGGTCCTCGACGACGAAGCGTCCGCGCACGCCGCCGAAGACCTTGCAGAGCCGGTAGCCGGCGACGCCCCAGAACGACTGCCAATGCGCGACGCGGTCGCGCCGCTCCCGTGGCGCGATGCCGCGAACGCGGCAGATCGCCAGGATGACATAGAGGTGCGGGAACGCGAGCAGCAGGATCGCCAACGCGTACGCGATCAAGGCAGCGAGCGCACGGGCCCGCCAGAACATTTTCATGCAGGAACGTCCTCCGGCGATTGCGCGGATAATGCGCAAGAAAAGAGCGCCTTGACCCTAGCAGCCCGGCCGAAAAGAAAAAAGCGCCCCATGCGGGACGCGAGCGTAATGAGCTTCAGCGTTTGGCAGCGACGAGCCGGCGGTCCTTCCGCCTCCATTCGTCGTTGAGCCAGTCGATGACCGTCGCGTCATCGATGTCGTCGATGACCGCGCATTCCACGGTCACGGTGCGGCCGACGTACGAGGCGCCATCGAACATGGTCTTGCCGTTCTCGTCCGTGTTCCAGCCGATGGTGACGGACAGTACGGGATGGTCCGGCATCTCATGGCGCAGCATGCGGACGCCGCCGGTCTTCGGCGGCAGCACGCGGGCATAACCGGAGCCGACCTTCGGCGACACGAACCTCGTTCCTTCCGGAAAGATGATCACCGATGATCCGTCGTAGCGCGCGACCGCCGCGCAGCGGCGAACGCGGTCGAGATCATGACCGTCGCCGTCGCGGGTGACGTAGCCGCATTCCATCTCCTTGCAGGCGCGTCCTATGGCCGGCGCGGAGAACAGCTGCCGCTTGAGTATCCAGCGGAAGTCGATGCGGCCGAGCTCGGCCATGAGACCGACCATCACGAGTATGTCGAGCGAGCTCTGGTGGTTGGCGATGACGATGAACGGCCGTTCGCGATCATGCGCATCGATGCCTTCCGGCAGACGGAACTCGACCTTCACGTCCAGGATGCGGGTCACCACGCGGAAGGCCAGCGTCCCCCACCAGGCAGACCATCGCGCGACGGTCTTGCGATGCTCGGACGAGCCGATCCGGAACAACCGGCGCCGGACGACGAGCGAGTACAGATGCGGCAGCGACAGGATGGACAGCAACGCGAACGCCGCGGCGGCGGCATAAGCCAGACAACGGTTACGGATCCCTTTCATGCTCCACTCCCCTGGTCCGTGCCGCGTTGCGGCGACGGACGTTCAACCCGCGTGATGCGCGGGGTGCATGAAGAAACCTGGAAAGAACTGCGGCACGATACCACCGCGGGAGAAAAGTGGAAAGGGAGGCGGGAAAGTCGGCGGCGCGGCCGGCCTTTCTCTGTTCTTTATTCTCTTTTCTCCGTGTCTCTCTCGGTGTACCCTTCAAGCATATGCCGCTTTCCGTCAGCGCCCGCGCGAAGAACGTCATCGCCTCGCCCATCCGCAAGTTCACGCCGCTCATCCGTGCGGCCGAGCAGGCCGGCGCCTCGTTCTTCAAGATGCACATCGGCGACCCCGACCTGGATGCGCCAGCGGCGATCCTCAAGGCGATCCGCGGTTACGACAAGAAGACGATCCCCTACACGCCGTCCTCGGGACTGCCGGAGCACGTGGCCGCCTGGTCGGCCTACTATAAGAAGCTCGGCGTGGACCTGCCGCCGGAACGGATCGTGCCGACCATGGGCTGCGCCGAGGCCATCCATATGGCCATGCTCGTCGCCTGCGACCCCGGCGACGAGGTCATCGTCTTCGAACCGCTCTATACCGGCTTCAAGGCGTCCGCGGGCATGCATGGCGTGAAGCTGGTCCCCGTGCCGCTCGACATCAAGGACGGGTTCCTGCTCAAGAACGCGGCGGCCATCGAAGGACGCGTCACCTCGCGGACCAAAGCGATCATCGTCATCAACCCCGACAACCCTACCGGCAAATGCTGGAACAAGGCTGAGCTCGAGATCGTCATCGATGTCGCCGAAAAGCACGATCTGATCATCTTCTCCGATGAGACCTATCGCGAGATCGTCTTCCGTGGCAAGCCGCGCAGCCTGCTGTCCTTCCCGAGAGCGCGGCAGCGGACCGTCCTGCTCGACAGCCTCTCGAAACGATTCTCCATCCCGGGCGCGCGCATGGGCTGCATCGCCAGCGCGAACCCGGACATCGCCGCGGCCGCGTTGAAGTTCGCCATGGCGCGCCTCTCCGCGCCGACCATCGAACAGCTCGCGGTGATACCGATGCTCAGAAAGCCCGACGCGTACGTGACCAAGATAGTCACTGAATACCGCAAGCGGCGCGACACGGTCATGGCCGGCCTGCGGCGCATGAAGGGCGTGAAGTTCCACGTCCCCGAGGGCGCGTTCTACGCCGTCGCCGCGTTGCCGATCGACGATGCCGAGGACTTCGTGAAGTTCCTCATCAACGACTTCCGCGACCGAGGCCGCTCCGTCACCGTCACGCCGATCAAGGATTTCTACATTTCCGACCGCGGCAGGAACGAGATCCGCATCGCCTACGTGCTCTCGGTGGCCAAGATCAAGGAAGCCATGAAGCTGCTGGCCAAAGGGCTCGCCGCGTACCAGGCCAAAAAATGAACTAGGCGCGGCCGCTTCGAACGCAGCCCATAGTATGACGCCGGCATGGAGATGAACCCGCTGCTGAAGACCTTCGTGAACTCGTCGCTTTGGGCAACGCTGCTCGAGCGCTGGTTCCTGCCGCCGCTCTTCAGGGCGATGCCGGCAGCGCCGAAGCGGATCCTCGAGATCGGCTGCGGCCGGGGCGATACCACGCGCATGCTCCTCGAACGGTTCCCGCTCGCGAAGATCACCGCCACCGACTTCGACGCGGACCAGGTCGCGCTCGCATCGCGCCGCGTGGTCAGCAAGCGCATCAAGTTCCGCCGCGCGGACGCCGGCCGCCTGCCGTTCCGAAGATCTTCGTTCGACCTGGTCGTCGAGTTCAACACGTTCCACCACGTCGAACGCTGGTTCGCGGCCTTCGCCGAATGTTCGCGGGTGCTGGCCCCGCGGGGAGTGATGGCGGCGATGGACGAGCCGCTGGAGCTCTGGAACCCGGTCTTCCGATGGTTCGATCGTCCCGACGCGCTGTTCACCCGCGACGAGTTCATGTTCGCGGCCGCGAACGCCGGCCTCCTCCTCGAAAAGGACCTCGGCAGCAGGCGCATCATCAAGGCGGTGTTCCGAAAAAAAGAAGAGACCCCGTAAGAGGGGTCTTTTCAGTAGGCCGGCTTGGGCTTCACGGAGGAACCCCAGGTGGCGAAGTAGAGGTCCAGGAACTCGCGGATGTCGTCCGCGTTCGGCCCGGCGGTCTCGCCGACGCCGAGCGGATTGACCTGGAGGCCGGCGAGGTTGCCGCCCTCGTCCATGAACAAGCCTCCGGCGAGGTCGCGGACCACCGCCTTGAAGCAGAGCGACGGTTTCGGCGTCTCGCCGAGCTCCCGCAGCACCCACGGCGGGAACTGGTCGCAGCTCCGATCGCCGATGGCGCTGTCGTGCGGTACCGGCGTCGCGAACGGCCGCAGCCCGGTGACACGGACCAGGGACAGGTTCGCGCGCGCGAGGCGCACGGGCGTGCCCGGCACGTCCGCGCGGATCAGCGCGAGATGGAAGCGCTTGTCGCGATCGACGAAGCGTCCCTCGTGCCAAGCGGTCCCGTCGTAGACGTAGATCGTCGGGTCCATGCCGAAATCATCGGCGACCGCGCCCATGCCCGAAGTGGTCGTGAGCAGGTAGCCCTTGGCCACGAGCACCGCGCCCGCGGTCGGCGGCGGCGCCTTCTGCGGTGCCGTCGCGCCGGCAGGCAGGGCCGCAAGCGTCCAATACGTGTAGAGAGGCGCCGCGGCGGAAGCCGTCGGCGTCCGGTCCACGCAGCCGCATAGGACGGCGAACGCGGCGATGAACGGCTTTATCCAGCTGGTCATGCTGCACCATCCTTTGCAAAGTACGTTGCCGGGACGCTAGCACGTTTCCGCTGAAAAATCCAGGGTCTGGGATCAGAGATGGAAAAAGAGATGAAGTCTTCCTTGCGGTCTCTACCTCTATTCTTTACTCTTTATTCTCTTTGCCTTACGCTCGAAAGTCGTTCCTTTTTCAAAGGAGGCCGCCATGCCCGTCTCAAGAGACGCGCTCTACGAATTCCTGGTCGCGAACACGCCTCGGCCGGCGCTCGTGCCAGAAGCGATGGAGAACCTCGAGCCGTTCTTTCTGCAGGCGGAGGCTGACGAGTACGCGCTTTGCACCGCGGCCGATCTCGATCCGGAGGAAGCCGCTCGAGCGATCGCGCTCGCCGCAGAGATCCCCGTCCCGCGCATCGTCCCGGTCTCCCTTTCCGTCCCCATGGTCCGACCCGACTGGCTGGGTTCGCGGCAATACGACCTGCTGGTTCACGAGACGCTGTTCTCGAGCTATCGCGATACCCTGTCCCCGCCGATCAACGACCGGGTCGAAAAGCTGAAGCTCTCGCTCGGCATCCCCTGCTGGCGCGCCTTCATCGACCATCTGGGCGACAGCCTCTACACCAGTCTGGAGAACTGCGTCCCCTACAGTCTCAAGGTACCGCTGGCGCTGCATCACGGCATGGCGCTCTGGAACCGGCTGTTCCTCTACGTCGCGTCCGCTGCCACCGCGGACGCCGCGACCATGCGCCGCATCGGTCCGCTCGTCACGCTTTGCGCCAAGGCGCTGCCGCTCGGCGAAAAATTCGACGAAAAGGGCGTGTGGCTCGTCCTTACGGCATAGACCTCCGCTTGGAGGTCTTTTTCTTGCCAAACGGGGGTTTCGATGGTAAAACCGCGGCACCCCCGGCACCGCCGGGAAGCCCTTTCCACCAAGGAGGCACCTATGTGCGCGATCGCCGGCGCGTTCGACGTCCCGAACGCTTCTTACGTCATATCGCTGATGCTCAAAGCGATGCAGCACCGCGGCCAAGAAGGCGCGGGCATCGTTTCCACCGACGGCACTTCGCTCTACGAACATAAGAGCCTCGGCCTGGCCGACGAGGTGTTCGGCGACATCGACTTCCCCACGCGCCTTCCGGGCACGGCGGCGGTCGGTCATCTCCGTTACGCCACGACCGGCGAGCCGAACTCGCCGCAGTGCATCCAGCCGCTCGTCGCCGCGCTCCGTTACGGACCGGCCGCCATCGTCCACAATGGCAACCTCACCAACTACCGCGCCCGACGCGCGGAGCTGGAGGAGAACGGCGCCATCTTCCAGTCCGGAAGCGACACCGAACTGTTCCTGCACCTGATGGCCCGGTCCCCGGGCACGAGCACGGCCGACCGGCTGTCCGAGAGCTTCTCCAAGGTCGAGGGCGCCTACACGCTCCTCGTCCTAACGAAGGATTCGCTCATCGCCGCCGTCGACCCGCTCGGGTTCCGTCCGCTCTCGGTCGCGCGGCTCGGCAACGGCTATCTGTTCGCGTCCGAGACCTGCGCGTTCGACCTGCTGAACGTCCGGCCATCGCTTCCGGTCGACGCGGGCAAGATCATCGAGATCACGCGGAGCGGCCACTCGCCGAAACGCTTCTCGCTGCCGACGTTCACGCGCCATTGCAGCTTCGAGCATATCTACTTCTCGCGGCCGGACTCACAGGCCTTCGGGACGTCTTCGCACGCCGTGCGCGAACGCCTGGGCACGCTGCTCGCCGAGCGCGCGCCCGCCGATGCCG
>JGI10216J12902_100237695_pt1 | contig 10061 bp, 9 predicted proteins | sample KanNatreferecore_FD_12902 | JGI IMG/M metagenome (IMG submission 12902)
CGCTGGAGCGCTATCTCGTGGAGACGCTGGAAGGCCGCGCCGATGCTCCCTACCGGGAAGGCGTGGTGGTCGCGCCGATGCTCGCTCCGGCAACTGGAACCCTGCAATACAGCTATCGGCTCTATGACGATCCGAACGGCGATTGTCGGTGACCGCCCGTTGCCTTGCACGCGCGGCGCTGTACAGCTGCTGACGGGCTTAGTGAAAAGGCCTCACCGCCAGCGCGCACCGGCTCCCATGCAGAAGCGGCCCCGTTTCCACCTCGCCCGATCTTCAGACGGTGTCCGAGCGTGACCAGTCGGGAATGCGGTGGAGGCAGGAGTGGACTTACGTCGTGATCGTTCTCGCGGCGGCTGCTTTCTGGGCGCTTCCGGTAGCGCTCTCCTCCAACCTCCTGAACGACGACGCGGAGCTGGTCTCCGTCGTTCACGGCTGGCAGCTCAGCTACGACACATCGCAGCCGCCGCTCTACGGCTGGATCTGGTTGGCGGTCTCGAAGGTGCTTGGCGTTTCGATCGTTTCCACCCAGCTCCTGCGGACGATTGTCCTCGCCTTGCTGTTTTGCGTGATCTTTCGGCTGGGCACGCGTGTCACCAAGCACGCGGCGGCGCCGTACCTGCTCGTCTCGGCATACGTATTCTTTCCCATCATCGCGTGGGAGAGCACGCACTACCAAGCGCATACCCCATTCGTGAACCTGATGACGATCACGTCACTTCTTCTCGTGACGGAGATCAGACGCCGTCCGAGTATCGGAAACTTTGTCCTGCTCGGACTGGTCTGCGGCTTCGGCCTCCTGGCAAAATATACCTTCGTCGCGATACTCGGCTCGCTCTTCGTTGCGGCTCTTTTGGTGAAAGAGTACCGGACAGCGCTCTTTCGCCCGGTGGCACTGATCGCACCTTGCGTCATGCTGCTGGTCGCCGCACCCCATGCCATCGACCTTTTGCTCGACATCGGCGGGGTCTCTCGCCTGCCCGCCATCACCCAGGAGCTGGTGGACGAAGAGACTCCGTTCGCGCTGCGCGGTCTCCTCGGCGCCGTTGGCCTCGTTCAGCAATACGTTCTTCAGTCCCTGGTTTTTGTCCTCGTCATTGCGGCGTTGTGGGGTGTCGCACTTCCGCGCGCCCACTTGCGGGCTGCACTCTCGAATGCCGACTTCCGCTTCTTTGCCATTCAAGCGGCGGCAGGCTTCACCCTCACCCTGGCTGCGATCGTCGGCCTTGGCCTCAGCGGAATCTCCGCTCATCATCCCGCGCCCCTGCTGCTGTCACTTCCGATCGTCCTGGTGCTCGCCGCAGATTCCTCGACGCTTCTCGCCGGCAATTGGAAGTGGCGAGAATACGCATTTGTAGGCGGAGCGATGGTCGGGGTAGTGGCGATCTGGGCCATCCTCTTCTGGAGCCTGCTCAGCGTATTTCCCAAGTTTTTTCCCGGTTACGAACCGGTCGCCCATGCGATTCGCGCTTACGCCGGACCCGAGGCGGTTGTCATCGCCGAGAGATATCGCATCAGCGGACCGCTCCGCGTTCACGAGCCGGACTTTGAAACCTACGCCCTCGACATGGCAGGGCGCGTACGGCTGCCGCCTGACACCAAGCGTTCGGGAGGATGTGTCGCGGTCTGGTGGGGAGACGGTGCCCCGCCAAGCGGCCTGGTCAGCTATGCCGAACAGATAACGAGACAGACCTGGCCGGAGCCGGGAAGAAACTCGCTCGTGGTCGCGAACTCCAATGACGGCCGCGCAGAGCCGGCGGAGTCCCGGATCGAGCCGCTGCCTGGAGGCGGCATCTGTGCGACCGCCACCGAAGTACCTAAAGGCCAGAACTGAGGTCGCTGTGAAGCAGCCCGCCTCCCCTACTTCTTTGCGGTTTGTCGTGCCGTCGCCGCCGGCATGAGTCGGCACCGGTGACCAGCAACGACGTGGTCCCGATCTGGGCACGGCCGCGCTTCGTCGCCACGACGATACTCATCTATCTCGCGGTTCACTTCGTCGTCCGCATGGCGATGTGGCCGACGCTTGGCATCGATGATTCCGAGCAGGCGCTTTTCGCTCAGGAGTTTTCGTGGAGCTATCGTTTTCGCGCCCCACCGCTTTTCACCTGGATGCTCGTCGGCCTCAGCAAGGCAATCGGAGTCAATATCCTTGCAGTCAGCCTGCTCCGTTACGCGCTCCTCGGCATCGTTTTCGGCTTCGCCTACCTGACTGCCCGCCGTCTCCTCCACGACGCGCGACTTGCGGCGCTCGCCGTCTACAGTTTCGGGGCGATCTACATGTTCGCCTATTACAGCCACCACGATTTCACCCACACCACCACAATGTCGGCGATGCTGTCGGTCGCATGGTACGTCTTTGTGCGGCTCGCGGCGTCACCGAAGCTCGGCTGGTACATCGCGCTCGGTGCGGTGGTCGGCCTCGGAATGCTCGGCAAGTGGAATTTTGTGATGTTCGCGGCGGCGCTGCCGCTCGCTTGTCTTGTGCTGCCGTCATACCGACCGCTCGTTCTTACCTGGAAAATCGTGCCGGCGGCCCTCGTTGCGACACTGATCGTGTTGCCGACCGTTGTCGAAGCGTTTCACGAGGGACCGACTGCCGCGGACACTGTCCAATCGGTCCTTGTCGGCGACGGCGGCGCATATTTCTCACGAGTGGTTGAAGGGACGCTCCATCTCGCGGCAGCCGTCCTGGTCTATCCGGAACCGCTGCTGCCGCTCGTCCTCATCATGTTCGCGCTGCCGCTTTGGCGCGGTCTAAGCACGCCGCTCAGCCTGCCGAACGGGGAGCCGCGTCCCGATCTCGCAATCCTGCTCTTGATCATGGCGAGCTCGCTCGCGCTGCATCTCGCGTTCGTTCTCCTGCTCGGCGCCACGGAGATCCCCGAGCGGTTCATGCAGCCGCCGCTTTTCCTGCTGCCGATCGTGCTGTTCATGCTGATCGAACGCGGACAGCCGTCGCCGCGCACGGTCAACATCTACGCGCTGATGCTGGCGGTTCTCGTCGTCGGCACGCTCTTCGCCCGCATCGCGATCTACCTGCTTGGCGCGGACCATTGCGGAAGCTGCCGCAACATGGCGCCGTTCCGGGCGCTCGCTGGCGACCTCCGCGACGCCGGCTATTCCGGAACAGGGACGATCCTGGTCGACGGCTTCCATATCGGCGGCAACATGCGAGTCGAGTTCCCCGAAGCCCGCATTATCGATGTCGCCTACCCCCCACAGACGTGGCCCGCACCGCGTGGAAACGGTTCTTGCTTGCTGCTTTGGCAAGACCGCGATCCGGCATACTCCTCGGGAGCCAAGGCCGCTCTCGAAACATACCTGGCGCAGGAGCTTCGCGCTCCCCCTGATGCGCCAGACCGCGATGGCGTGGTATCGGAACTCATGTTTGGTTCCAAAACGCGGCAGTACCGGATGGCATTCCAGCTTTACGACGGGCCGGCCGGAGACTGCCGATGAACGACCGATCCCCCGCCACGGCGCAAAGCGCGGCGCGCGAGCCTCTGATTGCCACGCCCGGTCCAAGCGTGAGCATCGTCATCCCGATCAAGGATGAGGAAGATTCGATCCCTGTTCTGGTCGAGAGGATCACTGGCGTTGTCGGCCGCGACGCGCTGAACCTCGCGGAGATCGTCGTCGTCGACGACGGCAGCCGCGACGCGACATGGCAGGCGATCGAGAAGCTCGCGTCGAGCGGTCTTCACAAGGTTCGGGCATTGCGCCTCCGCCGCAACTTCGGCAAGGCGACGGCGCTGATGGTCGGCGTCGACGCGGCATCCGGAGACATCGTCGTCACCATGGACGGCGACTTGCAGGACGATCCGGAGGAGCTTCCGCGGTTCCTCGCGGCGATGGAGGCGGGAGCAGATCTTGTCTCCGGCTGGAAGAAGGAGCGGAACGATCCGGCCTCGAAGACGCTGCCTTCATGGCTGTTCAACCGCGTGACAGCGTGGATGAGCGGCATCAAGCTGCACGACTTCAATTGCGGCTACAAAGCCTACCGCCGTGAAATCTTCGGGACGGTACAGCTCTACGGCGAGCTGCATCGCTATACCCCGGTCCTTGCGCATGCGCTCGGTTATCGGATCGCCGAAATTCCGGTGCGTCACCACGCGCGGAAGTTCGGTCGGTCCAAGTATGGAGTAGCGCGCTTCCTGCGCGGCTTCCTGGACCTATTGACGGTGATGATGCTCACCCGCTTCGCCTACAGGCCAAGCCATCTCTTCGGCGGTATCGGCACATTCATTTTCGCGGTCGGCGCGGCTGTGCTCGCCTATCTCGCCGGTCTGAAGCTTTTTCTCGGAGCGGAAATCGGCGAGCGTCCCTTGCTCCTGCTTGGTGCGCTCCTCGTCATTGTCGGCGTGCAGCTGCTTCTCTTCGGGCTGCTTGGAGAACTCGTCATCAGCCGCGCGTCGCGGCCCGCCGGCTTCCGCGACCTTGTTGCGCGAGAAATTGCAGGCCACGCCAAAACCGAATGAAGAAGCGAATGGCCTCGCTTCTGATCGGGGCGGCTATCACCGCCGCGGCGCTCTGGCTTCTGATCACGCCGGAGGTCCTGAAGGACATGCGCATGGTGGCCGCGGCCGCCAATTGGTGGATGCTGGCCGTGGCGGTGCTCATCAACCCCGCGATCCAGTGGTTGAGAGCATGGCGCTTCGAGATGCTGACGCACGGCACTTTATCGGCGCCCGACGCGCGGCTGGTGCGCATTGCCTTCCAGCTCAACTTTCTGAACTTCGTCCTCCCTTTCCGGCTCGGTGAACTCGGCTACCCCGTCCTGATGCAGCGTGCCTATGGGGAGCCGTTGATCCGCTCGGCGGGAATCCTGTTGCTCGCCCGTCTCTTCGATCTCTGCACGGTCGCAGCGATACTTCTGGGTACTGCGGCGCTGATCGGACTGGGCTTTACGCGGCAAACCACGCTTGTCCTTTGGGTCCTTGCGGCGGCGTTCGCGCTCGCGCCGTTTGGATTGGTCCTTGGCGGCCGGGTCGCTACCCCGATCCTCAAGCGACTCCGCCTCTTGCGGGACGGCGCCCTTCCAGGCACGTCGCGAAAAGCGCAGCTGGCGGCGGTCGGCGTCAGCTTTGCCATCTGGTTCGTGTTCGGCGGAATGGCGACCTTGACCGCCGAAGCCGTGGGCGACGCAATCTCTCCTGCTGTTGCCCTCCTCGGGACTTCGGCGGGAAATCTCGCCTTCGCCTTGCCGATCAACGGCATCGCCGGTCTCGGCCCCGCGCAGGCCGCCTTCGTCGCCGCGGTGACGCGCGCAGGCGTCGCCTGGAACGAGGCCGTCGTCGCCGCGCTCGCGCTCTATCTGGTGACGCTGTCAGGAGCGGTGCTTTTCGGCGGCACCTTGACCGGCCTTCCCGGCCGCCCTCAACCGGGTTGAAATCCGCTTTAAGTTGCGCGTTTGAAGGCTAGGCCGGCGCTCAGCCACGCCACCCCCGCAACCACCAGATCGACGCCCAGGAAGATGCCGAGCACATAAAGGCTCGAGACCGGCCAGCGGATCAGGATGGCCGCGCCGAGCAGCAGCGTGATGGCCCCGGAAGCGAGCACCCAGCCCCACGGCGAGGAGGAGCGCATCTGCATCGCCAGGAAGATCCTGGCCACTCCCGCGAAGATCAGGCTGACGCCGAGGACGAGTGTCAGCGCGCCGGCCGCAAGGAGCGGATTTGAGAACGCAAACAGACCGGCAACGACATACAGAATGCCGATCAGGATCCAGAGGAAGAACTGGCCCCAGCCCTTCATGCGAAAGCCGTGTACGATTTCGACGATGCCGGAGGCGATCATCATGATGCCGACGACCAGCACGCTGACGACCGTTGCCATGAGCACGCTTCCGAGCGCGATCAGACCGGCAACGATCATCAACACTCCGAGCCCAACGAACCAACCCCAGTGTCCACGGAACTCCTGAGGGACCGAGGCCGCAGAAGGCATGACCATGGTTTTTCTCCCGGAACTGCTTGTCGCAAACTTACAACCAGAAATCTGATTCCCGGCTAAGCTTCTTGTCAAATGCTTTGGCGCGTGGAGCTTTCCGGTCTGTCCCCGATGAGATAAGGCGCGCGCATGAATACGGTTGCGACCACTTCGCCGTCGGCCGAGCCTGCGCACGGGCAGGAGAGACGCAAGGACATCTCGAGCAACTGGTTTGGCTTGCTCCGCGACGAGATCTGCGCCGCGCTCGAAGCCCTGGAAGTCGAGCTACCCGAAGGCGCTCCCCTCTCCGAACGGCCGCCGGGCCGCTTTGTGCAAACTCCCTGGCAGCGCACGGACCACTCGGGCGCGGCGGGCGGCGGTGGCCTGATGTCCTTGATGCACGGGCGCGTCTTCGAAAAGGTCGGCGCGCATGTATCGACAGTCTCTGGCGAGTTCGCGCCCGAGTTCCGTTCGCAGATCCCGGGCGCGGAAGAGGACCCCCGCTTCTGGGCGTCCGGTCTGTCGGTGATCGCGCACCCACAGAACCCGCATGTCCCGACCGTGCACATGAACACGAGAATGGTCGTGACGAAGAGGAGCTGGTTCGGCGGCGGGGCCGACCTGACGCCGATGCTCGAACGCCGGCGCAAGCAGGACGACCCGGATGCGCTCGCCTTCCATGCCGCCATGCGCTCGGCCTGCGAAAAGCATCCGCATGTCGACTACGCCCGCTACAAGGCGTGGTGCGATGAATATTTCTGGCTGAAGCACAGGGCCGAGCCGCGCGGCGTCGGCGGCATCTTCTACGATCAGCTCAATTCCGGCGACTGGGACGCCGACTTTTCATTCACCCAGGAGGTCGGGCGCGCGTTCCTCGGCATCTACCCGGAACTGGTTCGAGCCCACTTCGAAAAAAGCTGGAGCGCGTCGGAGCGGGAGGAACAACTTGTCCGACGCGGCCGCTACGTGGAGTTCAACCTGCTTTATGATCGGGGCACCGTGTTCGGGCTAAGGACCGGCGGCAATGTCGACGCGATCCTGTCGTCGTTGCCGCCTTCCGTGAGATGGCCCTAGGCAAGCACTCTGGAGATGCTCCCGACAAAGCGACCCCCTCGGCGGGAAGCGAGCTACATCTCGAGCAGCGCTTCGCGGCTGAGCGAGAAGCCGCTGTCGATCCAGCGTTCCTCGAGCGCGCGCAACCGCGCACCAACATCCGGTCCCGGAGAAATGCCTGCGGCGACAAGGTCCTTGCCGGTCACCGGCAGGATCGGCTTCGTCCAGGACTGAACATACCCCTCGAGACGGCGGAGTTTCGCGGCGGCCTCTGCGTTGTCCTTGTCGAGCTCCCGCGCCAGGGCATGGCGAAGACGGTCGATGACCCCTTCGCGTCCATGCCGGTAAAGCGTCCTGGCGATCTCGGCTTCCGACATGTCGGGATCGGGCTCGGGCGTATCGGCCCAAGCCAAGAGCCGGGCGGCTTCGGCGCGTGAAAGGCGCAGCCGTTCGGCCATTCCGTCAATGCGAGCGCGATGCGGCGGCAGGATCGATTGCAGGCGAAACAAGGGATCGGGAGGCCAGCCTTCGGCCGCTCCCGCAGCCACGGTCCTCGGAAGCGCATCGATGCCCCAACTTTCGGGCAGCGTTTTTTGCAAGACTTCGGTCGTGCGCATCCAAAGGAGGGCTCGCGTCGGATCAGGCGCCTTCAGAAGCCGCTTCAGCTCCGCCCAGACGCGCTCCGCCGAGAGCGTGGCGATCCCTGCCTTCAGCTTGGCGCACGCCTTGATCCCCTCGGCGTCGGGCCGCCCCTTCCCGTACCAGGCCGTGAAGCGGAAGAAGCGCAGGATGCGGAGATAGTCTTCGCGGATGCGATCCTCCGCCTCCCCGATGAAACGAACGCGGCCGGCCTTCAGGTCTTCAACTCCGCCCACGACATCGAGCACCTCGCCCCCGACGTCGCAATAGAGGGCGTTCATCGTGAAGTCGCGACGCCCGGCATCCTCGCGCCAGTCCTTGGTGAAGCTCACCACTGCGCGGCGCCCGTCGGTTTCGACGTCGCGCCGGAGCGTCGTTACTTCGAAGGGCTGCCCGTCGACGATGACGGTGACGGTGCCGTGCTCGATCCCGGTGGGCACCGTCTTAAAGCCGGCCGCCTGCGCTCGCCTGATCACCTCCGGCGGCGGGAACAAGGTGGCCAGGTCGGCGTCCGATGCCGGCTGACCCATGAGCGCGTTGCGCACGGCGCCGCCCACGATGCGCGTCGAACCTTGGTCGCCGTCGAGCGCCCGCATCAGCGCCCGGAGGCGCGGCTCCTTGATGAGCGGCCAATCGCGTAGCGGCGCGCTCATCCCGGCGCACCGCGGACGGTGTCGGCGTAGAGCCGCTCGTAAAGGATGCGAACGATTCCCGCCGTGATTCCCCAGATGTGACGGCTTTCGAACGGCATCTCGAAGAAGCTGCGCTGCGCGCCGTGCCAGAGGCGCGTCCCTTGCCGGTGGTTGGCGGGGTTCATGAGGAACGAGAGCGGCACCTCGAAGACATCGGCGACCTCGGCGGCGTTCGGCGACAGCGCGAAGCCTGGCCGGACCAGCGCCACGACAACCGCGACATGATAGCCTGAACCGGTGAGATAGTCGGGCGCGCGACCGACAGTCTCGATAAATTCGGGCTTCAGCCCGATCTCCTCGTCCGCCTCGCGGAGCGCCGCGGCCTCGGGGCCGGTGTCCTCAGGATCGAGCCGGCCGCCGGGGAAAGAGATCTGGCCCGCGTGCGCACGCAATCCTCCAGTACGCTCGGTGAAGAGGACCGTTGCTTCCGGTTCGCGGTGGATGACCGGCACAAGCACCGCCGCGGCGCGCCGCTCTATGTTCAGGAGCAGTTCGGCGATCTCCGGATTGAGCACATGGTCGCCGACAGCCTCGTCATTGTGGACGAGCCTCTCGGACACCCGACGGCGAAAGTCTTCCGCCGAATAGCGGCGAGGTTCAGTCATGCGCGGATTCAGGAAAGGGAAAGAACACGCCGCCGGACCAGAGGCCGGACCGACCCCCGAACTCGCCCGCCAGCGCGACAAGCTCCAATTGAAGCGCGCGGGTGGCAAGCGCTTCGAGCGCCCCCCTTATCAAGACGTACGGCTTGAGGCCGTTCGTGGCGGACTCGGTCTGAAAGCGAAGCGGATGCTCAAGGCCTGCCGCGACGATATCGCCAACATTCGTCCGGAAGGTGAGGACACGCTCCGCCCCGTCTCCCTCGGAAGCGACCTCCACGGCCATGAACGGCGCATCCTCCACTGTTATTCCGACCTTCTCGACGGGTGTCACAAGAACGTGACGCCCGTCCGGCTCGCGCCGGAGAATCGAGGCAAACAGCCGCACCAATGCGTCGCGGCCGATCGGGCTGCCGCGATAGAACCAGGTGCCGTCAGCGGCAATCCGCATGTCTATCTCACCGCAATAGGGCGGGTTCCAGCGTTCGACGGGACGCGACGGCGCCGCCTGGCCCGCCTCCGCCACGAGGGCGGCAAGCCCGGGCGGAAATCCGCCGGATTTCGCTGGCATGTCCGTTGCAGTCTTCAAGACACCTTGTTCCGGTCAAAGTTACCAAATGAAGCGATTTGTTTCTCGCCTTCCGCACGAAAGCGTTGTCAAATTCACCGGAATGGAATCACCGCGGAATTCCTCGCCCTCTCGACCTATTGGATAACACTGGATGAGCGCAATCAGCCCGACGTCAACAACCAGCGCCGAAGCCACGGTCGAAGAGGCCAAGGCGACTGCCGAAAAGCTCAGAGAGGCACGCGCCGCGATCGGTCGGGTGATCTTCGGCCAGGAGACCGTGGTCGAGCAGGCGCTGATCACCGTGCTCTCCGGCGGGCACGCATTGCTCGTCGGTGTCCCCGGCGTGGGAAAGACCAAGCTCGCCGACACGATGGGAACGGTGCTCGGCCTGACGGCGAACCGCATCCAGTTCACGCCCGACCTGCTTCCTTCCGACATCCTCGGTTCGGAAATCCTCGACGAGGCGGCCGACCATTCGCGGAGCTTCCGCTTCGTCCGCGGTCCGGTGTTCGCGCAGCTGCTGCTCGCCGATGAGATCAACCGCGCCAGCCCGCGCACGCAGTCGGCGCTGCTGCAGTCGAT
>JGI10216J12902_100492550_pt1 | contig 10057 bp, 4 predicted proteins | sample KanNatreferecore_FD_12902 | JGI IMG/M metagenome (IMG submission 12902)
CTGGTTGGACGAAATCGCATCGTGTCGATGCCGTTGGGAATGACCCGAATGGGCAAGTCCTGTTGAAACACCTCGCAGATCACATCGCTGGTATTGTGGCTTACAGCCACCAGAGCACTCGCTTGGCGCAGGGTCTTTCCAACCGAGGGTTTCAAAATCAGCCTGTGATGCCAGCGAATCGGAAAGGGCAAAGATGACAGATAGAGATCATCGACCGAACTATGGTGCAGCGTGGCCACCAGGGGTTTGCCCGCAACTGCAAAATAACATCCATAGTCTGCGTTGACGTGCACGAGGTCACAGTCCCTTGCCAGGGGCACCTCTTTGTTCCATGCCAAGCTCAGGCCCCACGGAAAGTATTCCCAAGCCGGAGAAAATCGCAGCAACTGTCCCTTCCAACCCAGTGGTGCCAGGCCAGCAACGAGGCGCTCTGTATAAATCTCTACGCCCGAACCCCGGATACCCGGATAGAAGACTCTCATCGTCGGCGTCCCGGCTCGCATTCCAGCACCTTTCGAAAGATACTCGAAAACTGCGCGGCAACCTGGCTCCAAGAGAACTGGCTCAACACGTGCTGCCGGGCCGCAGCACCCAACCGGCGACGGAGCGGCTCGTCGCCGAGAAGCCTTTCGATGGCTTTGGCAAGAGCTTCAGGCTGGTCAGGCTCGACCGCAATGCCGGTCACTTCATGGATGAGGACGTCCGAGATCCCCCCCACTGAGGTGCCCACAATCGCGAGGCCGGCAGAAGCGGCTTCGATGAAAACAACGCCCAAGCCTTCCGTATCGCCACTTCGGTCGACCACCGACGGGCCGACAAACAGATCAGCAGCGGCGTAGTATTCCGGTAGCTGCTCATGCGGGAGTTTCCCCAGGAACCGCACGGATCCTGCAATCTCCAACCGTTCAGCCATGCGCTCCAACTCATGCCGTTGAGTGCCATCACCCACCAAAACCAGCGTGGCCTGTGGCGATTTCTTGAGCACCTGTTGCATCGCAGCCAGCAGATTGTGGACACCTTTCTTCTCCACCAGACGACCGACGAACAGAATCATTTCTGCAACAACCCCCAGCTGCTGCCGCAACAAAACATTTCGTTGTTTCGGTTCAAAGTCTGCGACATCCACGCCCATGGGCACAATGTTCACCTCGGCCGAGGGACACAACTGCAGGAGTTGGCCGCGTGTGAAGGCACTGTTGGCCGTGCAGGCATCAGCCCGTTTCAGCGCCAACCGTTTAAGTAAACGGCCCATGAACCCTTGAAACGCAAAGATATCCCCGCCATGCACGGTCAACACCACCGGCACGGAAGAAAAACTTTGCACCAGGCGCGTAACAATGCCTTGCGGCACAACCCAATGGGCATTGATGACGTCGATGGACTCCCTGCGAACTGTTTGCAGGACCGAGCCGAAGAGGTTTGCCAGATAGAACGGCACCTGAAGCCAGAGCAACACCGACTGCTTCAGATTGGGCAGCATACCACTGCGATAGCACAGGGCCTGCTGTTGGGGAATGAAGTAGTTAAAACGGCGGATCTCCACGCGGTCAAGCATCTGCACAGGCTGGCCACCGGGAAAATTGGGGGCTAAAACCAGCACTCGCCAACCCACAGCCACCAGTTGGCGACTCAGATGGTGCAGAAAGATCCCGGAAGGCTCACCTTCATGCTTGGGATATGACGATGTGACGATGAGAACGGTTCCGACAGGCTGGGCAGTTTGGCTCATTCGTCTTCAAGGGCTCCGACGTTGGGACTTTTCCAGAGCTGCCAGCTCTGCCATGGCTGCAGGAAAGTTCGGTGCAAGCACCAGGGCTTGCTGCAAGTGCAAGCGAGCTTCGGCGATACGGCCCAAGTCTGACAGGACTACCCCCAGGTTGGTGTGAGCCATGGGATCGCGGGCATTCAGGCGCGCCGCCTGCTCCAGATGCGGTAAGGCATCATTGAGTCGACCCATTTCAACATAGGCAGCGGCCAGATTATTGTGCGCGTCCGCATAGGATGGAAGAATCTTCAGGGCTTTCTGGAAGTAGCCGACGGCTTTCTCAAATTCCCGGCGCTGGAGTGCAATCACCCCCAGATAGTGCAACACCAACTCGTCATTGGGCAACAGCTGGTGTACTTCGAGGAATACGTTTTGCGCCTCGTCGGTTCTTCCGAGCTGCATTAAGGCCACACCGTGAACCGTGTGCAAGTTGGGCTGGCTTCGATCGGCAGCCAATCCCTTTTCAGCCATCTCGAGCGCCTTGGCGAAATTTTGCCGCTGAATGTAGATGTTGGCCAGATTCAAGTAAGCTGAAGCCTCGAGGCGCGGATCCCGGGGAGTTTCTGTTTCAGAAAGCTTCAAGGCGAGCAGCGCATGCCTCTCCGCACCCTCCAAATCACCTTTCTCCGCTCGAAGGACGTGCGCCAGGGAGTTTTGCATTGATGACGAATTTGGCGAAGCCTCGGCAGCTCGCATATAGAACACGAAGTCGTTTTTCCAGTCCCCATTCCTCCGAACCGTCTGCAGCCCATAAAGCAGGGTGACCCCAGTAAGAGCAGCGACTGCCCAATAGGCCCTCTGCGCACGAGGTAACCTCAAGAGCCCTCGAGAAGCAACCCAGGCCACGAGCAAACAAAACCCCAATGAAGGGATGTACAAATAGCGTTCCGTAAAAACGTTGATGCCAACGCCCCGAATGTTCATCACCGGCAAAAGTGTTAGGAATACCCAGGCGGCCGAAAAGCTGGCCAGCGGAGCTCGCCGAAATCCGTACCAGATGGAGCCCACCAGAGCTCCCACACAGGCAAGAGCAACCCAAGCCCGCCCGTCGCCAAGCCCATCCACCGGGTGAAAGGTGTAAAAAGCGTTCAGGTTCACAGGCACGACCAGCTTGTACCAATACTGGGTCGCGAGATGAAGAATACTCAGAAACTGAGCCCAGATGCTGAGGGACCAGACCTGTTGAGATTTTGAGATGAAACCCAATACTTGATACCGTAGCAGCAAGTAGCCCGCAACCACGATCAAGTAGGGCCAGCTTCGCTGGATGCCCGCACGAATCCGGTCTTTCCAACTGAATTTTCCAGGCTCGAAAGTGAAGGCGTAGGCTCCAACGAGGATCGGCAGAGTCAATGCCATCTCTTTGAATAGCAACGATACGGCGAACAAAGCAAGCGAGAAGGCGCGCCATGGAATCCTGACAGTTTTAGCCGGCGCTTGCGGCCGGGCGGCTTGTTTTTTCTTACTGACTGGAATCGACTTCGCGACAACGGGTGGCAAACTCAGGATGAAAGACCAAAATGCGAGAAAATAGAACAAGGCACAGCCAAGCTCTGGGAGCGAAGCAATCCAGTCGACGGCTTCTGTATGGATTGGATGCAAGACAAACAGTGCTGCAGCGGAAAGGCTGATGCCGTAGCTGCGGGTGAGACTCCAAAATAACAGGTACGCCGTCGAGCTTACCATCAAGTGAAGGACGAGGTTCACCCAGTGGAAGGCGGATGGATTCAGCCCGCTGGCCTGTACAATCCACCGATAGGTCAGCATTTGGAGCGGCCGGTAGTAGTTGCTCGTACCCAGGCGTCCGGGTGTCTGATAACCCCAGACGTCGGAGAAAAGAAGCCGCGTCAAGGACTCATCGCTTTGCAGATAGGGATTGCGAACGATCTGGTAGTTGTCGTCGTGAACAAACTCGTTCGATAGCGAGTTCGAATAGGCTAAAGCACCTAGGCTGGCAAGCACAGCAACTGCAAAGGAGTGACGCAGAAACATACAGGAAGTTCACTCAAGAAACCCTGGGAGCGTTGCCTTTCAGTCACTCGCTCCGAGCGCGCTCACTGACCCAACGATTGCAACTGGGATACGGCTGGTTGATAGTTGGGTGACAATGCAAGGGCACGTTGCAAAAAGGTACGAGCTTCCGCAGAGCGTCCTAAGGCGGCAAAGGCACTGCCAAGGTTCGTCTGGACGATCGGATCGTTCGGAGACAAAGCCGCTGCCCGCTGCAAGTGCGGGAGAGCCTCCTGAGGCTTGCCCATTTCGAGGGAGGTTTTGCCCAGATTGTTTCGTGCGCTGCCAAAATCGGGAACGATCTTCACGGCCCGCTGCAAGTAGTGGATTGCTTTGTCGTAGTTGCGCTGGCTAAGCGCAACGACTCCCAATGCATCCAGAGCAATTTCGTCGTTCGGATTCTGCACATGATACTCATAGAGCGCCCTGGCTCCTTCGTCCAGCCTCCCCACCCTGAGCAGAGCAATTCCATAGGCAGAACCCTTGATATCAAACTTCCCAATCTTTAGCCCAGTCTCCACCGCTTCCAGCCCCTTCTGGTACTCTCCTCTGCCAATATAGATTCCCCCCAGTCCGCCGTAGGCATTGGCGATCTGATCCCGATCGGCTGGACTGCGTTCCCAACCCACTCGAATTGCCTCATGATACGCGCGTTCCGCTTCTGCAGGCATTCCTTTCTCGAGACAACTTTGGGCAAACGATGTCCACATCTGGGCCGATTGCGGCGACTCAGCCACTGCACTCGAAAACAGAGCAAACTCATTCTTCCAGTCACCATTTCTCCTGATGGTCTGCACCGAATAGAGAAGCGATGCCAGCGCTAGAACGGAAAGCCCGGCAATCCCGCGAACACGGGAAGGCATCCATTGCAAAGCCTGAGCAACCAGCCAGGCCGCAAGCATGCAAAATCCGAGCGAAGGGATGTAGAGATAACGTTCCGAGAAGACGTTGGCACCAACGCCGCGGATGTTGAAGACCGGCAACAGCGTCACAAAGACCCATCCAGCCGCAAACGCTGCCAATGGGAACCGTCGCCAGGCAAATACGATCCAGCCGATAATCACCACCAGCAATCCGACGGCGCCAAGGAAACGAAGATCGGCAAATGAACGAACGGGATCGAACAAGTGGAAATTGTTGAGATGCAACGGAAGGATGAGCTTCCACCAATATTTGCCTGCCAGATAGAGGACGCTCATCACAAACTCTGACGGAGACATAACCCACACATGTTGCACCCGGGAAAGGAAACCCAGGACGAGATAGCGAACCAGCAGGTAGCTGGCGACCACAGCCAGATATGGGAGCACTCGGCGGGTCGATTTCACGACTCGGGATATCAGCGGCTGACCGGCATCTGAAACCACAAACAGATAGGCCCCGATAAGAATGGGCAACGTCAACACCATCTCTTTCCAAAAGAGCGCTACCGCAAATGCGAACAGAGAGAGAGCTCGCAACCGCAGCGTCGGTGTTTGCGCTGCTTTGGCGCCCACGCCGGCGGAGGATTCCTCCGCGAGCAGGAACAGCCAAAACGACAGAAAGAAAAACAGGCAACAGCCCAGTTCAGGCAAAGCTGCAATCCAATCGACGGCCTCGGTATGGATTGGGTGCACTGCAAAAAGCGCCGCAGCAGAAATCGCGACCCAATAGGCCTTCGTCAATTGCCAGACGACTAAATAACCTGCCAGCGTCGCCAGGATATGAAAGAGGAGGTTGACCCCATGAAATGCCGACGGGTTCAGGCCAGCGACCTGCCCGGTTAGGCGGTAGGTCACCATCTGCAGCGGCCGGTAATAGTTGCTGGTGCCCTTCTGATCGGGATGAGTGTAGCCCCAAACGTCTGTGACAAAAAGGCGCCCCAGCGGCTCGTCGCTGTGAAGAAAAGGGTTCCGCACGATCTGGAAATTGTCATCCCAGACAAACTCATGAGTGAGAGTGTTGAAGTAGACGAGCGCGCAGCAAGCAGCGATTAAGAGGCAGGCAGCCGTATGGTTTGGAGGGTTGCCAGACTCTTCCTGCTGTATCGCACGACCTGCTGGCTTTGACGCCCTAGCAACCGGCATCTTGCGACTGCGCTTGGACATTGATCGAACCGGGCAGAAGGAGGACTTTGAGCTCGGAAAAGACAGGATAGTTAAACGGCTTGATGAGTGTCAAGGACGCGGGCTGCGGACTCAACTGATAAACCCAAGCGGACAGTGACCTTCCAGGCCACGTTTGGTGTCCTAATGAGATTGTGGCGCTGCGGTGTTAATGAGCTGGCACAGAGGACACAAACTGTTTGCGGCAATAAGTGGAACGCTGGCGAGTGGTCGCGTCCCCACGAATCGGGAGTTCATCGGTGCAGTGGGAAGTGTATACTGTGCGTCTTTTGAGCCACGCATGATGTCTGGCACGAAGGTACAGATGGGAAAGCGACCGAAACCAGCAACTGCGCGAACGGCACCTGGGAGCCAGAGTAAGAGCGAACCTGTACCGCCTCCGGTTGCGGCTAGGGGACCGGTTGCCTGGGTCTCCCGCCGAAGGAACCTCGCTGCGTTAATCGCTGTCGCGTTGGCCGTTGTCTTTTGTTATGCCAACACGCTGGACAATGACTTCATACACGACGACAAAGTAGAGATTTTGGAGAATCAGAATATTAAGGACTTGTCGCACATCTCCGAAATCTTCAGCGCGCCAGCTTGGGCTTTTGACAACTCGCGCGGGGCCAAAAGTAGTTCAAACTATTACCGTCCGGTTCAGTATTTGTCCTATGCCTTGCTGTACCGCGTGTTTGGTCCGGCTGCATGGGGCTATCACCTGGCGAAGCTTGCAGGGCACCTGGCGGTGTGCCTGCTGTTCTTTTGGACGATCAGTGTTTATTGGAGGGACTATTGGCTGGGATTGCTGAGTGCCATGCTGTTTGCTGTGCATCCGGTAAATTCTGAAGCCGTAGCGTGGATTTCAGGGATCACCGATGTATCGGGTGCTTTCTTTTTCGTGTTGTGTTGGTATTTTTTCCTGAGATACCGAAGCAGCAAAGCAACTTCGGATTGGGCCGCTCTGCAGCTCTCGTTCTTCATTGGCCTGTTCTGCAAAGAATTCATGGTGACTTTAATCCCATTGTTGCTGCTCTTCGAATTGATGGAAACACGCCGTTTCCCGAGCCCGCGCCGTTTCCTAACGATATATGCTCCTTTGTTAGTGGCCTTCGCTGCTTATTTGTTTTTCAGAATTCGTGCCATAGGAGGGTTTACCTTCGAGGGTCAGTACCACTTCGGGAACCTGACAGTGGCGCAGTGCGTTCTTAATCAGATCGTCTTGTTCTCGGCCTACCTAAAGGTCTACTTCTTTCCACTCTGGCTCAATGCGTTTCACACGTTCCATCCTGTGCTGACGCCCTCAGACCAACGATTTGTGATGGCGGGTGTTCTGCTAGCAAGCCTCGGAGTATTCTGCCGTCTCCTCTGGCCTGTCCTGGAACACCGAATTCGACCGCACTTCGTCCTTGGGGTGGTTTGGTTCTTCGTGACGCTATCACCAGTAGTCGTTTTCTTCAGAAGGATCGGTGAGAACGTTTTTACGGAGCGCTATTTCTATCTTCCGGCTCTCGGAATGTGCCTGGCTGTGTCAATCGCCGTCCTGGCCCTGCCTCAAAAGTTCAAGGGGCGGGCACGGATCGGGTTCATCCTGGTCTTGCTACTGTTCTCGGCAAGAACTGTCGTCCGCAATGGAGTCTGGCAAGACGACCTTGTTTTCTATGAGTCCACGGCGCAAGCCTCTCCCAACCAGGGTCCCCTATTGATCAATCTCGGATACGCCTATGTCGCACGGGGGCGAACACAAGAAGCCGTCACGGCACTCGAACAGGCCAAGGCAATACGGTCAGACCTTTGGCAGGTTCACGAGAACTTGGGCCGGGCATATCGAGAACTCGGGCGGCTTGATGAAGCTTTGCTTGCTTATCAGCAAGCGACCGTCAGGAACCCGCACAGGGCTTCAGCCTTTGCCGATCAGGCGAACATATTGGCTCAACAAGGCAAATTTCCCCAGGCTATCGCAGCTTACCAGAAGGCATTGGATCTAGATCCCCAATGGGAGATCTACATCAACATGGCCCACATAGCGGCGGCGGCGCGGAAATTCCCGGAAGCCCAACAAGCGTATGAAGCGGCCGCCCGTCTGAATCCAAATGAAGGCAGAATCTTCGCCGGCATGGGAGACCTGTGGTTTGCCCAGACCCGATATGCTGAAGCTATAACCGCCTACAAGAAGGCACTGGCATTGAATGCAAGCGATCTGAGGACCTGGTACAACCTGGCTGATACCTGTGTTTTCGAGAATAGGTTCGAAGAGGCCATTGCTGCCTACGAGCGAGCGCTAGCCCTGAATCCACAGTCTGCGGCCAGAGCGAGGCAGGGAATTGAGACAGTCCGCATCCGCCAGGCGCAGGGCAGGGTCCCAACACTGGCACCAGCTCCGGTGAACTGAGGCAATGCTCAAGAGGGGAAAAGGCAAAAGCAAGCATTCACTCGATTCCAGCAAGAAGCCCTCTAGAGCAGTCGCCCATCAGGCTGGCACTCTTGCGGGATTTGCTTTGCTGCTGATCATCCTCAACTGGCTGGCCTACGCGAATTCTTTCGAAGCGGGCTGGCATTTTGATGATGGCCCCAACATCATCGGGAACCCCGACATACTGATCTCCGACCTTTCGTGGAAAAGCCTCAGCCAGGCAGCCCGTAGTTCCCCTGGGGGCAAACGCCCCTTGTCTTACTTGAGCTTTGCGCTGAACTACTACCTATGGGGACCTGAGGCTGTCTCTTTCCACGTCATTAACCTTCTCATCCACACCCTCAACGCACTGCTCGTACTGAGGATCCTGTCGCTGGTCATCATGGTGGTGCCAGGTATCCATCGGTCGAAATCCCGTTTGCTGGCGTTTCTTGGAGCTGCCCTCTGGAGTACAAGTCCACTTCAAACCCAGTCTGTGACCTACGTAGTTCAAAGAATGAATCTACTCTCGGCTCTATTCTCGCTGGCGTCGTTTTGGTTTTTCCTTCAGTGGAAACTCAGAGCAGGCCGGGCAGCACATCTCACGCTTTGTATCGTTTGCTGGTTCGCAGCACTGGCCAGCAAAGAGAACTGCTTCCTACTGCCGCTTTGCTTTCTGGTCTTCGATTGGGCAGTTGGGGAACGCAGGCTTGTTGGACTGACGAACCTGCTTGTCGGCGCGGCCGCTTTTTGTCTATTGGTTGGATTCACGTTCTGGCGCTATGACCTTGCGCAAAAGATACGAACTGACTACAGCACACGGGAGTTTACAATGAAGGAGCGGCTCTTAACTCAACCGCGCGTGGTGACGTTTCATCTCTCGCAGTTGTTGCTCCCGCTGCCCTCGCGTCTCGCCCTGCGACACGAGGTCGAAAAGTCCACCTCACTGGTCTCGCCTGTGACGACGCTGCCCTCGATCTGTCTGCTGGTTCTCATCGCGGGCGCAGCTTATTTCTGCCGAAAGCACTCTCGTGTATTCAGTTTCTGGATTCTCTGGTTCTTGATCAATCTCGCGGTGGAGTCGTCCTTACTTCCTTTGGAACTCATCTACGAACATCGTATGTACCTGCCATCAATCGGTATTTTTGCAGCCGTCGCTTCGGCAATCGCAAGTCGGGAGGGGACAGGGAAGCCAGTGCCTTGGAGTTCACTTCAGTATGCCTGTATGGCTCTGATCTTCCTTTCGGCAGCACTTTCGTTCGCTCGAAATCAAGATTGGAAAGATGAAATCACATTGTGGGGAGACAACTCGCGCAAGTATCCGAACAGTTTCAGGGCACTCAACAATCTCGGCTCAGCTTATGCAAAAGCAGGCAAACCCTTTGAAGCTGAGGAGGCCCTTAAGAAAGCCATGGAGGTTGGCCCGTTTTACCCGCCGGCACGGGCCAACCTAGGGTTGCTCTATTTGAATCAAGGACGTACTCGTGAGGCCGTGTCAGTGATTCGCGACTTCGTTGAAATCGGTCCGACGCAGACGACACGGCTTTCAAATTTTGGCCCAGAAGTCTATTTCAATTTCGGTGTGATCTATGCGAAGGCGGGAATGCTGGATAGGGCGATCTTTCACTATGGACAAGCCGTCAACCGACGACCTGATTATCCAGAGGCCTGGTTTAACTTGGGATTGGTCTACCAACAGTCGTCAAACTACGGCAAGGCGGTTGAATGCTTCCGGGAATTCCTGCGTCGATGGAGGGGACCCTCGGAAAGCCCCTTTGCAAGCGATGCCACACGGCGGATCAAGTTACT
>JGI10216J12902_101472168_pt1 | contig 10057 bp, 6 predicted proteins | sample KanNatreferecore_FD_12902 | JGI IMG/M metagenome (IMG submission 12902)
TCAGAGATAGTGACGGCGCACTGTGGTCTTAAGCGTGTCGAGCAGCACTGCCGCGAGCACCAGGGATCCCTGGATCATCTGCGTGTAATGCGGCGGCATGCCCATGACGTTGATCGCGGTCTGAATGGAAGAAAGCAAAAGCACGCCGGCAAAGACGCCGGACAACCGCCCGTAGCCGCCCTTTAGGCTGACCCCGCCGATGACAACCGCGGCAAAGGCCTGAAACAGCATGCCGATGCCGAGATTGGCGGTGGCGCCGGCGGTGCGGGACGCCAGCAGCCAACCGGCGAAGCCGGCGAGCGCGCCCGACAGGATGAACGTGATTGCGACGGCTCGCCCCACCCGGATTCCCGCCCGGAAAGTCGCGACCGCATTCCCCCCGATCATGATCAAGTGTCTGCCGAAGGGAGTCTTCGTCATGATGAAGGCGAAGATCAGGTAGACGGCGATGAGCGTCCAAGCGAGCAGCGGCACGCCAAGTGGGCGCTCGATCGCCATGATTCGCATCGCGTCGGGCAGGCCGTAGACAGAGCGCCCCCCGGACATCGCGACCACCACGCCGCGCGCAAAGATGTATGCGACAAGCGTGACGATGAAGGCGTTGATGCCGAGCCGCACGACCAGGAACGCGTTCGCGCCGCCCACCACCATACCGATGGCGAGGGCGATTGCCAGCGACACCGGGAAGACGAGCCATTCCGGCTGGAGGGTGAAACCGCCGCCGGCTCCACCGGTGCCGAAGATCAGCGCAACCGTCATGGCGGCGAGCGCCATCACCGATTCGATCGACAGATCCATGTGCCCGGCGATGAGGGTCAGCGACAGTCCGACGGCGATGATCCCGACGAACGCCGACTGCTCCAGAATGTTCAGGAAGATCCCGATCTGCAGGAAATTCGGAATAGCGGCGGAGAATCCCGCTAGCACCACGACGAGGATGATCCAGACGAGATTGTCGAGGACGAATTCGACCGCAGTCTGCCGCCTGTGCGTGGTGGCGAGACCGGTCGTTGAGGAGCCTGCCGTTTCAACGGTCATGCGGCGAGTGGCCGTGGGTGGGATGAACGCACCCTCTCTGAAGGGGAGAGGGTGCGTTGGTGGCGACTATTCGACCGGTGTGATCTTGTCGGTCGGCGGCTTCAGGTTTCCCCAAAACTTTGGGTCGTCGACGTTGTCCTTGGTGATCGCCGCGCCGGGGATTTTTATGTTCGGGCCCCACGACTCTATCGTCAGCACAGAGTCGAGCCCGGTAACATTGTAGTTCCCGGGCTTGATCTCCTGCTTGTTCACGACCTTGTCGGCGAACATCGCGAGCGCGGCCGCCTGAGCCACCATCGGCTGCTCGACTTCAACCTGCAGCCAGCCCTTGCGGATCAGGTCCAGGCCAACGGGCGCACCGTTCGACGACATCATCATGACCTCGCCCGGCTTTTTGCCTGCCGCCTCGAGCACCGCGGCAACGGCCACCGACAGGTGCGCCGCGTGCGAGAAGATCAGGTCTATATCGGGATCGGTAAGCAGACGATCGGACGCGATGCTTCCGGCAGCGTCAGCCGCCCACTGCATCGCCGCCTGGGTGATGATAGTGACTTCGGGGTGGGCAGCCATCTTCTCCTCGAAGCCCTTCTGGATGTCGAGTGTGTAGGGGTCGCCCGGATCACCCAGAATCTGCAGCACCTTGCCCTTCGGCGAGCCGTGTTTCTCGGTGAGCAGGCGCACGGTTTCGTCCGCCGCGATGTACCCTATCTCCACGGTTCCGGCGACCGAGGTGAAGTCGGAGGGGGTCGAGACGATCTGCCGGTCGAATATCATCACCGGAATGCCCGCCGCCCGCATTTTCTCGATCCCGCCTTTCGCGGCATCGAAGTCGACCGCAGCGAGGATGACCGCCTTGGGCTTCAGGTTGATGACGTCGTCGATCTGGTTCAACTGCGTCGTCGACTGGTTCTGTCCATCAAGCGAGACCACCTCGTAGCCGACGTCCTTCATGAACTTGGTGATCGCGTCGATCGAACCCGTCTGGAATTCGTCGAGCAGCGTTGGCACGAGATAGTAGATCGTACCCTTCGATTCCTGTGCGGCGGCCACGCTGACCGCAGCCGCGATCCCAATGGCGGCGAGCGCGCCCCTTACGATGCGTGACAATACCTTCATGCGTTCCTCCCTGCTTCAAACGTTGGCTTCCGGCTTGGCGCCCGGCCGATATCGCCGGTGATCATACGCACCACCTCATCGGGACTTGTCGCGTTGGTTGCGACATCGCCGGCGACACGCCCATGTCGAAGAACGACGATCCGATCGGCCACCTGGAACGCCTGCGCCATGACATGGGTGATCATGATCAGCCCGATCCCCTGAGCGCGCACCCGCTCGACCATATCGAGCCCACGGCGCGTCTGCTCGACTCCAAGCGCGGCGAAGGGCTCGTCCAGCATCACCAGCTTGCCGCCCCAATGAACAAAGCGGTTGAGCTCGATTGCCTGGCGTTGGCCGCCCGAAAGGTGTTCAACGCGAACGCGAAGTGACGGAATGCTCGTGCCCCCGGCTACAAGCGCCTTAGCGGTCTCTGCCTGCATCTCGCGCTCCCTCAGGATCGGGATGCCGAGCACCCGCCGCGTGAGCTCGCGCCCCATGAAGAAATTCGCGACGACATCGACGTTGGTACAAAGCGAAAGGTCCTGGTAGACGGTCTCGATCCCCGCCTCCTTTGCCTCGAAAGGGGAGGCGAAGTGCCGCTCGACCCCATCGAGGATGATACGCCCCCCGCTCGCTGGCATCCCCCCCGCTATGATCTTCACCAAGGTTGACTTGCCAGCGCCGTTGTCGCCGAGCAGCGCCACCACCTCGCCGCGATCGACACTGAAACTCACGTCGCGGAGAGCCTCGATCGCGCCAAAATGCTTGGAGATGCCCTCGAGCCGCAACAGCGGCGCAGTGCTCTGACCCGCCACCCCGCTGGACCGCGTGCGTTCTGCTTCGCTTGTCATCTTCGCTGAAGACTGAGGCTTCAGGACCGATGATGTCAAACCCCGTCTTCTCGGAAACCGACAAACGCTAGTCAGGCCAGGCGCGCCGGGCGTCGAGCGACTTATTCAGCCACTCGGAATATGTGCTTCCTGCGCGCGGGACGCCCTCCACGGTGCGCATCGCGGCAAGGATCCGATCCACCACTTCTTCGGCTTCCGCATCGCTCACGTTACACGGGTCAAGCTCGAAGTACCCGAGCGCGACCTCATCCGTGCGTACCATCACCGGCGGCTCGCCTTCAGCGAGCATCTCCGCGAGATCCCAGGCATTGATGCCGGCTTTCGCTTCGACATGCAGCCGAAGCCGCGTGATCGGATTTCCAGTCGGGTCTGGAGAAGCTTCCAAAAGCAGGCCCGGCAGACCACTCAGTCGCATCGTCCAAAGCAAGACGCGGGCATCTTCGGCGCGTCTGTGAGCCGCGTGATCGCGCCTCGACCATGCATCAAGCGCGGCAATCGTGCCTGCGATCGCCTCCTTGCCGACCTTCATCCCTCGCCCGATACCGCCGTTCTGCAGATAAGCGGAGCGTATGAACTCTTTCGTCCCGGCGACGATGCCGGCCGTGAGACCGCCGAGGAACTTATGCGCGCTATAGATGGCGACATCGGCGCCGGCGGCGATGAAGCCTGTCAGATCGTACTCGGACGCCGCATCGACGATGAGCGGCACGTCGCGCCGTTTGCAAATCTCGGAGAAGGTGGAAAGCGGTATCTGGCCGTTCTGCTCGGTGTGATGTGACACGACAAAGAGCGCCGCCGCCGTATGCTCGTCGATCGCCGCTTCAAGTTGATCCGGCGCAGTGCACGTCTTCTCGCCGATTGCGACGACACTCGCTCCGGCAAGGCGCACTGCCTGCTCGATCGGTGCGCCGTAGTCAATCAGGTGTCCGCGTTGGATCGCGACACCATTCTGCATCCCGCGCGTGTCGGGAAGCCTGGCGATGCGTTCCGGATCGCTGCCGGTCATTGCTGCGGCGATCGCCAGCGTTATTCCGGCGGCCGAGCAGGCGGTGATATAGCCCGCCTCGGAGCCGGTCGCCTTGGCTATCGCCCGGCTCGCCTCTCGCTGGAGGTCATCGATATCCAGGAAGATCGGCAGAATCTCGCACGCTGCACGAATGGCTTCGGGAACCGCAGCCGATGCGCCGAGGGCCGTCATCGTCCCCGATGCATTGATCACATTTCGAACCTTAAAGACTGAGTCTTTCATCCGGGAATCCTAGAAGCGAATCCCCAGTGCTGCAAAGCACACGGCCATCGCTACACTCTTTCGTTGACGACGACGACGTATCGTTAACGAAAGGTAAGCATCACGATGATACAATTTTCGCATTGGATGCCAGCTGCGCGAAAGTTTGCGTTGCGTCTCGCGGCCGGCATCGCGTTTCGGCTGAGGGTTTCGCGCGTCGTTTGGCAATTGGCCTATCCCGTTCCCCGGACTTGAGACAAAGAAAGGGCAAGGGAGTCGCCTTCAATCGGCACGACGCCTTCAGGCGATACATTCCAGCGGCGCGCTCGCTCTGGGCGCGCCGTTTCATTGCTGGCATCTGCAGAGGCACTGCCCGCGGCCCGATGCTTTTCGGCGGGCCGAGGGATAATCTTGGCATTGGGCCAAGACAGGAATATTCGATCAGAATCAGCGCAGGCCATTCTAAGCGGACCCTGGTCTTCGGTGTCCGGGGTGAGACCGCCTAACGGGTCTGGCGAGCAACAAGGCGACCGCGATGACAGCCGTCACTGAGATTCTTCGCACGATGGACTATGGCGTTGCGCCAGAAGCGAACGATCAGGTGATCGCGTGGCTCGAGAAGCATGAGGGCCGTTTCCTCCACTTTATCGGCGGAAAGTTTGTGGCGCCGGCGGAAGGTCAGTACTTTCCGGTGGTCAACCCCGCCCGCGGCAATCGCCTCGCCGAATGCGCGGAAGGCTCAAGAGTGGACGTTGACAAGGCGGTCGCCGCCGCGCGCAAGGCCTTCAAATCCTGGTCAAAACTCTCCGGCGACGCGCGCGCGCGCCACCTCTACGCCATTGCCCGCAACCTGAACAAGCGCGAGCGCTTCTTTGCGGTGCTGGAGACGATGGACAACGGCAAGCCGATCCGCGAGAGCCGCGACATCGACATCCCGCTCGTCATTCGCCACTTCTACCACCACGCTGGCTGGGCGAAGCTTATCGACAGCGAGTTTCCAGGCTATGCGCCGGTCGGCGTTTGCGGCCAGGTCATCCCGTGGAATTTTCCGCTGCTGATGCTCGCCTGGAAGATCGCGCCGGCGCTCGCCGCAGGGAACACCGTCGTCCTGAAGCCAGCGGAATTCACTCCGCTCACCGCGCTCGCCTTTGCCGAACTCTGCAAGGAGGCGGGCCTTCCTGACGGCGTGGTCAACATCGTGACGGGGGGCGGGGAGACGGGCGCACTCATTGTCGATCATCCTGACGTCGACAAGATCGCCTTCACTGGCTCGACCGAGGTCGGGCGGATTATCCGAAAGGCGACCGCGGGAACCGGCAAGAAGCTGTCGCTCGAGCTCGGCGGAAAGTCCCCCTTCATCGTCTTCGAGGACGCGGATCTCGACAGCGCAGTCGAAGGCGTTGTCGATGCCATCTGGTTCAACCAGGGGCAGGTCTGTTGTGCCGGGTCGCGACTCATTGTGCAGGAGGCGGTCGCCGAGAAGATGCACGCAAAGCTTCGCGCGCGCATGGCGAAGCTGCGCGTTGGCGATCCGCTCGATAAGTCAACCGACGTCGGCGCCATCGTCGCCGACGTGCAGCTTGATCGCATCCGAGCGCTGGTCGAGCAGGGCAGGGCCGAGGGCGCGGTCTGTTATCAGCCGGAGACCGCTCTGCCCGACAAGGGCCTCTTCTATCCGCCGACGCTCGTCACCGGGCTGTCGCCAGCCTCGATCCTTGCGCAGGAGGAGATTTTCGGCCCGGTGCTCGTCTCCATGACCTTCCGCACGCCGGACGAGGCGATGGCACTGGCTAACAACTCCCGTTACGGACTCGCCGCCTCCGTCTGGTCGGAGTCGATTAACGTCACGCTTGACGCGGCGGCCCGAGTGAAGGCGGGCGTCGTCTGGATCAACTCGACGAATCTGTTCGACGCGGCGGCCGGCTTCGGCGGGTACCGCGAGTCCGGTTTCGGCCGCGAAGGGGGGCGCGAGGGGCTGTACGAGTATCTCGTCCCCGCACGGGAAAAGACAATGAAGTTGGAGACGGTCACCAAATGCGTCTTCACAACCTCTCCGGAAGTGCATGAATCGAGCGGTGCTCCAGGGGTCGATCGCACAGCAAAACTCTATATCGGCGGGAAGCAGGCTCGACCCGACTCCGGCTATAGCTACACCGTTCGCGACGCGCGCGGCGCCTTCATCGGTCAGGCCGGCCTCGGCAATCGCAAGGACGTGCGGAATGCTGTCGAGGCGGCTTCAGCGGCCGGCGGATGGAGCACGGCAACTGCCCACAATCGCGCGCAGGTGCTTTACTACATTGCGGAAAACCTCGCGGCGCGGGCGGAGGAGTTCAAGGGTCGGCTCCGCGCGATGGCCAATGCAACGAAGAAGGCCGCTGCTGAAGAAGTCGAGCAGGCGGTACAACGCTGCTTCTACTACGCAGCGCAGGCCGACAAATACGATGGCCAAGTGCACTCAACCCGCACGCGTCATGTGACCCTCGCCATGAACGAACCGTGGGGAGTGGTGGGCATCCTCTGCCCTAACGAGGCCCCGCTGCTCGCCTTTATCTCGCTTGTCATGCCGGCGATCGCTATGGGAAACCGCGTGGTCGTCGTGCCTTCACCAATCGACCCGCTCTCGGCGACCGACTTCTATCAGGTGCTCGACACGAGCGATGTTCCGGCCGGCGTCGTCAACATCGTCACCGGCGACCACGATTTGCTGGCGAAGACCATTGCCGAGCACGACGACGTCGCCGCCGTCTGGTATTTCGGGTCGGTGGAGGGGAGCGCGAAAGTCGAGGCGGACTCGATCGGGAACCTCAAGGCTACCTGGGTGAACCATGGGCGCGCGACACACTGGTCTGATCCGCAAGAGGGACAGGGACGCGAGTTTCTCCGCCACGCGACGCAGGTAAAGAACATCTGGGTGCCCTACGGAGAATAGCGGAAGCGGGCGTGGCTAGGAATGCACCGGCGCAGGCTAGCTATCCCGCCTCGGGTCCGGTGTCGCGATCTCGACCGGCACGCCCCGGCGCGTCGCTTCGATCATGATCTCGTTGACAATGCGCCCAACTGAAAGGCCGCAATCCGGGTAGGCGTCGCGCAACCGTGCGGCATGGGAGCCGGCGCGCAATATTTCGCCGTTGGCTTTTGCCTCGGCAACAATGCGTTGGATGCTCCGGAGCACGACACTGGCTTCCAGAGTCCGAAGTAAGTCAGGGGCGCTCACAGCTGTCCTCAAAGATGCGATCCAGGCTTCGCAGTGCACTCACGAGGAGGCGCCGCGGCGCAAATGTGCGCGTTCTGGGGTGTGTGATCCTAACGGTCTGAACGCAGAATGAACGGCGCGATTTTCATCCTCGCGACCATTGGCTATTCGCGTCCGTCGGTCTTACGCCGCCTCGCGTGGAAGACCTTGAGAGCGGAAGGCGCCTTTCAGATCGGCGATCTGCACCGGTTTCTGCAAGACCGGAACATCGCTGAATCGCTCATCGATGTGGTCGGAGTTGTATCCGGTTACGAAGATGAACGGGACGCCGCGTTCGGACAGCACGTCCGCTAAAGGATAGACGAGCTCGCCGGCAAGGTTGATGTCGAGGACAGCGGCCGCAAACTCTCTTGTGCTCGCGGCTCGCAACGCTGTGGATAGGTCATTGAAGGGACCAAGCACTGAAAAGCCAAGCTTCTCCACAATGTCGCCCATCATCATCGCGACGAGAGCCTCGTCTTCCACGACCATGACATGGCCACCGGCCACGTCCTGCGGCTCCCGCGTGCTTTCCAGGACCTCGCTGCTGCGCCGCCCGCCTGAAGATTCAACTTGGCCTTGGCGTGGAATCTCAAGCTCGCATTGCAGTCCGGACGGGTGCCAGCCGTAGCTCACTCGACCGTTCAGCTGCCCCTGAATGCTTGCTTCTATGAGTTTTGTGCCGAAGCCCTGCTGCGATGGCCGCGTAACTTCAGGTCCACCGCTTTCATTCCAGCCGATTACCAGTGATGAGGGTCGCAAATCCCAGACAATCTTCAGACGGCCATCGGGAATTGAAAGTGCACCATACTTTGCGGCGTTGGTCACAAGTTCATGCACAGCAAGTCCAAGGGTTTGGGCGACGCTTGGCTGCAGCACAACCGCGGGGCCTTCTGCGGCAAGCCGGCTGCCGTTCCGGGTGCGGTATGGCTCGAGTTCCTCATCGATTAGTCGAGCAAGGCTTGCTCCTTCCCAACGCGATTGCGACAGCAGGTCATGAGCACGCGCGAGCGCCCGCATGCGACCCTCAACCGCGTGCACATAGCTCGGCACATCATTTGCCCGTGTAAGTCGAACGATTGACTGGACGACCGCCAGGGCGTTTTTCGCACGGTGATCGACCTCGCGCGCGAGGATCGCCTGACGATCGAGCGCTGCGGTCAGGTCAGCGGTGCGTTCCGCAACGCGTTGTTCAAGTTCGGCGTTGAGGCGCTCGAGCTCGCGTGTCTTCCGGTACAGATCGACGAAGATTCGGACCTTGGCCCTCAGCACCTCGGGAATGACAGGGACCGGTACGTAGTCGACGGCGCCTTTTTCGTAGCCGCGGAGGGCGTCGATCTCGCTCAGGTGAATAGCAGATACGAAGATCACCGCCGTCCGCTCATAGCGGGGGTGCTCGCGTATCATCGAGACGAGTTCGAAGCCGTCAAGGTCAGGCATGCTCACATCGACCAGTACCACCCCGATGTCGTTTTTCAGGAGGTGCCCCAGCGCCTCGCGGCCCGAGCTGGCTTTTATCAGGTGCTCGTTGAGATCCTTCAGGATGACTTCATAGGCGATCAGCTTCGCCGGCTGATCGTCGACCAAAAGTATGTTCACCTTCTCCATATCTGGCATCGGAGGCACTTACCTGTGAACCCACAGCCGGAGCGTGGATAAGAGTTGCTCGGTGTTCACCGGTTTGGCGAGGTAATCGGAAGCTCCGGCCGCAAGACATTTCTCGCGATCGCCCTTCATCGCTTTCGCGGTCAATGCAACGATGGGCAGCCGGCGGAATCCCGGCCGTTGGCGAATGGCCTCGATCGTTTGATACCCGTCCATCTCCGGCATCATGATATCCATGAGCACAATGGCGAGTTCGGGCGTGGACTCGACCAGTTCGATGGCCTCCTTTCCGGTCGTGGCAGTGAGCACGCGCATTCCGCGCCGCTCCAGCAGGCTGCTCAGCGCGAAGATATTGCGTGCATCGTCATCCACCAGGAGCAAGGTCCGCCCGATGAGGTCCTCGTCGGAACTGTTCAACCGCTCCAACATCTCCTGCTTGCCTGGCGGCAGATGGCTGACGTCGCGATGCAGGAACAGCGAGGCCTCGTCCAGCAGCCTTTCCGGTGACTCTACTCCCTTCACGACAACGCTCCTTGCGAGCGTATGGAGGCGGGCATCTTCCTCGGCCGAAAGCTCCCGACCGGTAAACACGACCACCGGCAGCTCCGCGAGTGTTTCGTCGGCCGCGATTTCTTCCAGCACCTCGAAGCCCGTCATGTCGGGGAGGCGGAGGTCGAGCACCATGCAATCGCACGGCTCCTCGCGAAGCCGCGCCAGTGCCTCCTCGCCAGTCCCGGCATCGACGATCTCGATATCCTCGTGTCCGAGAAGCTCGGCGATGCTCATCCGCTCGCGCGCGTCGTCCTCTACGACGAGCAGCCGCTTCCGCCGCGGCTTGGCATAGTCCTGGAGACGTTCGAGTGCGGATTGAATCTCTTGGGTCGAAGTCGGCTTCATCATGAACGCGAACGCCCCGCTCGCGAGAGCATGCTGCCGGTCTTCGTCAGAGGTGACAATTTGCACCGGAATGTGCCGCGTCAGCGGGTTCTGCTTGAGCTGGCTGAG
>JGI10216J12902_102432290_pt1 | contig 10056 bp, 5 predicted proteins | sample KanNatreferecore_FD_12902 | JGI IMG/M metagenome (IMG submission 12902)
ATCGCGTGGAATATTCGACAAACGCCCAAACATGGGCGACTTTAGAGGCGCTAACGCACTCTAATGACCCGAGGACCATCAGTGACCCGGCGCCCGACCGCACACGCATATACCGCGTGCGGCTTGAGCCGTAGTTTTTCGCAAGAACCCATGTTTTCACCCGTTAATGCGTGCCTGAAGTCCGGCAAAAATTATGGCTAGATGGAGTCTTAGAATACTGTCGATACTCGCGTTGATTGGCGGCCCGTTTTGCGGGAGCGCCCAGGTGGTCATCAATGAGATCATGTACCACCCTGCGTCCGAAAATGTGCTCGAGGAGTATATCGAACTGCACAACCGCGCAACGACGAACGTGAACATTTCCGGATGGCGTTTCAGCAACGGCGTCGAATTCACTTTCCCGGCAAACACCATCCTCCCGCCCAACGGTTATCTCGTCGTGGCGGCTCATCGTCCGACGTTCATCGCAAAATATCCAGGCGTGCCCAATGTCATGGGTAACTGGGTGGGCGTCCTGAGTAATTCGCGGAACGATATCGATCTGGACGATGCGTCCGGCAATCGAGTGAACAGCGTTGAATACGCGGATGAGGGCGATTGGGGCGCAGTGCGAGTCCGCGGCCCTCTCGATCGCAATCACCGTGGCTGGGAGTGGCTGAAGGAAGCCGACGGCCTTGGAAAGTCGTTGGAACTCGTGAATGGCGCGCTCCCCAACGAGCACGGACAAAACTGGCTCCCAAGCATCCCCCTGGAAGGCACGCCCGGTGTGGCAAACTCCGTGGTCAGTGCGAACATCGCGCCGATGATTCTCCAGGCGCGCCATTTCCCGGTTGTGCCGAGTTCGACCGATGGCGTGACCGTTACGGCGCGCCTGTTGAATGAAACTGTCGCGGGTGTTACGGCCACGTTAAACTGGCGTGTCAGCACGGCGACGCCATCTCCGTTTACCACCGCCCCGATGTTCGATGATGGCGCTCACGGCGATGGCGCTGCCAACGACGGCCTTTTCGGCGCCATACTTCCGGCGCATGGGGATGACTCCGTGATTGAATTCTACATCAGCGCATCCGACGCACAGAGCAACACGCGCTCATGGCCGGCACCGGCCCTCGATGAGTTTGGGGCGCCGGGCCAGTTCTGCAATGCCCTTTATCAGGTGGATAATGACCCCCAGAACGTCTTCGGCGGCGTGCCCTCGTATCAACCGGTTTACAAGATAATCATGACGGAACTGGAGCGCGCGGAGTTGGCGCAGATCCCAGGTGACAGCAATAACCAGGGCCCTAACGCGCAGATGAACGCCACTTTTATCAGCCTGGATGCAGGCGGCGCGTCGCTTCACTACCTGGTCGGCGTCCGCAATCGCGGTCACGCCAGTCGTCGCGCCAACCCGCCGAATTATCGCGTCAACTTTCGTTCGGACGACATGTGGCAGGACGTCACCGGTATCAATCTCAACAGCCAGAACGTCCACATCCAGCACGCCGGAAGTTTGCTGGCCATCCGAGCCGGTTCCCCCGGCAGTTACTCGCGCGCGGTTCAAGTGCGGGTCAACAACGCCAATCGCGCCAATAGCGGTGCGCCCATGTTCGGTTCCTACGCTGCCAACGAGGTGTACGACAGCCAGTGGGCTGAGCGGCATTTTCCCAACGATAGCGGCGGCAACGTCTACAAGCAGGTCCGCGACCTGGGTCCGCCCGAATTCGACTATCGAACCGTGGCAGCCTACCCCAGCGGCTTCTATCCCGCTCCTCCGTCTCCGGCTCCAAACAATTTTGTGAACTTTGGCCCCGAGGACAGCCGGACCTACACCAACACGTATTACAAGGAAACCAACGTCAGCGAGGATGATTGGACGGACCTGATTGGCATGCTTCGCGTGATGGGCATCAATGGCACGGTCGAATTCACGGAACCGGCTGTTCGCACCGTTATTAACGTCGATGCCTGGCTCACGCACCTTGCGGTGATGTGCCTTATGGGCAACCAGGAGTCAGGTCTCAATGACGGCCACAACGACGACTATTATATGTATGCGGGGGCAATCGATCGTCGTTTTGTCCTCATGCATCACGATTTGGACCAGATCCTCGGCTTTCAGTCCCGGCCTCCTACGGACGGCCTTTTCGGCATGATGAACTCGCCGCCGCGCGGCTCGCAGGACATTGGCGGCGTCGGCCGCATGATGCAGCGCTTCCTGGGTACGAACCATGTCTTTCGGACAGAGTATCTTCAGACGCTGCAGCGCTTGATCGATACGACGTTCTCAAAACCCCAATTCGATGCCCTGCTTGACCAGACCCTGGGGAGTTACGTGCCAATCGATACCATTAACATCATGAAGAGTTACATGGATCAGCGTCGGGCTCACGTCGCGGGTCTGATCCAGGGTAATCCTGCGCCCGGGGTCGCAACCATTACTGGCGAACCTCGTTCCCCCACCCCATCGCGCAACGCTTTAATGACCGTTGGTGGCAATGACATCGTCAGTTACCGTTTTCGCCTCAACAATGGCTCGTGGGGCGGCGAACGTTCCATTACCCAGGCTCTGGCCGTCAGCAATTTGCCACAAGGGAGCAGCAATACAGTTTACGTCATCGGCAAAACCTCAACGGGAGGATGGCAAAGCATGGCCAACCCGACGATTTCGCGCTCGTGGATCGTAAATACGAATTGGCCGGCGGTCCGCATCAACGAAGTTCTTGCGCGCAATGACTCCGCCATTAATCACGCGGGCACCTTTCCTGATTACGTCGAACTGCACAATGAAGGGACCGCAACCATCGATATTTCAGGAATGCGCCTGACCGATGACCCGTCCAATCCTGACAAATTCACTTTTCCTGCGAGCACGACGCTCGCGCCCGGCGCTTACCTTCCGCTCTACGCCAATAATAACGATGGCACCGGCGGCATCCACCTTGGCTTCGGCCTGAACGATACGGGGGATGATCTCTATCTTTTCCATCGCGTCGCCGACGGCGGGGCATTGCTGGATTCGGTGCAGTTTGGTGTGCAGTTGCCAAATCTCTCGATCGGTCGCACCAACGCGGGCAGCACCGGTTCATGGATACTCTGCCAGCCCACGGCCTCCGCCGCGAACAATCCGGTCGCCCTCGGCAGTATCTACTCGCTGCGCATCAATGAAATCCTCACGTCGCCTCAGAGTCCGTTCGCTGACGATTTCATCGAAATTCTGAACCCCAACGCCGCCCCGGTTAATATTGGCGGCCTCTTCCTGAGCGATTCTCCCATTGGCGCCCCGAGCCAGCATCGCATCCCTGAGCTAAGCTTTGTTGCTGGGAGCAGTTACTTCGTTTTCATCGCTGATGGCACCGCGAACGAGTTCGACCATGTTGATTTTCAACTGAGCTCTGACCTCGGTGAAGTTGCGCTCATCGGACCTGGAAACCGACCGATTGACCATGTCATTTACGGCCCTCAACGCCCCGGCGTCTCGTATGGCCGCTGCCCGGATGGCGCGTCCACGTTCAACTTTCTCGTTTTGCCCACGCCCGGTTCGCCCAACGCCTGCCCTGCGTTACCGCCGGAACCGCTCGTCGTGGTGGGCCCAGGGCACGTTTGGCGTTATGATGACTCCGGCACCGATCTCGGCCCGGCCTGGTTTGCCACCAATTACAACGACTCAGGGTGGAACTCCGGTCCCGGCTTTCATGGTATCGAGGATCCCGTAACCCCTTACCCCATCAATACCGTATTAACCTTCAGAAATCCGCGCCAGATTACCTACTATTTTCGCACGACTTTTACGGTCGCCGATCTCGCCAGTCTCTCGGCTCTGCAACTCGAATATGTCATCGATGACGGCGCGGTATTCTACCTGAACGGCGAAGAACTTCATCGCTACAACCTCCCGGAAGGGGTCCCCATCACCTATACCAATCTCGCGATCATTAACCTCCTCAATGCGACGGCTTATGTTGGCCCGGTGAACATTCCACTGAGTGCGATTCGGCCGGGTGAGAACCACCTCGCGGTCGAAGTGCACCAGCAATTTCAGGGGAGCGCAGACATCGTTTTCGGCATGAGGATCATCGGCATCGAACACATCGATCCTGGCGCGGCGGGCCTCCGCATTAATGAAGTGCTGGCCAACAATGGCAGCATCGCCCAACCGGACGGCTCGACTCCCGACTGGGTTGAATTCTATAACCCTTCCGACTCCGCCGTCGATCTTGCCGGAATGAGCGTTAGCGACAGCACGCTAACTCCCGATCGCTTCGTGTTTCCCGCGGGCTCGGTCGTCCCGGCGCGTGGATATCGGGCCATTCGTTTTGATGCAGATCGCCCTCCGTCATCCACCAACACGGGCTTCGGTTTGAATGCGTCCGGCGATTCTCTCTACCTCTTTGCGCCGAATAATACTGTCTTTGACTTTGTGACGTTTGGTTTCCAGGCCGCCGATTTCTCCGTCATCCGAACCGGCGCCACCAGCTGGGGACTGGGCGTTCCTACCCTGGGGGCGACCAATATTCCCGCCATTCTCGGTGATGTCACGCAACTGCGCATCAACGAATGGTTGGCCAATCCCGTTTCAGGCGAAGATGACTGGTTCGAAGTTTATAATCCGAATAACCAACCTGTCTCCGTCGGCGGCTGCTACGTGACGGATGATCTGGGCAATCGGACGCGCTATTTGCCCATCCCGGCGCTTTCCTTTATCGGCGCCGTTACAAACGCGTGGCAGGAATTCATCGCCGATGGCAATACTGAAAACGGCGCCAATCACGTGGAATTCAATCTCCGCGCCGCCGGCGAAGCCATCGGCCTCTCGACCACCAACGGCCAACCCATCGACAGCATCACCTTTTCGAACCAAACCACCGGAGTATCCCAGGGTCGGTTGCTCGACGGGGCAGCAAACATCGTATTCTTTCCCGGCACGCCGTCGCCGGGCGATGCCAATTACGTTTTGATGAACGGCGTTGTCATCAGCGAAGTGCTTACCCACACGGATCTGCCGTTGGAAGATGCCGTCGAAATACGCAATGTTGGTTCCTCTGCGGTCAATGTCAGCGGATGGTGGTTGAGCGACTCGCGTGGGACACCTCGCAAATACCAAATCCCCACGTCGGCCCCCATTCCTGCCGGTGGATACCGCGTGTTTTACGAATACCAGTTCAATGACCGCGACGTGGGGCCAATACCATTTTCCTTCAGCTCGGCGAATGGCGATGAAGTATTTCTTTCCGCGGCGACCAACAGCATCCTCACGGGCAGTCGCGCCCAGGCTGCATTTGACGCGTCCGCGAATGGCGTTTCGTTTGGCCGATATGTGAACAGCATCGGCGTTGCGGACTATCCCGCGATGAGCGCACTCAGCCTCGGCACAAGCGTCACACGCGAAAGCCCCCCGAATCAGATCACAACTTTCCGCACGGGTCAGGGCGCACCTAATCCTTACCCGCTCGTCGGCCCGCTGGTGATTAGCGAGATTATGTATCATCCGCCCGCCATTGATACCAACGACAACCTCGTGCACGAGTTTGTCGAAATTCACAATCCGACGGCCAGCACCGTGCCTCTCTACGATCCACTGGCGCCGACCAACAGCTGGCGATTGCGCGATGGCGTTGACTTCGACTTTCCGCCGGCCATGAGCATCGCGCCTGGTGGCTATTTGCTGGTGGTCAGCTTCAACCCGGCAAACAATCCGTCGGCACTCGCGACGTTCCGTTCTCGTTATGGCTCCAATTCGGTCCTCGTCGGGCCGTACAATGGCAAGCTCGACAATGGCGGTGAGGGCGTGAAATTGCAGAAGCCCGATGCACCTCAAACCAACGGGTCTGTGCCGTTCGTGCTGGTCGATTACGTTGCCTACTCCGATCGCGCTCCATGGCCGACGAATGCCGACAGCTTCGGCGCCTCGCTCCAGCGCATCCACGCCATGGGCTACGCCAATGATCCCACGAACTGGCTGGCGGCCGCGCCCTCGCCGGGACCATCGGGCTTCGTGGATAGTGACGGCGATGGCATGCCCAACTCCTGGGAACTACTTTACAACTTCGACCCGAACAATTCCCTGGACGCCTCGCAGGATGCCGACGGCGACGGCATGACCAACCTGCAGGAATACATGGCCGGGACACATCCACGCAGCGCGAGCAGCGTGTTGCGCATCATGTCAGTGCTGCATTCAGGCAACAGTGCAACGATGCATTTCAACGCAACGTCCAACAAAAGCTATTCGATCCAGTTTCGGGACTCGCTCTCTACGGCATGGTCGCCGTTGACCAGCGTTCCCGCATCCCCGACGAATGGAACTCGAAGTGTCACGGACAACAGCGCGGGCACCAGCGTCCATCGCTTCTACCGCGTGATGACTCCGTAGGCAGAGCAATGTTCCAGGGGCGACCGCCGCAGCCCGGAGATCCAGGGTCCTGATATTCTATTCCGCCCGGGTCCATTCCGCGCTACCGTACCCCCTATGAGTGAGTCCTTCCGCGTCGAATCCGATTCGATGGGCGAAATGCGTGTGCCCGCTGCCGCGTCCTACGGTGCCCAAACGGCGCGGGCGGTTGAGAACTTTCCCATCAGCGGTCTTCGCTTCTCCCGCACGTTCATCCGCGCGCTCGGACTCATCAAGAAGCACGCCGCCATCGTCAACCAGTCGTTGGGCCTGCTCGACCCGACCATCGCCGACGTCATCGCGCGCGCCGCCGCGGAAGTGACGGAGGGCAAGTTCGATTCCCAATTTGTCGTTGATATTTTCCAAACGGGTTCCGGCACCTCCACCAACATGAATGTCAACGAGGTGATCGCCAACCGAGCTGCCGAACTGCTCGGCGGGAGAGTTGGCGACAAACCGATCCATCCCAACGATCACGTCAATCGCGGGCAGTCGAGCAATGACGTAATCCCGACTGCGCTTCACCTCGCCGCGCTGTTCGACATCGAGACGCAACTTGCCCCGGCACTTAAGGAACTCCATGCCGCTCTCGCCGGAAAGGCCGTGGAATTCAACGATATCCTTAAGATTGGCCGCACGCATTTGCAGGACGCGACGCCCATGCGGCTCGGTCAGGAATTCAGCGGCTACGCGAGCCAGGTGGAGCATAGCCTTGCCCGCCTTGACAGCATCAAGCCGCGCCTCAGCGAACTGGCCCTCGGCGGCACCGCCGTCGGCACGGGCCTCAACACCCACCCCGAATTCGCCCGGCACGTCATCGAGGCAATGGCCGGGGAAACCGGCCTGCAACTCCGCCAAGCCGCCAGTCACTTCGAAGCTCAGGCCGCTCGCGACGCCTGTGTTGAAGCCAGCGGTGCGGTGAAAACGATCGCCGTAAGTCTCATCAAAATCGCGAACGATCTCCGCTGGCTCGGGTCAGGACCGCGCCTCGGCCTCGGCGAACTTAAACTCCCGGCCATTCAGCCCGGTTCGTCCATCATGCCTGGCAAAGTGAATCCGGTGATGTGCGAAATGCTCATCCAGGTCGGCGCGCAGGTTATCGGCAACGACGCAACGATCACTTTCAGCGGCACATCGGGCAATTTCGAGCTGAACACCATGCTGCCGGTGATCGCTTACAACCTCCTGCAATCCATCGAATTGCTTGCCAACGGCTCGCGGGCTTTTGCGCAACGGTGTGTCGCGGGTTTGCAGGCGGACCCCGTGAAATGCGAGTCAAACATCGAGCGCAGCCTCGCCATGTCCACTGCCCTGGCGCCCGTGATCGGTTACGCCAACGCGGCGCACATCGCCAAAGTTGCCTACGAGACCAATCGAACCGTGCGCGAGGTCGCCCGCGAACTGTCCGGCCTCGACGAACCCACGCTGACCCGTCTCCTCGATCCGCGCCGGCAGGCGGGCGCATAGACCGGCACGCTCCCTCACATGCTCTTCAGGACAATGTGAGTAATGGTGTTCCCGGCGTCGCGGCAGCGGTCCGTTACCTTTTCGAGCAACTCAAACAAATCCTTCAAGAACATCGCCTGCACCGGATCCTGCTTGCCGTTATAGAGCCGGCGAAGGAGATCAAGCACCGCCTGGTCGGCTTCCCCTTCGATCTCCTGCAACCTGCTGTTATGCTCGTGTGCGCGCCGCGCATCCATTCCCTTGCGGAGGTCTTTGATCATGGCCAGGAGAATCTGCGTCGCGCTTTGCAGGTTCTTCGCGTGCGCCATGACATCGATCCCCTGCATCATGTGCGGCGCCAGCAGGATTCGCTCGGCGATTTTTTCCACGGTTTTGGGGATTTTATAAAGCGAGTTGGTGAGCGACTCGATGTCCTCTCGATCCATGCTCGTAATGAAACCCGCGCACAGCTCCTCAATGATGCGCGTTGTGATCTCCTTGTCCTGTCGGCGTGTCCCCGCGAAATCATCGAGCGTGCGGCGCTCGGCGGCCTTGCCCAGAAACTCCAGGAGGGCCGTTGTGCTGTGACAGGCCTGCTCGGCACTGGCCTCGAACAAGTCGACGAACTTTTCCTGCCGACCCAGCAGTTTTTCCAGCGTTGCCATAATCAATCGAACCGGCCGGACGCACCGAAAACGGCGGCTCATCGTTCGGCCGTCAATCAATCTATTCGCGTGAGCGCCGCGAGCAAGGACTTCTACGCACCCTGCCCGGCGCGGTCCATGTGCCGCGCCACGTCCAATCTCTCAGTGGCAAGGTCAACCAGGTACTGCTTCAAGCCCGCCGGGAGCATGCTCGTGTTCAGGTTATACCGGGTCCGAAGCCCCCTCTTCAGGATTTGAACAAGCACCCATTTCAGAATTCCACGGTTTTCCCGACGGAACCGGTCGAGCATGCGTGTCGAAGGAAGATTGTCCCCGCAAATCGCCCGCAGCGTGGGATCGGTTGCGCACAGCTCTGAAATCTCTTCCGAATCATACACTCCGGTGCAGTAAGCATAGCCAAGCACCGTCAACAGCACCCGCGCGCGAAGGTTCGGGTTTTCCCGCAGGAAAGCCAACAATTCAGGGTTCTTCCAATCCAGGGTTGCGATCTCCTCCTCCACCCACGCGTGAACAGTCTGCGTATCCACCCATTCTGCAATGTTCCAGGGGACCGAAAGTCGTTCGTCGGACCGTTGGCGCGTCGCCGTTCTCATTGCGATCGAGGATATTCACCAACCTGCGGGGATACAATAGGGCGTCCCGATCGTTGCCGTTTTGTAACACATCTCGAGTGCGCACTGGCACGCGCTAGGTAAATGCCACGACAAGAACCATCAAAATCAGGGCGGCCACTGCCAGGCCGATTAGGAAGATCGCTTTCCGCGAAAGGCTCCTTTCCAGCCGAGGGGCCTCCGGGGAGACGGTCGCCGAAACGACAGGCGGTTTCGTCGTATCAACTTCGGTCTTTGGTTCATGCCCGGCACGGAAATCCGCCGGCTCCAATCTCAACGAGGGGTCTGCGCCGGCACCTCTGCGTTGAGCGCGCCGCTCGTCACGCACCGCGCGAGAATGGCTGTAAACTGCGCTCTTGGTCGACAAGTCAGTCTCGGCCAACTCGATCTCCAACCGCGCCTGCACAGGCCCAAACGCAATAACGTGCCCCGACTTGACGCCGCATTGTTGGTTCTGCAATCGCCGGCCATTCACCAGGGTCCCGTTGCGGGACCCGAGGTCGCGCACGATCACTTCGGACCCGTTGACCAGGATGTCACAGTGCTTTCCTGAAACGAACCGGTCGCAGATGACCACCGTGTTCGTGTGGCTGCGTCCCACGCTTGTCTTTTCACGAGTCAAGTCGAAAGCCATTCCGTCAAACTCTCCGCCAGTGAAATGCAGTTTTGGCATAGCTCGGTTCCATTCATTCCTGCCCGGGACCAGCGCATACGCGTTGAGGCTCCCGCGAACGCCCAATACTTGGCCGCATACAGAACAATACGTTATCCAACACCACTTTCTAACAGGGAAAATCGAAAAGCGTTACACACTATACTTGTGTATCATACTACTTTCGTGCGAGTGACATGATTTTTGAAAATGGTAAAGTGCATCCAGTTTAGCGATAAGAAACCAATAAAGGAGCTGAGTGCGGCGGGTGCGGGGCGTGATTCCACGCGCCCCCACCCGCCTTTCAAGTTT
>JGI10216J12902_102684445_pt1 | contig 10053 bp, 8 predicted proteins | sample KanNatreferecore_FD_12902 | JGI IMG/M metagenome (IMG submission 12902)
CGATCTCGAAGCGGCGGCGCGGCGCGCGATCTCCGCGCTGGACGACCAGAGCCGGTGGGTCTCCGGGGGGCGGATCCAGACCCGGACCTTCATCCAGAACCTGACCCTCCTGGCCGATTACGTGGAGGCGGCGGAGCACAAGTAGGCCGCATGGCGTTAGGACGCGCTACACTGAGCAAAATCTCTAACACTCTCCGCATAAGCCTGCCCGGCTCGAGTAGCGCGGTTCACCGCGCGCGGCTTCCGCTCCCCGGCTCGTAGTAGCGCGGTTCACGCGCGCGGCTTCCGCTCGGCATGAGCCTGCTCCGGCTCGTAGCGCGGTTCACCGCGCGGCTTCCGCTGCGCGGAGCGTAGAAGAGCGCGTTGGTCCTTGCTCCTTGCTTGGAGGGCGTCCTCCTGCGATACAACGAGGGGGGCCTCGCTGGGAACCCTTTCCGGCCGAACCGACATACAGTTAAGGGATCGCGGTCGCACTCGACGGCGTTGCTGTCCGATCGCAACAAAGCCCGCCCACGGGAGTTAAACTGGAGCCTATGGCCGTGCCCATTCCCGGAGCGGAGCTTCTTCCGCCGCAGCAGCAGACCCTCGCCGCCGAAGCGCGTTTCACCGGTACGGGTCTGCACACCGGCCGGCCGAGCACCGTCGTGGTCGCGCCCGCCGCGCCGGACAGCGGCCTGGTTTTCGTCTCCGAAGGGCGGCGCATCGCGGCAGTGGCGGAGAACGTGCGGGACACGCGCCGCTGCAGCGGGCTCGCGTGCGGCGACACGGTCATCTACACCGTGGAGCACCTGCTGGCCGCACTCTACGCCCTCGGCATCGACAACGCGGAGATCCACGTCGACGGTCCCGAGCTCCCGGCGCTGGACGGCAGCGCCAAGCCCTACGCGGATCAGCTTCTCTCGGCAGGAATCCGGCTGCAGGGAAGACCGCCGCGCCGGATCGACTTGAGGGAGATGGTCTGGGTACAAGATGGCGAGCGTCTCGTGCTGGCGCTGCCCTTCGACCGGTTGACGGTGGCGGCGGCCGTCGACTTCGGACGCCCATACGCGGGGCGGCAGTCCTTCTGCTTTACGCTCGAAGGACCGCAGCGCTCCGCCGAGGCCCTCGAACTGGTGGGCGCCGCCTCGGGAATGGTCGCCTCGCTGTTCGCCCCGCTGCGCCAGCCCGCGCTGGAGGGCGGCACCCCGCTGGGGGTGTTCCTGGAGGAGCTGGCGCCCGCGCGGACGTTCTGCTTCGAGGACTGGATCGATTCGCTCCGATCGGCCGGGCTCGGTTCTGGAGGGACGCTCGACAACACGCTGGTGCTCTCCGAGCGCGGGCCAAGCACCCCGCTGCGTTTTCCTGACGAGCTGGCGCGCCACAAGGCGCTGGACCTTTTGGGCGACCTCGCGCTCGTAGGGGGACGGCTGCGCGCCCTCGTCGTCGCCTTCAAAGCGGGCCACGCGCTGCACGTAGCGGCGGCGACCCAGATACGGAGAATGGCCAATGACGCTCGACGTGCAGGGCATTAGCGAGCTCCTTCCGCACCGCTTTCCCTTCCTTCTCATCGACCGCGTTCTGGACCTTGCCCCCGGCGAGTACTGCAAGGCCATCAAGAACGTCACCATCAATGAGCCGTTCTTCCAGGGCCATTTCCCCGGGCTGCCCACGATGCCCGGCGTGCTCATCCTCGAGTCCCTGGCGCAGAGCGGCGCGCTGATCCTGCTGAGCATGGAAGGCCAGAAGGGGAAGATCCTGTACCTTGCCGGCGCCGAGAAGGTGCGCTTCAAGCGGCCCGTGGTGCCCGGCGACGTCCTGGTCAATGACGTCAAGCTCCTCTGGCATCGCCGCGGCTTCGGCCGCATCGAATGCCGCGCCACGGTAGACGGAGAGCTGGTCGCCGAGGCGGAGATGTCCTACTCACTGGCGGACCGCGACCGGTAAACTCGCCCGGTTGGGCGGCTTGCCGGCGGCGGACGATCCGGGCCGCGGCGCCGTTGGGCGTGCGGCCGGAAAGGAATGGCGATGAGCATCCACCCTACGGCCGTGGTGGACTCCAGCGCGGAACTGGGCCCGGACGTGGTCGTCGGTCCGTACTGCGTCATCGGGGCGAACGTGGAGATCGGGAGGGGCACCCGGCTCGAAGCCCATGTGGTTGTTGAACCCTACACCACCATCGGCGAGGACTGCCAGGTCCGCCAGGGCGCCGTCCTGGGAGGGCCGCCGCAGGACCACAAATACCACGGCGAGCGTACCTACGTTGTAATCGGTAACCGCAACACCATCCGGGAGTTCGTCACCGTCCACCGGGCCACGGGCGAGGGAGAAGCCACGCGCATCGGTGACGACAATATGATCATGGCCTACTGCCACATCGGGCACAACACGCTCATGGGCAGCGGCATTATCATGGCCAACATGGTCGGGATCAGCGGGCACTGCCTGGTGGAGGATCGCGTAGTATTTGGCGGCATCGTCGGCGTGCACCAGTTCGTGCGCATCGGGAAGTTTGCGATGATCGGCGGGATGTCCAAGGTCGTGATGGACGTCCCTCCGTTCATGATGGCGGATGGGCGCCCCACGGAAGTGGCCGGGCTGAACGTCCTCGGCCTGCGCAGGGCGGGGATCCAGCCGAAGATCCGGGCAGGTCTGAAGCACGCGTACCGGCTGCTGTACCGCAGTGGATTCAACCTATCCCAGGGGATCGAGGCCGCGTATAATGAGGTTGACCCGAGCGACGAACGGGATTACCTCCTGGAGTTTTTGAGCCACATCCGCGGAGGATACGGCGGGCGTGGGGCGGACCCGCGGAGAACGCCGCCTCCCGAGCAGAGGGAGAGTGATGCGTAACACGTGAGGCGTAATGCGTGAGGCGTAAGGCCCCATTCAGTCACGGATCACGGATCACGCCTCACTTCGGAGAGCCAGTTGCCACCAACCGTAGACGGGGACGCGCGGGGGGTCGCCCTCGCGGAGCCCCAGACCAGAACAGAAGACGTGGCAGCGCCGGCGATCTCCGTCCGCAAGCCGGGAGGAAGCATCCCGGACTTCGACGAGATCGTCAACCCGCACCCCGTGGTGGCGTTCCTGTTCCGGCGCCGCACGCTTATCGTCCTGCTGGCGATGGTGTGGCTGACGTTCTTCGCCCGCCCGAATGCGGTATGGCTTACAGTCGGCATCTTCATCGCGGTGCTGGCCGAGGCCTGGCGGATCTGGTCCGCCGGCACCATCCACAAGACGGAGTCCCTCACCACGGGCGGGCCGTACGCCTACGTGCGGCACCCGCTCTACCTGGGCAGCTTCGCGCACGCGGTGGCGTACTGCTTCATGTCCGGCCGCTGGGAAAGCTTCCTGGTCGTCCCGCCGCTCTTCATCATGCTGTACGGCGCCGCCGTGGCCACCGAAGAGGCGATGCTCTGCAAGCTTTTCGGCGAGCAGTACGTCGAATACAGCAGGCGGGTGCCGCGGTTCCTGCCGCGGGTCCTGCCGCCCCGACCGGCGGAGCCCGGCCACGGCAGGTTCGACTGGAGCCAGGTCGCGGCGAACAAGGAGTACGTGAACATCATCTGGATGGTGGTGCTCGCCAGCCTGTTCGCATTCCGCCTCTTCACCGGCCGCTAGCTGCAGCCGAACTCTCGAGCAAGGAAGGCAAGCGTGCGTCTCGGAAGAGGACGGCTGTCCAAATACAAGGGCCAGCCTTCGGTGCAGGGGGAGCTAGGACAGAAGGAAGCATTCCGCCGGCTGACCGGCTACCTGGTGGACCTCAAAGCCCCGTTGGCCGTGGGATTCCTCGCCAGCGTGGTGTGGTCGCTGCTGAACCTCATCGGCACCGGCTGGCTGGCTTCCACGTTCATCGATACCATCACGCGGCTTCAGGGCACCGGCCGGATGGCGGAGGTGAACCGTCTCATCGCCCTGGCCGTCCTCCTCTACCTGGCGCGAGGCGTGGTGTACTTCGTGATGAATTACACCTGGAACTATGCCGGCCAGAGCCTTTCTCTGCGGCTGCGCAACGAGATCTTCGCCCACCTCCAGTCGCTGCACATCGCTTTCTTCGACCACCGCAAGACCGGCCAACTGATGTCCGCCATCAGTAACGACGTTCCCGCCGTGAACGCGGTGCTCACCGTGGTCCAGGACTCCATCACCGCACCGGTGCTCGTGGTGGTGGGAACGGGTCTGCTGTTCTGGCTCAACTGGAAGCTGGCGCTCGTGGCGTGTATCTGCCTGCCTCCCATCGCCGCCGTGATCGTGCGGGCGACCAGGCGCACTCGCCGGTATGCGGGCCAGGTGCAGGCGAACCTGGCGCAGGTCTCCGAGCACGCGGAGGAGACCCTGTCCGGAATCCGCGTCGTCCGCTCGTTCGGCAACGAGGAGTATGAGATCGCGCGCTTCATGGAGAAGAGCTCCAGCGTCACCCGGGCGATCTTGAGGAACCTCCGCACCCGCCTGGCGATGGTGCCGCTGGTGGAGCTGCTCGGCGCGCTCGCCATCATCCTGGTGCTGTGGGTGGCGGGAGTGCAGATCGTTACCGACCAGCAGGCGGCCTTCACCACGGGCGACATGCTGTTCTTCGTCATGGCCCTGCAGCAGGTTGCGAACGGCTGCAAGAACCTGGGCCAGATCTCCGTGAACCTCACCGCCTCCACCGTGGCCGCGGACCGCGTGTTCACCCTGCTCAGCTGCAAGAGCGAGATCGTCGACAAGCCGGAGGCCGTGGAGCTGGACCGGGTGCAGGGGCGGGTGGTGTTCGACGACGTCTCGTTCGGCTACAGTGCCGGAATCCCGGTGCTGGCGGGAATCTCCTTCGTGATGGAGCCGGGCGAGGTTGTGGCGGTCGTCGGCCCTACCGGCGCGGGCAAGACGACCATCGCGGCGCTGATCCCGCGGTTCTACGACGTGATGTCCGGCTCCCTGCGCGTGGACGGAGTGGACATCCGGGACTGCACGCTCAAGTCGCTGCGCCGCCAGATCGGCATCGTGCCGCAGGAGACGGTCCTGTTCGCGGGGACCGTCCGGGAGAACATCGCCTACGGGCGGCTGGGCAGCACCGATGAGGAGATCACGGCCGCCGCGAAGATGGCGAACGCGTGGGAGTTCATCGAGAGGATGCCGGAGGGGATGGAGACCCGCATCGGCGAGCGCGGCGTTACGCTCTCGGGCGGCCAGCGGCAGCGGATCGCGATCGCACGCGCCGTACTGCGCGACCCGCGCATCCTGATCCTGGACGAGGCGACGTCCTCGCTGGACACCCAGTCCGAAGCGCTGGTCCAGGACGCGCTGCAGAAGCTGGTGGCGCACCGGACGACGCTGGTGATCGCCCACCGCCTCTCCACGATCCGGAACGCGAACAAGATCTTGGTGATCAAAGAGGGACACATCGTGGAGTCCGGGCCTCACGAGGAGCTGCTGGCGCGCGGGGGGACGTACGCGGATCTCTACCGGACGCAGTTCCGCTTCGACGACGGCGCGGCCCGCGGGCCATACGAGGCGTAGCCGCTGAGGGGCGAGGGGCGCGGGGCGAGGGGCGAGGGTTAGGCTGCTTCCGCGGCAGGGACGGAGAACCTGTCCTACGGAGGGCGCTCGGCTTCTGCTTCCGCGGCAGGGACGGAGAACCTGCCCTACGGAGGCGCGCGTCGTCGACGGGTCCCTCTCACTACAGCCCCGGTGTGAGCGTCCGCCGCCGGTTCAAACCGGCGGCTACCCGGCACAAGTCGGTTCAACCGACTCCCGGAGGTGGGCTCTCGCTTGAGGCTCCCCAAGTCCCGCGACCGCGGCAGGGACGGAGAACCTGCCCTACGGAGGGGCGAGCGAGGCGGGAGTGTTCGGACGAAGCGCCCGCCGCCGGTTCAAACCGGCGGCTACCCGGCACAAGTCGGTTCAAACCGACTCCGCCGAGGGCGCGTTCTCGCTTGAGGCTCCCGCGTCCCGCGACCGCGGCAGGGACGGAGAACCTGCCGCGCTCCACGGGCGTGAGGCGGAGGGGCCCTTGCGATGCGGTGGGCGCAACCCCGTTTTACTTCCCCTTCCCAGTGCAGCCGTCCGATCCGGACGACGCGCCGGTAGAGAGTGGCCCGCGGATGAGTGAAAACGAGACGCCAAGTCTTGTACGCTGTTTTCACGAATTGCGGACCGAGGTTGTCCCCCAGGCACACGTGCGGTACGGTTAGTTACGAAGGAGGCGAGCGCCGGTCCCATGGTTCCGCAGAAACGGCTGGTCGCACGAGGCGCACGCTCGGCAGTGGCGCACCTGGCGCTGGCGCTCTGCGGCGCTTTGGTGGCCTTCCCGTTCCTCTGGATGGCCCTCACCTCGCTCAAGTCCCAGCAAGAGGCGTTCGCCTACCCGCCGGCCCTGCTGCCCGCGGCGCCGCACTGGGAGAACTACCGCCTCGCCTGGGAGGCGGCGCCGTTTGCCCGGTACTTCGCCAACTCCGCCCTCGTCGCCGGTTCCGTCACGGCGTCCGTGGTGGTCACCTCGCTCTTTGGCGGTTATGCGTTCGGGCAATTGGAGTTCCCCGGGAAGCACTTCCTCTTTATGCTCTACCTGGCGACCATGATGATCCCGTTCGAGGTGGTGCTGATCCCGAACTTCCTGCTGATCAACCAGCTCGGCTGGTACGATAAGTACCAGGCGATGATCGTGCCCTGGGGCGCCAACGCGCTTTCCGTCTTTCTGCTCACGCAGCATTTCCGGTCGATGCCCCGGGAGTACCGGGAGGCCGCGCAGGTGGACGGCTGCGGGCACTGGCAGTTCCTCACCTCCGTGGCAGCGCCCCTGGCCCGCCCGGCGCTGTCGACGGCGGGGCTTTTCGCTTTCCTGGGAAGCTGGAACTGGCTCCTGTGGCCGCTGCTGGTGACCAAAAGCGAGACGCTGCGGCCGGTGGAAGTGGGGCTCCAGGTGTTCCTGCTCGAAGAGGGCCTCCGCCCCCACCTCCTGATGGCGGCCTCCACAATGGCGATGCTGCCGATCCTCGTTCTGTTTTTCACGGCCCAGCGGACCTTCGTCGAGGGCGTGGCCGCGGGGATCAAAGGATGACGACGGGAGCAGGGGCTTATTTGCAGTTGTTGTGGAACCGGAGATCTCCGAGAGGGGAAGCGGCCTACTTGCTGGAGATCACCGGCCGAGGCCCCGTCCCGGAGAGCGTTCGACGCTACCCGTCGGCCGGCGAAAAGACGGGTGTGCGCGTCGACCGGTGTGGAGAAGGTGCTCGTCGTATCGGTGCCGCTATGCGGGTAGGGTGTCCGGCTCGATCACCACGACGGGCTGGACCGAGATCCGGCGCCTGGCCTTGTGGCCTTCCATCGTCACCTGGCCGTCGATCAGCGCGTAGAGCGTGTAGTCCTTCCCGACGCCCACGTTCTTACCCGGCTTGAACTGGCTGCCGCGCTGCCGGACGATGATCGAGCCCGCGGTGACCACGTGCCCGGCGTATTCCTTCACCCCCAGGCGCTGCGCGTTGCTGTCGCGGCCGTTGCGGGAGCTGCCTACACCTTTTTTGTGTGCCATAGCTTTTGAATGTCCAATTTCAAATGTCAAATGTCAAAGACGCGCTGGGCCGGTTTGACATTTGCAATTGACATTTGTCATTCCGCCCTCAGGCGGAGATCGTAGTGACTACCAGCTCCGTGAAGGGCTGGCGGTGGCCGTAGCGCTTGCGCTCGTTCTTCTTCGCCTTGAAGGTGAGGCCTTCGATCTTGCGGCCCTTGCCCTGGCGGACGACCTTGGCGCGCACGCTGGCGCCGTCCAGGTAGGGGGCGCCGACGCGGACGCCGCCGTCCGTGCTCACCATGAGCACACGGTCGAGCGTGACCTCGTCGCCGACTTCCGCCTCGAGCTTCTCGACGCGGAGGGTGTCGTTCTCCGCCGCCCGGTATTGCTTTCCGCCTGTTTCAACGACCGCGTACATGGGGTGATTTCCGTATACCCCCCGGGGGGGGCCATCACCATGCTTATGGTGATCTAAAGATTTCGTTCGGGATCCTCTCGCTCGGGGCGGGGATTAGACTCAACGCCCACGAGGGGCTATGCACACCATTCGCACGGACTGGCCGGGTCCGCGGGAGCGGCGATTAGACTCGACGCCCACGAGGGGCTATGCTACACCATCATCCGAGAACAGCCCGGCCGCTCGGGCGGCAGAGCCTCCCCAATACATATCAGATGGGCTCACTCCTGTCAACGGCGGTGGAGGGGGGGACGGGCTCGCCGAGGGCGAAGCTGCGGCGGACGTCCGTGAGCCTCACGCGGATGGTCTGGCCCTGGAACTTGATGCCGTTGGCGAGATCGACGAAGTAGCCGTCGACCCAGGCGGCGCTGCGGGGCGGGGTGATGAGCTCGATCTTGTCGACCGAGCAATCCACCACCTGGCCGCCGTGGAAGGGGAAGAGCTGCTGCTCAAGCTCCATCATGTCGCCCGGGAGGACCTCGTATTTCTCGCAGTGCAGCTCGGGGCGGCCGCGCACGTAGATGGGGCGGCGCACCACCCGCTCCATCCGCTCCACGCTGTCTCCTTCGGCGCCGACCAGGTGGACGGCGACCTCCGGGTTGGCATGGACGAGGATGGCGTCCACCTCCTCCCGAGCGCAGAGCTGCATGATGGCGCGCTCGATCTGGATGGCGATGGTCTCCGGCGACCAGACTTTGCCCCGGCCCTGGCAGTAGGGACAGGTATGGCTCATCACGTCCGTGACGGACTCCGCGGTACGCTTCCGCGTCATCTCGACGAGGCCGAGCGGGCTGATGTGGGCGATCTTGGTGCGGGTGCGGTCCTTCTTGAAGGCGTTCTCCAGCGCCCGCATCACGAGCTGGCGGTCCCGGCTGGAGGCCATGTCGATGAAGTCGAGGACGATCATGCCGCCGATGTCCCGCAGGCGGAGCTGCCGGGCGATCTCGTCCACGGCGTCCAGGTTGGTCTTGACGATGGTCTCCGCCAGGCTGCTGGTGCCGACGAACTTCCCGGTGTTCACGTCGATAGTGGTGAGCGCCTCGGTAGCGTCGATCAGGAGATAGGCGCCGTTGCGGAGCCACACCTTGCGGCGGATGAGCTTCTCGATCTCCTCTTCCAGGTTGTAGCGGCTGAAGAGCGGCTCGGCCTCTTCATAGAGGGAGACCCGGTCGACCAGGTCCGGGGCGAGGTCGCGGAGGGTGTCGACGATCTTCTCGAATTCCTCGGGGGAGTCGATGACCAGCTTGTCCACGTCGGACCCGAAAAGATCCCGGATGGTCTTCAGGATCATCCCGAGGTCTTTGTGGATGAGGGCGGGAGCGCGCGACCTGGCGGCGCGGTCGGAAATGTTGTTCCACGTGCGCATCAGGTAATCGAGATCCGCGCGGAGCTCCTGCTCGGTGCGGTCCTCCGCCTCGGTGCGGATGATCAGCCCGAACCCCTTCGGGCGGAGCTGCTCCGCGATGCGGCGCAGGCGGTCCCGCTCCTTGACGTCCTCCACCTTGCGGGAGACGCCGAGGTGGTCGCCCTCCGGCATGAGCACGAGGTAGCGGCCCGGAATCGACATCTTGGTCGAGACGCGGGCGCCCTTGGTGCCGCGGGGGCCTTTGACGACCTGGACGAGGATCTCCTGGCCGGGCTTGGCGACGTCCTTGATGCGGATGTCCCGGCTGGTCTTACGCATCGGGGCATCGCCGCCGTGGCCGGAGCGGCTGGTATCCTCGAAGAGGATGTCGCCCACGTAGAGGAAGGCGTTGCGCTCCAGGCCGATGTCCACGAACGCGGCGTCCATGCCCTGGAGCACGTTGCAGACGCGCGCTTTGAAGACGTTGCCGACCACGCGCTCCTCGCGCTCCACGTGCAGCTCCACGAGGCGGCCCTGTTCCAGGACCGCGATGCGGGTTTCCCGGTCGTCGACATTGACCAGGATCTCTTTGTACTCTCGCTCGGCGCGAGGCTCTCGCTCGCGGCGGTCGCGGTCCTCGCGGTCACGGCGCTCCACGCGTGCGTGCTCGTCCTCGCCCCTGAGGACCGTGACTTTGCGGGGAGGGAGCTCCGCGCGAGAGGGGACCGGCAACGGCGCCTCGGCGGGCGCCTCGTCGCGACGGTCACGGTCCCGGTCCCGGCC
>JGI10216J12902_100098066_pt1 | contig 10050 bp, 7 predicted proteins | sample KanNatreferecore_FD_12902 | JGI IMG/M metagenome (IMG submission 12902)
GCCACGTAGATATGGCCGGAATTACCGATTGCGAACAACGGGTTCCCGGCTGATGGCAGGCCGAGGCCGGAAACGATCTCCGCTCGCTCGCCTGCACGGTTCTTCACAACCCGATACCGCGAAATGGAAAAGGTGCGCCGGCCCGCCGCCGCCGTCCGCGTCTCGCTGACCCAGATGAATCCCGTCCTCGCGAACGCAGGGTCGATCACCACCTGATTCAGGGTCGTCGAGCGGTCGGCGATGATGAGTGACTCTCGCGCGAAGCCTTTTCCCGTCGCCAGGCGGAGCCGGCGGCCTTCGTCGATGAAGAACTGCCCGCTGTCGGGCGGCGCAATCGTCGTGGCCGGCAGGTTCGCGCTCGGGAAGGCTTGCGCAGGTGAAGTCAGCCTGTGCAGTCCGGACGTCGTTGCCCTTGCCGCCCAGATGGACGACCAGAAACTATTTGCGTCGCCCGGCGAACCGGCGGACGCTGAGACTTCACTCGAGCGCGGGCCGACAACCGGCCCCGGCGCATACGCCGCGACCGTGAAGTAGTAGGTGGTTCCCTCGGCTGCGTTGTAGGAAAACGTCGTCGAGTTGCCGACGTCGTAGATCTCGGTATAGGCGCCGGACGCCGTACCGACGTACACACGGTACCCCATCACCGTGGGATCCGCGCTCGGATCCCAGGCGACAGTGAGCGTTCCCGCGTGTGCCAGTGTGACTCCAGTCAGAAGGATGGTCAGCAGGGCAACTGCGATCGGCGTGGTTGGGAGTCCACGCGATCGTGCCCTTCTCATCACTTCGACTTGCCTGTCGATTTCACGACTATCGCCTTGCTGGACACATTGCCTGCCTCATCCTGCGCGCGGATGGTAATCGTGTTCGGACCGCGCGAGATCGGCACTCCGGCAATCCAGGAATCTGTGCCGGTCGCACGGCCACTGGCCCCACGATCTGTCGACCACGTGACCTCAGTCACCAGGGTGTTGTCACTTGCAGTGCCACCGATGGTGACGAAGGACTGATCGGTGTTGTACTGGCTGCCTGTTGTCGGCACAGTGATCGTGATGACGGGCGCGGAGGCATCACCAGCAAGCGTCGGTACCGCCGGCGCAGTCACGGTCCACGTAAACGTCTCTGAATCGCTGAGAACGCCGTCGCTGACGACTGCCGTGACGAGGTACGATCCCGGCGTCGTCGGCGTGCCGCTGATCCGCCCGGTTGCGGTCGTCAGCGCGAGTCCCGGAGGAAGCGCGGTGACCCCGTAGGACACGGGCTGCCCGGTTGGATCGCTGCCCGAAAGCTGCAGCGACACCGGATTGCCGACAACACTCGATTGGTTGCCCGGATTCAACAGGGTTGGCGCTCCGTTGCTGGTGCCCATTACCTCAGTTGACTTCGTGCCGACGATGGGCCCGGGAAAATACGCGGCGACGGCAAAGTAGTAGGCCTGCCCGGGCGATGCGCTCGAATAGGCGAACGATGTCGAATTGCCGACGTCGTATGCGGTTGCGTAGACGCCAGACTGGGTCCCCACATACACGAGATACCCGGCGACGTTCGAGTCAGGGCTTCGATCCCACATCAATGTCAACGTGTCAGCCGCTGCTGACTGAGCTGCCATCGTGAGCAGAAATGCGAGCGCATACGTAATCCATCGCCTGTGTGCGTTCACCCGTGGCTCCATCGCGTGCTGACTCCCGATCTGGGGAAACGACGGTCGACAAGACCGGCGCCTCAGCAGCAGTGCAACGGGACCGCCACGCGGTGGCCAACGGTTAACTCGCGTCTTTTCAGTAACTTGTGTGTCTTCTTACATCGCCGTTTCCTGCGATTCGATCACGTTCCTGCCGATCGCGCTCACAGACCTGTATTCGAGCGCTGGCATCGGAACGCGGATGCTCAGCACCGGTTGCAAATCTGTTTACGGTTGTGATCTGGCAGACGTCGGCGCGGAGCGGATCAAGGACCGTTCCCCGGCGGAACTACCTTGATCGCTGGGTGATCCGAGGACCGGTTGGGCCGAATCGTGTAATCGCGTAAAAACTGTCGCTCGTTTGTAGTGTCCCCACTTCCGCCAGGCTTCGGCGGGTCTCAGTACGGCTTCACGTCGGCCGCATCGACTTCGACGCTGACGCCCTGTCCGATCAGATCGACCGACAGGACGAGCCGCGCCTTCTCGTTCTTGCGTACCAGGCGGCCGATCACGCGCTTGAGGGGGCCGTGGACTACCTCGACCATCATCCCCTCCTGAAGCATGGGAACGGGATCGAAGGCAAGCTCGCTGTCGATCAGACGCCTGATCCCGTCGATCTGGTGCTCGGGGATCGGTGCCGGCTCACCTTCAACGGAGACGATGCTGACGACGCCGGTGCACTTGAGGACAGCCAGCCGGTTCTGCGGCTCGAATCGGGCGAAGCAGTAACCCGGGAACAGCGGCCAGTCGATTTTCTTCTTACGGTCCTTCCACCGGCTCCACTTCGTGATCGTCGGCAGGAAAACCTCGATCCGTTTCTGCTGGAGCTGCTCGCGGACGACCTGTTCGTGGCGGGACCTGGTCCACACCGCGAACCACGGCAAGGACTCCTCGGTGGAATCCCCCTGAACGGTCATGCTGTGGGGGCCTCAAGAGTGGATGTATGCATTCGCAGAAGTGCCGGGTGTTGGGCGACGCGTCTCGGCTACCCGGACCAGCAGACGATGAACCAGCATCAGTGTAGCGAAGGCTGCGGCGAACGCGAGCCACCCGTACAGATCGTGCAGGAATCCTGTCGCGGCCTCTCGTCCGTAATAGTGGGCTGAAACGGCGGTGGCCGCGACTCGCAGGCCGTTGGTCAGTATCACGACCGGGACGGTCAGACCGAGGACGAGCAGTCGCGGCCAGCGACGGACGTCGGCCGAATACCCGAAGGCAAGCCCGAGCACGACGAGGGAAATCGTCGTTCGGATGCCACTGCATTCTTTCGCGACTTCAAGCGTGACGTTCCCGAGCGCGAGCAGGTTACCGTCCCGTAATACCGGAATACCCACCGCACGGATCATCGCTTCGCTGAATACCGAGGTGGCGATTTGCAGCGGCGACTCGAGACGCTCGAAGACCGGAGCTGGCAGTGGGATCATCAGCAGGAGGATTGCCAGCGGAAAGGCAACGGTCCGGAATCGCGACCATCCGAAGACCGCTATGACCGCGCCGGCCAGGGCGGCTACCAGTGAAATGCGCGCCATGAATGCGCCGCCGCCGAGCGCGGCCAGCAGCGCGCTTCCGCCGACGATCATGAGGCCCGCAAGGGCCGGCCGCGCCGGCGCGGCGATAAATGGTTCGCGGCGCTCCCACGCGAGAAACGCCGCGATAGGCGGGATCAGGAAGCCATGTGAATAATTGGTATCGGTGCTCCAGACGCGAACCAGCTCCTGTACGACGTCCCGGTACAGTACGGCGATGCCGCCGAGAACCAGTGCGCCCAGAAGCATCACCAAGCCATCTTCCGCTTTGACCGCCTCGCTGACAAGTAGGTGACCGACTCGTGGCCCGTATCAACTGGAACTAGTCACGGGTACGTTCGCTCCGAGGCACATTTGTTGCCGCCTCATCTGCAGTTACAGATTCGATGTCCGGCAAGCGAGCGATCTCATCGTGAATTCTCACGACTCGGGCGATTCACGCCCGAAGGACTGGGTTCCCCGGAGGAATGTCGGCGGGGAAGAGGACTTATCACGCCCGAATCCGTCCTCGGGAGACGAGTCTGCCCGCCGTCTGGCCATTGCGACACGCCGCCTGACGCAGGTCCTCGGGCGGGTTGCAGGATTGCGCAACGTGTCGGCGCTGACCGTGCGCCATATCGCCCGCTGTGTGCGCAGCCGGTTCGTCGTGTGTGCCATTCCGACCGGCGAGAACGAATTGTCGATCGTGGCCACGCACGGCTACCCGTTGGACATGGTGAAGATGCTTCGCATCAACTCCGGAACCGGCGTGATCGGATCGGTGCACGCGAGCGGGACTACGATGCTGGTGCAGGACATCACGGCCGTGCCGGGATTGCGTCGCCGGCCGCGCTATCGCACCAATTCGTTCATCGCGGTACCGATTAGTGCAGGCGGGGAAGTGCTGGCAGTCGTCTGCGTCGCCGACCGCCTGGACGATCAGCCGTTCACACGCGACGACCTCGCGGCGCTGCGCGGCCTCACGGCGCCGGTTGCTCTGGCGCTCGCCCGCGAGCGGGCGCGGCGCGATGCCGAGGATTTTGCGCAGGCGGCGATCATGGACCCGGTCAGCGGCCTGTTCAACCGGCGCTACTTCCACGAGCGGCTCGAGGAAGAACTCGATCGCGCCCGCCGCCACAACACCACTGTCGCGCTGCTGATGATCGACATCGACAATTTCAAGGGCATCAACGACCGCTATGGTCATCTCGCGGGCGACCTGGTGATCCGCGGCGTCGGCGACATCCTCAAGCGGTCGGTGCGTAAGTTCGACTTGTGCACGCGCTTTGGCGGCGAGGAGTTCGCGATTGTGATGCCGGGCAGCGGTCCCGAGAATTCCATTCCCGTTGCCGAACGTATCCGTCAACGGATCGAGACCTTCACGCCGACCGAAACCGAGCTTGCGGATTTGCGCGTGACGGCCAGCATCGGCATGGCCGTGTCGCGCGGCGCATCCGCTCGCGAGCTGATCGCCCACGCCGATCAGGCCCTGTACGAAGCGAAGCAATCGGGCAAGAACCGGCTCGTCGAGTGGAAACCGCCCGAGGACGATCGCTCCGGGCACCCGCGAAAACCACGCTAGTCTCAGAATGTCTGAGCCGCGGGCGGCCGCCTCACGTCGTGCGGCGAACCGCGCAGCCTTTTGCTGACAACGGCTTACACACGACACCCCGACGCGGCGGCTGTCTGGTTGTGTTCTTGCTCTCGACGGGCCCGCAGAGAGAAGAACTGGGAGCCTGAGGATGTCGTTCACAGAACAGCCAATACTGCTCGGAGAGAGTGCGGTCATCGACGCGCTGCACGCTGACGTTCAGAGCGCGGCGCGCACGCACGCAAAGGTGTTGATTACCGGTGAAACGGGCGTCGGCAAGGAAGTCGTCGCCCGCTTGATTCATCACCAGAGCGCGCGCAGCCGTCAGCCGTTCATGGCGGTCAACTGCAGCGGCATCCCCGAGACGTTGCTTGCCTCCGAGCTTTTTGGACACGCGCGCGGCAGCTTCACCGGGGCATATCGCGACAAGGTGGGCCTGATCCGTCAGGCTGATCGCGGCACGTTGTTTCTGGACGAGCTCGGCGAGATGAGCCTGAGCATGCAGGCGACACTGTTGCGTTTTGCCGAAACGGGGGAGATTCAGACCGTGGGCGCGGATGGGACCGGCGGCCGCGCGGATGTGCGGCTCATTACCGCGACCAACCGGGATCTCCGCGACCAGATTGCCGCAGGCGAGTTCCGCGAGGATCTGTACTACCGGCTGAACGTGATTCACATCCGCATCCCGCCGCTGCGCGAGCGCGGGCGCGACGTGGTGCTGCTGTTCCGGCACTTCCTGCGCCGGGCCAGCGAGGCGCACCGGCTGCCGCCGCCCGATCTGACGACCGACGCGGAGCACCTCATCCTCTCGTACCAGTGGCCGGGCAACGTGCGCGAGCTGCGGAACGTCACCGAACGCATTGCCCTGCGCGATTCCAACCGGCCGATCACACCCGCCGATCTGCCGGCGGAGATCCGCGCCGGGGAAAGGGTGACCGTCGCCGTGCCCGGGCCAGGCCACGTCGTTGCCGCCCCTGAGCCGCACGCGCAGGGCATCGCGCAGCACCTCTGGGACAAGCTGATGGCCGGCGGCGATTTCTGGGAAGTCGTGCAGAAGCCGTTCCGGGCGCACGAAGTGACGCGCGCCGAACTGGCGGCACTGATCGATCGCGGCCTGCAGGAAACGCGCGGCAGCTATCGTGCGCTGGTCCGGCTGTTCAATCTGCCGTCCACGGACTACAAGCGCTTTCACGCGTTTCTGTATCAACAGAATTGCAACCTGCCGGTGGGGCCGTACCGCAGCGGCGACGCGACCGGCAAATCGCGCCGGACGGACACGAAGTACGCCACCGCCTCGTAATTAAGCCGTCCTGACGGGTGTCGCTTCGCGATCGGCGCGGCTATAATCGCGCCTGCCGAAGATGCCTCAGGACCCGTCCGGAAGACGCGGCGGCAGGATCGTCGTCGCCGACGACATGCCGCCCCTGCTCGAGACGCTGTGCGAGACGCTCAGCTCCGACGGGTACGACGTCCTGCCGGCGTCCGACGGTGAAGTGGCGATGGCGCTCGTCGAGAGCGAGTCGCCCGACCTGGTGCTGACCGACATCAACATGCCGTCGCTGAACGGCATCGAGCTGTGTCGCCGGTTGAAGGAGAATCCGGCGACGCGACTCATTCCGGTCATGCTGCTGACCGGCCTCGACGGCCGCGTCGAGCGGCTGGCGGGAATCGACGCCGGGGCGGACGACTTCCTGACCAAGCCGGTCAACACCTCCGAACTGCGGGCGCGCGTCCGGTCGCTGATGCGCCTGAAACGGTTCACCGACGAATTGGACTCCGCCGAGTCCATCATCCTGAGCCTGGCGCTGACGGTTGAGGCGCGCGACAAGTACACCGGCGGCCACTGCGAGCGGATGGCGGCGTACGCGGCGACACTCGGCATGCACCTGGGCCTGAGGACGGACGAAGTGGGCGCGTTGCGACGCGGTGGGTACCTCCACGACATCGGCAAGGTCGCGATTCCCGACTCGGTCCTGCAGAAGGCCGGGCCGCTGACCGACGACGAGTTCGAGATCGTCAAGCGGCACACGACCATCGGCGATCGGCTCTGCGGGAATCTCCGGCTGCTGCGGATGGTTCGCCCGATCGTCCGTTGCCATCACGAGCGCGCGGACGGCAGCGGTTATCCCGATGGGCTCGAAGGCGACGATATCCCGCTCCTCGCGCAGATCATGGGCGTCGTCGACGTCTACGATGCCCTGACGACGGATCGCCCGTATCGGCCGGCGATGACTCCTGCCGACGCGTGTGCGACGCTCGAGCGCGAAGCCGATCGCGGATGGCGCCGCCTGGATCTCGTTCGCGAGTTCACCACGTTGTGTCGCGGCGGCGTGCTGCAGCGGCGTGAGACGCTCGAGGCCGCGTCGATTCACGACGCCGCGCTCTTCGAGTAACAATTCCCGACGACTAACTCCCGATTCCCAAGCAACACCTCGAAACTGCGCTTTTCTCCACGAATTCAGAATCTTTGTGGGTCAGCTCTTTTGTTGGGATTTTGGAAGTTGGAGGTTGGGCGTTTCATCCTCGTGATCTCGATCGCGAAGCTGTAACGGCCGATCAAAATTTCACGTGAAACCCCGCGCGCCCGCAGGCACTCTGTGCCGTACCTAACCTTGCAGTCGCGCGCGTTGTGTACGCGTGTCGACCGACCCTTCTCGCGATCGCCTTTCTGACATTCTGTAGCGCCGGCGCCGCCACTGCCGCCTCGCCTGCACGATGCGAAGCGATTGTGCCGCCCGCTGACTCTGCCACCGAGGCACAGGCCCTTCGTAGTGCCGTCGCTCGCCCGGTCGCAATCGCCGATGACGAGACTGGTCTCTTCGACGAACATCGCAACGACCGCTACGCGCTGGATGAAATGCTGCGCGGCGATCGCGAGGCGGCGCTGCGCTGGGACCGTGTGCCAGAGCTCGTCGTGCTCATGCCGGTGATGCAGTATGAGACGTCGCAGGGCACTCGGTACCGCGCGACCTCCGAGCGGCTGACCGAGGCAGAAGCGGTGCAGCTCGTCGCTGACCTGACGGCGGCCCTCGCGGTGCTGACCGACAATGCGTTCCAGGGGTTCGCCGCGGTGCGCCACGAGCCGGTCGCCGCGGGTGAGATGGTGAACGTGATGCGGCCGGGACAAATCGTCGTGGCGCGCTACAACGGCGTGCGCGATCAGCTCGCGACGATCGGATTCGGCGGAAGGTCAACGCGGGGATCGACAATCCGTGCGGGGTCGATCATCCTCGACAGCGATTTCGATCGCGCGAGCGATACGCGGCACCTGCTGCGGATGCACGAGCTCGGTCATGTGCTCGGCTACAACCACGTGCAGTCGCGCGCGTCGATCATGAATCCGAAGATAGGGTCGGAAGTAACGAGTTTCGACCGCGCCGCGGCGCGTATCGCCTTTCACAGCTTCCAGTCTGCGGCGTCCGGCTGCAGCTAGCCACAACGAACACAAAGTTTCGTCACAAACGACGAGAATCTTTGTGTCTTTGTGGCTGGAATGAATCTTCTTGGTAGGGAGCGTCGCTTGTCAGCGAAGCGACCGCGCTATAGCGGACGCGCTCATGAGGCGGACGTCGAGGAGCTGCCAGCTGCCATTGCGCTGCGTCCACATCTGCGATACGAACGAGACTGCCTGCGCCATCTGTCCGGCGGAGGGATTATCCATGCGCTCGGTCATGCGGGCGGTGAACAGCACCTCGGTGCCGGCGACCTGGAAGTTGACCTCGTCCAGCGTACGGCGCACACCAGTCAAGCCGCGCGGCATGCGTTCTTTCTCCGCTCGATTGTCTGATATCGATGCCTGCGGCGAGAGCGACGCCATCGTCGCGCGATCCTGCCGGTAGTAGGCGTCGAGCCACCGGGACGCGTCTCTCGTAAGCACGTCCTGAAGCGAGGGTGAGGACGCAGCCGGAGTCGTCAGCGGTGGACGTTCGACTGAAGCCGTTGCAGGTCGCGCCGAAAGCGGATTGGTCACCGGCGCATTCGCCGGCGGCGGAGGCGCCGGGGCCGGCGCGGCAGTCACCGGTGGTGGTTCAACCGCACGTGGAGGAGGTAGTGCGGCGACGGCTCTTGACGGAGTCGGAGTCGCGCTGGCCGCGGTCTGACGCTGCGGCGGAGCCTGCGCGATCGGCGCGGGCGGATTCCGCGGACCAGCGGCGACGGGCGATGGCGCCGTGCGCTCCGCACGCGGCGCGTCGACCGTGAACCGCCGGGTCACGACCTCACCTTCGCGGCCAAGGGCGACAGGTGGACGGCCGTCGACAGCAACGGTCACCGCCCCTGCATCGCCCGCGCGAATACTGACCTCACGGGCCGCGCGGATGTTCTCGGTCTCACCCGGCCTGAGTATCCGTTCCGCCGTCACGCGACCATCGGCGGTGACGCGAACCCAGGACGTTTCTTTGGCCGACAACCGAATGGACAGCGGTGAGCGCGGATCAGCAATCGGGCTTCGAACCACGGGGGACGCGGAACTCCGTGCGGCCGGTTTGGACGTGGCTGCTGACGGTGCGGCTGCCGACGGCGCGGTTTCACCTCTCGAGCTGTCGCCGCCCGAAGGCCAGAACATCCAGACACCGGTGCCCATCAACGCAAACGCACCGAGTGATGCCGCCGCGGCAACCAGCGCGCGAACCGGGAACCGCGGTTGACGGATCGTTAACTCGGGTGAGTCATCCGAGCCGATCGATATGAAGTCGAAATCGGTTGCCGTCTCTGCGAACCGATCCTGTGGGACGTCCTGAATGGGCAGCCGCGAAACGTGCCGGCGAACATCAGACGGCCGGTCGTCCGCCGGCTGGTGATGATGCAGTGCGGCCCGCAGCGCCTCGCCCTCTGAGGCCAGCCCTTCGAGCTCCGGACGGGACTCGTCGAGCACCCGCCGGATATCGTGTCGCGCGGTGGTCAGCGCGTTCTGCGCCTGGCCGAAGTCGTCGGCGGGAAGGAAAGTCGACGTGTCGACCGTGTCGTCGCCGTCACCCAGTCGGCCGGCAGCGCGCACCTGCGCGGCGAGCACCAGAAGGTCGCGTCGTGCTTTGAGCAGGATCCGCCGGACGTCGGCTCGGGCGGCGGAAACAATCCCGCGCGCCTCGTGGTCGGCGGCGGCCAGGACTTCCTCGCGCATCCGCGCGAGATTTCGCGCCTGTTCGCGCCAGGCGTCACGTTGGGCCCGATAGTCGTGGATCAGCGAGGGAACTCTGCTGGCCTTTTCGGGGCTTGCCGTCCCGGTCTGCTGCTCGTCCTGCGGGTAATCTGGCTGGTCCATTTCTGGAGGGTTAACA
>JGI10216J12902_102785220_pt1 | contig 10047 bp, 7 predicted proteins | sample KanNatreferecore_FD_12902 | JGI IMG/M metagenome (IMG submission 12902)
GGCCGTCGGCATCCTGATCTCCTGCGCTACGGCGACGCCCTCGACTTCTGGCGGGTAGTCGGCATCGAACGGGATCGCTCGCTGTCCTTACGCGCCGAAATGAAATTACCGGGCCAGGCGCTCCTAGACTTTCGCGTGGCTCCCGATGGGGAGTCGAAGTGCACGCTCTGCCAAACTGCCTTCTTCGAGCCTCGGGGTCTCGCCGGATTGATCTATTGGTACGCCGTGATGCCGTTTCACGGCGTTGTCTTTCGAACGATGCTCGCAGGTATTCAGCGTGACGCCAGCGAGATCGCCGCCGAGCCAGGCCCTTGACCGGACGAAGTTGGTCTGATGGCGCGGGCGAAAATGGTGTAACGCGAGGCGGCCAGCGCTTGCCGTTCCAGTTCGTCGCCGACACGGTCCCGACGGGCCGGCCTATGGCTACTGGGCAGTGGTAGTCCTCACTGACGCGACAGTCAACGGGGCGGCGAACGCTGGCTGCGACGGCGTTCGCAAGCCCCGGCCACCTGACCCAGTTCCTTGAACGCGCCAAGCATCTGCGGGTACGAGTAGTGCGCGTTGCGACCGCTCGGATTCGGCAGGACGAAGATGGCCGACTCTCCGATGCGCTCGCGCTGCAATCCAAGCGACACCATGCCTCTTCGCTCGGGAAACAGCGCGCGAAAGACCGTGACGCCGACGAGCGCCACTATCGTAGGACGATAGCGCAGGACTTTGCGCACGACGGTCGCTCGTCCCTCGACGAATTCCTCCCGCCGCAAGGTGTCGATTCCCGGCGACGGCCGGGAAACGATGTTGGTGATGCCAAAGCCCCACTGGGGCAGGCGCCGATCGTCGACGTGCGTGATCGGTTCCGGCACGAGACCCGACTCATACAGAAGCCGCCAGAAGCGGTTGGACGGGCCCGCAAAGTGATGTCCGGTGAGGGAGGACTGGACGCCCGGATTGATGCCGACGAGCAGCACCCGAACACCATGTCTGATGCAATCTCGAAGCGGTGGCAGCACAGTTGGAATCAGTCTGGGCATTGATGGGAGATAGCACCGTCGCCTCGTCCCTATGATCCGAGAGTCGGACGCGATGGCTTCCTTTTGTTCTCACGGTACGCCAGCACCAACAACCCGAACGCAACCCCCGTCTGCAGCGTCGACCACACCGCGCTCCACCGCGGCGGCAGCCCGCCAGGCCCGAACCCGATCGCGAGCACGCACCAGCACACGATGGCAGGCACTGCCTCTCTGGGGCCGCGCCGCCAGGCCAGTGCCGCAAGAAGCGTCGCCAGCCACATAGACGGGAACGGCGCGTATGTCGGCAGGAAGGGGCTCCGCAGTGTCGCAAGGATGAGAATCGCCAGCCAGACGAGCGGCGCGAGCCGGTCGTCGCGCACCCGGAGCGCGAGCCACGTGGTGCCGGCAATGACGACCAGCGTGTAGAGCCAGCCCACGATTCGCATGGCCTCGAAGTTCATGCCCGGCACGCCAAAGAGGCCCAGCTTGAAGACGATGCCGGGGATCGAGCCGTTGATGCCCACGGCCGCGGGGTTGCGGAACGCCGGAAACGCCTCGCCGCTCATCAGCTTCGGCACGTGATCCAGGAACGCCTCGAAGGGCGCCAGCCCGAACGCCGCCATCGAGATGGCGACCAGCGCGCTGCCGAAGCCGACGGTCCACCAGGCGGCGCGCCAGTCGCGGCGCAGCAAGAGAAACAGCACGAGGACGCCGGGATAGAGCTTGGCGACCGTGACGTACGCCAGCAGCAGCCCGCCCGCGGCCTTCGATCGCCGTTCGAACAGCAGCATCGCCAGCATGGAAGCTGCGATGACGGCAAGCTGCGCGTTGCCGATCTGGAACGTCGCGATGATGGCCGGCGCAGCGATGACAAACGGCGTCAGCCATATCGCGCCGGTGCCGTTCGCTCGATCGAGGCGCCGCGCGACGAGGATGACCGCGGCAATGACGACGACGAAATTGAGCACGAACCAGACGCGGCGAAATGCCCAGAAGTCGTGCGCCACGAACGTCAGCAGCCTCGGCAGCAGCAGGAACGTGGGAGGGTACTCGTAGGCGTCGATGTTGAGCGGTCCCAGCTTTCGCGGCACGCGAATCGCGGTCTTGTCGGCCTGCGGTATCGACGCCACGCTCTCGGCGTAGACGTCAGGCGTCTGCTCGATCGCCTCGTTGGCAGTCCAGTACGCCGAGACGCACGAGTGCGCGGACGGCAGCGGCCCGGTCAGGCCCGGCCCCCACGTTCCGCGGTTGACGTCGAGGATGAACGGCACGAGCCACGCCAGCTGGACGGCGACCAGAATCGTGCCGATGGCACACGTGATGCGGAGAGCGCGAGGCGATGCGACCGATGTCATCGTGCTGCTGAGGTGGGCTGGGACTAGCCCACGGTGCTCGCAGCATACGGGAAACCGGCGGGTGGCGCCTCTGTCTTTACGACATACCTGCGCATCGCTGCATCGCAGATCGCGTAGCCCCAGTTGATGAGCCGCTCCTGCGTGACGCCATCAAGGCGCTTGAGGCGTGTCTTGGTCTGCGCCAGCCGCAGCGTCTGATCGAGCGGGCACGCAAGCGCGTCCGTCAGTCCGTACTCGCTGATGTCAGTGCGGATGCCCCAATAGGCGCCCGCCTTCTCCTTCGCCGCCAAGGCGCCAACGACCTGCCGCACACGAAGGCTTCGCACCTGGTTGTCGATGATCTCGTTGATGCGGACGGCGTGACGCGCCCAGTCGCCCTCCGGCTCCTCCTCGGGCTGCATCTTGCCGCCGCCGTTGCTGACGAGAATCGTATCGTAGCGCTTCCACGCGGTCTCGAGGCCAAGGTTGTCGTAGACGCCCCCGTCGGTGAGCACGACCTCGGTGAGGTACGGCTCCCGATGGAGGTCTTCACTCGGCAATCCGCTCGGGGGCTCCCACACAGAGACCGGCAGCTCCAGCTTCAACGGAGAAAGCACGGGTGGGAACGCGGACGATGCGGCGACGGCCACCGCGAGCTCGATCGTCGGGTTCTTGATGAGCCCAACGCGGTAGTCGGCGGCGAACGGGCGCGAGAACCTGAAGAGCGCCCCAGACTGGACGTTGGTGGCGTTGATGACGAACCGCGGCGGATCGCCTGGGAGGTCCTGAAGCGTGGCCGTGCCGAACAGGTACTTGCGGTACGACTCGGCCACCCGCTCCGCAACGGACCCCGGCATCAGGAGCCCGCCGACAACGGCGTCCTGATCGACGGTCTTGCCCGCAAGCGCGCGAAGAGGCTGAACGACCTCAGCGGCAAATCGCGACGCGACGCCATTCGCGTCGAACGCGAGCCGGCCCCATCGATGTCCGAGCACACCAGCAGTGATCGCTCCGCCGGAGACGGCCGACACGCGATCCAGCTTCTTCAGGTAGCCAAGCTCGTTGAGCCGCCAGAGCGCACCGAGGTGAAAGAGCATCGCCCGATAGCCGCCGCCAGACAGGCAGAGCGCGATGCCACTCGCGGCCGATGTGGCGCGGTCGTACGGTGAGCCGGTGTCGACGAGAGTGACCGGGCTGGAACGCTCGAGCTGGGCATCGGGTGGCATGGCAAGTCCCCGATGCCCATGGTCTCACCCTTCGCGCAGCACCGTGCCCGGATCGAGCGACGCCGCGCGGTGCGCCGGCAGGTAGCTGGCCACGAGCGCCGTCGCACCCAACACGACGCCGACGGCCACCATCGTCACGGGATCGGCAGGCGTGACGCCGAAGAGCTGCGAGCGGAGGATGGTGCCCGCGCCGAAGGCAGCGACGGCCCCGAGCACGAGGCCGACGGCGACGAGACGCAGCGCCGAGCCGACGACCATGCCGATCACCTGCGAGGCACGGGCGCCCAAGGCCATGCGCACGCCGATCTCTCGCGCCCGCTGGAGCACGCTGTAACTGAGCACGCCGAAGAGGCCGACGGCGGCAAGCAGCAAGGCCGAAGTGGCGAAGACGGCCAGCACGGACGTGTAGAAGCGCGGCCGTGCGACGGAAGCGGCAACGAGGCGATCGAGGCTGGCGACCTCGGACACGGGCAGGCTCCCGTCGACCTCCGCAATTGCTGGCCGCACGGACGCGGCCAGCGACTGGACGTCCCCGGCAGACCGAATCACGAACTTGGCGCTCCGCGCCGGCATCCGCGCAAACGGCATGTAGAGCTGCGGCATGGCGGGCTCTGACAGGCCTTCCTGACGAACGTCGGCGATCACGCCAACGACCTCGTAGGTGGTATCGACCTCGACATGCGCGCCGACGGGGTTGCCCGCAGGAAACCAGAGCCGCACGGCCGCTTCGTTAATGAGCGCGACGGGCGCCGCCTCCGGGCGGTTGTCATCGGCGGTCAGCCCTCGCCCGCGCAGCACGGTCGCGCCAATGGCACGCAGGTAGTCCGGCTCGATGCCGACGGCCGCGATCTCGGCGTTGACGTTGGCTGGCGGCGGGGGCGCGCCGACGACGGCGAACGACAACATGGATCCACGCCCGCTCAGAGGCAGTTCGCCGGCGGCCGCGGCAACGGTGACGCCAGGAAGCTGGCGCAGGCGATCGCCGATCGCCTTGACGCGCTGCAGCTGCACAGCAGGCTCGGCATACGCCGGCCCCTGCAGCAGGACGCGAAGCGACAACGCCCGGTCGGGCACGAAGCCAGGATTGACCTTCGCCAGTTCTCCCAGGCTCCGCACCAGCAGGCCCGCGCCGACCAGCAGCACGACCGCCAGCGTCGTCTCGGCGACAACGAGGCCACTGCGCAGTCGGCGGCCGCCGCCCTCGCCCCCGCGTCCGCCTGCCCGCACGTACTGAAGCAGGTCGTGGCCGGTCGACTGCAGCGCCGGGATGACGCCGAACACCAGAGCCGTGATGATGGCACAGGCGAACGTGAACGCCACGACGACGCCGTTCACGGCGACGTCGTCCAGCCTTGGAATGTCGGCAGGCTGCGCCCAGACGAGCGCTCGAACGCCCGCATGCGCCAGCAGGACGCCGAGCGCGCCGCCGACAAGGCCAAGCAAGAGCGCTTCGGCGACGAGCTGACGGACGAGCCGCCCACGCCCGGCGCCAAGGGCGGCGCGCACCGCCAGCTCGCTTCGCCTGGCCGACCCGCGCGCCAGCAGCAGGTTGGCGACGTTCGCGCATGCGACGAGCAGCACAAGCGCGACAGCGGCAAAGAGCATCAGCAGCGGCGTGCGGGCCTCGCCGACGAGCAGGTCGAGTACCGGCGTGCCGCCGAAGGTCAGTCGCTCATTCGTCTGCGGAAACGTCTGCTGCAGCTGCTGGCCGATGCGTGCGAGATCGGCGTCGACCGCGCTCGCCGACGCTCCGGGCACGGCTCGCCCGATCACCCGCAGATACTCGCTCCGCCGGCCCCTGGTCGCCTGCGCGTCGAACTGCGGGCCATACGCCAGCGGGCTGTAGATGTCAGCAGGCTCGGTAAGACGGGCGCCTGGCGCGAGCACGCCGACGATCTGATACGGCTGGCCGGCTATCGACATCGTGCGGCCGACGACTCCCGGATCTCCGCCGAACTCGCGCACCCAGAAGCCGTGATCGAACACGGCCACCAGCTCTCGTCCAGGCACGTGATCGTCGCTCGCAAATGGCCGGCCGACGACGGTGCCAATGCCGAGCATCTCGAAGAGCCCACGGCTGACCCGGATGCCACGCACTTCGCGCGGCTCGCCCACGCCAGACAGACTGAACACGCCGCGCGCGAACGCCTCGATCTGCTCGAAGCTCTGAGCAAGCGACTTCAGGCTCATGAAGTCAGGTGCCGACACTGTGTAGGGCGTGCCGTCCGGGTACACCGTGCGCACGCGGTACAGCCGCTCGGGCGCCTTGTACGGCAGGCTTTCCAGCAGGACCGCGTGCACGACGCTGAAGACGGCGCTGGTGGCGCCGATGCCGAGGGCCAGCGTCACCACCGCGACGGCGGCAAACCCCGGCGTGCGGCGCATCGTTCGTAACGCATAGGCCATGTCCTGAAGGAACTGCCGCACCCATTCGGTCCGTGCCATCTTGTGACTCCGTCTCCGGCTGATCTCCACGCACTCTTGTCGCGTGTGGTGGAACTCGCCGAAGCGCTGGCGCGACAGCTCCTCCGCGCGGCCCTGGCTTTCGCCGCGTGCCACCAGTTCGTCCGCACGCATCTGCAGATGAAAGGCCAGCTCGTCGTCCACATCGCCCTGAGGGTCAGGGCCCGGAAGCTGGCGAAACCGTGTCCACCTCGCCATCGCTCAGCCTCGCGGCAGCGCCGGCGCTTCGAGTGCCGCGAACACGGCCGCGGCATAGCGCTTCCAGTTCGCGGTCTCGACACGCAGCTGCGCGCGCCCGGCGGGCGTCAGCGCGTAGAACTTGGCCCGCCGGTTGGAATCCGAGGCGCCCCACTTCGCCGAGACGAGCCCGCGCTCTTCGAGGCGATGGAGGGCCGGATAGAGCGTGCCTTCCCCCACAGCCAATGCATCGCCGGTCGCCTCTTGGACCCACCGCGCGACGCCGTAGCCGTGGGACGGCCCCCAGCTGAGCGCCCTCAGCACCAGCAGGTCGAGCGTTCCTCGCAGGATGTCAGGGGTGTCTGCCACCGCGCCTCCCATCGAAATCCGATGGAAGAGCATATCGCGCGCTCCCATCGGAACACAAGGGGAGCCGTCCAACGACGGGAGGCCGGGCGTCAACTCGCGTAGACTGACCGCCGTCTTTGCGTTGCGGTTCGTCATGACACTATCCTACGGGCGGATCCTCAACGGAGCGCGCATGTCGAATTGTCGGAACGTCTGGTGGGCCGGTACAGTCGCCGCAGTCGCCCTGGGAGGCCTTCCAGCTCTGCTGGCCCAGGCGCCGCAGCAGCCTCCAAACCCCGTGCAGATCGCCAACGAACAGGAACGCCAGCGAGAGCTCGACCTGCTCGGGATCACGGCGCTACCGCGCGGAGCGTCCGGCAACAGCCCGGAGACCTACGACGAGTCAGTCGCGAACCCGTATCCGAAGCTGCCGGATCCGCTGACGATGAAGGACGGACGCAAGGTGACGACGGCCGCGATGTGGCCGGCCCGGCGGGCCGAGCTGCTGGAGGACTTCGAGCGCGAGGTCTACGGCCGCAGGCCAAAGGCGCTTCCCAAGGTCACCTGGAAGGTGGCCAGCGAGACCGAGGGCCGCGAGGGCCGTCGAACGACGATCACGAAATGGCTGATCGGCCACGTGGACAACTCCGCGGCGCCGACCATCAACGTCGACATCATCGTCAGCCTCACGACTCCGAAGAACTCGAACATGCCGGTGCCGGTGATGCTGCAGTTCGGCGGGTTCGGCATGACGCTGCCCGACGGCATCACCCCGCCGCCCAATCCGTGCATCCCACCGGGTGCGACGCCGCCGAACTTCCCGCGGCCGCCTGCACCAGCAGGGCCGACATGGCAGGAGCAGGTGATCGAAAAGCACTGGGGCTACGCGGTGATGCACACGACGAGCGTCCAGGCCGACTGCGGCGCGGGTCTGACGTCGGGCATCATCGGCCTGGTCAACAAGGGACAGCCGCGCTCCATCGACGACTGGGGCGCGCTCTCGGCCTGGGGCTGGGGCGCCAGCAAAGTGATCGACTACCTCGAAACCGACAAGGCGGTCGATGCGACGCGCGTCGGCGTGCAGGGCCACTCGCGCTACGGAAAGGCGGCGCTGGTGGCGATGGCGCTCGACGAGCGGATTGCCATCGGCTACATCAGCTCGTCGGGTCATGGCGGCGCGAAGCTCCACCGCCGCAAGTACGGCGAGCGAATCGAGAACGTCGCCAGCGCCTTTTACTACTGGATGGGCGGCAACTACTTGAAGTACGCAGGCAACTGGGACGCGCTGCCAGTGGACTCGCACGAGCTCATCGCGCTCTGCGCGCCGCGCCCGGTGTTTGTGAGCGCAGGACGCGGGCCCGATCCCGTGAAACCTGACGGCACGGTGCAGGGCAACGACGCGTGGGTGGATCCGAAAGGGAGCTTCCTCGCCGAGGTCGCGGCAGGTCCGGTCTACGAGCTGCTCGGCAAGAAAGGGCTCGGGGTGACGGAGTTTCCGCCCATCGACACGGCGATCAGCGAGGGAGACCTCGGGTTCCGGCAGCACACGGAAGGACACACGCCGGGGCCGACGTGGCCGACGTTCATCGAGTTCGCGAGCCGCTATTTGAAATGTAGTTGTTGATGACGGAGCGCCGGAGCTAAAGTTCCGGCCTACGACGGTTTCAAGGGTTCACGGGTTCAGCGAGGGACTTCGACGTCGACGAAGACGTCGCCGGCACCGGGTGTGAAGCGGCCAGAAGTGCTGTCGGACATCTTGTCGCTGCGAATCCAGTCGCACCCGCGCTCGGTCAAGGCGTCCAGCAGCGGCTCGCGCGGGATCTCGGGCCAGTTCGAGACGGGCCGCGTCGAGACCATGGCGGGCGTGGCGGCGCCACCGGGTATCACTTCCTCCACGAACTCGGGCGGTGTGGCGTTGTGGCTGCCGTGGTGGCCCACCTTGTAGAACGTCACTTTCTGCAGCAGGCGACGCGCCTCGTCGTTGCCGAGCACCGCTTGCCACGTCCCCCACTGCGCGTCACCCGGAAACAGCAGGTGCGCCTGCCCGATCTTCAACATCACCATCAGACTGGTGCCGTTTACGGCCTTGTCGAGTGAGACGGCCACGGCCTGGCTCATCTCGCCCACCTCGACCAGCAGCTTCCGATCCTCGTCAGTGAGCTTCGCGGCGTCCGGCCGCGGCACGTAGCCGGTGCGCGCGCCAAGAATCCGGGCCACGGGCGTGTCGGGCACGACCGACGTCAGCCCTTGCATCGCCTCGCTCCACGTCTCGAGGTCGATACGCCATCCGGGCGCGAAGGGATGCGGTACCGGCTCGCCCTCGCGCGCGGCGCCGGCCAGCCGCAGGTAGCTCTGCCCCTCGGCCGGCTCCATGTCGCGGATGACGTCCTTGTCGCGCGACGGCCCGAGCACGAAGACCGACACCCCCGGGAGGACGGGACAGTCGATGAGCGCGGCAGCGCCTTCCTCGGGCAGGAAACGGCGCTTCGGGCTCCCCGCAAACCCCTCGTGCAGCGTGGTCATCGCCTTCTCGTTGGAGAGCGCGTTTGCGGCCAGCGCCTCGAGGCGTCCCAGCTTTGCCTGCGTCTCCGCGTCGGCCGTCGCGGCAAGCCGCATGGTGAGGGAGGCGTGAAGGGCGGCCGCAAGCCGGCTTTGGGTCTCACGGATATGCCGGGCCTCGGGGTTGGTCGGATGCTCCGTCCACGGCATCCACACCTCACCCACTTCGACGTCGTCCCACGCCTCCTTGCTGAACCCCGACACGTGATCGCGGTGGCGATGCGTGCCGACGACGACGTCGATGCGCGGGTGCGCCTCGCCGGGCTCGGTAGCATCCTCGCAGACCTGCTGGATCACGGCGTCGATGCCGACGCCCGGGGCGGCCGAGATCGTCCCGCAGTCAAAGAGCATGCGCAGCGGACGGCCGCTGGTCGGAATCGTGACCATGAAGCAGTCGCCGAAGCCGACGTTATACATCCGGATGCGAATTGGCGCGGGCGGCATGGCTTCCTACCAGTGCAGCGCGCGCAGGCTGGCGCGCAGCTTGGCCCGACGGCCGATTTCGTCGTCTGTGGCGTAGGTCATCATCGGGTCCATGCCGTCGGCGACTCGCAGGTACGCAAGCGAGCGTTCGACGCGATCGTCGGCCTGCACCTTGATCTCCGCCGGCTGGCTGTCGGCCGGCAGCGGCTTCGCGATGATGTAGCGCACCTGCCCGTTGGCCGCGGCGACGACGGTCGAACCACCGCGCAACGGGATGCCGCCGAAGCGGCCGGACGCGGAGCGGTCCGTCTGCATGAACTGCGACACGAGCTCTACCAGCACCTGCCCACTTGCCGACACGCGGAACACCGTATGAAAGCCCTTCACCTGGACCGGCAGCGTCGGGTGGAGGCGCAGCGGCTCGCGACATGCGTCGCCGTACTTGTGGAGCGCGATCGCGACGTCCCGCTTGAGCCCGCGCACCTCGCCCTCGTCCTCGTCGTAGTA
>JGI10216J12902_104409010_pt1 | contig 10042 bp, 9 predicted proteins | sample KanNatreferecore_FD_12902 | JGI IMG/M metagenome (IMG submission 12902)
AAAGAGTTTTGAGCCTTACGATGCGGTACGGAAAACGGTTCCAGGCCCCAAAGGATAACAAAAAAGGAGCGCCCGGACGAGAGCGCTCCTTCAACATGAGTGCGCAGCTTGCCTATCGACGATACTCGAAATTCAACCCACTTTCGACGTAGCTGATCATGTCGATATCCCACGTGCCGGAGAGGTATCGTGCGGCGTATCCATTCTGCGCCGGCGCATTGAGCGTGACGTCGCCAGCGCCTGTAACCGTGTAGGTCCCTGTTGAAACGAAACTGGATGAGAACGACTGCCCCCCAGTGGGAGTCTTGATAAAATTGTTGGTCTCTACGAACGTGCCGTTTTCGTTCATTACCAGGGAACCATCGGTTGCCCGCACCGTCCCTCCGTTGGGAATCTCCGAATCCGTTCCCGCGCTGACGGTATAAGTGTACGGAAGAGAGTGGTTGGCGAAGACGGTCAGCTGGTAGGTACCGGCGACATCGTTCAGCGGATTGGTAATGCTGTTGTCAGTGCACGCGGCAATCAGCAAAACCGCGGTGAGGCTCAGGAGCCTTTTCGTTTGTCTCATGAGCATGTGACCTCGCGCGTAACAGGTGAAGTGCGGAGCCGCTGAACGCGCGCGCCGCGACGTTAGAATTGTATGCAATTACCGTAGATAGTATTCACCAACGCCCCGGATATGTTCCCTGTCCCGACGCGGGTCAAAGTCTGTTGCATCGCTTCCGAAGCGGAGGCAGCCATGGCAGTTGAAATGGGAGCTTCGGCTATCGGCCTCGTGTCGCGAATGCCGAGTGGCCCCGGACCCATCTCGGAGCAACGCATCCGCGAAATCACCGCTACGGTGCCGCCTGGCGTCGCCACGTTCCTGCTGACTTGTGAGACGACGGCCGACCCAATCATCGCGCAACAAAAATTCTGTCGCGCCAATACGCTCCAGCTGGTCGACGAGGTGGACGTCGGTGTGCACCAGCGATTGCGCGACGCGCTGCCGGGCATTTCGATAGTGCAAGTGGTTCACGTCCGCGACAACAATGCAATTCGGCAAGCAGTCGCTGTCGCGCCCGTGGTAGACGCGATCCTGCTGGACTCCGGAAATCCCTCCTTGTCCACCAAGGAGCTCGGCGGTACTGGGCGCGCCCACGACTGGGCTGTGAGCAGGCGCATACGGGACTCGGTGGATATCCCGGTCTTTCTGGCGGGAGGCCTGAATCCGGAAAACGTGGCAAAAGCGATCAATCAGGTCGCTCCGTTCGGAGTCGATGTTTGCAGCGGACTGCGCACCAACGGAAAGCTTGACGAGAAAAAGCTCGGTGATTTCATGCGCGCGGTGCGTGGTTCGACAAACCGTGAGCCGTCGGAAAACGTCCTTCACCGCTCGCAATAAGTCACTCGCCCCGGGCACGCGTTCCTCCGCCCGGAACCCGGTCGTCTCAATATGTGAATGACGTACTTTCTACCCGTCGCGAATCGTCCCGAGGTTCATCACGGCACGGCGACGGCGAGCCATATACGCCGGCGTCGGGGGTAGCAGGTACCTCGTCGGCCTGCTACCCCAGCCACCTCGCACCGAACAGATTCATTTGATGCAGTTATTCGCCACATCGGCATTCGCGCCTCCCCAGAGTCTACGCCTCAGGCGTGATCGGGCGGAGAGGATCCTCAACGGTCTCAGGGCCGCCGTCGTATTCCTGCTCACGGCTTCGGCGCTTATGTACGCGCCGCACCTTTCGCAGGCGCTCAATACTGCTAACGTCCTGGTGCTTGGCCCGACACTTTTGTGGACGGTCGCCCAGTATCTGATCTGGTATCGCCGGACCGAGTTGCCTGACTGGCTGTCGGCGGTCAATCCGATCGTCGATGTAACGGCAGTGACAGCCATCATCGGCGGGTACGCGGTTGCGCAGTCGGGCGTGCTCGCGCTCCGCTCACCGATCTTCCTGATGTACTTCGTAGTGCTCGCCGGTCGTCCCGTTGCGTCGTCCGTGCGCAAGGCTGCGTTCATTTCCGCCCTCGCCTTCGTCGAATACGCAGCTCTTCTCATCTGGTTGTGGGCCACGAATCGTATTCCAATCGTCGTCAATCCGATCGCGGCGGTCGAGCTCGCTCGCATCACGCCGCTCGACGAAGCGGCAAAGCTCATTCTGCTCGGCGTTTTTGGCATCGTATCGACCTACGCGACATCCTGGGTCGAGCATCTGGTGCGCGAAGCGAGCAAGGAATCGGCTGAGCGCCAGAGAGTCGTCACGAGGCTGGTGCAATCGGAGCTGGACACGCTGAAGCTCCAGCTCAATCCTCATTTCCTTTTCAACGCTCTGAACGGCGCGATGGCGCTGATTGCGACGGATCCACCGGCTGCCGAGCGAATGGTGTCGGAGCTGAGCGACTTTCTGCGACTGGTACTCTCGACGTCCAGCGAGCAGGAAGTCCCGCTCGAGCGGGAGCTCGGACTGCTGGACAGGTACGTCGCAATCCAGCGAGTGCGTTTTCAGGACCGCCTCACCGTGCGCTGCAACATTGAGGACGGGGTGCGCGCCGCGTTGGTTCCGAGCCTGTTACTACAACCGCTGGTGGAAAACGCGATCCGCCACGGAATCAGTCCCCGGGCAGGCGCTGGCTACGTGCAGGTCACGGCCAGACGGCTGGGAGACAAGCTCTCGATCACAATTCTCGACGACGGCGTTGGCGTGCGCGCCCGCCGCTCACGGGAGCGCTCGCGTGGAACAGGGTTGGGTCTGACCAATACGACCACCCGGCTCATACACCTGTATGGAGACAGCCATGAATTCGAGAGTGGTCCGCGGGAAGAAGGTGGTTACGAGGTGCGCATCACGATTCCATTCAAGCTTGGCCGATTGTCGCCGGCGCGAAATGGAGCTCCCATCGAGGGCAACCTCGTGACGGTGTCCCAATCATGATTGCGCCATCCTTGCGCGTGCTGGTGATCGACGACGAAGCGCTCGCGCGTCAGAGAGTTTGTTCGCTACTGGCGCGGGTTCCCGACGTCGAAGTCGTCGGCGAGTGCCAGAACGGGCTCGAGGCGGTGACCGCAATACGGGCGCACCAGCCGGATCTCGTATTCCTGGACGTGCAGATGCCCGAGCTCGATGGCTTCGATGTGATCACCGAGGTCGGCACTGACAAGATGCCTCCGGTGATCTTCGTCACCGCGTTCGATGACTACGCGGTGTCGGCATTCGAGTTCGGCGCCTTCGATTATCTCCTGAAGCCGGTCGATCACGTGCGCTTCCATCAAACGCTCGACCGAGCCAAGAAGCGGCTGAGAGAATCACCCCAGTCTGGTCTCTCTTCGCAGCTCAACGCCCTTCTCAAGTATGTCGGCCAGTTCGATGCACCGAAAAACAGAATTGGCGTCAAGGTCAACGGCAGGATTCTCTTCCTCGATCCTGACGAGATCTACTGGATTCAGGCGCGCGACGATCTGGCGAGGATTCATCTCGCCGAGGTCGCTTACGACGTGCGTGAGCCACTGAGCCGGCTCGAGGCGCGGCTACCACATGACCGATTCCTGCGCGTTCACCGTTCGACCATCGTCAACACGGCGCAGGTTCGAGAGGCACAGCCATTCGATCAAGGCGATCAATTGTTGATCTTGCGGAATGGCAAGCGCATCACCACTGGACGAAGCTACCGCAAGGCTGTCCAGGAATTTCTGAGGCGGTCGACGTGAGGTTCATTTTGGCAGGCGAAGACGGCGGAATTCCTTTAGTTCTTTCCCGCCCTGAGGGCACGGAGCGCGGCGCCGAGCTGTTCGATTTCGCGTCCGTACTCCGCCCAATTCCCCGCCCGCTGCGCGGCGATCGCGCGGTCGTAATGCGTCTGCGCCTGGCGAAGCAGCTCGCTGACCGCAGCTGAGGGCGCAGCACCGGCAGGCGGAACTGCCAGCGCGCCACCGCCAGTGACGGCCGGCTCGGTTGGCACGGTGCTCAGCGAGTCCTGAACGCTGATGCGCGTGCGCGCCGATGCTCCGGACCCAAACAGAGCGTCGAGGCCCTCCTCCAGCGTTTCACCCATCACCACGCGGTTTTCGTGGGCAACGACTACCCGCTTTAGCTCTGGGATGCTGCCGCCCTCGGCCCGCAGGTAGATCGGCTGCACGTAGATCAGCGACTCCTCGATCGGGATCACCAGTAGCTCGCCCCTGATTACCTGCGAGCCGCGTTGATCCCAGAGCGTGAGTTGTCGCGAGATATCGGTGTCCTGATTGATTCGATTCGCAATCTGCTTTGGACCGTAGACGAGACTTTGCTTGGGAAACCGATAGACAGAGAGTTTTCCATAATTCGCGCCGTCCATCCGCGCCACCATCCACGCCGCCAAGTTGTCCTTGCCACGCGGCGTGAAGGGGGTCATGAAGATGAATTCCGGGCTCTTCTCTCCCGGCAGCCTCATGATGATGTGGCGCATGAACGGATTGGCGTTCGTGGACCTGCCGAGTCCGCCCGGGATCTGCCACTGATCTTCGCGGTGGTAAAACGCATCCGGCTGCGTCATGTGATACGTCGCGTGCAATGCTGTCTGCAGCCTGAACAGGTCGCCCGGGTAGCGTACGTGTCTGCGAACGTCCGGCGGCATGGCGCTGATGGGCTTGAATATCCCGCCGAAGATCTTCGCGTATGTCTGCACTACCGGGTCATTTGGATCAGCGATATAAGCGTCGACTGTCCCGTCATAAGCGTCGATCACGACTTTGACGCTGTTCCGCATGTAAGTCGTTCCGTCAGCCGTGCGCTGCGCGTAGGGGTAGGCGTCACTTACAGTGTAGGCGTCGAGAATCCACTTCATCTCACCGGCGTCGGTGATCACCAGGTATGGATCGTTGTCGAAATCGAGGAACGGCATCGCCGTCGTCGCCCGCTCGAGCACGTTTCGCCGGTACAGTACCTTCGCATTCCCCTTGATGTCGTCCGACAGCAGGATCTTCAGTGAACCGAACTGGAAGGCGTACAGCACGCGCCTGATGAACGATCCGATCGGAACGCCGCCCTTTCCGTTATACGTCGTGTAGATGTTCGTCTCCCCGGCGGGATAGTCGAACTCCTGCTGTCGCGTTCCTACGAACACGTATTGACCGGTGAGCTCGCCGTAGTAGATCTGCGGACGGGTCAGCTTTACCGAAACCGTCGAAGCCGGGGGCAGATCCTTGATGAAGAGAACGGGCAGTCCTTCGCTGGTCACCTGATTCACCGGCGCCATGGTGACGCCCATGCCGTGAGTGAACGTCAGCCTTTCATTGATGAACGTGCGCGTTGGAAGTGATTCCGAGTTGAGCTCGCGCGCGGCGACGTGAACCTGACGATACCTGCCATCGATGGTGTAGCGGTCGTCATCCACGGAGACGAAGTCGTAGTAGGTGCGAATCTCCTGGAGCTGCTTGAACGTCTGCATCAGCAGCTCACGCTCCCAGAGCCGCACGTTGTCTACTGTGGCACCATTGGCCTTGATGTCGGCCATCGTCAGCTGCACTTCTCCTGAGAGATCCCTGCCCTCGACCTTGTCGAGTCCCCATGCTCTGCGCGTGGCGTCGATGTGGCTTCTCAAGTACGGTGTCTCGCGCGTCAGCTCGTTCGGCGAGACGACCAGTTTCTGGAATGCCGCCGGAACGATTCCGCGCGCGAGCACACTAACCACCACATAGAACACGGTCGCCGAGAGAGCGGACCACACGAGTTTCTCACGGACGATCCCAAATACGATCCAGGCAGCGGCGGCAAGCGCAGCGATGGCGCTGATGTACAAGCCCGGTAAGGCGACGTGAATGTCGGTGTAGCTAGCACCAACGAGCGGGCCGGTGGTCGAGAAAAGCAGCTGCGAAGTTCCGACGATCCAGTGACGTATCGCCAGTAATACGAACAATACGGCGAGAAGTCCGCCCAAATGTCGCGCCGCTCTCGGCTTCGCCGAGGACCGTCGCGGCGGCAAGGTGATATCGTTGCGCAGCCAGTACATCGCCGCCGTCGCGACAACCGATAGCAAGGTGAGCGTGATCAGTGTGCCGAGCACACCCGAGATCATCGGCAGACGAAAGAGATAGAACGAAATGTCGCGGTTGAAGAGCGGATCCCGGGTGCCGAGTGACACAGCATTAAGCCCCTTCAGCAGCGTCAGCCACCACGCCGAAAGCGAGATGGCAGCAAGAAACGAAAGCAGCAGCGCAGCAGGGAAAAACAGCTTGGTGAACATTCGCGAGATGTCGACGTTTACGCCGTCGCCGCGGTTCACGTACAGCACGGGGAATCCGGTACCGGTTCCTCGCGCGATTCTCACATTGCCGTAGAAATACGCGAATGCGAACGCGCCACCCACGAAGAACAGAACGACTCGCCAAATCAATGAGGTCGCGAAAACGGTCTGGAACCCGACCTCCTTGAACCACAGCCAGTCGGTAACGAAGCCGGCGAGCCAGGGAATAACGATGAAAGCCGCGAAGAGCGCCGCGAAGATCCAAAACACGATCCGCCGGAATGCGCGCGGCATTGGGGGAAGCTTCGCTGGGGCTGGGCGCTCGAATGGAGAACTCATCGGCAGGAGAAAATGTCACCTATTGCAGACCACTGCCACTCTCCGGGGCAAACCTGTGGTTCGCGGTACACGATCTGCACCAATTGATGAGAGTCAATTCAGGAGGCCAAGATGCCGCGCGGAGACAAATCCAAATACACGGCCAAGGAAAAGAGGCTGGCTGAGCATATAGAGGAAGGCTACAAGGAGCGCGGAGTTCCGGAGAATGAAGCGGAACGGCGGGCGTGGGCCACCGTCAACAAGGTGCATGGTGGCGGGGAAAAGCCGGGCGGTGGCGGTTACAGCAAGCCAGAGAATCACGAGCCGATGCGGAAAGGCGGACAAACATCGCACTCGAACCGACCGCGCTGAGCGAAAATCATAACGGCATCAAAAACAAAGGGCATCCAATCGGATGCCCTTTTGTTTTGAACCCGCTGAGGCTTCCCCTTTACGCCTCGCTCATGACTGCGGCACGAGCGCAGCCTTCGTCGTGATCACTACCACGCCGTACGACGCGTCCGGTCCGTACTGCTTGAGTGCAGCGCGCCCCTTGACGACCTGAACCGACGATATCTGCTCGCTGCTCAGCAGGGGCACCTGATCGCGCTGGAGACGTACCCCATCGACGACGTAGAGAAGGGGAACCTGTGACATCGGCGCCGCGCTTGCGACGGCCTCGGAGATGGCGACGGGCGGCGGGGCCGTTGGGGGCGGCGAAAAAGCCCGCTCGGCGGTGCAAGCGGTGCTGGCGAGCGTAAACGCGATAACTGATCTAGGAGTTTTCATTTTTGTTTTTCCCGAAGGTGGCAACCTCATCAGTAGCATTGGTTGTGCCACCCCGGTTAACCCCCTGAAAGATGGGCTCAAGCTCATCCGTCGGCTAGGCCTTACGCTTCCAGGTCCCCTTGGCGACGGCCGGCACGAACCCCTCGAGGTCCTTTGGAGGGAAGTCCAAGGTCTGGCCGGTCTCGGCACTCATATAGGCCGCCATCAGGATTTTCACGACCTCGAACCCGTCCTCGAAGGTAAGCATTGGTTTTTCGCCGCTCATGAACGCGCGGGCCATGTGGCGATTCTCGCCGCTGTACCCATAAACCGAGGCCTCTTCGGCGACGACCGGCATCAAGCCCATTTCCGCGTTCTGCTTCTCGACAAGGTCCTCGCCGGCTTTCCCCTTCACCTCTCTGCTGAAGAACATCTTCAGGCTGGAATCGAGCGTATTCCACGACATCGAGTACTCAGGCCCCAACAACTCGGCAGACAGCCTCAGACCCGCGCCGATGAAGCTCCAGGACGTCGTGACTTCGCCGACAAGCGGCTCTCCATCTTCCGATTCGTATTCGATGGTCGCCCGCGCGAAATCTTCAGAAGGTCGTTTGGTGTAGTCGACGTCCTTGCCCATCGTCTCCGAAAGCAGCTTGGCATAGTGCGGGCGCGACCACTTGAGTGAGGCGATGTGGGCGCTGATGCGCACCGGTTTGATCGAAGACCGAGGCGAGCCCGGCTTGGTCAGCAGGTGTCGCACGACTTCGACAGAGTGACACATCATGTCGTTAAGGACGCCGCCGCCTTGCATCGAACCCTGCCAGAACCACGGCATGTGCGGTCCACTGTGCTCCTCGGCGGCGCGGGCGAGATACGGGCGGCCCGTCAGAGATGCCCCGCGCGCCCAGATCAACTCTCGTCCACGAGTGATATCGGGCGCGAATAGCTGGTTCTCGAGATACCCGGTGTTGAGCCCAACGCTTCGCACCAGATCGACGACCTTCTTTGCTTCAGCGACGTTGCGAGCGAGGGGCTTTTCGCAGGCGAGACCCCTGAGGGTTCCCGCACCGCTCCTGATCGCGCCGACTATCTCTTCAATGTTGGAAATGCGCGCGTGATTGGGCCCGCACAGCCAGAGCGCATTGATGGCCGGGTCCGCGACCATGTCGCGGATCGATTTATAAGGGCGCGCTTCACCGACATCCAGCTCGCGCGCCAGCGCCGCAGAAGAGGCGGCGTTCTTCTCATTCGGACTGTATACCCCGCGAACGTCGATCTCGCGAACCGAGGTCAGTGACTGAATGTGGAAGCGCGCGTTGAAACCGCTTCCCACGAAACCGATGCCCAGACGTTCTGTGCTCATTTGGTTCGCCGAAAAGTTTCGAGTTCAATCATCCGTTGGGGGTGAGCCGCAACTTCTTGGGATCGAACTTCGCGTAGCTGACACCGAGCTTGCTGAGAGCCTCCGGAGGGCAGCCGTTCCACTCATGAACGAAAAGATTGCCCATGTACTTCAGATCCTTGACGCCAATTTCGCTCGACCAGAAGCCGGTGGATGTCAGATCACGGAACCGGTTGAAAAAGGAAACGCCATCGGCCAGGCTAGCCGGGGCACGAGCCGGCCACGCTATGTCGTTGAGGATCGCCTCGCGCTGCGTCTGCGAAGCATCGGCGAACGGCTTTCCAAATCTCGAATTTGACTGGGCGTCGATCCACGCGAGTCCGTCTCTCATCCACTTCTGGCTGTTCGGACGATCCGTCATGGTGAAATCCATGAACTCCGGTACGCCGGCGTCGGTAGCGCTTCCGGAGCGTTCGTCACGTGGAATGACCATGTCGGCGAGCACCCGCAGCGTCCGATATTCCGCAGCGGTAAAAAACTTCGGCGCGTACTGAATTCCCTCCGCCGCTGCGCGAAGCGCGTCGTCGACGAAGCGTCTGACTTTGTCCTGCTCCGCGGTCGGCCATTTGAGAAAAGCGGCCAATGGTAGTGATGCGAGCAGTTGCACCGCGTCTCGCCGGCTGATGTCCTTACCGGGCGGATGTGCGTCGGCTGCGGTGCTGTCGTTCACGAGGTTCTCGTTTTCGCTCTGCATCAGAGTGTCCCCCGTTTCCGTTCCTGCGCGATGTATTCGCCGGTTCGCATGGAGAGCGCGAGTATCGTCCAGGTCGGATTCTTGTCGGCCTGGGACACGAACGGACCGCCATCCGTCACGAACAGGTTCTTGACGTCATGGGCTCGGCAATTCGGGTCGAGCACCGACTTCGACGGATCGGTGCCCATACGCGTGGTGCCCAGCTCGTGGATGATCTCGCCGCCTCGGGCTATTCCGTAGCCCTTGCTCTGGTCCGGCATGGCGCTGAACACCTTACCTCCCATTTCCTCGACCAGCGCCCGGAAAGTTCGCTGCATGTGGCGAACCTGGTTGTACTCATAGTCAGTCCACTGCCAGTGGAACCGCAACACCGGAATCCCGTATTTGTCTTTCACGACGGGATCGATCTCACAATAGCTCTTGTCGTTGGGAACCATCTCGCCGCGCCCGGCGAAATAGACCGACGAGCCGGCGTAGCGTCGATAGTCGTCCTTGAGCGACTTTCCATAGCCGCCGCCCGACGGATAGCGCTGGATTCCGCCCATGAATCCGTACGACGGGGGACCAGTAAAGCCTCCGCCGACTTCGATGTGGTATCCGCGCGGAAAATCGAGCTTCTTGTTGTCCAGCCACCACGGCATGTAGATGTGGCCGCCGCC
>JGI10216J12902_100369832_pt1 | contig 10037 bp, 7 predicted proteins | sample KanNatreferecore_FD_12902 | JGI IMG/M metagenome (IMG submission 12902)
AGCAAGCAAGTTCAGTACTTAAGCAAGTGCTCTGGATTATTGGTGGTTATGGATAACACGATGAATTACAGAACGTTTGGCAGGCTTGGCTGGAAAGTCAGTGAGGTGGGTTATGGCATGTGGGGTATTGCCGGCGGCGAAGGAGGCTGGACCGGCTCTGCCGATGAACAAGGCATGCAGGCTCTGCAACTGGCTGTCGATAAAGGCTGCAATTTTTTCGATACCGCATGGATATATGGCCGTGGGCACAGCGAACACATGCTGGGCCGAGTGCTCAAGAGCAATCCCGATAAAAAGATTGTCGTTGCCACAAAGATTCCACCAAAGAACAGGGAGTGGCCTTCCAAACGAGGCGATCGGCTCAATGATGTTTTCCCCTCCGATCATATTCGAGAGTTTGTTGATAAGAGTCTGAACAATCTGGGAATGCACTCTATTGACTTGATGCAGTTTCATGTCTGGGAAGACGACTGGGCACAAGATGAAAGCTGGATGCGGGTGATTGATGACCTGAAGTCTCAGAAGGTTATTCAAGGCATCGGCATCAGTGTTAATCGGTGGGAGCCTGACAATGTCATCAAGACACTGGAGACGGGATTGATTGACAGCGTTCAGGTTATTTACAACATCTTTGACCAGGCCCCCACGGACCACCTTATTCCTGCCTGCAAAAAACACAATGTGGGCGTGATCGCCAGGGTGCCGTTCGACGAGGGGGCCTTGACGGGGGTATTGACGAAAGAAACCGTGTGGCCGGAAGGCGATTGGCGTAACAGTTACTTTGTTCCGGAGAACCTGCACGCCACCGTCGATAGAGTCGAGGTGTTGAAAAAAGACATTCCCGAGGGGGTGTCACTGGCTGAGTGTGCATTGCGCTTCATCCTTTCGAATCCGGACATTCATACGGTTATCCCCGGCATGCGGGCGATAAGGAACCTTTCGCAGAACCTGGCGTGTTCATCGAAAGGTTCCTTGGACGCCGAACTTCTGCAGCGTCTTGCAGGTCATCGCTGGGACCGAACGCCGACAGAGTGGTCGCAATAACATTTCTTACGAAGTGTCTTCTATCTTGATCAAGGGAATGTCATGAAAATTTCAGAGTTGAAGAACCGCAAAGTAGGCGTGTGCTCATCGGGTGGCCTGGTCAGTCTGTTCATTAGCCAGCTACTCGAGAATGAGCAAATTGATTTCGAGCAGTTCATTGTTGATATCGGCCAGCCCAATGAAGAGGCCCATCAATTCTGTACCCGTAATATCGATCTGCTCAATGCCGCCCATGTTGTCGACTTGAAGGAAGATATGGCGACTGAATGCCTGAACGCTGTCAGGGCGCAGGCGCATTACGATGGTGGCTACTGGAACACCACCGGCATTGCCCGTGCCGTCACCGTCAAGGGGCTGGTCGCGGCGCTTGGCGCCAAGGGATGCAACGTCCTGGCCCACGGAGCCGTGCACGGTGGCAACGACGAATTTCGGTTCACCTACTACCTGAATATGTTTGCCCCGCAGATCATGCCCTATTCCCCCTGGCAGGACAGTGCGACGGCTGAACGCTTCAAGACCCGTAGCGATATGGGCCGGGCGGTAATAGACAAGAACGAACAGTTGTTGCGTGACAAGGCTGCCCATTCGATCGATGCCAATCTCGGCGGCGTGTCCCATGAGAGTGTTGAGCTTGAGTCCATTGCCAACTCCCCGGACAGCGTCCAGCCAATCATGGGGGTGCGCCCGGAGCAGGCGCCCGAACAGGTAGAACGTTGCACCATCCGGTTCGAGAAAGGTTACCCGGTGGAAATCAACGACAAGGTCCTGTCCCATTATGAAGCGGTGGCGATGGCCAACGAAATCGCCGGGCGCAATGGTGTCGTGATCAAGGCAGTGCTCGAGAATCGAATGAATGGCACGAAAGGGCGGGGCACGTATGAGTCACCCGGTCTGGATTTGATCGCCACGGCATTGAAGAGCCTTTATCAGGCGACTGTCGATAAAGACTCCTGGGAAGTCTTGCGTTTCAGTTCGACGTTCATTGCCCGGCAGACGTATGCCGGTCGTTTGTACGATCCGGCCACTCAGGCGGCCTTCAAAGCGGTGAATGAGTTAGTGCAATGGGCCGATGGTTATGTGGACGTGAAGTTATACAAGGGCAGCTATCTGGTTGACCGTGTTTACAACTACAGCCGGAATCGATTCACGGCGCAGCAGTATCGCTTTGCCCATGGCGGGCAACGCTGGATCACCGAAAACATCCTTGAATCTGCCTGATCCGACTGGCGATTCACATGAGCGCAGGGATACCTTTGCTGTGCTCTTTCAGTTACGCGAGCTGAGCGGTCAAGGGAATGACAAACAAGTTAGTGATCTTGTGGGCGCCGCCGCGCTCGCTGTCAACGGCGTTCGTGCGAATGATTGAAGCCAGGGGCGATTTCACGGTACTGCATGAGCCGTTGTGCGATTTGGCTGCCGGTCATGTTTTTACCCATGAAGTACAGGGTGAAACGCACCGGATAGATTCGCCGGACAGGTTGTTCGCGCATGTCAGAACGTTATTGGACAAGGGCAATGTGTTCATTAAAGACACCTGCGAATTTTCTTATGCAGGGTTTATCGATGAAGGTGCTTATCCGGACGACGCGCACCATGTGTTCATGATCAGAAACCCCGAGCAAGTCATCAACTCGCACTATGCAATGAACCCGCAGTTGACCTCACAACAAGTCGGCTACCAGCACCTTGATGCGTTGTACTGCGCCGCCAGAGCGAGAGGCGTACATGATCCGGTCATTGTCGATGCCAACCAGTTGGTGCTGGCTCCGCAAAACGTTATCGCGGACTTTTGCCGCAAAGTAGGCATTGAACAAAAACCCGAATCCTTGCAGTGGGAACCCGGTCATCGCCGAGTGTGGGAGCGCACTCGGCACTGGCATGAAGATGCGGCCCAGAGCACCTCCATAAGACCGGTCAGCAAGCACTATGCGGTACGTGTCGATAACGACCCGCGCTTGAAGTCCTTCTATGACGACAACCTGGTTGTCTACAAGAAGTTCCTGTCTTACCTGTGATGTTCAAACTGAGTCGAGACGCTGTTTCGTTTTGAGTGAGGCGCTGTATGTCGAAAAATCTTGGCTGGCACGCTGGAGCGATCCTGCCGCACATGCGTTCGCGGCAATTACGTCAGCAGCCTTGTGCCTTGTGGTTCACGGGCCTCAGTGGGGCCGGCAAGAGCACAGTGGCGAGGCTGGTGGAGGCGAAGTTGTTCGAGTTGGGGTACGTCACGGTGGTGCTCGATGGCGACAACATTCGCCATGGCTTGTGCCGTGACCTGGGGTTCAGCGCCGATGACCGTATTGAAAATATCCGGCGCGTGGGGGAAGTCACCAAGCTGTTTCTGGACAGTGGAATCATTGTCCTCGCGGCGCTGATATCTCCCTTCGAACAGGACCGCAGTACGGTTCGGACGTTGCTGGGAGCGGACTTCATCGAAGTCTTCGTCGACACCCCGTTGGCAGTGTGTGAACGGCGTGATCCCAAAGGGCTGTATAGCAAGGCCAGGAAGGGTGAAATCACGAATTTCACCGGCATAGACTCGCCATACGAACGCCCCGTGGCCCCCGATATCCTGATCGGAGGGACACCGCAGAGCCCTGAGAGCAGTGCCGACAGCGTTATTGCTTATTTGCGCGAGAGCGGCAGGTTGAATTGATTTGTCGACGCGTCGCCGTACGACTGACATTAAAAAACATGCAATGACTATTTTACTGCCGGGTTTTTCAGAGAGGTTCGAATGGACGGTTTCAGTTACAAACAAGGTGTTCTGCATGCCGAAGGGGTGAACCTGGACAGCCTGGCTGAAAAGTTGGGCACACCCTTGTTTGTTTATTCATTGAGTACCTTGGCGTCGCACTTGCAAAACATGCGCGATGCTTTTTTACTGATTGACCCGCTGATTTGTTTCTCAGTCAAAAGCTGCAGCAATTTGAACATCCTGAAGTTTCTGGTGGAGCACGGCGCAGGTCTGGACGTCGTCAGTGGTGGCGAAATCTATCGAGCCCTGCTGGCCGGTGCTCGCCCCGAAACCATTGTATTTGCCGGGGTGGGCAAGTCTGCGGAGGAAATCAAATATGCACTGGAGGCAGGCGTCTATCAGTTCAATGTTGAGTCTGAGGGGGAACTGGCAAGGATTGATGCTATTGCGGGTCAGTGCGGCTGCAGGGCCAGGGTTTCTATTCGGATCAATCCCGACGTTGCTGACCGTGATACCCCGCAAAAAACATCTACGGGAGGACGTCAGACCAAATTCGGCATTCCGGTGACGCGTTCGGCGCGTCTTTACGCAGAGGGTTTGTACGGCAACGTCGACGTTTTCGGAATCCATGCGCACATTGGCTCGCCTATCCATGACAGCGCTTCCTATCTGGCTTGCATAGACGTCATCGAGACGCTGTTGGATGAGGTGGAACAGGCGGGCGGCACCGTCGATACGATCAATATCGGTGGTGGTTTTCCAGCCATATACGAAGCCTCTCATTCCAATAGCATTTCGTTGCAGGAAATGGGCAGCGTCATTTCTCACCGGCTTAAGAGACTCAAGGCGCGCGGCCTGCGGTTCGTGATTGAACCCGGTCGCTCTATCAGCGCCAATGCCGGCGTGTTGTTGACCGGCGTCGAATACATCAAGGATGGCTGGGACCGTCAGATCGTCATTGTCGATGCCGGCATGAACATCTTGCTCAGACCCACGCTTTACGGTGCCCACCATGCCATGTGGCCGATCCGATATGGCGATTTCAACGGGCACTGGACGCACGCGACCAATCCTTCGCAACCCCGGCCAGAAGGGGCATTGTCGCCGGTGGATGTGGTTGGGCCGATTTGTGAAACAGGGGATTTTCTCGCGTTGTCGCGTCCGCTGCCGACGCTTTCGGAACATGACACCCTGGCCGTTTTTTCGGCGGGTGCCTACGCGATGAGCATGGCCAGCCAGTACAACTCGAAAGTTCGTCCGGCTGAAGTGGTGGTCATGGGCGAGCATTATCAAGTCGTGCGCCAGAGAGAGCGCTACGAGGATCTCGTTGCCAGGGAATTGGACGACATTGAAACAGTCAAGTCTGATGCTAAAAGTTTGAAGCTGGTTAAGTAATCCTCTGTTGTTTGATTAAGGCGGCTGGAAGTGACTGTGGACAATGAAGCGTTTTGGCTTGTTTTTTTATTTTCGGCACTCTTGTTGAATATTTCTCCAGGGCCCGACCTGCTTTACATCTTGTCGAGGACGATATCCTCAGGAAAAAAAGTCGGTATCGCCTCGGCGCTGGGGGTCTGTAGCGGTGCCTTTGTCCATGTGGTTCTGGCGGCCTGCGGTGTCAGCGCTCTAATTGCCGCTTCGGAAAATGCCTTCGATGCACTCAAGTATGCCGGTGCAGCTTATTTGCTCTACTTGGGCGTGAAAAGTGTCATGGCCTCCACGGGGTCCGTTCATGATCAGGGCAACGCGCAGGCCAAGCAATACGGTGTATGGCAAGCCTACAAGCAGGGCATTCTTATCGACGTGTTTAACCCGAAAGTCGCTTTGTTCTTTCTGGCGTTCCTGCCTCAGTTCGTTCAGCCGTCCATGGGGGCTCCCGCGCTACAGATCTTTTTATTAGGCAGCCTGGTAATCCTGGTTGCCATCGTCGTTGAAGTTTCGTTCGTCCTGGTGGCAGCCAAAGCCACAGAAAGGCTTCGCACCCACCCCAATGCAGGACAGTGGCTGGATCGAGTCATGGGCGCAGTTTTGATTGGACTGAGCATACGTTTGGCCACCACCGTCAGCTTGTGATCCGTGTATCAGCAAGCCTGGGATAGTTTGCAAATAAAGGGATTTATTTATGTCTGGCGCTCCCCTGAGTACTGCCTTTGGTTTTGATGTCGAGTTGTCTTGCGACGTCCTGGAAATGGTTTTGCAGAGTCACTCGACAACGCCGGATCACATTGCCGTTGTGAGCGGCACCGAGCGTGTCAGCTACCGTCACCTGATGCTTATGGCCAGCCATAACGCAGCGTCTCTGGAGGAGGCTGGATTGCAGGCGGGGGAGTGCCTGTTGTGCGGAGTCGATGCAGGTGTCGAGTTATCGGTGGTCTGGTTAAGCGCGATGATGGTCGGTGCCGTGCTCATACCGATCGACTTGTCCTGGCCAGCCAATCGCATGGCCGCCGTATTGGCCAGTACCCGTGCCCGGTTTGTTTATGTGCCCAGAGGTGAAGCGCCCAGACCCGAGCTTTGCGGCCTCACTTGTCTGGAGGTCAGCACTGACTGTGACGATGCGACACTGCCACCACGGACATCGCGCAGCAGTGCCAACACAAACCTCTATGGTTTCTTTACATCAGGCACGACCGGGACGCCCAAATGTGCCTTGAATCATCACGCCGGGGTGGCCAATCGATTCCGCTACATGAGTCGCTACTTTGGCGATGGGCATGTGGTTTACCAAAATAGTGCGCCGCTGTTCGATTCCTCGATCTGGCAACTGCTATGGCCTCTGACCAGTGGCGGTACAACGATTATTCCGTACCGGCGTGAGCTGTGGGATCTGGACTGCGTTGTCGAGCATATTCGTCGTCACCAGGTCACGATGACGGATTTTGTACCATCGCTTTTCAAGGTTCTTGTGCGGGCGTTGGAGCAAGGGGCAATCTGCCCATCTCACTTGCAGAGCCTGCAGTATGTGCTGATCGGCGGTGAGGCCATTGACCCGGTTTCCGTCCATTCCTTTCGCCGGATCCTGCCCGGTGTGCACATCATCAACACCTATGGGCATACGGAAGCCTCTATCGGCATGGTGTTTCACCAGGTGCGTGACACTGATGCCGGAGCTATTCCCCTTGGACGCCCAATCGACAATACCTACGTGCGAATCGTCGGGCCGCAACTGGAGGTGCTGCCAGACGGCATCGTCGGTGAGGTGGTGGTGGGGGGAATCTGTGTGGGCAACGGTTATCTTAACGAGCCCGAGCTGACGGAAAAATCCTTTGTGCCAAACCTGTTTCCCGATGTGCCGGGGGCCTTCGTTTATCGAACAGGCGACCGGGCGCGGGTGCGTGAAGACGGGTTGCTGGAGTTTCATGGACGCCACGATCATCAAGTGAAAGTGCGGGGTGTCAGAATCGAACTCGATGAGGTGAACGCGCGTTTTCGCGAAGCTTTTGTCCAAGTGCGCGATGCCGCGGCAGTCGTCGTCAACGCTGCACAGGGCGACGCCACGCTGGCATTGGCCTACACCGCAGAGCGTGCGATCGATGTCTGTGAACTGCGAAAAGAACTCGGTCGGCTTATGCCCCTGACGCACATCCCACAATACTTTCTGCACCTGCAAGCGTTGCCGGTCAGTCCGAATGGCAAACTGGATTACACCGCCATTGCAGCCGCATTCATCGGGAGCTGGCAGTTTTTCCAGCCGCCCACCCCGGCCGTCTCGACGCAGGATCAGTTGCTTGAGTGCTTTCGTCAGGTGCTGTTGAGCGATTGTTTTTGTCAGGACTCGAATTTTTTTGAGTGGGGCGGGGATTCATTGGCTGCTGTTTCACTCAAGGTTTTGATAGGCGCGCGCTTCAACCGGACTTTGGCTTTACAGACCCTCTACCGCCACCCGACACCGCTGAGCCTTGGCGCGGCATTGTTCGATGGCAACGCCGGCACCAAAGCCATTGAAATGGCGCCTTTGTACAGCCACACCTTGCGACCTTGGGGGCAGTCGCAGAGGCGCATCCAGGAAATTCTGCTCACTGGAGCGACCGGTTTTGTCGGTATCCATATTCTGGAGCGTTTGCTGACCTCTACCGCGTTGAGGGTGACGGTACTTTTGCGCGGTGACACCCTTGAGTCAGCCCAGGCGCGGTTGATGTCCATCTACGCCAATGCCTTCACCGGAAGAGTATTGGATACCACCAGACTCAAGGCTGTCCTCGGGGATCTGAGGTCACCCTGCATTGGCCTCGATCCGCAAGAGTGGATACAACTGACCGAGAGCGTGGACGAGGTCATCCATAGCGCCGCTGAAGTGAATTTCTTGTCCGAGCCTTCCCATCTGTATGCCGCTAACGTGCAGGGGACTGCCGAGTTGATCCGGTTTTGCAACGAGTCGACCTTCAAGCGCCTGCACCATGTTTCCTCGTTGGCGGCCAGATGCTCGCTCGATGGTCAGGTCGGGGTGACGGGAGCCGAGCTGGATGAGCATGCCCGGTCGAACGGCATCAATGGCTACGGCTATACGAAATACCTGGCGGACCGATTGATTCTGGACGCCCAGGCGCAAGGGATGCGAGCGAAGATCTATCGGATCGATGATGTCTTGCCGTCGGTGAGCATGGGCTACAGCCATAAAAAATCCCTGGTGCACCTGTTGCTGAAATTATGCCTACGACTCGGGCAGGTGCCCGCGGGTTACGGGTACATTGGTTTACTGCCGGCAGACCGTTTGGCCAACTGGATTTGTCATTTTGTCGCGGCGCCCGAAGCCTTCGATTTGCTGGCACAACAAGTGGATGTCACGGCCATTGAGTTTGTAACGTTCGAGGCGTTGGTGGCCCATTGTGCCAATCGCTTAGGCATGTCGGTCAGCGTCGTCGATCACCGTGACTTTGTCGCGCAGATATCGGAGCGTGCGGACTGCGAATCGATGCTGATTGCTGGCATCCTGGCGGCCGACACTTCGAAGAGAGTCTTGTTTACTGACCCTTCGGATGTGAACTTGCGTAAATCGAGCCGTCAGCGACTGGGTCTGACCCAGTATCAGGAACTGATGGTCACGCTTTCGGAATTTGAGCCGTTTGTGGAACGGTTGGCGGGTGAGTTGGTTTAGTTTTTTAAACGGCTAATGATATGAAACTGTTCAGGCCCGGCAGATCTTCAACCGATACTGCGAACTGAATCCACAGATTCCGGAAGGCTTGGGCCAATCGACCTGTTTAATCAACTCGTTGAAGCATCACCGGCCCACAAAACCACCGGCTCTGGGTGGAATCCTCACGGCTTTCCGCGTGGGCGGACGCAGGCTTTGGCGCTCACGCATGCAATATTGACCAGAATGATTCCGGCAATGATAAGGGTGATGTAAAACTGGGAATCTGTTGATATCCGAAGGCCGCAATCACAGTGATGAGTGTTAACCAAGGCCGGACCACGTAGAGATATTTAATGACATGGGCAGGTCCTTCTGAGCCAGCCCCAGAAAGACTATTTCGAGCCCATACCCACCCACCGAAATAAGCACTGGAAACCAGCGTGCAAAACCTTGGCTTTCCTTTAGGGCAATAGTCGCCTGGTTAATACGCACCTCTCGTGCCAGAGCTGCTACATACCTCAACCCAATCGACGGATGCACCAGTTAGCAAGTAGATGCTGTGGCGGAGATTAGGCGAGCAACGCTTCCAGGTTTTTTCATCGCATACGTTATGCCTGTGAGATAAGTCCTTCTCAATGTGTATTGCTTGGACGATGCAGTAACCGCGATTTCTCACTGAGCGGAAAAGGTTATCTCCTCTAGCGGACTTCTTGAACTTCGCTTGTAGCCTGCTGAGGCACATCACTAGCCCCTTATAGTGGTCAAGGTTTTTGTTTAGTTTTTTGGCAATTGCATCATTACTTACTATCCGTTCTCTGCTGCTTATTAACAAGTCGAGTACTGCGTACTCCATCTTGGTTAGATTAATAGTTGTTTCATTGTTAATAAGTAATCGCAGAGGCTCGACTAGCACCCATGCATTTGAGCTTTGTACGCGTATTGCGTTGAACATACTCTTTTCAATGGGGGCGTGCGCATCGAAAGCGGAGAGTCGTCTGGAGGGGGGTGTATCGATATTCATCTAAGTGAGGCTGTTTCTTTGTTTGTATTGCTCTTCCGCTAGCTGGCTCGAAATGGAGAAATTCCGAGGTCAGCGGAGATGGCGCAGTGCAATGCGGAGTATATTTCGGTAAAAACCGACTAATTTCGGTGATGATACGTTTCGGCAGTCATGAAATCTTTAAAAATGATCGAACGTACGTTCGTTTTGATAAGGGGATT
>JGI10216J12902_101920368_pt1 | contig 10037 bp, 8 predicted proteins | sample KanNatreferecore_FD_12902 | JGI IMG/M metagenome (IMG submission 12902)
CATGTACGGCGGGCTGCCGATGACCGTGGTGCCGTGCGCCGCGATCTCGATGAAGCGCGACGTGCCGAAATCGGCGACCTTGAGGAGACCGCCGTCCGATACGAGCACGTTGCCGGGACGCAGATCCCGATGAATGACGCCGTGCTGATGTGCATGGTCGACGGCGTTGCAGATCTGGCACGTGTAGTCGAGCGTGCGCGACAGGTCGATGCGGCCGTCGCGGGAGATCACGGTCTCGAGCGTGTCGCCCGGGACGTACTCCATGACGATGAAGAAGATGTTGGATTGTTTCTCCGCCGTCAGAATCGAGACGATGTTCGGATGGTTCAGTGAGGCGAGCAACCGCGGCTCGCGCAGCAGGTCGCCGAAGTCGACGTTCTGCCGGTGCGGGACCTTGATGGCGACTTTCTTGTCGATCCACGTGTCTTCGGCCAGATAAACGGTCCCGAATCCGCCGCTGCCAAGGGGCGACAGGATCTTGTATTTCCCAACCGTCTGACCGCGAAAGAACACGGCACGCAGTATACAGGTTGAATGGCGCGGCCGACCTAAAGGTCGGCACTACGTGATGGGTCGGGACGACGTGGAGGACGAGTGTCCTGGAGAACGTACGTAGTGCTGGCCTTCAGGCCAGCCACCGGTAGAATCTGCGCGTGCACCGCTTCTACGCGCCCGCGCTGACAGGGAACGATCTCGTGGAGCTGCCCGAAGACGAAGGGCAGCATCTCGCGCGCGTTCTGCGCCTTCGCGAGGGCGACCTGGTTGCGATCTTCGATGGCAGGGGGCGCGAGGCGCTCGCCCGGGTCGCATCGATTGCCGCGCGTCGCGTGCGTGTCGAGGTGGTCGAGCCGCGCGAGTCCGCTCCGGAGCCCCGTGTCGCCGTCACGCTCGCGCAGGCGCTGCTCAAGAGCGACAAGATGGATCGCGTCATCCGCGATGCGGTCATGCTCGGTGTCGCCGCCGTTCAACCCTTCGTGAGCCGCCGCACCGACGTGCCGTTGAAGGCCGTGAAGGACGGAGGCCGCCACGAGCGCTGGGACCGGACGGTGATCTCGTCGGTCAAGCAGAGCGGCCGTGCCGTGGTTCCTCCAGTGCTCGACGCCGTGGACTTCGCCGGACTGCTTCGTTCATCTGCCGGCCGGACGCGGTTGATGTTCGTGGAACCGGGGGCTGCCAGCGTTGCAGACGTGGCGAGCCTCGAAGGACAGCGCCCGTCGAACGCGATTGTGATGATCGGGCCGGAAGGCGGCTGGGATCCGCAGGAGCTGACGGAGGCGGCCGCAGCAGGGGTGACGCTGTTGTCGTTCGGCGGCCGAGTCCTCCGCGCCGATGCGGCAGGCGCGGCAGTACTCGCGGTGCTCCGCTACGTGTGGCGGGACTTGTAGGTCGCTGAAAGCCATTCCTCTTCCTGCGAGAGCGCCTGCAGATCGAGCGAACGTTCCAGCGCGGGCACGACCGCGTCTTTCTCGCTCTCCATGAAGCCGCTGACGATGAGAGAACCGCCGGGAGCGACGATCCGGCTCAGCGCGTCGGCAGAATTTGCGAGCAGGGCTCCAGTCAGGTTCGCCATCACGACGTCAGCGGATTGCGTCATCTCCCGGAAGTCTCCGAGTTCGAATCGCACCCGATCGCCCGTATGGTTCAGCCCGGCGTTTTCGCGCGCGTTGTCGAGCGCGTCAGGATCGATGTCGATGCCGAGCGCCGTTTGCGCGCCGAGCCTGACCGCGGCAATCGCGAGCACCCCGGAGCCGCACCCGATATCGAGCGTCGTCTTTCCCCGGAGCGGCAACTCCTGAAGGGCTCTCAACATCAGTCGTGTCGTCGCATGGTGCCCCGTCCCGAACCCCATCGACGGCTGTATGACGACGACGGCGTCGACGACGGCGTCGTCGACGGGGTCTGACCCCCGTACAGGACCCTGCAATGGCCCCTCACGTGCACTCTCGAACTCTGACCCCCGTACAGTACGGGGGTCAGACCCCGGTACGTCCGGTACGTCCCAGGGTGGGGCAATGGTGATGCGGCCGATTGTGATGGCCTGCACCTGCGCCTGCGAACGGGCGGCCCAGTCGTCGTCTTCGACGTTGATGGATTCGACCCATACGTGAGTCCCGAACGAGCGGCCGAGCGCGTGCGCGGCGGAGTCGCGAGATGCTGATGACGTGAAGAACACGCGGAGCCGGGAAGTCTCTTCCGGCTCCTCGATGGCGGTGGGCTGAAAATCGTCGAGCTCGGCGAGGACGAGTTCCTGGAGTTGCGGGTCGCAGCTCGGCACGTGAATGTCGAGCGCCGGCCAGACCTTACCCAAAAATATCTTTGACCCTCTCGAAGATATTTCTTTCGTCTTCCTCGGCGTCGCCTGCGACAGGCTCGAACTTTTCCTTGGGCAGCGTCTTGCTCAGCTGCTCGAGAGCCACGCGCTGTTCCTTCGTGAGCTTCTTCGGCGTGACGGCCTGCACCGTCAGGAACAGGTCGCCGCGGCCCCGCCCCGACACGTCCGGCATCCCTTTACCCCGCAGCCGGAACACCGAACCCGACTGCGTGCCCTCGGGGACTTTGAAGGACTCACTTCCGTCGAGCGTGGGGACTTCGATGCTGCCGCCCAGCGCGAGAGTGGTGAAGTTGAGCGGAATCTGACACGCCAGGTTGTTGCCGTCCCGGCGGAAGAATGCATGCGCGACGACCTCGATGAAGACGTAGAGATCGCCCGGCGGTCCGTTCTGCGGCCCGCCTTCGCCTTCGCCACTGATGCGGAGCCGCTGACCGTCAGCGATGCCGGCGGGGACCTTGATGGTGAGCTTCCGCTCTTTGGTCGTGCGTCCTTCGCCCTTGCACGTCGTGCACGGCTGGGCGATGATGCGGCCCGACCCCTGGCAGCGCGAGCACGTGCGCGCCACGGTGAAAAATCCCTGCTGGAATCGCTGTTGTCCGCGGCCCTGACATTGCGGACAGGTCGACGCGCTGGTGCCGGCTGCGGCACCGCTGCCGTGACACGTCTCGCACGCCTCGAGGCGCGGAATGTCGACGGTCGTCTCGATGCCCTTCGCCGACTGCTCGAACGTGATCTCGAGGTCGTAGCGCAGGTCGCTGCCGCGTTCTGGGCCGCCACGTCGGCCGCCTCCAAAGAAGTCTCCGAAGATCCCGCCGAAGATATCTTCGAAACCGGCAAACGTCGACGGATCGAAGCCCGAGCCGGTCTGCGACGACACGCCCGCATGACCGAACCGGTCGTAGCGCGCGCGCTTGTCGCTGTCCGACAGGATCGCATAGGCCTCGGCCGCCTCTTTGAACTTCTCCTCGGCGTCCTTGTTCCCCTGATTGCGATCGGGATGGTGCTGAAGGGCCAGCTTGCGGTACGCGCTCTTGATCTGCGGATCCCCGGCATTCTTCGGAACGCCGAGGACCTCGTAATAGTCCCGTTTGCTCACGCTTTCGCTACTTTCACCATGGCGGGGCGCACGAGCCTGTCTCCAAGCCGGTAGCCGCGCGTAAATTGCTCGATCACTTCGCCGTCACGTCGATCCGGCGCGTCCTCATAGGCGACCGCCTGGTGGATCTGCGGGTCGAAAGCGGTTCCGACCGCGTCAATCGGCGTCACGCCCCGTTTTCGGAGCATATCGATCAGGGCGCGGTGAATGATCTCGAGTCCCAGGCGATACGACTCGGCGCCGGCGGCGTCGGATCGCAGCGCGCGTTCGAAGTCGTCGATGACCGGCAGCAGGTCCTGCACGAAATCGATCGCGGCCATCTGCGACCACTCTTTACGCTCGCGATCCTGGCGCTTGCGATAGTTGTCGAACTCGGCAGCCTGGCGTAACAGCCGATCCTGCAGGCTGTCCCGCTCCTTGCGCAGCTCGACAATCTCGTCTGCGAATCCCGGCGCCGCATCCGCCGCCGATGTCGCCGCGCCCTCGTCGTCCATCCGGTCGACATCAGGCATTTCAGCAGGATTGGAGTGTCTTGATTGATCGGCCATGGCTCGGTCCCGTGTTACATGCTGTCGCGGAGGACCCGCGACACGGCTAGTGCGACGCCGTCAACGACGGCGATGGTTCTGGAGTAGTGCATCCGCATCGGCCCGATGACGCCGACGGTGCCGCGGCGCGTCCCGTCGGCATAGCTCGACGCAACGATGCTGAAGGCGCGCAGATCTGGCGAACGATGCTCCGTGCCGATCACGATCGTGAGGCCAGGGCCGTCGATGTATTCGTTGAGCAGCTTGACGAGCCGCTCTTTCTCCTCCACCATGCGCAGCAGCGCGCTGAGCGTCGCGATGGAGATGCCGCTGTCCTCGCCCGCCTCGCCGAGCAGCGAGAAGGCGCCGTCGACGAAGAGGGGTGATTTTCTGGGTAGCTCCTCGAGCCCCGTCTGTGCCAGCCTCAATGCCCGCGCGCGCAGCGCGTCGCACAGCGTCAGCTCGTGGCGGAGGCGTTCCATCACCGCCAGCCTGATGTGCTCGAGCGGCATCCCGGCGAATTCGGTATTCAGGTAGTTCGACGCCTGACGTAAATCCTGCGGCTTGATGTCTTCGCCGACATCGATGGCTTTGCGCGAAACCTGCCCTCCGTCAGCCACCACGACAACGAGAATCTTGTTCGAGCTGAGCGGAATGAACTCGATTTCCTTCAGGATCCCATCCGTCGTGTTGGGCAGCGCGAATGCGACCAGACGCGACGCGCGCGACAGCACCTGTGACACCGCGGCCAGTACGTCTTCGGCAAGGGCCGGCGTGCCGGCATCGCGCCTGAGCTGGGCCTCGACGGCGCCGCTCCGCACTGAGCGCGGGGCCGCCAGGAGCTGATCGACATAGAACCGGTATCCGCGATCGGTCGGGATGCGCCCGGCCGATGTATGGGGCTGCTGCAGATAACCCAGATCTTCCAGCTCGGCGAGCGTATTTCGAATGGTGGCCGACGACACACCAAGGGCGGCCACGTGCATGAGGCGCGCCGACCCGACCGGTTCGCCGGTGTCGATGTATTCAGCGACGAGGGTGGCGAGCACCTGGGCCGCCCGGGGCGAAAGATGGGTCATGTGTTAGCAGTCGAATGACTGGAGTGCTAGCAACACCGATTATAGCGTAACTGGCGTGCGTGTGGTCAGAAGCCCTTTAGGTACCGGATGATACATGGGTTTCTACCCTCAGGCCCCTGCGCCAGAAGTAGACCGCGAGCAGCAGGGAGACCGCGCCGTAGAAGATTTCCCACCACACGACACCGTCCGACCATGCCGCACTGACAAAGGACCAGTCGCTCTTCCCGATCGTCAGTCCCATCGAACCAGCAACCAGGAATACCACGGCCATTGTCGTGCAGGTAAACGCCGCGTGAAGCGGATGTGGCGTGCGGGGCACTAGTCCGTGCCTTGCGGTTGCGGACGGTCCGGCTGGCGGGCATGCACGCGATCCCAGCGCATGGAAACGGCAGCCACTCGAGGATCCTGAATCTTGCCTCTGCGCACGGCGATCAGCTCGGCCAGGATAGCGACGGCGATCTCTTCAGGGCTGACGGCACCGATGTCGAGTCCGACCGGTGCGTTCACACGTTGAAGACATTCCGGCGGCATTCCCTCGGCGAGGAGCGCGTCGTAGATCCGTTTCACCTTCGCCTTGCTGCCGATGAGTCCGAGATAGCGCAGGTCGCGGGCCGCGAGCGCGCGCAGCGCGTCGAGGTCGTGCGTGTGCCCACGCGTCACGATGACGACGTACGCATTCGACGGAAGGTCTGCGCGATGCAGCCAGTCGGGAATCGTTTCGACGATGACTTCTTCCGCGTCGGGAAAACGATCCTTGCTCGCAAACTTCTCCCGGTCGTCGAGCACGTGGGTGCGGAAGCCGATTGTGTGAGCCAGGCGCGCGAGGTGATACCCGACATGACCGGCGCCGATCACGTAGAGCCGCGGTGTCGCCTCGAGCGGTTCGATGTACACCTGCATCTGGCCACCGCAGACCAGGCCGTTTTCCTGCGCGAAGTCGTCGTTGAGGTCGTACTTCACGAGGGACGGCTTGCGCGACTGGATGGCGTCTCGTGCCTTCCAGAAGGCGTCGTTCTCATAGCAGCCCCCACCGATCGTACCGACCGTACGGCCGTCGGGAAAGACCAGCATCTTCGCGCCCACGCGCTGCGGCGTGGAGCCGTTCGCCGACACGATCGTCACGAGCGCCGCGTCTTCACCGCGCTCGAGCGCGTGCGTCAGCGCCTCGAAAACCTCTTGCGACATGGGTACTTGATTATAGCCGTTTACCGTTCGGCGTTTGCCGTTTACCGTTCGCCGTCAGAACCGATGGATCTCACAAATCTGCGTCGGCTCCGAGCCGCCCAGGAACGACTCGCTGAACACACGCAGGCAGCCCGACAGCGCCGTCGCGCCGGTGTCTCTGTCGATATCGACGAAGTTGATATTGGGAGGCACTTCGAACGGGTGGTCGCTGCGGCCCGCGAGCGCGCGCTGCATGAACGCCAGCCAGATGGGGAGGGCGGCCTGGGCACCGCTGAGGCCGAGAGCCTGATTGTCGTCGAGGCCGACCCAGACCACGGTTAACAGCTCCGGCGTGAAACCGACGAACCACGCGTCGCGAAGGTCGTTCGTCGTCCCCGTCTTGCCTGCGGCATCGAGGCTGAATCCCGACGCGCGAACGGCAGCGCCGGTGCCTTCGCTCAGCACGCTCCGCATCATGTTGGTGACCAGGTACGTCGTGTCGGCGCGAGCCACGCGTTTCAACGTCGACTCCTTGGCCTGCAGCTCCGTCTCGCCGCGCTGAATTCTCAGAAGCGGCCGGAGCGCGCGCTTCTCGCCGCCGTTGGAGAAGATCGTGTAGGCCGACGCGATATCGAGCGGAGTGGCCTCGAACACGCCGAGTGCAATGGACGGAAACGCACGCGGGGCCGTGCCCGCGCCGATGCGGCGCCACAGATCGGCGACGCGATCGTAGCCGGCCGCCTCGGCGACCTTGACTGTCGCCGCGTTGCGTGACATCGCCAGCGCGCGGCGGAGCGTAATCTCCCCGTCGTACTCGTTTTCGTAATTCGCGGGCGTCCATGGAGTGCCGTTCGCATCGAACGTCGTCGGCTCGTCGTTGACGAGAGTTGCCGGAGAGAGGGGGGTGCCGCCTTCGGCAGCCCGCTCGAAAGCCGCGAGAAACACGAACGGCTTGAATATCGATCCCGGCTGCCTGCTTGCGCTCACCGCGCGATTGAATTGCGACTGGTTGTACGAGCGCCCGCCGACCATCGCGAGTATGTCGCCCGTCCGTGGATCGACCGCGATCAATGCCGCCTGCGGCACGCGGTTGCGCCGCCGGCGCGACAGAAGTTGATCGACCTTCGCGATGCCGCCGCTGACGGCGTCCTGCGCAAATCGCTGCAAATGAAGATCGAGCGTGGTGTAGACGTCCACCGCCTCCGTCGTTTGCGTGACCGCCGGGAACTCCTCGGCGAGCGTCTGTCCAACGAAGTCGACGAAGTACGGCGCCTCTGCGTCGAGCGCGCGTGCCACAGGCGCGAGCGCCTCTTTCGACGCGCGCTCGGCGGCGTCCGACGAAATGTATCCACCGCGCGCCATTGCGGCCAGGACGACGTTGCGCCGGTCGCGCGCCTTCGCGGGCGCATTGAACGGCGACAGCGTGTTGGGCGACTGGATGATCCCGGCGATGGTCGCCGCTTCGCCGACCGACAGGTTGCTGACGTCCTTGCCGAAGTACAGCCGTGCCGCCTCGGCCACTCCATGAATCGCGAACGATCCGCGGTTGCCCAGATACACGTCGTTGAGATACAGCTCGAGCACTTCGTCTTTGGTTGCCCGCAGGCTGAGCACGACTGCCATGAACTGCTCGCGCAGTTTGCGGACGGGCGAACGCTGCCCCGACTGCTGCTCGATCGCCATTTCCTGCGTGAGGAAGAAGTTGCGCGCGAGCTGTTGCGTGATGGTGCTGGCGCCTTCGAGATAGGGGCGGTTGCCGAAGAGGTTCGTGAAAATCGCGCCCACGATCCGGATGGGATCGACACCCGGGTGCGAGTAGTAACGCTGATCTTCGATCGCGAGGACCGCGTCGACCATTCGAGTGGGCAGCGCAGCAAGAGGAACCTGCCGCTGCTTGACGCGCGCCTGGATCAACGCCGTCAGCATCGGGGCATCCATCGTCACGCGAGGCACCGACTGCTTGCCGACGAGAAGAGACTCGATTCGATTGGTGATGGTGACCGGCGCGGGTGGGCGCGCGGATCGTCCCGCTCGCCTCGCCGGCGCGGGCCGTTGAAAGCTGACGACGAGCGTCTTGCCCGTGTGCGAGCCCGCACGCGGCACGACGCTGACAAGGCCGCCGTCGACCGCGAACTCCCCGGGATTTTCCGCGTGCGTGCGCTGCGCGTAGCCGAGATCGTTCAGGCGATCGAGCAATTCCTTCTGCGACACGTTGTCGCCTCGGCGAATCTCGAGCGGCCGCGCGAACACGCGCGGCAGCACGCGGTCGCGCTCGCCGTGCAGGCGCGCATCGATCATCCGCGAGAACGTGACGTAATAGTAGCCCGTCAGTGCGCAGGTGACGAGGAAGAGCGCCGCGACGCCAATGAGGCCGTATTTCGTGGCGCGAGGGTAGGTCGCGGCCAGCCGGCGCGCGTGCTGCTGCAGCGACGCGAGCATGCCGCGTGCACGGGGGCGTCGGGATTTGGGTGCGGGCATTAGAGCGTCAGCACCCAGTGATGCCCGGGATCCAGCGGCAGCTCCTGTGCCAGCCTCTGGACCAGCGCCGGCCCGTAGCGGTTGAGCAGTGCGATGCTGCCCAGCGCCCGCTCCTGCGGCACCCCATCGGGAAACGCCTGCGCCTGGGCTCTGAAGAACTGGCGCCGAAGCGTTTCGTCGCGCTTCTTCGCGGCGCTGATCACCTTGCCGCGAAGCGTCGACAGGTCATGCTGCAGCTTGCCGAGCGTCGACTTTGCTGCGCCTTCGAGCGTCGGATCGATAGCCGGAACGGACGCGATAATCGCCGCCATCTTCTGTTGTATCGACTCTTCGGCCTCTTTTAATGCGCGGTCGACCGATTCGGGGAGGGAGGCGGCCAGAAGGCGGTTCAGGGCGGCCTCGTCACGCGCCTGGAGGGCCTCGAACGGGAGGTCGTGCTTTTCCAGGAACCGTGCGCCCGCCGAATCGAGGATCGTCGCGCTGGATCGCGGATACATCAGCGGCATCGGCACGCCGAAATGTTTGTAGACGCTGCGCAATTGACCAAGGTACGCCAGCTCGTTGGGACCGCTGACATAGCACACGGTCGGGAACATCGCGTCTTCGACGACCGGACGCAGCAGGACGTTCGGGCTGAAAGTCTCCGGGCGAGTCCTGGCCTCCTCGGCCAGCCCGGGCGCGTCGCCCGCTTCAACGGCGGTCCGGGACCCGTCGATGCGAAACAACGCTGCGCCGTCCTGCGATGAGGCATCCACCTGAACGTGATAGCCCGCGGCCGCGAGCCGTTGCCCGGCCTCGCCGGCAAGCGTCCATGTGCGGCCGGCGTGGGTCATCTCGTGAGCGAAGATCCCGCTGGCCAGCGGTTTTGCGGCACGGTCGGAGCACTCGAAGACGACAAGGCCGAGATCGCCGAGCGTTCGATCCAGCAGCCGGGCGAAGGCATCGGACATGGCGATGCCAGGCGCGTAGGCGCGTCGCAGATCGGCGAAGAGGTCGGCCGTGAACTCCGTCTGCGGGAGCGTCGAGGCGAGCTCGTCGAGGACCCCGTTGATCTCCTCGCCGATCGTGATGGCGCCGATCGGCGAATGTCCCGCACCCGGCGGCGGCGGAAGTGTGATCGTGCGGCGCTGAAGATCGTTGTCGAGCACCGATACGGACGCCACCTCATCCCAGTCGTGGTCCTCGGATTCGACCCAGAAGACGGCGACCGTGGGTACACCGTGATCCTGCGACACCCTGGCCGCCAGTCTGATCGCCGTGAGCGCCTTGTACAGAGTAAAGAGCGGGCCGCCGAACAATCCTGCTTGCTGACCCGTGACGATGGCGACGGCGGCCGGATCGGCGAGCCGGAGCGCCGCCTC
>JGI10216J12902_105982248_pt1 | contig 10037 bp, 5 predicted proteins | sample KanNatreferecore_FD_12902 | JGI IMG/M metagenome (IMG submission 12902)
TGGCTGATCGTTCCACCCACCCCGCTCACATTGATCACCGACGGATACGGCGTCCCGGCTCCCACTGACGGAATCGTGATCGCTGCCGGGTTCGTCAACGAAACGGTTCCAACGGTTGACGAAGTCACTGTCAGAACGAATGTGTCGCTGCCAGTCAGCACGCCATCGCTCACATTCACTGTGATCGTCGAGGTCCCCGTCTGCCCCGCCGCCGGCGTAACTGTCACCGTGCGATTGGCGCCACTGCCGCCCAAGACAATATTGCCGCTCGGCACCAGGCTCTGGTTGGATGAATCCCTGCTCAAGGTCAAACTGCCCGCCGCCGTCTCCACGTCCCCCACCGTAAAGGCAATCGGCCCCACCGCCGTCCCCGTTGAAGTCGTCTGATCGGCCAGGTTCGAGATCGTCGGCGCATCGTTCACCGCGTTGACCGTCAACACAAAACTGTCGCTCGCGCCCAATTGACCGTCGCTCACACTCACCGTAATCGTCGCCGCTCCCGTTTGGTTGGCCGCTGGAGTCACCGTCACCGTCCGGTTGGCTCCCGAACCGCCAAAGACGATGTTCCCGTTGGGCACAAGGCCTTGATTGGATGAACTGCCGCTCACCGTCAGACTCCCGGCCGCTGACTCACCATCCCCAACCGTAAAGCTTATCGGTCCCGTCGAGGTATCCTCGTTGATGGAGCTGTCGGCTATGTCCGATATCGTCGGCGCGGTGTTGTTCGCTGGAAACACCGTCAACACAAAGGTGTCGCTCGCACTCAACGTCCCGTCGCTCACCGTCACCGTGATCGTCGAGATCCCGGTCTGTCCCGCCGCCGGACTCACCGTCACCGTCCGGTTGGCGCCGCTCCCTCCAAACACGATATTGCCCGTCGGGACCAGCAGCGGATTGGTCGAAGCCGCGCTCAAGGTCAGGCTGTTCGCCGGCGTTTCCGCATCACCCACGGTAAACGGGAGCGCCGCCGTGGACTGCCCGGCATTAATCGCCTGACTGGGAATATCCGAAATGGTGGGCGGATTGTTGATAGTGCAATCCGGATAAAGATCCACCTCATTCGTGGTGGACAAGCCGGCCGGGTCCGTCACGGCAAGTATGATGCGGTAGTAGTAGACATCCACCCCGCAATCGGTTGCCGAGATCAAGCTGGTGGTCACATGGTTGGTATCCAGTGAAACGAGATGTTCGTGTTCGTTGTGATGAAGGATCGTTTGCCATCGATAAGCCAACTGATTGTCGCTGAATTCGGCGTCCGCAACGTTGGCCGTCAGGTTGTAAACGGTGGCGCCGGTCGTCGGATATTCGGATCCGTTAATCGGGCTGGTAATGACGGCGGACGGCGGCGTGTTGTTAGCCGAAACGATGAGTGTCGCCACGCTCGTAGCAGCGGCATTGTCGGTGACCGTAAGTGTCACGGTGTAGCCGGTGGGAACTCCCGGCGCCGGGTTGAAGGTATGCAACGGATTCGCAGCGGTGCTGTTCGGCGTCCCGTCACCGAAGTTCCAATTGTACGTCAATGGCAAACCTTCGGGATCTGTCGAACCGCTGCCATTGAACTGAACCGACAGCGGACCGGGGCCGTAGGTCCGGTCGGAGGAAGCAGCGGCCTTGGGGGGCTGGTTTCCACCATAGGAGATCTTGTGCAGCCCGTCGAAAACATTCAGGTAGTAGAGGCCGCCTCCGATCGGGTCCTGAACAAGGCCCACGATTCTACCAACGTCGTCGATAAAATTATTGACACTAATCGGCTGATCGTTGGCGTCGAAGGTAGCGTAGCGAATCCATCCGTGATCAAAATCGGCAAAAAAGTAGGTATTGGTGTATTGGGCCGGGAAATTGGCTCCGTCATACCAGGTGCCGCCAATGGAGCAATTGCCGTCAAATTGAGGGCCGGAAACCGGCGATCCCGGCGCGCCGATGTTGATCACAGCCGCATTGTTACCGATGAAAATGCCCGTGCGTGATGGACCACTGGTACCGTGCTTCCAATCGATGACCGGCCGGGTGTGCACGAATCGTGGAATGGAGGCCGGAATCTGCTGGGAGGGGTTGCACGGATTGGGCCACGAAGGTGTGCCCAGAGTGGCGTCCTTGAGCAAGTCGCGAAAGCTGAAAAACTGTTCCGTACAGCCGCCGATGCCATAGAGGGGGTTCGGCGCGTCCTGATTGGGCCGATCCTCGCCGTCATAGGCTACGGAGTTATCCAAACCTTCGTGGATCGGCCAGCCGAAATTCAATCCCGGCCCAGTGGCGACACAGAGCTTTTCCCAGGTGTAATAACCGACGTCTCCGATGTAGAGCACTCCCGGATTGCCATCAGCAGCGATGTGGCTGCCGGTCCCGGGTCTCAGGGAAACCCGGAAGGGGTTGCGCAAACCCAAACACCACACGCGCGAGCGCGCCGCGCGGGGGTTGGCCGGATCGTAAAAAGGATTACTGGGAATCCCATCGCCGGTTCCCGGATCGATTCGCAGAATCTTGCCGTTGAACGAATCGACCATTTGAGAACGGAAGGCGCCGACGTTCTCCTTGGGTTTGAGGATTCCTTCGCTGAGCGCTTGCGCGTAATACGATTCCGACTGGCTGCCATAATCCGTCAGCATTGCGCCATCACCGCACGAGGCCAGTAAGGTGCCATCCGTACCGAAGACCAGGCTTCCCACTCCATGTGTGATATAAGTGACCGAAGGCCCGGTACCTGCGCTTTCGCCCAGCAGAACGGTTCGACTGGCCGGATCTACAGACCGAAAATTGTCAGAAGCCCTGGCCGTGTACCGGGTGATACGCCCGACGGTGGCCTGGAAATATTCATCCGACGCCGGGTTGTAACTGCCCGTGCCATAATGGGCCAGGTGATGGTGGTCCACGACATAGAACAGATAGAGGTAACCGTTCTGGCGGAAATTTGGATGCAGGGCGAAACCGAGCATGCCGTGATCGAACCAGGCGCCTACCTCTTCGTGGATATCAACGACCGGCGTGGGCAGCCTGACGCCGTTTTCAAAGACCCACACGCGGCCCTCTTTGTCCCACCCGTACATGGTGCCGATCGCGTCGAACGTGATGCCCACGGCGCCGTCCCATTGGCCACCAACATCAGTTATGGTGAATCCAGGCGGAACCGTTGCGCCCTGCAGGGAGGTACCGGACAATCCAGCGTATAGAACCGCCACCGCGAATGAGAGTCTCAAGGCGCTGGAGGATCGGGTCAGCGCACCCCTGAGGAGGCTACCAGGCAGTCGAAGAAGTTCCAGAGTCAATTTGAGCGAGCCAGCTATAGTCACGGCAAAGTTCGTTTGGTCTGGCATTCGGTTGAACTCGGTTGCGGTTCACAAAAAGACATACGGACCGCCGGAAATGCGCGGGGCGATAACACAAATGGACACCTTTATCCAATGTTCGCCCGCCGCAGTTTTTCTCGTCGGTTCGATATCTCTTGCCTCAACTCACACACCCAGCGCCACCATTGCCGCCGTCGTTACTAGCGATTTGCGAACCAACCCTTCCATTGGATTGGATTTCGTTGCATACCAATTTGTTACGTTCTGTGATAGATCAGCCGACGTGGCCGTCCGCACTGCAAACGCAATGAGAAGGTGAATTGGCCCGAGGGTAGGCGCCTTGGATTCCCGCGGCGAAGCACACGCCCTGGTGCTTAACCGGTACCGCCTCACTTCCAAAAGAAGTGTTCGTCGATCTGCTGGGTTCGAATCAAATACTCAAGCTGCTTCAAACGGGTGAAAGCCCGGTACTCGAAGACTTCCTTTGTCATGTCGATCTTTTTGAACAATTCATAGAGTTGCTGTGCGCCGCGTTTCGCGTCCCAGGCGCACTCGAAGCCCGGGAGATGCTTGCGAATCTTCTCGAAAGAAACCCGGTAGCTGCGATTGTCCGCACTCGCCGGGCCGAACGTGACAGTGCAGCCAGGAAACGCCGCGGCCACAATTTCGGCGATTTCTCTGACGCGGTAATTGTGGGCGGTGTCGCCGACGTTGAAAACCTGGTTGTGCACCGCTTCCCGCGGCGCTCCCAGCACCGCAATGATGGCGCGGCTGATGTCCAACCCGTGAACCAACGGACGCCACGGTGTGCCATCGCTGGTCATCTGGATTTTTTCCGTCGTCCAGGCGAGCCCCGCCAGGTTGTTCAGAACGACGTCGAAGCGCATTCGAGGCGATGCCCCATAGGCGGTCGCGTTGCGCATGTAGGTTGGCGAAAACTTGTCGTCGGCCACCAGCTTGAGATCCCGTTCGACAAGCGTCTTGCAGACCGCGTAAGCGGTCTGCGGATTCACGGGAGATTCCTCGTCTACGAATTCCCGGTCGGTAACGCCATAGACACTGCAGGAGGACATGTAGACAAAGCGTTTGACTCCGGCCTTGCGGGCCTGTTCCGCGAGTCGCAGCGAGCCCTGATGGTTGATTTCGTAGGTAATGTTGGGGGCAAGCTGCCCTGCAGGATCATTTGAAAGTTCAGCCATATGCACCAATGCATCCACGCCCTTCAAATCCTCCGCGGTGACCTCGCGAAGATCTTTGACAATGGTCAGCGGACTGGTTGAACCCGTGCGGCAGAGCATCCGCTCCTTGTAGAAGCCCGTGTCCAAGCCGATAACCTCATGGCCGGATCTCATCAGTTCGGGAGTCAGTAAGGAACCCAAATACCCATCACTACCGGTTACGCAAACACGCATGATTACCTCGTTCAGTTAGTTGTTCAGTAATATTGTCTCCGCCTGCATCCAGATTTCAGCGCGAAGGTTTGTCCGCTTTTGTTTCCACCGTGTTCGAGCCGGGGTCACCGACTCTTTCGAGCCAGATCTCACGCCAGTACGGATAGATCGCGCGAGGACAGAACCGGCGGCACGTGGCATAGCGGGCCTGACAAACGACGTTCTCCAGAATAATGGCGTCGTTCTTGAACCGCATCATCTTGCCGGTCTTCTCGTCGAGAATCTGCCGGACCGGCTTCAGGACGCGATAGGTTCCGTTGCAGAAAGGCACCATTTCCGCGTCGAAGTACATTCCCCGGTTTTTCCACTCGTGATCCAAGGTTTCCAGAATCTCCCGGTAATCCTTGACCTTCACCAACTCGCCGGCGTGAACATCGAGCCGCTCCACCGGCGTGCGTTTCCCGGCGGGTATCTTTCCTGACCGCCAGGGATAAGGCGTTCCACCGCGGACCGCCTGAAAGACGTCATACGCCCAGCGGAGGGCGGAACCCAGCCCCAGGCCGGCTCCGACCAGCGTGTGATAGATGAAAAACAGGAAGGCCGCAACCATCTCGGACAGCTTCACATTTCCGGACGCATAATCTTCCGCATATTGACGCAGGTCCCACCAACGCAGCGGCTGCGTTGCCGCGGACAGACGAGTGGATTGGCACTGATAAGTCGGATCCGCGGAATCCGTCTGCGTGCCGGGCGCATAAGCACCCGCCAGAACATCCTGTTCGTTGCACCCATTGGACCCGGCAGATCCGGGGACATCGTGAGAGTCGGCCGGCGATTTCGCGTCGTCGCTCACGCTCTTCAGCCACGCCTCCTTCCAGAAGATCAAACATCCCGCCTCACATCCGCCATGCGCCTGTCCGTCGCAACGAAGATCATCCAGATGGACTGTGCCCAGCATCCGGCGTCCCTGGATGCCGTTGTTTGCGGGGTCGCAGGTCTTGTGCGCGCGTTTGGAAACTCTGAAACGTCGGCCACAATACTGAAGCATCTCCGGCATGAAGGGGAGAGATTCCAATTCTCCCCGCTTGTCCAACGTGTTGAGGATTTCTTCTTTACTCCGGATCTCAACCCATTGTCCGGCACGAAGTTTTGTCTTGCGATTCATGAACTCACCTTGCACCTCTCATTCGAATAATTGTCACAGCCATTTGGATCCATACGATTCGCCGAATCGCAGGAAGTAAAGACAGACATCAGGGAAACCATCTTCGGGCCGAGCCGGGGAGCTCATGCGTTCAGGAATCGTTCGCAGCGAGTTCGGCCAGTTGCTTCAGGCGCTGCTCACGTGCTTCCATCGCAGCCGTCGGCTTCAGACCGGCGATGCCGAGGATTTGCTTCCAGCGATACATCCAGTCGTGGCGCAGGAGTGCTTCCCGGGCATTTCTGCGACTGATTTGGCGGAGTCTCTCAGGCTGGGCAATCAGGCGCGAAAGAACTTCGCCGACGTCGGAACCGTCGGTTTTGATGTCAATAACCGAGTCGGGCCAGCCGAACAGCTTGGGGAAATCCTCAGAAACAGGTGCCCGGCCTATCATCACTGTACCCGCGGCAGATCCTTCAAAGAAGCGATAGCCAATTTCGGATTGTCCGTGAGTTTCCTTGGGGAGATCCATCTTGGCTGGCGCCACGACAAAGCTGCGGCTTCGTTTGAAGGTGTTGGCAAGGACATTGCGGTGTTGGCGATGGTCCAAAACCTGTATGATGCCTCCATCAACAGCCGTGTCATGAAAGTAGAAAAAACCCTTCTTGGCAGACAAGTCCAGGAGGGATCGGTGGACGCCTTCCCATTTTCGGCCAATGCTGCAAGCGTCGATAACCCGGGGAGGGGGCTCCGGGTACGGACTGAAGCGGATTGCATCAACCGCCCCGGGGACATGATGGCAGGGTCGATCAATGACGCGCCTGACGGAATCGAGGCTGCCACCCAGACCCAACGCCACGTAATCGAACCTGTTCAGGACATGCAAAACAGATTTGAGCTGAGGCACCAGCCACCCCCACACTTCATCCAACCAGCAAACACTGGCGCGGCAATACTTCTCCCAGCCTTTCACCGCGTTGATCAACGGAAGATCCCAGACATCCTGGCACATCACGACAAGAAGATCGTAGGGACGGGAAAGCTGAACCGGACGCAGGCCCGGGTTGATCGACGCCAATCGTTTGGAGACACCACGCCAAAGCAAACCTCCCAGCCAGCGACGCTTTAGCGCCAAGGAGGGCGTCGCATCCAGGCGCAGTAAATCCACGTCGTCTACCTCAGTCAGGACGTCTTCCGCCTCATAGTGACCACAGCGGCAAGCGCTCCGGCTGAAGTTCCGCCAGGTCACCAGACAAATCCGGGCCTGGCCGTTACCGTTCCCGGTCTTGATACTCATTAATCACCCATGCCTTTTTTGGCGCACATGCCTGAAGTCCCAGGCTGTCTCACGCGGATTGCTTCATCGACTCGATTCGGTTTCTCGTTGGTCTTCACGGATGCTACTCCGGCAGACCTTTCCGATACCAGATTACCAGACCGATTGACCCCGAAATCAAACATCCGAGGGCCAATACTCCGCGAAGACCCATGAGTTGCCCGGAATAGACAACGAAGATTGCGATTCCCAGACCGATCCAGAAGAGCTTGCGCCACTGGTAGGAATCGTACTGCTTTGCCAAAAGACGCCGCCTGGTCCAGGACGCCCGAAGCTCCTTCGAAAAAGGGAGCACACGACGCAACACGAGCGGGACCAAACGATTCGCCAGAAGGACCGACGCAAAAAAGAGGAGCTGATGGTTGACCGAATCGCTTTTAAAGAGATAGCCAAAAACGGGAAAGGTCAGAAAACCGATGGCGACGCGATACATTGCGTTCCAGGGGGACCTTTCAACGTTCTCCAGCAGCTTTTCCAAAGGCTGAATTCCAATTGAGTCTGTTTTCGTCATCTATTGATCCGTTTTCAGGAAAGAACATGGTCCTTTCCACCCAATTCACTTTCGCGCCGGCAGCCGCAAATCTAGGTCCTTTTCCTCGCGCGAAGGAAGCCCAACCTGAGGGACCGGCTGAAGCCCTTCGGAAGAAAATCCCGGAGGAGTGAGCCAGCGACTTCGAGGGGCTTTCGTACCCTCAACAGCCAAACGACCACCAACAGGTAGGTTGCCGAGCAAAGCAAAACCAACACAACGATTCTCGCGGGTCTCTGCATGTCAGCCAGGAAAAAATGCCGCGTCACGAAACCAACAACCGCAGACACCAGAGCGCCGACCATTTGCGGCCCTACAACCTTGATCACATTGGAAGCCCCAATCCCCAACGGCTTTCCCGCATATGCGATCGCCGGCACAAACAAAACATACAGGCAAACCCCATAGGCAACGGCCACTCCCATCGTCCCGAAAGACAACCCACAAAACAAAGCTACCAACTGCGCCAGGCTACTGATGACTCCCCAACGCATCCACCGGTCGGATCGGCCAGCGGCCACATGAAGCCATCCCTGAGTGCGCTCCACGACATGTGCAGGACCCCGCAAAGCGAACACGCTCAACAGAGCGCCGGCATGAAGCCACTTGTTCCCAAGCACAAGCACAATGAAGTCCTGGCCCGTTACCGCCAGGATGATGAACGCAGGCATCGCGAAGAATGCCAGCGACGACAAAGCAATCGCCCAGGATCTCCTGAGTTCATCGAGGTTGTTCCGCAGCTTGCTGAGGCTGGCGGCCGCAACGCCGTGCAGGGGGACGGTGACCAATCCCAAAGGATTGTCGTACGCGAAAAACGCGTTCTGATAGTATCCAAGATCTCGTGCGCCCGACGTATAACCGAGCGCGACTCGATCGGCGGCCTTCCCGACGTAATCCGTCATTGTGAAACCGGTGAGATTCATTCCGAACTTGAGCATTTCCTTCACCCCCTCAGTAAACCGCGGCAGTCCCGGCCACCATCGACAATGCCACCAAAACCCGGCTGCGGTAAAAAAAGCGGTCAGGATCGGTCTTGCGACCAAGGCCCAGTAACCGCTGCCGGCAAGCGCCATCGCTACCGCCCCGCACGCCCCGAACAGGCTGCCGCCAACCTCGATTCCAGCGATCTTACGGAACATCATCGCGCGACGCAGAAGGGCGACATGCTGGCACGACAGGGCGGAAACCACGAACGTCAACGACGAAACGAGCGCGATCCTTTCCAATCGGCTTTCGTGATAGAACGTCGCGATCAGCGGGCTGCAAACGGCCAGCAACACGCCGAGACCACAACCAATGCCAACGGTCAGCCAGAAGAGTGCACTGACCTCCTCGTGAGTGATGCGGGACTTCTGAACCGCGGCGTCCCTCGTGCCCAGGTCGACCAGAACTGTGGCGAACCCGGTGAGTGCCGAGACCATCGCCACCAGACCAAAGTCTTCAGGAGCGAGGATTCGCGCCAAACAGATGGTCGACCCAACCTGGACAACGACGTTGATCCCGCGGGCAGCGACCGAGACGGCTCCGCTGTGCAGCGACTGCCGGCCAAGGCCCTCCTGCGGTTTGTTCTCTCCGAAATAAGCGCTCACCTGATCGATTCGTCTATTTTCCCGATGCGGCGCAGCGAGCCCATTCTGCGATTCAAAGCGGTCACAAGCACCGCACGCCACTCCCGCTCGATCGCCATCACGACAGCGGCGCCTACGAGAAATGCCAGTCCCAAGGAGATCGCCAAAGAAGGAATCGGGGCGAGGGTTTTGGGGAAAATCCAGTATTTGAGCATGTAGACTACAAAAAAGGACGCCAGAGCGGCGGCCAAACCGCTGATCAACGCTCGAGCCAGCTCCTTGAAAGAAGCTCCCGATGCTCGTTTCGCCATCGCGAAACTGACCGGAACATAGAGTAGCGCGAAGGCGGCGAGCTTGCAGAGCCCCAAGCCGTTTACCTGATCTGTCACGGCTGCGGCTTTGAGGGCAAAGCCACTTGTGACAATCACGCCGGTGTTCACGAGCCCGAAGATCCAAACCACACTCGCGACCACCAGCGGCTTGGAGCGCGCTTGCAGCAATGGAGTAGTGAGCAGGGTAAATCCCTGGAAGCCTCCTATCACGCACAGTACCGCAACGACGCCGGAAGCCGCCTGCCATCGGGAGCCCAAAACGCCGACGAGCAGGTCACTGGCGGCAGCCAGCGAAATCATCACCGGGGCCGTCGCAGCCACGCTCACGCGGAGCAAGGTGAGATAGGTCTGCCGCAGCCGCACGGGATCGTTCTGTAACTTTGAGAGGTTAGGCAGGGAAACCCATTGGACGGTGCGGGCCAGCACGGTCGTGATCGTCTGGCGGATTCGATCGGC
>JGI10216J12902_100016793_pt1 | contig 10036 bp, 8 predicted proteins | sample KanNatreferecore_FD_12902 | JGI IMG/M metagenome (IMG submission 12902)
CACGGCCGGCGAACGACGAGGTTATCGCAGGCTGTCGAGCACAGTTGTGAACGGCGGCAGTTTCAGCTCGCTTGCTTGTTTTTCAAATTGCGCGGCAGTAAGAGGCCCGATCAATCCGGCACGATGCCGGGAATCGTAGAGCCTGGTCTCCAGGATGAAGTAGTTCGTGATCGCCTTGTCGCCACCGGGATGTTGCTGTGCGACGATATATCGATCGTCCGAGCCGACAGCGAACACTCGTTCCGGAATGATCTCCGACCAACCGCCGTTGCCCTCGTCGTACGAGAGCGACACCTCGTCAGGCAAGTCAATCCATAACAACGCGAACCGTCCATTTCGCCACGGGATCCCGCTGTCGAAGAGTCCACATGCAGCCAGCAGGACCGTGCAGAGCATAAGCACGGTCATTGCGGCAGGTCTCATCATTCGTGGATTTTAAGCTGACTCACTCGTACCGGAGGGTTTCCGCTGAATCGACTCTTGAGGCTCGTCGCGCGGGGACAAATCCGACGAGCGTCGAGACGAGCGCAATAGCCGCAGCGATCGTCAGGATCGTCGGCGCATCGTGTGGCGCTACGCCAAAGAGAAATCCTCCCATCATGCGCCCCGCCGCGACACCGAGCGTCAATCCACCGATCCCACCCAATAGTGCGATCAGCCACGTTTCTTTCAGCAGCATGCGGAAAACGCGCCTGGGTTCGCAGCCGAGCGCCAGACGGATGCCGATCTCGCGGGTACGTTCGATCACAGTGAACGACAGCAGGCCGTAGGTGCCGACCAGCGCGAGTACCAGTGCCAACAGACCAAGCATGCCGGTCACCATCGCGGCGCCTTTTGCGCCGCCGAACCCGCCGGAGCTGTCCCCGATCTGATGGTCCAGCGCATAGACGTCGAATACCGGCACGGCAGCGTCGATCCGGCGGATCGTCGTTTCGATCGCCGCGGCCAACGTCTCTGGAGGAACGGACTGCGCTCGCACGTGGAGCGTGCGGGCGCCACCCTGATTGATCTGATCGAACGACAGGAAGAAGCGCGGCAGGACCGGTCCGCCGACCTCGCTGAGACGGTAGCGGGCGTCCTTCGTGACGCCGATGACCGTAAAGAACGAGGCTGCGTTGTTGGACGTGGAGAACCGTTTGCCAAGCGGATCGTCATTCGGCCACAGACGCGCCGCCAAAGCGTGATTCACCACGGCTACCTGCGGTCTGTCTCTGGTGTCTGCCGTGTTGAACGTCCGGCCGCGCTCGAGCGGCGACCCGACGACGTCGAAATAGTCGGCGCTGACGAAGTTGTTTTCTGCGAGCACGCCGGTTGCGCTCGAGGGGGGAGGCCCGCCCTCGGCGGCGACGTATGATGTCGAGTTGCCCGAGCCGAAGGGCACGAACACGGCGCCCGCCGCCGACGCGACGCCCGGAAGTGTCTCGAGGGCGGCATCGACAGAGTCGAAGAATGCCCGCGCCTTTGACGCATCGTACCCGACAGCCGATGGGTCGGCAGACGCCAGCATCACGCGCCCTTTCTCGAATCCGAGATCGGCGAGTTGAAGTTGCTGAACGCTTCGGATGAATAGGCCACAGACGACGAGTAAGGCGACGGATGCCGTCAGCTGCGCAATGGCCAGCCCTTTCCTCATCACCTGACGGCGATGGCCAGCGGTCGAGGTTCGGCCGCCTGACAGATCACGGCCTGGTGCGGTGCGAGACGCGCGAAGCGCGGGCAGGAGCCCCACGATGAGCGTGCTGACGACCAGCAGAATGCCGACGTACGCCAGCGTGCCCCAATCCATCCTGAAGTCGAGCGTCAATGGGATGCCGGGAGGCGCAGCGGTCTCACCGGCGCGAGCGAGCAGAATGCCGAGACCTGTGCCTATCGCGGCTCCGGTCAGCGCGATGACGAACGCCTCGACCAGGCAGAGCCGCATGAGATGCCATCTCGTGCCGCCCAACGTCGCGCGCAGCGCCATCTCCCGCCCGCGGCTCATTCCGCGCGCGAGAAACAGTCCGAGCACATTCGCGCAGGAGACCAGTAGCACTGAGGCGACCAACGCAAGGAAGAACGCCGCAACCATCGGCGCCTGAGAGGCGCTTTGCGGTTCCGGCCGTGCCATCCGCTCTGCATACACCAGCACCGTGCGGCCCTTATTGGTGACGGCGTACTCCTGCGCGAGCCGCTGCGAGACCGTGTCGATGGACGCGCGCGCCTGCTCGAGCGTGACCCCAGGACGCCGCCGGCCGATCACTCGCACGGACAGGACGTCGCGATTCGAGAATCGTGCCTCCGATCGGAACAGTTGAAGCGGCAGATAGGCATCCGATGTAATCAACGAGAAAGTACCGGTGAAACGTTCCGGTGCCACGCCAATGATCGTGAAGGGGCGGCCGTTAATGCGGACCTCGCGGCCGACGACCGCCGGATCGCCATCGAAGCGCCGCATCCAGTACGAATGGCTGATGACGACGATTGGCTCGACGCCGCCGAGGTCTCCGTCAGATGGAAGAATCAGTCGCCCGGTGGCAGGGGCAATGCTCAGGGTGGAGAAGTAGTTCCCCGACACGACCGTGGCAATCAGTCGATCGGTCCTGCCGTCGGCGGTCAAGCCGATTGGCGAGAGGTCCCACGCTGCCAGCCCCGTGAACGCGTCTGATTGGGATTTGTAGTCCAGGTAGTCGAGATACGAAAGTCGCTGCCAGATCCTCGGATTCTTCGGCAGAGTCATCGCGAGCGTCGTCATCTGCTCGGCCGAGGGAACGGGCAGCGGCCGGAATACGCTGCTGACGATCGTCATCATGGTCGCATTCGGTCCGATGCCGATGGCGAGCGTCAGGACGGCGGTGATGGAGAAGACCGGATGCCGTCGCAATTGACGGAACGCGTACCGAAAGTCGCCACGCAGCGCGTCGATCCATCGCAACCCAAGCGCTTCGCGGCCTTCCTCTTTGTACTTCTCTGCAGATCCAAACTCGAGTCGCGCTCGGCGTTGCGCCTCATCGCGTGCAAGTCCGTGCCTCTCGATCAGATCGTCTACGCGGGCCTCCATGTGGAACCGCAGCTCTGCGTCGAGGTCGCGCTCGACGGCGGAGCGCCGGAGTCCTCGCGCAAGCGATCGAATCCTGGCCCGGATAGTCATGAGGGGCTGCGTGGCCTCCTAGTTGATTTAGGAGAGTAGGCAACCTCTCCTAAACTGTCAAGGAGAAGTCGCTTCAGAGCGTCGTCCGCGCGGCCAGGTGCTCGAGCGTTGACGAAGGAATCTGATTGATCGCGTGGTACTTCTCGAAGTAGATCGCGCGAATGAGCTTCTCTGTTGCCGCGCCCGTCGGCAGGTCCTGTCCTGCGGCAGGCCGGAACATCAGTCGCATCGGCACGAGGGTACGTCCGTCCACCGGCGGCTGGAAGTATGGTGTCTCGAGCAACCGCCCACCCAGCTTCTCGAAAAAACGGAGACGTCCTTGCCTGACGTTCCGTTCACTCGGACTCACGGACGCAGTTGGGTCGTCGATCTCCCACACGATACCGCCGGACGCGCGGTCCCGTTCGATGAGCCGTGCAGCACCGGATTGATCTGCCGAGTCAAAAAGCGCACGACCGAGATGTCTCGATCGCCACGCCGGATCCACGGCCAGATAGACAAGAAATGTTGCCGCCGGTTCTTCCAGGACATGGCCTGTCGCCAGACCGACCGTTCGGCCGTCTGCAAGAGCCCTCAGTGCGAACCCAGGTCCCTGCTCGATGCTGCGGAGAATGACCTCCACGGGTTCTCGTTCGGCACTTGCGAATGAGGTGTCATACAACTCCCAGAATCCGGCATCGTCTCGCAGTGCGGCCGGTGTAGCCGCTTCTATGGTGATGTCGGGAAGCACGTCGCCATCATGCCGCATTGTTGGAACTCACCATCGCCGGCGCTCCGTTGGGATACCAGAGTCGTCGCAGCACAACGGCCTGCGGGTCAGAGTAGATGCGCAGGAAGAGATCGTGCACGAGCTCACTGTCGACTTCGAGTTTTGCCGCGACGACCTGGAGGGCGTGGAGATCCGGTTCAGTCAGCGTGCCGCGTCGTCCCGTGGCGGGGTCGTTGTCGGGGCCAGGCTCCCAGAGCCCGTGCAACTCGACGAACTCGTACACGTCGAGCGCGCAGCGCAGTCCCATCTTCGTGAGGTCCGCACGCTTGTCGCCGACGTACAGCGCCAGCAGACTCTGATCGATCCAGTCGATGACGAGCGGCAGCGGATAGCCGGTCAGCATCATGATGCGAATCGGATCGCTGTATGCCATGTCGAGGACGGTCACGATGCGCAGCTCGGCAAGACGCACGAGCGTCTGGTCACTCAGCCCGGCAATGGCGGTGCCGAGATTCCGTTCAGCCGGACGCACTGTTGTTGCCGGAGAATCGATGGCAAACGCACGTTTCATCATCTGTTCTTGAAGGAAGCGTTGCATGTCGCGGACCGGAAACGCGGATGCAGTGAACGCCACAAGCGAGGGAAGTCTCCCTGCCTCGAGTGTGATCAACGACAGGCCGAAACCGATGGGGACGCAGGAGAGCAGGCCGAGACTGAGCTCGATGAGGTCGCTTGGTCCAAGCTCATCACTGCGGACGCGGGTGACGACCTGATAGAGCGTCCAGACGTAGCCTCCTGCCAGCGCCATGATGATCGGCAGGGGCAGGCGGGCGACCGGGCCACCGTGCCACTCCGGTGACATCTGCATGCGGCTCCAGGCATACAGAATGAGGCAGATCCCAATTGTAAGGATGGCAAGGCTGAGAATAGGGAATGTGTACTGCCTCCAGCTATGACAGTCATTGAACGTTTTGGCGAGGTCCGAGATGTAGGGATTGTTGTCGAGCGCGCGGCGTGCCCTTCTGCGCTCAACCTCCTGCCACGTCGTCGGCGGGGGCGCGTCTGCCGCCACTTTCGCGCCGAAGGCGACATCCATGATGTCGCAAATCTCCTTCTTACGCGATTCCACGTGGTTCCCTCGGTGGAGCAGTACGAGCGCCAGGGGCGTAATTGCGGCCATGACGAAGAGAACCTTCATCGCGATAAGACCGACGGAATCCAGCATGGGACACCTCTATGCCACAAGTTACGTACCGCCGCCCTCTTAATCTAGATCGAGTCTGGGGATCATCGCTTGCGTTCCGTGCCGCCGGAGTGAATCATGGGGATATCGAGATCACCAAAACATGGAGATTCGCGAATGACGATGGAAACTTACCGGTGGCAGCGGATCCATCTCACGAAACCCCAACTGACCGTGTCGATAATGCGCAACGTGCCCGACAACGATTGGATGGTCAGGGCCGAGGACTGGACGCTGCCGCCGCAGCTGCCAACGAAGTACGAGACGTTGGAGCGCGCAATGCAGGCTGCGGACGAAGCGGCCCGTACTGAGCGAAAACACGACTGTGGCTCCGCGGGATGTGGCAAGTGGATGCCCGTTCCGCCGACCAGCGAGTAACGGCGACGCCGCGCCGAACCAACGCACGTTGCGAAGGCGGGTCACAATGCTGAAACGCAACAACGAATTCTGAACTTTCGTGCGGCGTCGAAGTGTGCAGTTTCAGTGTTTTAGATGACAAATTGGCGGGCATTGAAATTGGAACGTGCCCCGCATGACCCGACAGACGCCTGCGCACTGGTTTGGAACTACCGTTCTCGCACTCGTCCTCGTCTGCGCTGTGCCCTTAGCGGCGTGGAGCCAGGAACAGCAAGGTTTTGCCAAAGTCGGCGGGTACGCCGGCGGAAGCTTCGTGCCGACGTTCACTTTCGACGGCGACACTTTCGATGGCTTTACCTATTACCGCGAAATCGACGGCGATGAGATTGCCCTCCTGCCGAAGCTCGACAAGCAGAAGATGTTTCGAGGCATCCTCGGGTACCGAGGAGAAAAGACCGCGCTGGAATTCAGCTACGAACGCACCAGCCATAACGGGGCGTTCGGCGAAGTGGGAACCGGTAAGGCGACATTTCAGCAGCTGAATATCGACGGGCGATTCTTCTTCCTGACCCACGCTCGGGTTCAACCCTACTTCCTGGCCGGCGCCGGCTTTCCGCGGCTCACGATCAAGGACGGGAGCTTTCTGGAAGACGAGCCTGATGCCGGCCTCGGTGACGGCACCTTCAAGGGTTACGCGCTCAATACGGAGATTGGGATAACGGTCTATCCGCACCCTCGGCTCGGGATGGTGCTCGGGTACTCCTACCGCCCGATTTGGTTTGACAGCGCCACGGGTATCAGCAACACGCCGTACGAGCTGCGGCCGCGTTTTCGTGAGAGCAGTAAAGGCGTCATCTTCACGACGCTTGTCACGTTCTAATAAGTTCAGTCGAGCGTTGTTGCCGATTACAGCTGCGGGATCGGATCAGTGGGAGGCGGGTCCGGCGATGGGACGGGAGAAGGAACCGGTTCCTGCGGCGGTATCGGCTTGGGGTGCGGTTTAGGCGGTTGCGGAACAGGAATGGGCACAGCGCAGACCTCAGGCCGACGACCGTTTGGATTCAGCCGCGCGGTGCAGCGCTTCGACGGTATCGGCGAGCAGGTCAGCCTCGACTCGGATTCGCTTGACGATGTCCCGCGAGCGCGTGAAGTCTGATTGCGCCGCTTCGAGTTGATCGCACAAGCCCTTCATCCTGTCGAGCTGTGCACAGATATCCGGCATTTTCAAATCGTTCATGGTGATGATTCCCGCCGGCCGCCGGCCGGCCTGCAATCCTCTTATATTACTCTTACGACGTAACTCATCTCCTGTCCGCCGAAGAGCCGACGTCGGGAAGCGTCCGTGCAATCGCCTGAGCCGCCCATGCTGTGCCGGCGGCAGAGATCCATTGATGCCTGTCGAACGGGAAGCCACTCTCCAAATACGGCTGAACCGGAAACGCGCGCGTACGGACGAGCCATGCTCCGTCCGGATATTGGGTCGTGAGGAGAAAATTGATCCCGGTGCGGTAAACGCGGTCGTCAACGCGAATCCCCGCCTCATGAAGCGCGACTAATGAAAGGCCTGTCGCGTACGCGTCAGGCTCCAATGTATCGAGCTGCGACCATCCTCCGGCCGCGGCCTGCTGCCGAACTACGGCCTGAACTGCTGCCCGGATCGCACTTTCCGGAGCCTTGGTCCACACGAGGCCCATGAGCCGCATGGCGCGGTCTTCTGCCGTTGGGGCTTCCGCCGTCAGCAGCCATTTCCCTGCTCTCTGCAGGGCACGATCGAATTCCGGTTTTCGGCCCGGGATCGGATACAGCATCAATCCTCTTACAGCGATCGTCGTGTGGCTCAGCGTGCTGAATTCGCCTGGCGGCCGGCTGACGCCGTTCCCCAACCAACTTCCGTCTGGCATCTGCGTGGCCAGTATCCAATGGACATGCGATGCAATCACTGGATCGAGTGGATATCGCTCCGCTGCAAGCGCCATGAGGCCGTACCCAACCGTCAGCGTGATACCTCCCGGTACACTCTGGCGTCCCTGAATCGCCGCTGCGGCGGAGGAGCGCAGTACCGCGAGGATGTCGTCAACATTTTTTCGCGCCAGGTCCTCAGGAATCGCGATCCCTTTGCGGCGGGCGAGCGCCGCGGCTTCCGCCGGCATCGAGTTGTTATGGCAGGTAAAGCAGCGGCGTTGCTCGAACATCGGTGGCGCCGCTTTCAGAAGCAGCGAAACACTTTGCGCGACCGAGAGCCTCGGATCACCGGCACGGCGACCCACGGTCGTGAGGTCCTGTCGCCGCGGCCCGTTTCCGCGCGTCCCGCCAAATTTTTCGAGCACGGCCTTTTTAGCAGGATCGCCTCGGTAGATCGCCCAGTCTAACGGCCTCTCGCCTTCAGTACTCTCCGCGTTGGCATTGGCGCCGTTTTCCAGCAACAGTTGCACGGTCTGGGCGCCGGCGAGCTCCGATGACGCTGCCTTCATCAGAGGTGTACTGCCGTAAGGCCCGCTCCGCGCGTTGACGTCCGCTCCCGTCTTGATCCATCGCGCAATCAGATCGGGACTCTGCCAATTCGCGGCACCGATGAGTATGTCCGCAGGTACCTTCAGACCCTGCGACATCAGGTACTCGATCATCGCAGGGCGAGCGCGCGCAAACGCCGCACGCACCGCGAGGACCGGTACGTCGTTGGGATCGAGGCCCCGCGAGACCAGGAAACGTACGACTTCAAGATCTGCAGACACCATCGCTGCTGCAAGAGCCGAAAATCCGGCGGTGTCTTTCGTGCGGAGTTCGGCACCGTGCTCGAGCAGCAAGGTGAGCAGGTCGACGGTGCCCGGGTATCCAGCGGCGATCAGAAAGGGCGTCCGGCCGAGATTGGTGGACCGTGCGTTGACGTTGGCGCCGCGCTTGAGGAGAACCCGGGTCTTCTCCATGTCGGGGACGGCCCACATCAGCGCGGTGGCGCCGGCCGAATCTGTGTGATTGGGGTCGGCGCCGAGCTTCAACAACTCCTCGACCGTGGCGGCGTCACCCAGCAGAGTGGCCAGCATAACGGGCGGAATGTGGGCTGTGTCAGTGGATTGGGCGCGAACAGAAACGGCCAGCAACGCGCTGATGCCGAGCAGCCAGACGAACTTCATCGCTCCTCCTCGGGAATGCACCGAGATTTCGACCAGCGCCGCGTGTGCCGCCGCGGATTATCACGTCGTTGGCTGAGTGAGTCAAATGGCCGCAATGACTCGGCGCATCAATGGCTGCTCGTGGTGCCAGCGCGCGTAACTTTCGTGTAATCGAGATAGCGGTATTCGCGCGATCCAACCCGGACGATCGAGAAGAACGCCGTCTGCGAATACGTGCCGTCAGACGTACGTGCCGATTGCTGGGTCTTTCGGACCGATGGCGCAGTTTGACCCGCGACTGGCAGTCGCAGCGCTTCAACGAGCGGCCGCCCTTGCACGGACGCGGGAACGGGCAGTCCCAACATCTGAAGGAACGTCGGCACGAAATCGACGTTCCCGCTCGGAATGCTGACCGTCGCCTCTTGCTTGAGGTCAGGGCCTGCCGCAATCAGCGTGTTGTGAATCTCGAACGGGCTCGAGCTGCTGTGCCCCGCAACGCCATTGGATGCACTGGTGCCGGCAATGCCATGAGTATTCTTGCTGTCGGTCCAGTCGGGCGAGTAGAGAATGTCACCCGCGCGAGCGTGGCCGCCCCGCGACACTTCGAATGAGAGCGTCCCCTCCACCGAGCCGACCAACGATCCGCGACGATCGGGCCGGGTGAAGATGGCGCCGATGCCGGTCGTTGCCTGCAGCGCGCGAACGATGTCGCGCACGACTCGCTGATTTCCATCGCGGACATAGATGGCGGTCTCACCGTGCACAACGCGTGGTGAGCCGTCGGACAAAGTGCCGGCGAACGGCTGGAGCAGCGCGCGCACGTCGGGCGCACCTGTGTAGGTGGCGAATCCGTGATCGGACGTCACCCAGATGTTGTAGATGTCAAACAGTCCCGCCGCGCGCAATCCCTCCTGGACGTTCAACACTTCACGATCCAGCCGTCGAAGCGCCTCAATCGTCGTCGGATGCCCCATTCCGAGAGCATGGGCGGTCGTGTCGGGATCGCTCAGCCACATGACCGTCACTGACGGATCGACCGATGGAAGACCAATCTTGAAAAACGCGCTCACGGCGCGGCTGTTTCTTGCGTCGTTCGGGTGCCCCTCGGCAGGTGGTGGACCAAGTTCCGCGAGCATGCGCTCGTGAAGAGGTGCGGGCAGGGCATAGTCGGTATGAAGAATCGCTCCGCCGGATACCGTGTGGTTCAGCAGAAACACAGAACCGGTCGTCCCCGCGCCAACGGCCAGCATCTTCTTTCCGTGCGCGCGAAGCGTCTCGCCCAGCGTCGGTGCTGTGAGCAGCACGCCGTCCTGGTCGCGTTGGATCCGCTCGAGATCGGATCGTTGTCCTGTATCGAGAAACCGCTTGGGATCGACACGAGGGAAGAACACCGAGTTGCCGAGAATTCCATGACGCTCGGGATACGCCCCGGTCGAAATGGACGAGGCATTGACGCGAGTGACGGTTGGATACACGGCATGGTGATTCGT
>JGI10216J12902_103852335_pt1 | contig 10034 bp, 11 predicted proteins | sample KanNatreferecore_FD_12902 | JGI IMG/M metagenome (IMG submission 12902)
GCGGACCCCGCCGTGTTGCGCGCGGACCCCACGGTCCTGCGCGCGGACGCCGCCGCGGCGCCCGCCGTTCTGGCCCTTAAACCGCACGAACAAAAGACTTACATCTACTGAGCCGCTTCCGGCGACGGCAATTCGGGAAGGCGTACCTGGAAATATCGTTCCAGGTCGGTCTTAACCTGGCGCACGTATGCGCCGGACCACGCCCTCAGGACGCGTCCCTCTGGGGAGACGACCACGGTGTGCGGCGTCCCGCCGAGCTGATAAGCGGCCCGCTGGCTTTGGGGAAGACCCCAATAGGTCATGACCGGCAGCCGGCCAGCCTGCATCTGTCGGACGCGGTCGTCGGCGGTCGTCACGGCGACAAACCGGTACCGGCCGCGGGTGGCGCGCTCCAGCGCCGAGACGCTCGCCCAGTTCCGCTCGCACCAGCCACATTGCGGACTGAAGTAGTACATGATCGTTTGGCGCACGTTCGCGCCGTACCCGAAGCTCGTCGGCAGCCCGTTGCTGGAAACCACGTCGATTCCCGGAACGCGAGTACCAGGCCGCGGGAACCCTTCCCGCGCCAGGGCGGTGCCATTCAGCCGTTGATTCTGGAGCAGATTGAGCCAGACGGACCCGAGAAGGAGAATCCACACGCCGTACGATTGAACTGCTCGATGACTGTTCAGCACACGTCGGGATGCCGTCACTCTCTCAAACACGTGTCCTCCCTATGTCTCTCTGACAGGTCGATGACTTGGTAAGTGATGCCCCGTCGATCTTCGCCTGGCTGATGCCGTCTTCTCACCGTCAGGTGCCGTCAGCTGCGACTCGTGAGTGGGAGCATCCTAGAACGTCGGGATCCGCTGGTCGATCGCCGCAAGGCCACTCTCATCAACCTGCGAAGGGCGTCAGCCGCGGCATCATGAACAGCAAGAACGTTGCCCTGGCAAGTGTTGGCGCCAATGTGATTGCACGTCGATTGTGACGTGCGCAAACCAGCGTCGAGGCGAGTATCGTCGGCCCCGCGCTGGGCAATGGCTTTCTCGCGTGCGGTAGGCGCGAAGACGCTTCGCGCGTCGCCGTGGTGAAGGTGACGGCTGCAACAGTCCGTCGCCGAGCAGACGCGTTGAGAGGGACAGTCACCATTCTCGGCGCAAGTCTGACGAGGATGATCCCTGTCCCTTTCGACCACGATGCCCGTTCGAGGGTTCTCCATTGGCACCATGGACTGCTCGAGTGTGGCTGACAGTCAGCCACACTCACCATGTTGGCCCTCGGGTTGCGTTACGCGGCCGCCGTAGCATGACCGAGGAGGCTCAAAATGCAGTATGTCAAACAAGCAATCGTCGTATTCGCCGTGGCGACTGTCCTTTACTCGACGACATCACTCAGGTCCCATGCAGAAGAATCCAACCCCTGGTGCTGCGTTGACGATGGTGACTGCCAGACCGGTTCGATCTGCGACCGGTCGACGCCGTGCTTGGAGATGCCGGGGACGTGCGTCCCGGTTCTTGCCGACCGCGTCCAGCAGTAGCAAGTTGAGCGGTACCCGCAGGCACGGGACCGGACTCACTTCCCACATATTCTGAAAAGCGGCGGCCGATCGCCGTCTCCTGCAGACCCTCCGCACCGGAAACCTGCTGGTAGCGGAGTTCCGGCCGGGTGCTCGATCCCATCGGCCAGCACCCGGCCTGGTCCCCGCCCCTCGGCGACAATAACGGCATGCTTGGCGAGCGCTTCAGGAAGGCCCGGAGTACGCGTTCTACGCGTCTGGACTCACTCGCTCATAGTTTGTGATCGTCTGGCGGTAACACCTCGAATAACTCTTCTCGCGTTGTCGGTGTCGGACCACACACGCCCCTTCGTGGCAGACATCGCCACGTTGCAAACTAGTCAGCGGCCGATCACATCTGCTACAAAGAGGATGCTGGCAAACCCCGCGACGTGATCGAGAAGCGTCCGCACGGGGCTTTGGACGTGCGCATCGCGACGACGGATACCTCGCTCCACCGCGAGCACTTTCTGGCGCGAGGCAAGAAGCAGCCGGTCCCGTGGCAGTCATACAGTAACGCTCAGAGCGAGGTCACAACGTGACAGATACCACCTTTCGACACACATCGCTGCGCAACATTGCCACTCCGACGATCGTGCTCGTACTGCTACTGGCACCGATCCGGTTCACACTCGACGCACGACCGTATATCGGCGACTATCTTCCACCTGCGAGTCTGATGGATTTCAAGAGAGGAGTGGTGATATGACAACCGATGCAACAAAGCGGGCGCCGGCACGATGGTTGGAACGGGCCATTACTGCATTGAGTATCGTCGCCGCGAGGGTCTTCGTCACATCAGCCAGCGCGTACCTGTTCAACCCGACACCGGACGTCGCCGTGCAACGCACGCGTGTTCCGCTGCGACTCCAGAACGTCGATTGGGCGAAGAACCGGCAGACCCTGGTCATCGCCCGGCAGGCCGGGTGCCCTTCTGCGACGAAAGCCTGCCTTTTACAAGAACCTGATCCCCTCGAATCACGCGTTCCATCCAATCGTCGTCGTTCCACATGCGAAGGCCGTTGGCGAGGCGCTTTTGAAGTCGTCGAATCTCGGCATCGGCGACATGGGGCAGGCCGACTTCAAGAAGCTCCGTATCCCCGGACTTCCGTCACTCATTCTGATCGACGACAGGGCAACGTGAACGTGTCTGGGTGGGACCCCCTTCGCCGCCCCCGTATGGGCCTGTCTTCGCGAACGTTCGGAGCAGGAACACGACGTGCAGCGGCGCTGGATTGCCTCGACGAGACCATGGATGGGGTGTCTCGGTGGAAACTTCAGCATTCCCGCCGACGCTGGCGTATTGTTCGACGAGAACTTCGAATCCCGGGGATCTGAAGATCGCGACTTCGCCCACCGCGCGTTCCGCAGTGGCATGCGACCGAAGCTGCTGCCTTCAGCCAATGCGATTCATCTGACCGTGCCATCGACCCAGTGGTCGGCCATGACGCATCACGACATCGGCGAATTTCTGCACAAAACCGACGCTGAACTTGTGTGTCTGCCGCGCCGACAGTTGTGCGCCGGGCACGCTGTTGAGCTACGAGGCACGCTCTGCACAAAGAACGTCACGGAGCACAACCCAGCCACTCAGGTCGAACTCGAACGGTTCCTCCGTTCCCATCAATGTCGTCAGGGCCTGACCTTCTCATCACGCCCACGGCCATCGGCAAGCCGACGGGTTCTCGCGGGCGCGCAGGGTGTGTGCGAAAGACCTGACACGGCTGATGGCAGGGAATCGGCGGCAACGAGCCCCGTGGGTGGGGCCGTATCACCCCAGCGTGGGGGTTACCCAACCGCAATCCACGTCTCGTACGGCGCGCCCTCTGACCTCATCGCATGGTACGACTCTCGCAGAGCGGCAACTTTGTGGGAGACGGCATGGTGAATGACTCGACCTTGTACCGCCGAACGCCGGCGACGGTACACGCGCAGGTCCTGAGTCTCTGCCAGGGAGCCCGCGCGCTCGATGACCACGCCCAGCGAATCAAGCAGCTGGCGGGCGGCAGAAACAGCGTGATTCGGGAGGCCGTTGCCGCACTCGTTCGCAGCGGCGTCTTGCGTCCGATGGCCAGCCCGGCGAGCGACGCCACGCCAGCGATAGAGCCCGCTCGCATTGGTTCGATCGGCGTGATTACCGCTGACCGGCCGGCGTTCGTCAAGCGCGGGCTGAGCGAGGCCATCGCACATGTCGCGCAATGGGGGCGCCGCGTGCGGTTCATCGTCGTCCATGGATCGCCAGAACTTCGTCACCAGATCCTCACCAGGGCGGCCGTCGCCGACGCGCGCGCCTCGGTGCATTTCGCGAACGATGACCTACTTGGCTGTCACGAGCGGCTCTTAGCCATCCAGCCACGACGTTCCTGGCGGCCGGCGGGGATCTGCAGGGCATGGACCTCACGAGAGCAGCCCTTCGGGAATTCGGAGAGCTGCCCGGTATCTGGCCGGACCTCTGGTCGCAGTGTCAACTGATGAACAACACAGTCGGGCTACAACACTGAGCGGTACACGCAAATGAAGGCCAGCATCATCACGCCGACCTACGGCCGTACCGCGCGGCTCGAGTCGCTGCACCGAGTATTTGCCGCACCGAGCCACGAACCCAAAGAACTGCTGATCTATGACGATAGCCCACGGCCGTCAGAGTTCTGTCGCCAGCTCGACGATCCGAGGGTCACCTGCATTTACTGCTCAACGAATCGAACTACACAAGTCCGGGGAGCAACGAAGAGCCCAGCCGCCCTACAAGGCTCATGCGCAATGTTCCAAGGAGTAAGGCTGTGAGAGAAATCCGGCTGGGATTCCGCCGTCTGTCGGCGCAACCGCTCATCTCCGCCGTTTGCATCGTCGCTCTTGCTTGCACAATCGCGTCGGTCGCGGCAGGGTACGCCACCATTTCGGCAGTGACGCTTCGGCCCATTCCGGTACCCGCGCTGGACCGTGTAGCCATTCTGGCCGCCCGCACGAACTCCGGCAATCGCGCTTCCAACACGGCATCGGCAGCACTGGAAGAGGTTCACCCATACGCTGCGCTGCAACTCGCGCGCAGCTCGGGCGCTTTCGCCGATGTCGGCGCCGCAGGGCGCATGAGAGGGACCGTCGCGCTAACGGTCCCCGCGCAAGGCGCTTCTGAAGGCATCGCGTGCTTTGTATCGCACAACCTGTTTGGCGTCCTCGGCCTCCGCCTGCCGCTCGGGCGACCGTTCCTACAGAGTGAGGACCGAGCCGGAGCACCTGTCTCGGCGGTGCTGTCACACGGGGCATGGCGACGTCTCTTCGGGGCACATCCTTCAGCTATCGGCACCACCATTTCCGTCAATGGCGATCCTGTTACAGTTGTCGGCGTTACTCCGCCAGACTTTCGAGGTCTGAATCTCGCTGCTCCTCCGGATATCTATCTGCCGCTTTCGTCAGTAGGCGCAGTCGCCCCGGAAGGCAATTATCTCGACGACAATAAGTCCGGCGCATCACCGACGGCGTGGCTGACGGTGGTCTTGCGCTTTCAAGACGGTGACCGGCTGGGTGATGCGGCCGCGCGGCTCGCTGCACATCCACTTGCGGCCAGTACGAGTCGCCGCCTCGAGCTGATGTCATTGACGACTTCCACGCTGCCCGCCGCGGCCAGGCCCGCCATGGCCCAATTCACCCGCCTCATTCTCGCTAGCCTGGGTCTGCTCTTGTTGATTGGTAGTGGAACCATCGGTGCGCTCTTATTGGTACGCACTGAGGCCCGGCAAGATGAATTCGCGATCCGCACAGCTCTCGGCGCATCCACTCTGAGCCTCTTCCGCAGCATTGCCGTTGAAATCATGTGTCTGACGACAGCCGCGATGCTACTCGCGCTTTTCTTATGCCGCTGGCTCTTGGACAGCTTGGGGGCCTTTCAATTGCCTGGCGGAATCAATTTGCAGCAATTGCGGCTTACGCTGGGCGCGCGCGAGGTATTCGTGGTCGTCACTGCGGCTGTGGCCGCCGCGATCCTGGTTGCTGCAATAGCTGGACTCTCCGTCATGTCAACGCGACGAACCGTCGAATCGCTGCGCAGCCGAACCGGGGCGACAGCCTCACGAGGTCGGCGGCGCACACGCTCAACGCTATTCGTTGCGCAGGTAGCGATATCGATGATGTTGCTGTCTGCAGCGGGTCTGTTCGTGCGTAGCGCTGTGGCCGCCCTCGCCCTCAACTCTGGATATGACACTGCCCACCTTCTCACCGGCAATGTCGCGCCGGCTTCGCGGGGATACACGGAGGCGACGGCCGACGGCTTCTTCGTTAGGCTCCACGAGCAGTTAAAGAACAGCCCAGCCATAGGCGCCTCGGCGACCACAGTCCTTATTGGAGCCATGGTGCCACCAGGTAAGCTGCTGGTAGACAATCAGTCCTACGAGCTGCCGTCCGCGATATCTATCGTTGCCGTCGATGACAGCTTCTTTCAGACGGCCGGCATTCGTATTCGGAACGGTCGTGCGTTAGCCACTGCAGACACAACCGGCGCGCCGCTCGTGGGTGTAGCGAGTGAGTCATTGGCGAAGTGGCTGTCGGCCGCAAGACCACCGCTCGGGTCCGGTATAGCCATGCCCTTCAGGCAGAACGGCCAGCCAGCCGCTCGTGTCGAAGTCGTCGGCATCGCGACCGACATGATCCGGAACGTGACAGCTCTGGAGCCGCTAGTACTCTACGTCCCGCTGCGACAGCACGTCGCTCCCATTACTCGGGGGCTTGTCGTCCGTACGCGAACAACGGCTGACGCTGCCAGACGCGAAGTGGCCGCAGCCATCCGCACGGTCGACTCGCGAGCGATTCCTCCGCGGCTGACGACGATCGACGAGCAACTTGCCACCCAGATGAGCGCGCAGAGGCTCGGAGCCGCTGTGCTAGGCGCCCTGGGCGTTCTAGCGACTATGTTGACGGTGATTGGAACCTACGTGTTAGCACGCGCCGCTGCCGTGACTCGAATGCGTGAGATGGCGATACGGGCAGCCTTGGGCGCCAGTCGACGCAGTCTTGGTGGCTTGATTTTGAACGACACGGGGCGGCTCGTCCTCATCGGCCTGCTATTAGGTCTGTTTGCCGCTTGGTGGGCCACCAACTTCGTATCGTTCCTGCTGTTTGACGTGAGTCCAATGGATCCCGTAACACTCGGTGCCGTCTGCTTACTTATTGCGGTCATGACGGTAGCGGTTAGCATCAGGCCAGCACTCCAGGCTGCGCGCGTGAATCTCACTGCATTCCTCAACTCTGACTGACGGACTTCCGGTTGCCCTTGCCCGGGACCCTTGCCGTGTCATCAAGGATCCGCCTCGACGACGGCAAGGAGCTGTGCCATTGAACATGGGGACATATCGATGAAGCCAACAGATCTCACGACACCTGTCCACACGCAGCCGGCCAGCAATGGGGCGATGGTGACCACGGCCGTCGGCAGCATGGATAAGGGTGTGGCAATAGACGCCAACCAGACCCGGGACTTCTCGTCCGAACAGTCTGCACCTCAGAGCCGTCGTCTTCAGTTGCATGTGTGGGTGACCAGCGAGGAGTTTGAATGCCTGCGGCGGGCGGCGGAGCAGGTCGACCGGAGTGTCAGCTCCTTCGTTCGCTGTTGGATCCGCGCGATCCGTGGACGCCAGGCACGTACCTGACACACCAGCCCTTGCGTCCACAGCCTCGTCACGTGATGCTGTCGGCTTGCAGAAAGAATGGGCCTCTGAACTGTCGGAGCCTCGTCCGCCGGTAATGCCCTGGTTCTGAGCGCGCGCTGAGCGTGCCCGAAATCCGTCTTGGCTGTCCAGCCCATTGGGTCCAGCTGCCCATACACAATGAACGGCGGTGGGAATGAGGGAATCTCCTGTACTCCAGCGAGTCCCAATCCCATGGGCGGCAATGCGCTTCTTCGGCACGTCGGCCCGCAACAGGCGGAGCACTGCAATGAGTTCGACGGTCCTCACCTCGCGATGCATCCACGCCTCCCGCCGCGGGCCAAAGCCCTCGGACCAGGGAACCGTTATCGCGCGGTCAGACGAGGGGCACAACCTCAGAGGTGGAACATTCTCGAGGAGCTCGCTACCCCGGGCACATGGGAGGCTGTGAAAACCGCCAGCACCTCAAGAAATTGGGTACGGGATATGTACATAAGGAGTTTACCTATCGCCCACTGCCAGCCCACTATAGCCACCTGTGAGCTGGCCGCCGACATATTGTCGGTATGCCGACGATGAGAAGGAGAAGGCGAATGGCTGAAGCGATTCGAAAGACGTTTTCGGCACTGATGGCGCTGTCCACGATCTTGCCGGGGATTGCGCTCCTCAGTGAGCAGCAGGGCATCGCGTGCGGGGGGACCGAGTGTTCCTACGGCTCAGGCTGCTACAGTCAGAATGCATGCCGAGGCGGACAGCGCTGCAAGATGAATGGAAACGACCCTTTCTGGGCGGACGACGAATCCTGTCCTTGCTAGGGCGGTCACGACGGCGGCCCAATGCGGCCCGCTAGTCTGCGGCCTGCGTGGCGAATGGGCGTAATAGCAATGGAGACTGGACAGCAAGCGAGAGTCCAGTCTCCATTGGGCGGCCGCTAACCGGTGATGATTCTCGAAATCACAGAGGGGGCATCCGTGGCAAATGTGTTAAGCATCCTCAGTCGAAATAAGTCAAGCGTCGTCATGCTCACTGTCGCCGCGGCAGCGAACTGGTACTGGTGGACTATCCTGCAGCAACAGACCCCGAGTGGACGACAACGTCGGTCCGATGCCGCGATCATTGGGACGACCGCAGCGCCGATCGTGGCCAAGAGTCCCGTAGGGGCGTGGGAACGCCTCCAGTTTGGAGCGGCCTCGCCGGACACGATTCTGTATGCGATCTCGCCAACATGCGTCTGGTGCGAGCGCAATACGGCAAACGTGCAGGCCTTAGCGAAAGGCCTGGCGGGCCAGTACCGCGTTATCGGTCTATTCCTCGGTTCACAAGGCGATCCCAAGGCATACGCGGACAGCCATAGCCTCAGCTTCCCCCTTTACTCCGAGCTGTCCGAACAGTCAATGATGGCATATCGCCTCGGTGGCACGCCACAGACCATCGTGGTTAAAAGAGGACAGATCGTGGCGAATTGGGTAGGGGCGTACACCGGACCGCAGGTATTTGAGGTGGAACAGTTCTTTAGCCTCAAGTTGCCAGGACTGCTGGAGGACGGTGCCGTGGGAACCACTGCGCGCCAAGCTACGACCTGCACAGTCCCCGACGGCGGTTTATATTCTCCTGGCGCAATCCGCAACGCCGACGGCAAATCGATGAGGTGTGACGCTAAAGGGACGTGGCAGCCAGTGACGGACCGATAATCGTTAGCCACCGAAGCGAAGGCTCCAACAACCCAACATCCGACCGTCCGAACCGTTGTCTCAAATCATGTCAGTAGAACTGTTGCTCCGAGGGAATCTTGGATCCAACCTGTTTCAGTACGCGCTAGCACGCACCATCGCCGAGCGACACGGTTGGGCGCTGCACTGCCGCAATCACCAAGATGGCGCCAGTGGCCATCTCGGCAGACCCGCGGGCGTCTGTAGGCTGTCTGACGTCGAAGCGTTGTTTCCGACTGCGCCATTGTCACTCGACGGCGGAAAGCACCAGGGACCCCTCGATTTGCACGACCTGCGGAGCTCAACGTCGTGGGACGGCCAGACGATTGACCTGCCCCGAGTGCTGTCAAACCCGGCACCGCGGAGGATCCTTCTGAACGGATACTTTCAGCGATGGGAGTACTATGTCGACTCGGCGCCGCAGCTGCGACGCTGGTTCACCCCTTCGCGCCGCTACGCTGGAGTAGAACCCTCAGCGTCAGACGTCTTGATAGTCGTCAGGCGCGGTCACGACTATGCGTCGTACGGATGGACGCTCCCAGCTTCGTACTACGCACAAGCCTTGTCACAAATCGAGCGCCTCGGGACGGTGCACGTATGTGGTGTTGGTATTGACGACAACATTCGGGATGCCCTCGCGTCGTATGCGCCTGTGTATCACGATACCTCCGGAGCCGAGAGATATGTGCTGATCAAGGCTTTCCGTCGTGTGGTGCTGTCGAACGACGTATGCGCCTGGTGGCCCGCGTACTTGTCCGACGCGTCCGTGATTCTCGCGCCCAAAAGCAACGGAAGCTGTTACGCCTTCACTGGGTTCGGGTCGGTGGACTTGCACATGCGCGAACCTCGATACAAGGAAGTGCCGGTGGTATCCGTGGCGACAGTGGATGTATCGGTTCGCTGTCGTGCGACCGACGCCCACCTGTTGTGGGACGGCAGAGGGGGACGTCTATATGTTCAGAGACCGGCGAACAACTTTTTTATTCCTTTCAGCCTTTCCGAGTCCACCGTCGCCCGATTGGTCCTACACTCGGAAGTACCGATTCTATTAGCCGATGTGCAGACACGATTTCCGGCGGTGGACGTCAAGCACGTGTGTCGCTCACTTTGCGATGCCGGGCTAGCCACCGCGGCCTACGTGTGTAGTGAACC
>JGI10216J12902_101119919_pt1 | contig 10031 bp, 7 predicted proteins | sample KanNatreferecore_FD_12902 | JGI IMG/M metagenome (IMG submission 12902)
GAAGTAGTTGAGATGTGGAAGAACTCGCCCGGGCACCGGAAAAATATGCTGGGTAATTATAAATATATCGGCATTGGTATTGCACGCAACCGCCAGGGCACAATTTACTATACCCAAATTTTCGTGCGATAAAGAATATTCCAGCGAAGCATTCTTTCTAAATAATCTCCTCCATATTCAGGTATTGCTGGAATACCCCTACGAAGTATTTTTTTAGAACACGAATGACGTGGATGAGACGGATTGACACCGATATGCATCTCCATAATTCATGTTCAATACCTGCATTTTTGGAGTGCCCAGGTGGGTAAACACAAATTTAAGCAGCCTGAGCGGAAGGAAAGGTGTAACGCTGATACTTTTGAACCTATCTAATCTGTGTAATCCATGTAATCTGTGCAATCCGTGTTCCTGTATTATGTAAATTGCCGCTATGGAATCCAAAAAGATCATTACGGTCAGGGACCTGGTCAAAAACTACGGTCAATTCCAGGCCGTGAAAGCCATCAGTTTCGACGTGATGGAGGGGGAAATATTCGGTTTACTCGGACCCAATGGCGCCGGCAAATCCACCACGCTGGAGATCATTGAGACCCTACGTGAAAAGACAAGCGGCCAGGTGATCGTGGATGGTTTCGATCTGGACAAAAAACCGAGCGAGATCAAAAAGATCATCGGTGTACAATTACAGACCAGTGGTTATTACCCCGGGTTGAATCTGACACAGCTGATCCAACTATTCTGCGGCTTATATAATCGTGAGGTAGATCCTAAAGAATTGCTTGAATCAGTGAACCTGAGAGATAAAGCCAAAGCAAAATTCAAAGAGCTTAGCGGGGGACAAAAGCAGCGGTTCTCGGTGGCAACTACATTGATCAACCAGCCGCGTATCATTTTCCTTGATGAACCCACTACTGGCCTGGATCCCCAGGCAAGACGGAGTTTATGGGAACTGGTCAAAAATATCCGGCAACGGGGGACGACAGTCATCATTACTACGCATTATATGGATGAAGCTGAATATCTCTGCGACCGGGTAGCGATCATAGATGCGGGTAAGATAGTAGCACTGGATAACCCGGATAAGCTGATCGATGACCTGATCGCAGGAGGTTTTGACCGTCCAAAAGAAATGAAACTGGCAAACCTCGAAGATGTTTTTATCAGTCTTACAGGTCATTCGTTAAGGGAGGAATAGATACTGTGTTATATACGTGTCGTCAGTTGCTCCCAACCGTGCAATTAATTAAAGTTGAGTATTCAAAATAAACTAAAACAATTTATGGCAGGTAAAATCGATTCGGAAAAACAGGCAGGCACTGATTTTCTTAAAGAAAACAAAACAAAAGAAGGAATTGTAGAGCTACCGGAAGGGTTACAATACCAGGTATTAAGAGAAGGGACCGGACAAAAACCTTCATCATTGGATAAAGTCAAAGCTCATTATAAAGGAAGCCTGCTTAACGGCAAAGAATTTGATAATTCCTTTAAGAGAGGCCAACCCTTTACAGCGCCGCTTCGTTCATTGATCAAAGGTTGGCAGATCGCCCTCCCGCTGATGAACGAGGGAAGTCACTGGCGTCTATGGATCCCATCTGACCTGGCATATGGCGACAGGGGTGCGGGTAGTGATATTCCCGGTGGAGCTACCCTGGTTTTCGAGGTAGAATTGATCGAGATATTAAAGTAAACATTTAATGAAGTTATATTAGGACATAATATTGATGAAGATGCTGAAAAATGCACTGAAAGAATCGTTTTGGGACAGGTATGAAATAAACTACTGCGGCACAGAGATACACAGCGTTTTTCATAGAGCACCGCGGTGATTACTGTGGTTGAATAAAAAACTACGGCGGAATAAGGCATGACGTATGAAAAGGATCCCGTTAGGAATGTATCAAACTAAATAATAATAATGGCTACACTTACTCAGGATTTACGATACCCGATTGGAGAATATCAGCCCAAACCATTCTCCATCGAACAAAAGATCGAGTGGCTTGCAGATATCAAATTCCTGCCGCTGCATTTAGAGAATGCTGTTTTGAATCTTGATGAAGCACAATTACAAACACCTTACCGTGAAGGTGGCTGGACAGTACATCAACTGGTTCATCACGTAGCGGACAGTCATATTAATGCCTACTGCCGGTTCAAGCTGGGATTGACGGAGGAAAATCCTGTAATAAAACCATACGATCAGGCTTTATGGTCTGAAATGAATGATGTACAAAAACTCCCGATCAATGTTTCACTCACTTTACTCCATGCGATCCACTTGCGCTGGCACGAGGCGGTGAAGTCTACTTCCGATAATGACTGGAATAACCGGACGATCTATCACCCGGAATATAAAAAAACCATGCGCCTTTGGTACCTGCTGGGGATGTATGCCTGGCATGGCAAACATCACGTAGCACATATTAATTCATTAAGGGAGCGGATGGGATGGTAGGGTAAGCTAGTAGTTGGGCGGTTGATATGGGATTGAGCAAGGATTAAAGGAAAAACACTGATAAATGAAATGGAAAACGCTGTCCTCCGAATATCTCTTCAATGATCGCTGGTTTAAAGTCCGCAAGGAAAAATGCCTGACCCCATCTGGCAAGGTCGTAGATCCATATTATGTTTATGATTTTCCTACTTGGGTAGCGGCAGTACCGGTGACCACTGATGGCCGAATTGTTATGGTCAGGCAATACCGGCATGCGCTTGGTGACGTATTTCTCGAGATCCCTGGCGGGTGCGTAGATGACACGGATAAGGATTATGAGACGGCAATTGCACGGGAGTTAAACGAAGAAACCGGTTATTCTTTCTCTTCCTATGAATACCTCGGCAGGATATCTGCCAATGCTTCTACAAATTCTAACTGGCTACACATGTTCCTGGCCCGGGGCGGGGAAAAAACCAGCCGACAAAACCTGGATGAGAACGAGGAAATAGAAGTAGTGCTGCTGACTTTGGATGAATTAAAAGAACTTATCAGGGAAAATAAGGTCGCGCAATCCATGCATGTCAGTTGCATATTATATGCTCTTGAAAAACTTGGAGAATTAAAATACTAGGAACTACGTTGAGGTCATATTTCGGTAACAGGCTTGAATTTACCTATCAGAAAAATTAGGAGAGGATTGCCGTCGTGCTCCACACGCCGCAGGCGCGCTATAACGCAATTAATAATCTCTATAGCCCATTCGACTATTTTACCTCATGAACTTCTCCAATCAGGAACACACTCCCACAAACCAATATCAGGTCCCGTGGATCAGCATGATCAATAGCAGACCGGATCGCACTATTTACTTCTGGCCAGGTCGTGCCATTCAATCCAATTGCTTTCGCTTTTTCGGACAATTCCGTTTCCGATAATGCGCGGGGGATATGCGCTTTTGTAAAATAATAGTCAGCATTACGGGGGAGTACCTGTAATGCTTTTTCCACCTCTTTATCCTTTACCATACCCAGCACAATATGTAATTCACTATGATCCGTGACTTCCACCTGTTGGGTTAGCTGGCGAAATCCATCGGCATTGTGAGCAACATCCAATATTATAGTAGGTGAGTGATGGATAATCTCCCATCTTCCATGAAGCCCTGTTAACTTTTTGACCTGCCCCAATCCTTTATGAACTTGCTTATCATCTATCTTCCAGCCAAGCTTTTGTAATATAGCACAGGCTTCAAGTACGGTTAGCAGGTTTTTAACCTGGTATATTCCGGTAAGATCGAGCTGGTACACATTATGATCCGTCATATGTTCTTGGGCAACTTCTACAACCAGGTCGTGTTTTACCCAATACCAGTTCAGTGCCTGTCTTTTTTTTGTTGCGATGGATAGGTCGGCTCTTTTTTCCTTTGCAGCTTTTTCAAATACCTGTTTCGTTTCCGGTATCACTTCTCCAACAACGACAGGGATACCCGGTTTAATGATCCCCGCTTTTTCGCCAGCGATCTTTTCAAGACTGTCTCCCAGGATATTCATATGATCCCAGCCGATATTGGTTATTACTGATAATTCCGGAGTGATGATATTCGTACTGTCCAGTCGTCCGCCCAAACCTGTTTCGACAATTACAATATCTGTTTTTTGCTGCGCAAAATAATCGAAAGCCATAGCCACGGTGATCTCGAAAAAACTGGGTTCGATCTTCTCTGATAATACTTTGATCTTCTCTGTAAACGTAATGATAAAGGATTCGTCAATCATTTCGCCGTTTACTTTAATGCGTTCACGGAAATCATTAAGATGCGGGGAGGTATACAAGCCCGTCTTATAACCCGCAGTTTGAAATATAGCAGCCAGCATATGGCTTACCGATCCTTTGCCGTTTGTGCCGGCAACATGAATACTCTTAAACGAAAGCTGGGGGTCGCCAAGGAAATGACAAAGCTTTATAGTGTTGGTCAGATCGGCCTTGTACGCCAACTGTCCAATACGGCTATACATAGGTAAGCGGGTAAACAGGTAATTGATCGTTTCCTCGTAATTCATCCGGGCAAAAATAGGGAGCTGGGAAGTTGAAAGGTTTAAAAGTTTAAGGGTTTAAGGGAAACTGAATTCAACCCTTAAACCCTTAAACTTTTAAACTGTTCTATTAGTTCACCCTGAAGTTAAATTGTACTGTCAGCATGGACTCATGATCTGCTTTATCGAACCGGATATTCTGCAGGTATTGCATGATAGCCTGTTTATAGGCATTGCTGGTGTTCGAAGAACCTTTGGCAATACTGATAAACTTACCTGTCCCGTCCGGAGACACACTGATATTGGCATAAACCACAGCTTTATCGAGATCACCTTCAAAAGAATAGTAGCGTACGATTTTACGGTCGCCTCTTGTGACTTTAGGACCTGTACCGCCGCCTGTTCCGTTCCCATTTCCACCTCCATGTCCATTACCTCTTCCGCCCTCAGTACCATTCCCGATTCCTACACCATTTCCATTACCCCTTCCGCCCGCTCTTTCATAATCTTCAGCTGCACCACCACCACGACCAGTACCGGTAGTTGTTTTTCCCAACACGGCTTTTGGAACTTTGGGTGCGGGTGTTTCTACAATTGGACGGGGTTCAGCTTTAACGATTGATTTGTTCTCGTTTATTTTTGTTGCTGTGGGCTTAGGTATATTGGGTTTGAGTATAGCCGGCGAAGTTTTGTCCGGATCTTCATCAAGGTCTTTTGAATCTTCGCCCGGTGTTGGAGGAACATGCTTGGCAATACCTGCGGGTCCGGAAGCTTGCACAGGATTTCCGCCACCTCCACCGCCATCAGCCCGGCTTTCCGGCAGCTCGGGTTCGGGTGGTAAATTAAGTTCTACTTCGATACCGGGTTCCTGTGTTATATTAACAAAGACAGGAAGTTTCCACCGTAAAAACAGCAGTAGCAGGATCATCAAACCGGTGAATCCACCGGTGATCAACCAGGCCTGGGAACGGTGTTTGGCTTCAAGGGATGCAGACATTGCGTAAGCGTTGTTCATACAAATTTACATTTTGGCGTTCACGGGCGCAAACCATTGTTGTTCACACCTGTTATTAACGACGCAAACCCCGTGCAACTTGTCTTTAAACAGGATTAAAAATTGTTAAATCACGGTTTAGAGCCCTGTTGGAAGGCTTTTTACCCAATTTTTTTATAAATCCAGAAAGGCATCCATTTCAGGAGCCAGGCAATAAGCGACCAGCGACGGCTGATCCGGACCTTTCTTTTCTTCTTTTCAATAGCCCGGATGATCTGGATTGCCGCTTTTTTAACCGGAACTACCCAGAATAATTTATCGCTCTTAGCCATTTTAGTATCGACAAATCCTGGTTCGATACAGGTGACGCCGATTGAAGAACCCATTTTACGGGCTTTGATCCAAAGACCTTCAAAATAATTACTCTGGAAAGCTTTGGATGCATTATAGGCAGGCGCCCAACTGTTCCCCCTTACCGCTGCGATCGAGGAAATTACAGCGAGGTGACCATGACCTTGTTTGGTAAATTGATTAAAGCCCCAGTTAGCGATCTCAACGAAGCCGTTGACGTTCGTTTCGACAGTTGTTTTATCGATCTCCAGGCTGAGTTCCTTCGCGGTTTCACCACAACCGGCACTGATCACAAGCCAGTCGAGACCACCCAGTCTTTTCGCAATGGATTCAAGTTTTTCTGCATTGTCGTCTTTCGTGATATCAAAGCAGGATGCAATGATCCTCCCATCGAAGGACTTCTTCAATTCTTCCAGTAGCTCATTACGTCTTCCGGTTATAGCCACCAGGCTACCATCGCCGGCCAGGATGGATGCTATTTCTTTTCCGATACCGGACGATGCACCCACGATGATGATCCTTTTCCCACCTGATATACGATTCCGGGTTCCAAGGAGGGGCATAGAAAACATTTTCATAAAATTAGACGATAGTTTTGGGCATATTATCTAATTTTATGCAAAGCACTGCTATGAGAAAGACGAACCTTTTCTCCGCTGTGCTCTCTTTATTCCTGCTTGTACCCGCATCAATAACCTGGGCTCAAACCGTAACACAGCAAAAAGGATTAACTACTGCCATTTTCACTACAGCACAGGGGAAGGTCAAAATTTATTTACCTGATGATATCCGCCAGGGTGATGTGATATCGGGACGTATAATAGCCGAACCCGAAGGTAGAAATGAGCGGCAAATAGAAAAGAACCTTTCGGATTTATTAAAAACTACGCTCAGTTTTAACGGCGAAATAATTCCTGTTGATAATACGGATAAAGTGATCCGGTTCAGGATCCCCGTTGATAGGCCCTTCACCGGAGTATTGGAGTTGTCACAGGTGGGGAGAGATCCAATTAAAATTTCCATCCCTTCTATTCCGGTTACCCAACAAAAACCCCCGTATACTAACTGTGTCATTCCTACGCATGCGTTGACTGCTTCCCCGCTGAATATACCGGGATCTTTTGATGGTGATATGGGAACTACCAAGTGTGTCTTGGATAATACACCGATAAAGATCCTCGCTGAGTCACCCCGCCAGTCTATAATTTTTTATCCTGCCGAAGCCCGGGGTCTGAAAACGCTTTCGATCAACGAAGCTGGCCAGGCACTTTGTTCACAAGCCATATCAGGTGTGGACCTGCAGGTCACAACGGGTAAACTGAACTTGCGAAAAGGGGAAAGCACATATATAGATGTAAAGGTTACTGGACTTGAGAATCTGCCCGATAAAGCCACATTGACGATAATTAACCTTACCCCTGGGGTAGTTACAATGACTAATGGTAATACACAGGTGATCCCTATTTGGCCACCAACTGACAGCACCAAAGGGAATTTCTTTATCCATTGCCCGGCGGTGAGTATCACAACCGGTGATTTTACAGTTAGTATCAATCTGGATCTGCCCCAAAAGGGAGAAGCGGGGACTACTGCTACAGAGGAACTACCGCCCGGGTATATCCGAAAATCATGCGAGTGTTCCGCTACGGTGGGCCTGACAAAGACAGGTAATACATATAGGGCAGATGGCGTAGGCGAATGCAAAGGAGGTTATGGAATAGGTATCAGTACATTCCAAAAATGTGCAGTTCTGTCTATTGCCTACGAATGGTCTATTGCTGCCGGCAGCGAGAATGCAGAGATCAGCGGCAGGAATAATACACCGTCTGTTACGGTAAGGCCGAAGAACAATGGCAAGTTTACGATTTGTGTAAAGGTTACCGTCACTTGTATCGATGGAACCGTTTGTACCGCCAGTGCCTGTGCCGACCAGGATGGTAAAAAAACAGATCACCCGGGAACGGAAGTTAAAGACCCAAAACATCCGCCAACAGAGCCCGAGGAGCCAACTACCGGTGATCCGCCGACAACAACAACCCGTAGTAAGTGTCAGTGTGGTTGTACAGTGACCATACAGGAAGATGGAAATGCGGGAAAGATCTATAAATATAAAGCTGCGGCAAAACCAGTCTGCAAAGGTACCTACGGAACCGGAAGTTCAAGGATCCTTTGCGAGGTCCTTAGTGTAGAATATGCCTGGAATATTACTGCAGGCGGGGAATTTGCCAAAATAAACGGACCCGCCAACGGACCTGGAGTCAGCGTTCAAAGAGACCAGCTCAAACCTTTTACGTTGCGGGTGGATGTTACAGTTACATGTACTGATGGGAGTAAATGCTCTTGTTATGATATGATCCTTGTACCGGGGCTGGAAGATAAAAGTTGCAACCCGGTGATCCGTGAGAAAATGGAACCCGCCATGGATGGGGGTTTGAAATTAAAACAGATTGGGCTTGCGAACAATCCCCTGATGCCACGTGACGAGTTTATCGCCTTGCAGGCGGAAGGAGGCGACTGGGATCAAATGATTTTCCGCTGCGTTCCCAGTAAACCTGATTGTCTTGATGAACTCAGTGAAAAAGTAATTCCACTTGCCGGCAGGGTGCGCTTCGAATGGAAGATAGAAGGGGAGGGAACATTTGTACAATTGGGTTGCCTGCCGGATGATAAAACATCGGATGGAGACAGGGTGATATTTAAACCACCCTCTGTGCCTTTGCCTGTTAAAGCTGCCGATACCACAATCACTACGATCATTAAGTTAAGCATCATTGATGATGGTTCGGCTGTGCCGGATAGCACCAAAATAAAGGTTATAACGGTACGCATCAAACGAAGTAAGAGTGTGCCGGATAAATACAGCGTGGAGATCACCGGCGGAACAGGCACGGCTCCGTCTTCGCCTACCAAAAAAGAAGAACTGAGAACCTGTCGGACCATTGGTCCGACCTGGGAGCCTGGCGATCACCTCACAGAGCCGGTCATTCAAAAGCCGGCGGTACCGGATAACGGGAAAATGGTAGCGGGTCAGTGGCTATTACTTTCAACCGACTACCAACCGGATACTGACCTGGCCAGGTTTCGCTGTACATCAGCCAACGAATGCCCTGTTGGCGCCACAGAAAAAAATTACCCGGATAAAGTGGAATGGACCTGGGAGATCATAAGAGGAGGTGGTCGGTTTATTACGGGGGGCATTGGCCGCGTTGTGATCTATGAACCGGATCCTGAATCAAAAACAGAAGTCACGGAAGTGTTGATCAAAGTGACGGTGAAGAATGCTTCCGGGGAGCGGAAAGACGCAGACAAATTCCATCAGGAACTCGTGATAAAAGTATGTAAGCCTGGGATAAGACTGAGCCATCCTCCACCGGATTGGTTGCCCACAGACACCAACAGCGTTGAACTCAGTTCCGAACTGATGTATAAGGAAGGTGAATGGAAACCGGGATTGGCACATATGTGCCGTATCCATTATTTCGAACTGGTGAATGTATCTGTTGAAAAAGGTGTTTGTTTAAACAACCCTGTACCGAAGGATGCCGACCAGTGCCGGGACCTGATATTGAAAAAACAGGCCGGCCTGGAAGTGTTCGATGATGCAAAAGGAACCGGCAAATGTGATAAAAAAGAACTGTACCAGCAGGGACGGACCCAGCAGGCAGTAAGAAAACTTTCTGTCCGCATACATGCGGCTGACTTTGGCGCTTATGGTTTCCTGAGGAGCTTTGCTAACATCAATAAAAAAACTAGCCTTGAAGGGAAAGTGATATATACTTCGATCCCGGTTAAGAAAACGGACGTGACACATCCTGTGGGCCGTATAAAGAAAACAGAGTATGATGATAACCGTGTAACGATCCCGCTTGATATTGATGAGAACAGGATAGCAGATGGGGGATGGACAGTTGCTGGTGGAGTTAAAGTCCCGGACCCAGCAAATAATAACGAAGACGAAGACGAACAACCCTTAGGTGATGGGTTTAAAGGAGATGGGCTAAGTACCTATGAGGAATACCGTGGCTTCAGGATAAAGGATGGTGCGGCTGTGGCTCACGTTCGAACAAACTATCAGCGTAAGGATGTGTTCATCCATAATAAGGATAACCTGAACATAAACCTGTACTCGAATATAAGTGAATTGGATGTCCACGAGATCAACGAGGACCAGTACGTCGATAACAGGAACCGGGTGGTGAACCCCAATTTCAAT
>JGI10216J12902_100858213_pt1 | contig 10030 bp, 4 predicted proteins | sample KanNatreferecore_FD_12902 | JGI IMG/M metagenome (IMG submission 12902)
CGTCAAGCCGAGGCGCTGGGCGCTCCCGTGGCTGAGCTCATCGCTGCCTTGCGCCGTGTAGCGGTGGAACCATAGTGATGGTTCTCATAGGGAGTGTACGTACCCATGCGAACGTTACATGTGCTCTCAACGCTGGGCCTTGCCGCTGGCCTGGCGCTACTGCTCAATAGCGGGTATCTTGTCGCACGTGCAGAACCGACGCTGTTCTATCTGAGCAACGTGGCTTTGCACACGGCCGGCGGAGTGCTGCTCCTCCCCTTGCTGTTACTTGTGGCCTGGCGGCTCAGGCGGTGGTGCCTGGCCATGGCAACACCTCGTAGCGCCAGGCTGGCCAGTACGGGCTTCTGGCTCCTGGCCATCGGGCTACTCGCCGGGGTTGGCATCATCATCCTGGGGAACTATCGTCCCCAGCGCTGGCTGCTCTATACCCACATCGGACTGTGCAGCGCTGCCGTTGCCCTCTTGTTGCTGGCTCTGGCCTCCCCGCAACTGCGCCGCGGCTTTGCGCTGTGGCAGTGCTACACCTGGCGGCTAACGCTCCTGGTCACCGCTACGTCGCTGCTCCTCCCCGGCTTCCTCATAGCTTTACGCACCACCCAACCAGACCCGTATCACCTTGCAAATCCCGGGTTGCCGCCGCTCAGCCAGGATGACGAGGGGATGTACGGCACAGCCGGGCCATTCCACCCCGCTGGACTGTTTACCAATACCGGCGGGAAGATCCCGTCCAACTTTTTCATGACCTCGCAGCGCTGTGCCGACTGCCACCCTGACATTTACCGGCAGTGGTCGGAGTCAGCGCATCGGTTTTCGTCGTTCAATAACCAGTGGTACCGCAAATCTATTGAATACATGCAGGATGTCATCGGTACCCGGCCGAGCCGCTGGTGCGCCGGCTGTCACGACGTGGCCCTGCTGCTCAATGGCATGATGGATACCCCAGTACGGCAGCTCCTTGATACGCCCGAAGCCCATGTTGGGCTGGCCTGTACGGCCTGTCACGCCATCACGCAGGTCCGTGATACTATGGGCAACGGCGACTATCTCATCGCCTACCCAGCGCTGCATGACTTGATGGCCAGCGACAATCGCCTCGTGCACCTGCTGCACGATTTTCTTGTACGGGTCGACCCCGAGCCACATCGCCAGATCTTTTTAAAACCCTTTCATCGTAATGCCCAGAGCCCAGAATTTTGTTCGGCCTGCCACAAGGTACACCTCGACACCCACGTCAACAACTATCGCTGGTTCCGCGGTTTTAACGAATACGACGCCTGGCAGGCAAGTGGTATGTCGGGTTACGGTGCACGCTCGTTCTACTACCCCAGCCAGCCGAGAACCTGCACCGACTGTCATATGCCGCTGGTACCCTCGCACGATCTCGGCAACCGCCACGGCCTGGTCCACAACCATCGCTTTCCAGGCGCCAACACTGCCCTGCCCACGGCGAACAAACATCAGGAGCAACTCGACGCCACGCTGGCCTTCTTGCGGAGCGGCGTGGTCACGCTCGACATCTTCGGCCTCAGCCCGGTCGCGTCGCTGTCAGAGTCACAGCAGACAGTGCCGCCGGCCGCCGGCGAAGGGGGAGCACTGGCGACGACGTTTCCAGTCGGCGAGGAGCAGGCGTCTAGCAGTGGACACCAGACTGGCGACGCCCGTCAGGCCCGGCCTGTGCTAGCCCCACTCGACGCGGTGTCGGCCACGGTGCAGCGCAGTACAGAGGTGCTCGTGGAGGTAGTGGTACGGAATCGCGGTGTAGGCCATTTCTTTCCCGGTGGCACCATCGATGCCTTTGACGTCTGGGTCGAGTTCAAAGCCGTGGACAACCTGGGTCAGGTGCTCTTCTGGAGCGGCGCCGTGGCCGACGGGGGTCGAGGACCGGTGGAACCCGGGGCGCACTTCTACCGCGCCTTCCTGGTAGATCAGCATGGCAACGAGATCAACAAACGTAACGCCTGGGCAGCGCGTGCCCTGGTCTACGCCCAGGCCATTCCCCCGGGCTCCGCTGATGTGGTGCACTATCGCCTGCCCATCCCGGCCCAGGCCGGCGAGCGCATAACACTCACGGCCACGCTCAACTACCGCAAGTTTAGCTGGTGGAACACGCAGTGGGCCTTTGCCGGGGTGCGCCATCCGCAGCAGCCCAGCTTTGCCCTGAGCCCGCATTATGATGATGGTGCCTGGGTCTTCACGGGGGATACCGCCACAGTCTCTGGGGCTACCAAGGCTATCCCCGACCTCCCCATTGTGGTCATGGCACGCGCCACAGCGACGCTCCACGTGGGCAATGGCGCGGACGGCATCACGAGCTCGCAATCCGCCGTCCGCAGTACCCGCGAGCGCTGGAACGACTATGGTATTGGCTTGCTGCTGCAAGGCAACCTGCGCGGTGCCGAAGCGGCCTTTGAGCAGGTGGTACACCTGGAACCGCAGTACGTTGACGGCTGGGTGAACCTCGGGCGGGTACGCCTCCAGGACGGTAATCTGGACGGTGCGCGCCAGGCGCTGGCGGACGCCCTGCGCCTGGCGCCGGGGTTACCGCGGGCACACTTCTTCCTGGGCATGGTGCTGAAGGCCGAGGGCGATTACGAGACGGCCCTCACCCACCTGCAGCAGGTGGCCACGGCGCACCCGTATGACCGCGTAGTCCGCAATCAGATGGGACGGGTGCTCTTTCTGCTCGGACGCTATACCGAGGCGCGCGCCGAGCTAGAACGGGTACTACGCATTGATCCGGAGGATCTGCAAGCGCACTACAACCTTATGCTCTGTTTGCGGGCTCTGGGCGACGAGGCGCGCGCCGAGATCCATCACCGCCTGTACCGGCGCTTCAAGGCCGATGAACCCGCCCAGGTCATTGCCGGCCTGGCGCGGCAGCGTTATCCGGGCGCCAACAACGAAAGCCAACTGGTGCACGAGCACCATTCCATCTCACTGCCAGGGAGATGACGCGGCGACACGGCAATGCAAACACCTCGCCAGTGTCCCTGTCCCCGCGTCTCCGCATCCCCCTGTCCCCGCGTCTCCGCATCCCCCTGTCCCCGCGTCTCTGCTCACTTCTTGGCCAACCACACATCCTCCAGGCGTCGGTTCATCCAGTGGTTGGGCATGGGCTCGTAGTTGCGTATCTTGGTCGACCGCACCTCACCGCGGGTCCAGGCCAGGCAAGGCAGCCACCAGCCCTTCCTGATCAGCTCTTTCTGCAGCTCTTTGGCCAGGTCGATGCGTTTCTGCTCATCGAGTTCGACTTTTTGCTGCTTGAAGAGCTTGTCGAGCGCCGGATCGCTGAAGCGACCATAGTTGATGGAAGAGCCGGTGGTAAACTTGACCAGCATTTCATCGGGATCTCCATCTGTATTCGTTCCATAAGGATCCAGCAGCACCTCGAAATCCCTATCCCGCCGAGACTTCGTCCAAGAAGCGCTCTCTTCCAGCTTGTGCTCGACCTCGATGCCGACCTTTTTCCATGCCGATATCAGATAGACTCCCATGTCGATATACGGCAATTTGATCGAGCGGTTGAGCATCGCTGTCTTGAAGCCATCGGGATAGCCGGCCTCGGCCAGCAGGCGTTTGGCTTCCTTGAAGTTGGCCTCGTAGTCTTTCCCAAAGCCCGGCAGTGCTTGCAGTTCTTCCCCCTTCAGGCCCCATGGAGCGTCCGGAGAAATCGGTCCCGCTGGCGTATCCAGACCGGTGAGCGGCGCCAGAGTTTTCGCCATATCATAGCGATCGAGGGCCAGCGACATGGCCTGGCGCACTCGCTCATCGTCAAAAGGCTTCTTATCCACATTGAAGGCGACCCCCCAGTGGCCAGGCTGGCCAGGATAGGCCACCGTCACCTTGTCACCCATCTGGTTTTTAATGGCTTCGACCTCGGCCGGAGGAAAACCCCGAAATTCCACATCGACGCGGTCTGAGCGGAGCGCCTTGGCACGCGCCCCATCATCTGTAATGACGTAATACTTGATCCCGTCTAGGTAGGGCAATCCCTGCTTCCAGTACTTGGGGTTACGCTCCATCTCCAGGGAGGCACCGTGCACGTACTGTTTCAATTTGAAAGGCCCGCTGCCCATGGCATTCTTTTTGTACCAATGCTGGTCCTGATCGAGGTACTTTTTGGCAAAGATGAAATTGGCCGGATGGGCCAGCATCGACAGAAACGACGGCGAGGGGTAGTTCAGGCGGAAGACCACAGTGTAGGGATCGGGGGCTTCGATACTCTTAATCATCAGAAAGTAACTCTTGCGCGGGCTGACCACCCCTTCGGGCGGAAAGACCATTCTGTCCCAACTTGCCTTGACGTCCGCCGACGTTAGGTCGCTGTCATCGTGGAACTTGACCCCCTGATGCAGCGTAAAAGTCCAGGTCATCTTATCATCGGAGACCGTCCACGACTTGGCCAGATCGCCAATGATCTTGGGATAGCCGTGCGGGTCGTACATGACCAGGGTGTTGTACACGGTGGACATGGGAATATCCACCAGAAAGGTGGATTCCTGGTGCATGTCCAGGCTGGGCGGGTCGCCGGCAAGGGCTACGCGCAAGACACCGCCCTTCTGCGGTTTCTCGTCCGCCAGAGCCGCCGGTGCGGCCCACAGCCCTACCACCAGCACCACGCTGAGCATGAGCCCTAGCATTGTCCTACATACCATAACGACCCCTCCTGTTTGAGAGCGTACCAGCGCCTGGCGCAGTGCCCAGCAGAGCGGCTTACCAGCCAGGCTTGAGCTGAAAATAAGGGCACTACTGCAGAGTCTGCGCTATACCGATAACAGCATAGGATCGGAGCCGCGTCATAGGCAGGAGCAGCGCTTAGACGGAAGCACAGGGGACAGGAGGTAGCGGCCGACGCATGTGCAGACTCTTCTAAGATAGGTATTACCTAACACACGGCCCTGTGTCGGGTCAAGCCCAATCGGGTTGAGGAGGACATAAAAGCCAAGTGGAAAGCCCCGAAGGACACCAGGCCCCCCACCGAGAGAGGGCCTGGGCTTCAGTAGGCCGGATTTACTTCTCCGCCAGCCAGACGTCCTCAAAGCGACGATTCATCCAGTGGCTGGGCTGGGGCGTATAATTGCGTATTTTGGCCGAGCGCACCTCCAGCCGTGAGTTCCACAGCCCCTGGATGCGCCAGACCTTCTCTAGGACACGTTTATCGATCTGCTTCACCAGTTCGATGCGCTTCTGTTCATCCATCTCCCGCGATTGCTGCTCGAACAGCTTGTCGACCACGGGATCGCTGAAGCGGCCCCAGTTTTCCGAAGCGCCGGTGACAAATTTGTCCAGCATCTCATCAGGGTCTCCCACCGTTGCCGACCCGTAGGGATCGATGAGCAGTTCGAAATCCCTGGCCACACGGCTCTTACTCCAGGTGGCGCTTTCCTCCACCTTATGCTCGATCTCCACGCCGATCTTCTTCCACGCCGAGATCACGTAGACGGCGAGATCAATATACGGCAGCTTCACATTGCGGGTGGTCATCACCGTCTTGAAGCCATTGGGATAGCCGGCCTCGGCCAGCAGGCGTTTGGCCTCCTTGAGGTTTGCCTCATGGTCTTTGCCAAAGCCCGGCATCTCTTGTAATTCTTCCGGGCTCAAGGCCCATGGGCTATCCGGGTGCATCAGGCCCCCGATCGTATCTAGGTTGGTTATCGGGGCCAGGGTTTTGACCATATCATAGCGGTCAAGCGCCAACGACAGGGCCTTCCGTACCCGTTCATCGTCGAAGGGCTTCTTGTCCACATTAAACGTCACGCCAAAATTGCCGATGGACTTGGGAGTGGCCACCACTACCTTATCGCCCATCTGCGCCTGGATGGCTTCCACTTCACCAGGAGGGAGAAAGCGCAGTTCGACATCCACGCGGCCGGAGCGGATGGCCTTGGCGCGTGCCCCATCATCCCTGATGATGAAGTACTTGATGCCATCCAGATAGGGGAACCCTTTTTTCCAATAATTGGGATTGCGCTCCAGCTCGATCAGGGAGCCATGCACATAATTCTTCAACTTGAAGGGCCCGGTGCCGACGGCATGGCTTTTATAATACTGCACATCCCCATCGAGATATTTTTTGGCATAGATAAAGTTGGCCGGGTGGGCCAGATTGGTCAGGAACGACGGCGAGGGGTGGTGCAGGTGGAAGACCACGGTCAAGGGCTCCGGAGCCTCGATGCTCTTGATCATCGAATAGTTACCGCGCCGCGGGCTGACTACCCCCTCGGGTGGAAAAACCATCCGGTCCCAACTGGCCTTGACGTCCGCTGACGTCAGCTCGCTGCCATCGTGGAACGTCACCCCCTCGGGCAGTGTGAAGGTGTAGGTGAGGTAATCGTCCGAGACCGTCCAGGATTTGGCCAGGTCACCGACGATCTTGGGATAGTTGTGGGGATCGAAATGGATCAGGGTATTATAGATGGGGCCCATCGGTTGGGCCACCATGAAGGTCTGTTCCTGGTGCATGTCCAGGCTCGGCGGATCTCCAGCCAGAGCCGCATTCAAGGTCCCCCCACGTCGTGGTTTTTCCTCCGCCAGGGCCACCGGTGCTGCCCACAGCCCGACTATCAGCACCACACTGAGTATGAGCCCGGTTATTGTGTTGTGTCTCATACAGGTCCCCTCCTGTGTATTTGTCGTCCCGGCTTTAGCCGGTTCTTTGCCGAAGCCGCCTCAAGGCGAGACTACGAACGGCATTTACTTCTCAGCCAGCCATACATCCTCAAGGCGTCGGTTCATCCAGTGATTGGGATGAGGTTCGTAGTTGCGGATGCGTGACGACCGTACCTCCGCACGGCTCCACCATAGAGCGGGGAGCCACCAGGCTTTCTTCATGATCTCCTTCTGCATGTCTTTAGCCAATTGGATGCGTTTCTGTTCATCGAGCTCGACTTTTTGCTGCTCGAACAATTTGTCGACGACTGGATCGCTGAAGCGGCCCCAGTTTTCGGAACCTCCAGTGATATACTTGACCAGGAGTTCATCGGGATCTGCCACCGCCGATGTACCCATGGGATCTAGCAGGAGCTCAAAATCCCGGCTACTCCGGCTCTTGCTCCAGGTGGCGCTCTCCTCCAGCCGATGCTCGGCCTCGATGCCGACCTTCTTCCACGCCGACAGCAGATACACCCCCATGTCGATGTACGGCAATTTGATCGAGCGGTTGGTCAGTACCGTCTTGAAGCCGTTAGCATAACCCGCCTCCGCCAGCAGGCGTTTGGCTTCCTTGAGGTTGGCCTCGTGATCTTTGCCAAAGCCCGGCAACTCCTGCAGTTCTTCCGCGCTCAAGGTCCACGGGGCACTCGGAGGAATCGGTCCTCCCGGTGTGTCCAGGCTGGTCAGCGGCGCCAGGGTTTTCGCCATATCATAGCGGTCAATGGCCAGCGACATGGCCTTGCGTACCCGCTCATCGTCAAAGGGCTTCTTGTCGACATTGAAGGCGATCCCCCAGTGGGCTGGTTGGCCAGGATACGCCACCGTCACCTTGTTGCCCATCTGGCTGGTGATGCCTTCCACCTCCGCCGGCGCAAAACCACGAAATTCCACATCGGTGCGATCCGCGCGGATCGACTTGGCGCGAGCCCCGTCATCCTTGATGAGGAAGTACTTGATCCCGTCCATATAGGGCAACCCCGGCTTCCAGTACTTGGGGTTACGCTCCATCTCGATGGACGCGCCCCGCACGTACTCCTTCAATTTGAAAGGGCCGCTGCCCATGGCGTGCTGTTTGTAGTAGTTGGGGTCCTGATCGAGATATTTTTTGGCATAGATGAAGTTGGCTGGATGGGCCAGCATCGACAGGAACGACGGCGAGGCGTAGTGCAGGCGGAAGACCACCGTGTACGGGTCGGGGGCTTCGATGCTCTGCACCATCTGATAGAGACTCTTGCGCGGGCTGAGCACGCCCTCAGGCGGGGAGACAATCTTGTCCCAACTGGCCTTGATGTCCGCTGACGTCAAGTCGCTGCCATCGTGGAACTTCACCCCCTGGTGCAACGTGAAGGTCCAGGTTGTCTTGTCGTCGGAGAGCGTCCACGACTTCGCGAGATCACCGATGATATTGGGATACCCATGCGGGTCGAACACGACCAGGGTGTTGTACACCGGGGAGAAAGGAATGGTCACCAGGAAGGTTTGTTCCTGGTGCATGTCCAGGCTGGGCGGGTCGCCGGCCAAGGCCACCCGTAATACACCTCCCTTCTGCGGTTTCTCCTCTGCCAGGGCAGCCGGCGCGGCCCACAGCCCAACCACCAGCACCACACTGAGCATAAGTCCTAGCCTTTGTCTACATCCCATAGCGGTCCCTCCTGTTTAGGAGCTGCAGCGCATGGAGCTGAGCCCACCGAGGCGTCCTGGCAGCCATGCTGGTGCTAAGAATAAGGGGAGTACTGCAGAGTCTGCGCCATGTGGATAACAGTATGACAACGGATCAGAGTAGGGTCGTAGGCACGAGCAGCGCTCAGATGGAAGCACAGGGAACAGGAGGTAGCAGCCGACGCCAATTCAGACTCTTCTAAAACTGGTATTATCTAACACACTGCCTGGGCCGGGTCAAGCACAATCGGGTAGATGAGAGCATATAGGAGAGACAAGTGGAAAGCCCAGAAGGATACCAGGCCCCGCTGAGAAAGGGCCTGGGTCTGCAGGAGCATCGCATTTACTTCTCGGCCAGCCAGACGTCCTCAAGCTGTCGGTTCATCCAGTGGCTGGGCATGGGCTCGTAGTTGCGGATGCGCGTGGACCGCACTTCGAGACGCGTTGCCCAGAGGCCAGGGATCCACCAGACCTTCTTGAGGACCTCTTTCTGCATCTCTTTGACGAGTTGGATGCGCTTCTGCTCGTCCAATTCAACTTTTTGCTGGTCGAACAGCTTATCAGCCGCTGGCTCACTAAAGCGGCCCCAGTTGCTGGGAGATTTCGAGGTGAATTTTGTCAGCAGTTCGTCGGGGTCAGACACTGTCTGGGAGCCGTAGGGATCGATCAACAGCTCGAAATCCCTGTTCACACGTGTCTGGCTATAGGTGGCACTCTCCTCGATCTTATGCTCAGCCTCCACGCCGATTTTCTTCCACTCCGAGATCACGTACACTCCCAGGTCAATATACGGCAATTTGATCGAGCGGTTGGTCAGCACTGTCTTAAAGCCATTGGGATACCCGGCCTCGGCCAGCAACCGTTTGGCTTCCTTGAGGTTAGCCTCGTGGTCCTTGGCGAAGCCAGGCAGCGCTTGTAACTCTTCCGGCGTTAGGGCCCAGGGGGCGCCTGGGGGAAGCAGGCCTCCCACCATGTCCAAGTTGGTGATAGGACCGAGCGTGAGCGACATATCATAGCGGTTCAAGGCCAGCGTCAACGCCTTGCGCACCCGTTCGTCATCAAACGGCTTCTTATCCACATTGATGCACACACCAAAATGGCCCGGTTGCCCAGTATTGGCGACTACGACCTTATCACCTAACTGCTTCTTGATCCCTTCTGCCTCGCTAGGACTGAAGAAACGAAATTCCACGTCCGTGCGATCCGACCGGATCGACTTGGCGCGTGCGCCATCATCGGTAATGATGAAATACTTCACACCATCCAGGTACGGCAATCCCTTCTTCCAGTAGTTGGGGTTGCGCTCGAGTTCGACGGACGACCCATGGACGTACGATTTCAACTTGAAAGGGCCTGTCCCCATAGCATTCTTTTTGTAGTAGTGGATGTCCTGATCGAGGTGCTTCTTGGCGTAGATAAAATTGGCGGGATGCGCAATCATGTTCAGGAACGACGCCGACGGGTAGCCCAGATGAAAGACCACCGTGTCTCGGTCCGGTGCTTCGATGCTCTTGATCATCTGATAATAACTCTTGCGCACGCTGATCACACCCTCGGGCGGAAAGACGATCTTATCCCAACTCGCCTTGACATCAGCGGACGTCAGCTCGCTGCCATCGTGGAACTTCACGCCCTGGTGCAGCGTGAAGGTATACGTCAGACCATCTGCGGAGACGGACCACACTTTGGCCAGATCCCCGATAACTTTGGGATAGTGATG
>JGI10216J12902_100935312_pt1 | contig 10027 bp, 6 predicted proteins | sample KanNatreferecore_FD_12902 | JGI IMG/M metagenome (IMG submission 12902)
GATGATCCGTAGCGTATTGCTCCGCCCAATGCACCCCGCTGCCGTAGGTTATAATGGAAAGCTCATCACCTTCGCGAACATGCCTGGCTTTTCCTATTTCAATTTCATAGTATTCTTCGGGCACGGTTCCGCTGATGCTGCGGTAAAGTCCTTTATGTTCAAAATAGAGCACGGGGTTTGGATCGTTGATGGCAGCGATCAGCAATCCCTTCGCATCCATGGGAGTGGATGGATACACGACTTTGAGCCCGGGCACATGTACAAACCAGGCCTCATTGCTTTGGCTATGAAAAGGTCCGGCTCCGACTCCACCCCCTGTCGGCATCCGAATAACGACATCGGCATTCTGCCCCCAGCGATAATTTATTTTGGCGAGATTGTTTACGATTTGATTGAATCCCACGGTCGCGAAATCGGCAAACTGCATTTCCATCATACTTTTGTATCCTTCGAGGCTCAATCCCAATGCAGCGCCCACAATGGCACTTTCGCATAAAGGTGTATTGCGAACACGCTCTTTGCCAAATTCGTTGACGAAACCTTCGGTTATCTTGAATGCCCCGCCGTATTCAGCAATATCCTGGCCCATCAATACAAGATTGGTATGCTGCTGCATCGATTGCCTCAAGCCCTCGCTGATGGCATCAATAAATCTTTTTTCGGAAGCTCCTGCAGTGGAAAAAGATATATGCGGACCCGAATTGTCAATAACGTTGAACCCTGTGTTATTGGCTTCTGCATACACATCACCCAGTTCTTCGTCTTCATCGGGTGATATGGCGGCTGTATCGAAGCCTGTTGCAAGTTCTTTCTCGATTTCTTCTTTGAAACTTATTTGGATGTCTTCAATTTCCTGCCCGGTTAACACCTGCTCTGCCATTAACCATTCCTCGAATTTACGCACGGGGTCTTTCTGTTCCCATATCTCAAACAGGTGCTTTGGAACATACTTCGTTCCGCTGGCTTCCTCATGCCCGCGCATACGGAAGGTCATACATTCAACCAGGTAAGGCTTTTGATTATCGATACAATACTGCCTGATGCCTTTGATCGTGTCATAAACGGCGAGCAGGTTGTTTCCATCGATCTTTACTCCGTCCATCCCGTAACCCCTTGCTTTGTCAACGAGGCTGTCGCAGCGGTATTGCTCGTTTATGGGGGTGCTTAATCCGTAGCCATTATTTTCAATGATGAAGATCACCGGAAGATCCCATACGGCGGCGGTATTGAGTGCTTCGTGAAAATCGCCTTCACTGGTTCCGCCATCGCCCGTAAAAGCAACAGACACTTTATTTTCCTTGCGAAGTTTATGCGCCAGCGCCACCCCGTCGGCAATAGCGAGCTGGGGGCCAAGATGCGATATCATGCCACAAATATGATGCTCGCGGCTTCCGAAATGAAAACTCCTCTCCCTCCCTTTGCTGTAGCCTTCCTTAGCGCCCTGCCATTGCATGAACAATCTATGTAAAGGCATTTCGCGGGTTGTAAATACTCCCAGGTTGCGGTGCAGCGGCATGATCCATTCATCGGGTTCCAGGGCAAGAGCAGTTCCTACCGCAATTGCTTCCTGCCCGATTCCGCTGAACCACTTACTGATCCTGCCCTGCCTTAACAGCACCAGCATTTTCTCTTCGATCATACGTGGCCATAACAGCTTCCTGTAAAACCCGGTTAATTGTTCGTTCGTCAGCTCTTTTCTATTGAAATGCATATTCGGCAAATAAAGTCTGGTAAGAAGTTAATTGAAAAGTCACTCGCGGCGCTCTTCCCGCTCTGGTTCCTTATACAGCAGTGATGTCACAATCGAAAGCAGTAAGCTAAACAAAAGGGCCCACCAAAATCCTTCCACCCTGAATCCTTCGATAAGATTGTCGGCAAGCAGGATGATGGCCGCATTAATAACAAAAAGGAAAAGCCCAAGAGTCAAAATGGTAATGGGCAGCGTAAGTATTACAAGAATGGGTTTGAGGATCGCATTCAGCAGGGCCAGAACAACGGCCAGGATAATGGCCGTCCAAAATGAATCAAACTTCACACCTTCCAGGATGTAGGAAAGCCCGAATGCTATGACGGATGTAACGATTATGCGCATGATGATCCTCATAACGTTTTATTTTAGGGTTGCTGCCGCGATTTCACACCACTACCAACTCATAAAATTCTTCCGGTTTCAGGTACTTGTTTGCCAGTTCCTGTAATTCCTGAGCAGTTATGCTGCGGGCAATCTCAATTCCTTTATAAAAATAACTCTCATCTAATCCATTTAATAATAAACTTTTCCAGCGGCCGGCCACCTGGAAAGGCCCGTCGAGGTCGCCCAATACAGTTCCGATCATGTAATTGCGGATCATTTGCAGCTCCTCGTCATCGATCAGTTCATCACGCAACAATTCCATTTCCGTGTACACTTCTTTGATGGTAGCGTCACTAACCTCCCGGCCCGCTTCCGTACTGATCATCCAGCCGCTCTCGTGTATATGATTCAGCAGGTAACTGTAAATGCCATATGTGTAGCCTTTGTCTTCCCGGATATTTCCCGACAAACGCGATCCAAAGAATCCGCCAAAAACATTATTGAGCACCTGCACTTTCTGGAAATCGGGATGGTGGCGATTGGGAAAGGGTCGCACGATCCGGATGGCCGCCTGCACGCCATCGGGGTCGTTGAGGACAAAATGTTTCTTCTCAGGCGAAGGTTCTATGGGATGAATTATGTGCTTGCTTTCTTTACGGTGAGTATGAAGCGGGAGTTTCCCAAAATGTTTTTCGAGTTGACTAATCAGGTCTGCGGGAAGTTTGCCGGCCGCAAACAAAATACAACGGCCGTTTTTATAAAACTCATTATAAAATGCAACCAGGTCGGCCTGGGTAAGGCTGGTATAATCTTCGAGGTTGCTATAAACGCCGTATGGGTGCTTCTCACCGAACAGGTATGCATCAATCAGCCGGCCCGCAACAAAATCGTTTTTCTGCAACCCCACTTTTAGTCGCTGGCGTGCATTCTGGCTGTAAATGGCGAGTTCCTCTTCCGGAAAAACAGATTCACTGATCATTTCAGCAACCACAGGGATCAATTCGCTGGTATGTTTCGTGAGGCAGTGCAGCGTTATCTCCGAAGTTTCGCTATAGCAGGCGCGGGAGAGATACGCGCCATAATATTCAAAATGTTCATTTAATTGAAAGGCATTTTTTTGCGTGGTGCCATTCTTTAACAGGAAATTAGTGGCCGATGCCACCATTTTCTTTTCTTCATACCAGTTTCCGGCATAAAAAACCCAATTAAGCATCAGCGTGTCTTCGGTTCCCATGTCGAGGCTGTACACTTCCACACCATTCGACAAAACATGCTTGTTGCATGGCGGAAGTTTAACGTCAAAATCGACGGGCTGCTTTATAGGAGGAGCGATTGATCTGTTTGTCATCGTTTGATTTGCTTTTGAGCCGCGCTCCGCACCAGGCTTTTTTGTTCGTGTATTCATGTCCAATCAACTTTCGCTGAAATAATACAATGTGTTTGAATTGTTCTTGTCAAAAATGCTGCGACTGTAATCCAGGATATCATCCCGTGTGACGGAGAAATATTTTTCCCGGTCGGAATTGAACAAGGCAGCATCGCCCAACAGCTCATAAAAAGCAATACTATTTGCTCTTGTCATTACACTCATATCTTCAAAAGCTATCGCCGATTCGGTTTTATTCTTCACTTTCGACAACTCTTTCTCGCTAATCCCGTCTTTCATTAGTTTGTCGAGCTCAGCTTCCACCGCCTTATCAGCATCTTCCATTTTCACCCCTTTCACCAGTTTCCCTTCAATTGCCAGCAGCCCTGCATCTACTGTGCCGAACTGGTAGCATTCAATATTGCTGAATAATTTTTGTTCTTTCACGAGTGCCTGGTAAAGACGGCTCGAGCCGCCACCTCCCAGTATTTCGGTTATCAGGTCGGCAACATAATACCCCTTGCTGAGCCGGTCGCTCATATGCCAGCATTTGTATAGGGCATCGAGCGGAACACCAGCCCGCACTTCTTTGCGACGTGCTTCCTGTTGTTTTGGTTCGGGGGGAATGGACCGAATGTATTTTTCGCCTGATGGAATATCACCAAACCATTTTTCGGCAAGAACCTTTATATCATCCGTTTTTACATGGCCTGCCACCACCAATATGGCGTTGATGGGCCGGTAGTATTTAAAGAAAAACTCCTTTACATCTTTGAGGGTTGCGTTTTCAATGTGCGATAATTCTTTGCCAATTGTCATCCAGCGATAGGGATGTTGCTGGTAGGCCATCTGGCGGAGATGAAACCAAACATCACCATACGGTTTATTGATGTAATGTTCCTTAAACTCTTCGCAAACTACTTTACGCTGCACGTCAAGGCTTTTTTCGCTGAAAGCAAGCGACAGCATGCGATCACTTTCCAGCCAAAAGGCCGTTTCAATATTTTCTGCAGGCAATTGGATATAATAATTGGTGAGATCATTGCTGGTGTAAGCATTATTCTCACCGCCAGCCATTTGCAGGGGTGTTTCAAAATCAGGAATGTTAACTGATCCGCCAAACATCAGGTGCTCGAACAGATGCGCGAAACCCGTCTTTGCCGGGTCTTCATCTTTTGCGCCCGCATTATATAAAACATTTACAACGGCCATTGGCGTAGAATGATCCTCGTGTACTACCACGCGCAATCCATTCCCAAGCGTAAACTTTTCAAGGTGTATCATTCAAAATGAATTATGCAAAACCGCAAAATTAACGGAAATGAGTGAGAAGGTGCAGGCCACCGTTACTTCATGATGCTCTTAACCTTCAGGGTCAGCAAAGTAGGCCCATCCTCCCGGAGTACCAATACCTTGAGTTTGCCACCGGGTGTCTGAAGAAGAGTCTTGTAAGCCTGGATATTATTGGTGAAGTTATTTTCCACTGCCATCACTATATCGCCAGGTTTGAAGCCCGCTTCCTCGGCAGGGGAGCCGGGCATTACATCAATAATGCGAATCTCACCGTCAATTACGTACATCCCAAGACCGGTGTACGAATAATCGAACGGGTCACGAAAATGTGAATTAGGCATCAGGTAGATATCGCGACGGTCGTAGTTGATGATCAGGTTAAAACGGCGCAGCAGGTCGTTGCCAATAAGTCCGCCAAGGTAGGGATACGACGTAACATTAAATTCATCCTCGAAAATATAAGTAGGCACATTCCGGAACTTATAAGGACCGATCCTGACTTGTTTCACGACCCCTTGTTTCATGGGCGCCTTCCCTCCGAGCCCTTCGGCCTGCGTAGCATACCATTTCCTTTTCGTTTTAATAAAATTGCTGTCATTCACAAAATCGTTCGACAGCAGGAGACACATTCCCGCACCGGTATCAAAATAATAGCGGTTCATCACTTCTCTTTCGTCTTTTACCGGTATGCCGACGATCGGAAGGTTGATCAGCAATGGCCTCATGAGATAACCACCACGGGGATACTTCATTGTTCCGCGGGAGTACACGTAAATCCGCGAGCTGTCGTAATCTACTTTCACGATATACCTTGAAAGGAATGAATAGCCAATTATTCCGTCAATCTTTTCTCCATAAGAGCTCGTAAGTACTTCGTAATCGTTGATGTGGAAATTAAGGCTGTCGACCGTAAGATGGGGCAAATGAAGTTTCATGTTGTAGGCAAAACGCACCTGGCGGATGCCAGCAATACCCCGAATGGTTCGATCGCTCATTTCGGTTTTTATGCTCAGCTTTTCAGTGGTCATTGAGTCGAGCGAAATTCCCCCGCTGCCGGTATCAAGAATAAAATTGAGAGTGTCTTTAAAATCGCCTACCTGGGCCTTGAGCGTAATAATTCCGCCGGTTAGTAATTTAAACGGGAAAATGGTGATCAGCCGCGCGGGTGGAGGAACGAACTCCTCCTGTGCCGTTGTTTTAAGCAAGCTGCATAACAACACCAGCAGCATTAACACGCGGCCGGATTTAGACATATTACAAGCAATTTGTGCCATAATTCAACTGACAGTCAGGAAGCTCATATGCCTGCTGCTGCTATTTTGACGCCCTTAATTTAGTTCATTTATGTCAATAGCACCTACCATTAATCAAATTCATCGCTCCTCGCAAACTCCACCAGTTCAACAATATTTTCACCACGGCAGGCCGGGCTGAATTTTCCTTTAGTACTTTTGCGTTTCAATGGAAAGTATGGACCTGCAGCAACTACTACACCGTGCATTGCAATTTGAGTTTCTTTCAGCAGATGAGGGAATATTTCTTTACCAACAGGCTTCGCTGGCCGAACTGATGTTTGTGGCGGATGAATTACGGAAAAAACAAGTGCCCCACGGCAAAGTAACCTGGCAAATAGACCGCAACGTTAACACAACCAATGTTTGTATTGCCAACTGCAAGTTTTGTAATTTCTATCGAATCCCGGGACATGCCGAGGCGTATATCACCGATATTGATACTTATAAAAAGAAAATCGATGAAACGATCCGTTGGGGAGGCGATCAACTATTATTACAAGGTGGGCACCACCCCGACTTGGGTCTCGATTTTTATACCAATCTCTTTCGTACATTAAAAGATCTTTACCCGGCAATCAAATTGCATACACTCGGGCCACCGGAAGTAGCGCATATAACCAAACTGGAAAAGTCGACCCACCGCGAAGTACTCACCGAATTAAAAAAAGCGGGTATGGACAGCCTGCCGGGCGCTGGCGCTGAAATATTGGTGGACCGGGTTCGCCGGCTGATTTCCAAAGGCAAGTGCGGAGCCCAGGAATGGCTCGACATTATGCATGAAGCCCACAAGCTGAATATCACCACTTCTGCCACAATGATGTTCGGGCATGTGGAAACCCTCGAAGAACGGTTTGAACACCTCTTAAAATTACGCGAAGTACAAAGCCGTAAACCGGAACACGCAAAGGGATTTCTTGCTTTTATTCCATGGACCTTCCAGGACGTGGATACCTTGCTCGCGCGGATTCGCGGCGTCCACAATTTGACAACTCCGGAAGAATACATTCGCATGATCGCTATCAGCCGTATCATGCTGCCAAATGTTAAGAATATCCAGGCCTCCTGGCTTACTGTTGGCAAACAAACTGCCCAGATTTGCCTGCATGGAGGTGCCAACGACTTTGGCAGCATCATGCTGGAGGAAAATGTGGTAAGTGCTGCCGGCGCGCCGCATCGATTCACCTACAAATCCATTCAACAGGCTATACGCGAAGGCGGTTTCGAACCGCAGTTGCGCAACCAGCAATACGAATGGAGAGAATTGCCATCCATTATTGAAGAACAGGTAATTGATTACTGATCACCTATTAAGTATGAACACGCTCTCCCTTTTACGCAAGGCTGGTATCGCTGAAGGCATTTCTTTCTTAGTGCTGCTTGGGATTGCTATGCCCCTCAAATATTTTTTCCAGCAGCCTATGGCTGTTAAAATCGTGGGGTGGGCCCATGGAGTCTTATTTGTGGCCTTTATCGGACTGGCAATGGTTGTCAAGGCCGAAAGAAACAAGAGTTTTAAGTGGCTGGTAATTGCCGGCCTGGCCGCCCTGGTACCGCTGGGTACTTTTTGGTTCGACAAAACATTGAAGAAAGAAGCCGAAAATCCGGCTTGACCCGCCTGGGATTTTCTCCACCCTCCCCTTGCTCGCAATGCCGCCCTGTTCCAAAAACGGGAATAAAGCTACGCGCGTAGTCGATTCACTACTTTGAGCTGCCATTGTTTGATCTAAGTCAACCGTTTGCGTCATCAGATATCGAATCAGCCGTTATTCAAAAAAAAACTTGGCTTCCAGTTCAATAGAACACCCTGTTTTGCAGTTTCTTATTCTGCAATTTGTCCTCTGGAAAACCCATGCGTACTCCTTTTAGAAAAATACTCAGGATAACCGTGTTGTTACTGGCCGTTGTGCTGTTGGTTAACTTCTTTGGTTACTATTTTGTAAATCGAACTTCCCACGAAAACGAAGAGCTCGTTCATCTATCGCATTTATCGGGTAAGCAGCAAATGCTTGGCGAAACGATCGTCAACGATGCTTTTATGGTAGCGGATGGTATTTTAGAGCCCGGGGAACACGGAAAATTAATAGCAGACCTGAACGAAAGCCTCGCGCTTTTCATCCGCAACAACGATACACTCCTTCACAAATTAGCGATCAGGAACAGCCCGTTAACACAACGTTCCCTCGAATTAAATCGCTTACTGGTAAACGCGCAAATGCATTTCAAAAGCATTATTGCAGTCGCAAATGAAGTGGCGCAGGCCGATCGGGAATTGTTGCGACTAAATGCGCCGGTTTACAAAAGGGAATTGCTTTTGAACGAAAGAAAGTTCAATGTCATTTTCGCCAAAATCAGCCAGCATTATTCACAGGTAATAAACGAAAAAGCCGAAGAAGCCAATGCGATCAATACAAGCAAATTTGTATCGTTGGTTATCGCGTTCATTTGCCTGGTGTTGCTGGTAATCGAGCCATTGTTTCGGAACAACCGTCAAAACTATGAAGCACTTCAAAACGCCCGCAATGAATTGTTCCAGGAAAAACAATACCTCGCATCTATCCTGGATGGCCAAACTAATTATGTAATTCGAATAGATGCGCAGGGAAATTTTGTTTTTGCCAATCCCGAGTTCCTGAAAACATTCGGTTACCTCGAAAAACAGTTGTTACACACGCCGTTTTATTCAATTGTTAGCGCCAAAGATGCATTGCGTTGCCGCCATGTTGCTGAAGAATGTCGCCAGCATCCGGGAACCATTCAGAAGTTGCTCATAAAAAAAGTCGTGAACAATACGAAGGAATTCCTCTGGACAGACTGGGAATTTGTGGCGCTGAAAAATGAAGCAGGCGTAATGGAAATACAGGGTATAGGCATTAACGTTACCGACCGCGTCATTGCGGAAGAATTAAAAGAGGAAGCCATCCGTACAGCGTCATATGCCATGACCTATGCCCATATGGGTAGCTGGAAATGTGACCTTGCCACAAGTGAGCTGGAATTAAGCAAAGAATTTGTTTCGTTGCTGGAAACCGGCACTCAAGAAACAATGAAAATATCCTTCCAGGATTTCCTGGCCAGGTATGTACTGCCCGAAGACCATGAAATGTTACTTCAGTTGAATCAAACAACCGCGGCTACCAATACCCTTTCGCCGGATACGAATATTGTTTACCGTATACGAACCGCAAAAGGAAATGTGCGATACTTGTCGGTTAAGGGCGCTATTATTGACGATTCCAAGAGCTTTGGAATTGCCCAGGATATTACCTCTCAACAAGAGGCAGAACAGGCATTGCTCAACAGCGAACACCAGTTCCGCCTGTTAGCCGAACACTCAGAAGATATCATAACGGTTAATGCGCTTGACGGGCAGTTGCAATACGTTTCGCCTTCCGTAGAGAAATTGCTGGGCTACACACCTGAAGAAGTAGAGGGCGACAATATTTTTAACTACGTTCATGCAGACGACCTTTACAAATTTTCACCATCGGACGATAACAAATCCGTTCTCGAGAGCGAATATATTACGGTCCGGTACCGGATGCGCTGTAAAAGCGAGGACTATATCTGGCTCGAAACCATCATCAAGCCGGTGTGGGAAGGTGGCATGATTGTAAAGCTGATTTGCACCAGCCGGAACATCACAGAAAGACGCATGGTGGAAATGGAGCGGGAACAGCTGCTTTCAGAAGCCAAGCAGTCGGAAGAGCTGTTACGGTCGGTTATCAACTCTACACCCGACTGGATTTTTATCAAAGACCTCGGACACCGCTACCTGCTGGTAAACCAGTCATTTGCCGATGCAATGCATAATCCCCCGCAGTTTTTTGTAGGCAAAAACGATATTGAGGCAGGATTTCCAGAGGAGATGGTGAAGGGGAATAAATTGAAGGGAATCAAGGGATTTTGGGAAGACGACGATGAAGTGGTGCGAACAGGAAAATCGCAATTCATCGAGGAAGAGCTTAATGTAATCGATGGCAAGCAGCAATACTTCAGTAC
>JGI10216J12902_100756613_pt1 | contig 10025 bp, 8 predicted proteins | sample KanNatreferecore_FD_12902 | JGI IMG/M metagenome (IMG submission 12902)
GCGGGCGTGCTGCACCCCACGTACCGGACGCCGATCTTCGGGCTGGTGGCCCAAGCGGTGTGGGCGAGCGTTCTGTGCATCAGCGGCACGTACGGCCAGCTCCTCGACTATGTGATCTTCGCGGCCATCGTGTTCTACTTCCTCACCACGCTGGCCCTGTTCCGGCTTCGGCGGCTCCGGCCCGAACTGCCGCGACCGGTCAAGGCGTTCGGCTACCCGCTGCTGCCTGCGTTGTATCTCGTGGCGAACGTCGCGCTCATGGTGATACTTCTCTTCGAGAAGCCGCTTTACACCTGGCCGGGGCTGCTGATCGTGGCGTCCGGCATTCCGGTGTATCTGGTCTGGCGGAGGAGCGCGACGCGCTGAACCGCCTCGTCGGCTTGGGCGGACGCCCTTCCCTCACTGGGCCGCAGGGCTCGCCGGGCGAGCTGACGGAGCTGGGGGTCCCACATCGCGAAGCCCGTCGCCGCCGAGCGGAAACAGCACCACTCCGCCGCGCGCGCAGTTGAGACCAGGCTCCGTCGCTTCGCTTCCGGCCACCACTGGTAGGTGACTCCCGCGTTCGTTTACCGCGCTCTGATGCCGGCTCTTGGTTCGTCTTTCCCTGAGAGCCATGAATCTCACGTGCCGATGCGTGGCCTGAGCCTCGCTCTCTCGAGTAGATAGTGATACAGCGAACTGATCTCGGCGTCGCTGAAATAGCTGAAACGGCTCCGGGCCACCTTACTCATCAGCTCGAGCTCGCGGTCGCCAGACGCCCTGCCCGTGCGCATGAGGCGCGTGAACGCTTCCGGAGAGTACGCTGTCGCGATGCGGAGGTCGGGTGTCCTCTCGCCCCCCCGCAGATCGAGCCCGTGGCACTCCGTGCACACCGTGCGCGCAAGGTAGGCCCCCATGCTCGTCGAATCCGCTGCGGGTGGATACGAGGGCGCCAGCGAATCCGCGCGGTGCACCAGCTCGGCCGCTGTCTGATACTTGCCGAGCACCAGGCCGAGCCGTGCGAGCGGCCTCAGGTGCACCTCGGGACCCGGGCCCGGGCGAGGCGGAACGCTGTGGAGATACGCCAGGATCTTGCCCAAGTCGTCATCGGAGAGCGCGCTGAACATCTCGGAGGGCATCACGACCACGCTCCGGCCATTCGGCCGCACGCCGCGCCGGATGATGCGGGCCAGCTCGGCGTCGGAATACCGCCGCACCGCCGCCGTGAGGTTCGGGGCGACGATCTTCGCGAGCAGGGGTTCGTCCATGAAGACCCCTCCCTCGATCTCTCTCCCGTGGCACCCCCCCGAACAGCCGCGCAGACGGGCCAAGCGCCGCCCCTCGGCCACCGCGGGGGAATCCGCGGGCAGCACGAGCCTTCCCGCGGGCTCAACGTAGACCCGGTGCAAGGCGTGCTCCGAAAGCGCGTAGACCACCCCGTAGGCGAGCAAGGCAAGCGCGCCCAGCGCGAGCGAGCCCCGCTGAATGAAGCGCAGCAGGCGGCTCATGACGCCCTCCTGGGGTTTCAGACGACGCCCAATCGTGCCACGAGGCTGGAATTCTGCGGTCTCACTCCGGCTCGGGCGGATCCCCCTCGGTGAGTGGAGCGAGCGACGTACCCTCCGCGGTCAGCGCCTTCGAGAGTGGACGCGCGGGCTCGACTCCAAACCGGACACCTCCGTGGGGCTCGCGCCCAGCATCACTGTATTGGGCTGCCGCCCGGTGTGCCGTCGGCGGCTCGACACGGCTCGCAGGTCGTTGGGTTTGCGTTCTCCGCGTCACTACCCCGATCTTCCCTGAGCCCCTCATACGCAGCGCACCGATCGCATGGCCGAAGCCGACCGCCCCCCAGGATCCGAACCCGAACACGACGTGACCGGCCTGCTTCTCGCTTGGCGCGCGGGCGACGGGACCGCTGTGGATCGGCTGTTCCCGCTCGTGTACGAGGAGCTGCACCGAATTGCCCACCGGCAGTTGAGCCGAGAACGGTCCGATCATACGCTCGCGACGACTGCCCTGGTGCACGAGGCGTATCTCAAGCTCGTCGACCAGTCGCGGGCCCAGTGGAGTGCGCGAAGCCAGTTCTTCGCGATCGCCGCGCGGGCCATGCGACGCATCCTGGTGGACTACGCTCGCCAGCACCTGGCTGGAAAGCGCGGCGGTGCACGGGAGCGGGTGAGTCTGGATGCCGAGACGCTTTCGCTCGACGAGAGGGCGGACGTGCTGGTGGCGGTCGATGAGGCGCTCGAGCATCTGCGTGCGTTAGACGATCGGGCGAGCCGGGTGGTGGAGTGCCGGTTTTTCGGTGGGTATACCGAGGAAGAAACCGCCGAGGCTCTGGGCGTGACGGAGCGCACCGTCCGCCGCGACTGGGTCCGTGCGAAAGCGTGGCTCTACGACGCCTTGCGGGCCCAGGGGTAACCTGCACGGTGCACCTCAGCGGCGGCCGCGGGATCACCGCGACGCTCGTAGTACGCCGCGAGCCGGGCCGCGGCGCCCGGGAACTCCTTGCCGGCATACGGATTGGCGCGGAGCGCCCGGTAGCTCTGCTCGAGCAGGACTTCCGCCTCGCGATCTCGACCGAGCTGCGCGACGCAGGCCCCTAACAGGCTGGCGGTCTCCAGCGTACGGGGGTCCTCGGCACCGTGCTTCTCACGCCGCGCCGCGACCGCCTCGCGCAGCAGCGGCTCTGCCTCGCGGGCGCGATGCTGGTCGGTGAGGATCGAGCCCAGAGTCGACAGGGCTTCCGCGAGGTTGGGGTGGCCGGCCGGAAGCACGACCCGATCCACCGCCACCGCCTGGCGCAGCAATCGCTCGGCCTCGGTGAGCTGGCCTTTCCGCTGTAGGAGCAGTCCGATGTGGCGGGTCGTGCGCGCGACGTCCGGGTGCGAGTCGCCGAACACCTTCCGGCGGAGCGCCAACCCTTCCCTGAGCAGGGGCTCGGCCTCGGCGTAGCGGCCCTCCTCGCTCAGAACGGCTCCCAGGTTCTGCAGCACCGCTACGGTCGTGGGATGCTCCGGTCCGAGCCTGCGGCGATAGTAGGCCAGACCCTCGCGCATCGCACGCTCCGAGGGCGCGAGGTGCCCTATTCGGTACTGAAGCACTCCCAGGTTGGTGAGCACCTCCATGGTAGAAGGATGCTCGGGCCCGAGCCAGCGCCGGCGAATGGCGATGGCCTCGGTCAGGGTTGACTCGGCCTCCGCGAAGCGCCCTCGCGCCTGGAGGATGAAATCGAGCTGCTCCTGTGGAGGGAGGCGCTGATTAGCGGATGGTCGGCAGGCAGCTGGCGCCGACGGATCTCTAAGCCGGCCCGTGTTGCCTCGCCCGCTTCGTCGAGCTTTCCCTCTCTCCACAGCAACACTCCCAGATTATCCAGGTCCGCGGCCACCTGCAGGTGCTCGTCTCCGTACAGGCGGCGATCGACGGCGAGCGCGTCCCGGGTCAGGGCCTCCGCCTCGGTGAACTTCCCCTCACTCATGAGAGCCATCGCCAGATCGCCCAGGTTGACGGCCAGGACGGAGTCATCGACGCCGCGAAGATAGCGGCGGATGGCGAGCGCGGCGGTCAGCGTGGATTCGGCCTGGCCATACTCTCCCTCTTCAATCAGGATGGTGCCCAGCGTGGCGAGTTCGCCCGCCACTTCCGCGCCGCCGGGGCCGTAGTGGGTTCGCGCAAGAGCTAATGCGCGCCGGAGCAGGGAGTCCGCGCGACGGAGGGGTATCCCCGCGCCGGTTCCTTCTGTAGCGCCTTCAGCACGATCGTGTCCAGGTCCCCGTGGAGGAGGCGACGCAGTCGGCCGGTATCGATGCGCCGTGCGGCCGCGACGTCACCCGACCGAAGCGCTACGACACTCGGGGCCTCGGGATCGACTTGGCAGACCACGCGCTCGACTTCCGCCGGCGTGGGTCGCTTGAACTGATGGGCGCGGCGGCCCGTCAGCAGCTCGTAGAGGACTGCCCCCAGGGCGTAGACGTCGGTGGCGGTGGTGACCGGCTCGCCCCGGACCTGTTCCGGCGCCGCGTACTCGGGCGTCATCACGCGAAGCTCGGTTCGGGTCTCCACGACGCTGTTCCCGCTGTCGTCCCGGAGCAGCTTGGCGATTCCGAAGTCCAGGAGTTTGAGCTCGCCTGACGCGGTCACCAGGATGTTCGACGGCTTGAGGTCGCGGTGAACCACGAGATTCTGGTGGGCATACCGCACCGCCTCGCACGCATCCTCGAAGATGTGAAGTCGCTGGTCGATGGTGAGACGGTGCGCGTCGGACGCCGCGATGAGGTCGTCGCCGTCCACGTATTCCATCACGATGTAGGGGCGGCCGTCCGCACTCACCCCACCGTCGAGCAGCCGGGCGATGTGCGGGTGCGACAGTCGAGCCAGAATCTGGCGCTCCGCGAGGAACCTCCGGTGGACCTCCTCGAAGTCCATGCCGCGCTTGATGAGCTTGAGCGCCACCCGCTGCTCGAACTGCCCGTCGGCGCGCTCGGCCAGGAACACCTCACCCATTCCGCCGCGCGCGAGCCGCCGGAGAGTTCGGTACGAACCGATGACCAGGGATTGCTCGGCGTCGGCCGGGGCGGCCGGTGCACGGAACAGCGGTGCGGCGAGACCCAGTGCCGGCCGCTCGAGCCAGTCGGGCGTCGCCACGCTGGCCGTGAGCATGGCGGCCAGCGTTCGGCTCAGACCGGGATCGCTCCGGCTCAGCCTGGCGAGGTGGGCACCTCGCGCCTCCGGGGCGAGGTCCAGGATCTCGTCCAACACGGCACCGGCCCGGCGCCAGCGATCGTCGGCATCCGCAGGAACCACGGCGCGCTATCCGGAGTGGGCAGAATCCAAGCTAGGACACGGGCGCGCGGGCCGCCACAGTCGGCTCGGGGCGGAGTGACCCCACGGCACCATGATATCAGTCACTGATGCGGACACCCGTGGTCGGCTCGGTCCCCGTGCATGTGGCGAAGACGGTCGCATCGGCGCTGCCCTCGCGAAAGACCTGAGTGCCCAGGGTCTCCAGGGTGAAGGTCACCGGCTCCGCGTCCCGGTCGAATCGCCCCCGCAACCCGGCAGGATCCAGACGGCGAGTGACACTACTATGGTGCGAATAGGGCTCGGCGAGCGCATGGCTTCCCCGGGTCAGTGCTTCGTTGGAATACGCGGGGTCTTCTGCTGGAAGCGGACACGCCACGGCTCCAGTGTCGTCCTGATCCCGGATTTTGGCGAAAGAGCCGACCTGCAACAGGGAAGAAACCGCCGCTCTGGTCGGGTCGAGGTCGAAGCCGTAGCTTGCGGTTGAGCGAACCTCCCGCTCATCCCAGGCACGGTAGGGCATGACCGAACACGAGGGCGAGCGATCTCGCCGGGTCGCTGCGATTCTTGGCCGGGCGCTGGAGCTGGACCCTTCGGCACGCGGTACCTACTTCGACCGCGTCTGCGCCGGCGACGCCGAGTTGCGGGGCGAGGTCGACGCCTTGGCACGGCGTGCCGATCGGGCGTCTGACTTCCTCGAGCAGCCGGCTGCCGAGCTGGCCGCCCCGCTGTTCGCCTCCCGTGCGGTGCGTCCGGGCGACCGTCTCGGTCCCTACCAGATCGTGTGCGAGATTGGCCACGGCGGCATGGCCGCCGTCTACCTTGCCGAGGATCCTCGCCACGGCCGCCAAGTCGCGCTCAAGGTCGTCGAGGCGCACGTCGCCGCCGCGGTCGGCCGCCAGCGCTTCCTACAGGAGATTCAGCTCGCCGCGCGACTGTTGCATCCACACATTCTGCCGGTGTTCGACTCTGGAGAGTCGGGGAGCCGCCTGTGGTACGCCATGCCGTACGTCCCCGGTGAGACGCTGCGACACCGGCTGGCGCGCGAGCAGTGCCTGTCCGCCGACGAGGCGGTGCGCATCGCCGCTGAGGTTGCCTCCGCGCTGGACTATGCTCATCGCGCCGGCGTCATCCACCGCGACATCAAACCGGGCAACATTCTCCTGGCTGACGGACAGGCCCTCGTGGCCGATTTCGGGATCGCGCGCGCTCTTCACCCCGATGAGGCGGCGGATTCGGCCCCCGCCGAGCGCCTGACGGAATCAGGCATCGCTCTCGGCACGCCGGCCTACATGAGTCCGGAGCAGGCCACGGCCAGTTCGAAGGTCGACGCGCGGACCGATGTCTACGCCCTCGGCTGCGTGCTGTTCGAGATGCTCGCGGGTGAGCCACCCTTTACTGGACCGACGGCGCAAGCGGTTCTAGCCAAGCTCCTGAACGAGCCGGTGCCATCGTTGCTGCGGTACTGTGAGGGACTCCCGGAGCACCTGGATCGCGTGATCCGCAAGGCGCTCGCCAGAGAACCGGCGGATCGATTCGCGACCGCGGGTGAGTTCGCGGCAGCCCTCCAGCAGCGGGCCTCGAGCGCTCCGGGGGCGGTCCGGGCCTGACCGTCGAGTGCGGGCCGTTGGAATCCGATCTCGACGGCTCGTGGCGGTGGCCATCTGCGCGGTCGTCGAAGGGGGTCGCGATCGCGAGGCCGCAGCCCTGTCGACCGGACACCGCTCTACAATCCGGAAAAGCGAAGCGCATCGACCGTCATGGGCCTGCTCGAGCGCGGCCGCGTGGCCGAGCGCCTGCGGGATGGACACAATGCGATCCAGGGTCGGCGTAAAGCCACAGATCGAGCACGACCTGCTGACCCCCGGCGAGTCCGTGCGGTGAACGAGCGACTGCCCCTGCCGCCCAACAGTCATGTGGCGCTGCCGAATGTGTTCACGGCGATCACGATCGGCTCGCCCCGCGAGCCGACCGTGATGAGAACTCCAGCGACCCCCAAGATGGGACATCGGGGTACGCTCCTACTTCGAACCGACCTGCACCGTCGAATCGGCTCGTTGCGTCACCAGCAGGACCCCGTCGTCGAACGTCGATCCGTAGCGCTTCGCGGCCTGCCATGGACTGATGGATTCGATCTTGGCCACGTGGTCGATATCCATCGCGCGCAGTGCGTCTACCCCGCCGACCAACGTATTGTCGACGGCGACGACCGGCCTGCGGATGGCGAAATACGAAAGCGCACCGGCTTCTCTGCTGCGCAGCATTTCAGGGCGCAGCCGGTGAATCGCGTCGTAGGCGTTCGTCGCCCCACTGCGGGAGAGCTCGGGCGCCGTGATGACGTTGGGGTCCTGGAGCGTCGCTCCACCAGACGCGCAGGCGAAGAGAACAGGGAAGACGGCGAGGGCTCCGACGAGCCGGGGAACGGTGAGCCACATAAGGACCTCCCACAGAGGCAAACGGTTGATGGCGTCTTGGCTGTACTGGTAGGCGCGTCGAGAGCGCGCAAAGCCGGACACCGGGTCGCCTCATGGCCGCCCTCTCCGTTTGCGCCCGCCGGGCGCGTGCCCAATCTTTCAACCGACCCCTGCTCGTGAGCCCGCCGGGAGAGCGGATGGACGGATCGGCGACGGAGCGGTGGCAGCGCATCAGCCAACTGATCGCGCAGGCCGACGGACTGCCCCCAGGAGCGCGTAAGTCCTTTCTGCGCGACGCGTGTGGCGGGGACGACGAGCTCTATCGGGATCTCGTCCGGTCTCTGTCGACCTCCAACGGTATCGGCGGCGGGCTCGACCGACCGGCCCTCGAGCTGATCAGTCCCCTCCTTCTCAGCGCAAACCTTCCGACAGCGTCAGACCAGCTCGGCACCTACGTCCTGCTCCGCGAGGCGGGACGCGGTGGGACCGCCGTGGTCTTCGAGGCGCGCGACACCCGCCACGACCGGCCCGTGGCGGTGAAGGTCCTTTATCCCTGGATCGCCCGTTCGGTGGGCCGACGTCGGTTCCTCCGCGAAGTGCGAGTGGCGGCCCGTCTCCAGCATCCACACATCCTCCCGGTGTTCGATTCGGCCGAAACCGGCGAATGGCTCTGGTTCGCGATGCCGTGGGTCGAAGGAGAGTCTCTTGCGTCACGTCTGGCTCGCGAGCCGGACATCACGCTCACGGATGCGCTCCGCATCGGCCGAGAGCTCGCGGAGGCGCTCGACTACGCTCACCGGCAGGGCATCGTGCACCGGGACGTCAAGCCTGGGAACATTCTTCTGGCCGACGGCCAGGCGCTCCTGGCCGACTTCGGGATCGCGCGTGCGCTGAGCGCGTCGGACGAGGATCCCTTGACGGAGACGGGGCTCGTGGTCGGCACGCCCGCGTACATGAGCCCGGAACAGGCGGCGGGTGGCACAACGATCGACGGGCGAAGCGACGTGTATTCGCTCGCCTGCGTCCTGTTCGAGATATTGGCAGGAGAGCCTCCCTTCTCCGCACCGAATCCAGCGGCCCTGTTAGCCAGCCGGATTGCCCAACCGGCCCCTTCCGTTCTCGTGTACAGGCCGGATGTGCCGGAGGCCGTCGAACAGGTGCTGCACCGCGCGCTCGCACGCGATCCGTTGGAGCGGTTCGCCTCGGCGGCAGAGCTCGCGCAGGCGATTGATGTGCTACCGGACACCCACACGCCGACACCCGTCGGCCTGCCGCCGGCCTCTCGCCGGCGGCCCAGGCTCACGTCGCGACTGGTGCTGGGAGGAGCGGTGGTTCTCACCGTCCTGGCGACGGTTCTCCTGTCGATGTGGCCTCGAACGGCGACGACGGCGCTCGACCCGGTGCTCGTCGCCGTGCTCCCGTTCCGTGTGACCGCCGGTGATTCCGGACTTCGCGATCTGCAGGATGGCATGGTCGATCTTCTCTATGCCCGCTTCACCGGCGAGGCCGGGCTGAGGGCGGTGGACCCGCGCGCAGTGTTGAGCGCATGGCGCCAAGCGGGGCGCGCCGAGCCGACCCGTGAGACGGGCATCGCCGTCGCGCGTCGGCTCGGCGCGGGGCAGCTCATCCTTGGCCAGCTCGTCCAACTGCCTGACCGCATCACGATCGCCGCCGAAATGGTGGACGCGCGCTCGGGCAATCTCACGGCACGAACCTCAGTCGACGGTTCCGTCGACAGCATGGGCGCGCTGATCGACCAGCTCTCGGCCGAGCTGCTTGCTCTCCGCGCTGGGCAGTCCGAGGAGGCATTGAGCGGGCTTCGCGGATACCCCTGGCCCGCCCTTCAGGCATACATCGCGGGTGTCGCGGCTGGGCGGGATGGGCGCTACCTCGAGGCACGGGAGCACTTCGCACACGCGCTTCAGCTCGATTCCACGTTCGCGCTCGCCGCCGCGGAACAGGTCGGCGTGCAGGACATGCTGGACGAAGGCGGGCTGAGCGGCGGAACCGAAGACGGGCTACGCCGACAACAGGCGATGATGCTCGCGTACTCGCTGCGGCAGCGCTTGAGCCCGCGGGACCGCGCCCTGCTCGAGGCCGGTCTCGGTGCGCCGCCGGGCCAGTATTCCACGGTGGCTCAGGATATCGCCCGGCGCGAAGCCGCGACACGGGCTGCACCCGACAGGGCGGAGGCTTGGGCAGACCTCGCCGACCTGCTGTTTCACGCAGGGCCGCTCGTGGACGCGGCCAACCCGCGGCGGGTAGCGGCGGCGTTCGAGCGGGCCCTGTCGCTCGACTCGAGCTTCGCCTTGCCGCATGAGCACCTGATCGACCTGATGGCCGAGATGGGCGATACCGCCAGCGTCCGATCGCTCACGTCCAGCTACCTCCAGCGGCACCCGGGGTCCGAGTTGGCCGATTACATCCGGTGGCGCGCGGGACAGGCGCTCGGAGACGACTCCTTGCTCGCGGAGGTCGCAGCCCGCTTGCCGCACGCGAGCCGAGCCTCGCTGCAGCGGATCGCCGGCTGGAGCCAAGTGCTGGGCATCGGACTCGGAGATGCGGACCGTGCGACGTCCGTGCTGCTCGCCCGCGCTGGCAATGCAGCCGAGGCCGAGTATGCGGTGTCGGCTCGTGCGCAGTACCTGGCAAACCGGGGGCGACTCGCCGAGGCCCTGTCGCTGATCCGCCAGGCTACCGGAGCACCGCCCTGGCTCCTGGACGACTATCAGGTACTAGGGGTGTTGCACTACGGCATGGACACGGCCGGCGTCGACGCGGCGGCGCGCCGTCTCGCGCAGTTTGCCGTGGCAACGGGACCGCGCGCGGGGG
>JGI10216J12902_102276999_pt1 | contig 10023 bp, 6 predicted proteins | sample KanNatreferecore_FD_12902 | JGI IMG/M metagenome (IMG submission 12902)
GCCCTGCTGGCCCTGCTCGCTTTCGGCACGCCGGCATCGGCTGCAGACCGCGCCACCACGGTGGTTGTTTCGCAGGGTTCGGATGTGCTGACGCTCGACCCGATGCTCGATACCTCGCCGATCAGCCTCAACGTGTTCCGCAACGTCTTCGACGCGCTGACGCGGATCGCTGCCGACGGATCGGTCTCGCCGTTGCTCGCTGAGTCTTGGACCGCCTCCGAAGACACCATGACGTGGGAATTCACGATCCGGAGCAACGCCAAGTTCCATAACGGCCAGCCGATCAGTGCCGCCGATGTGGTTTGGAGCTATCAGCGTCTAGCCGGCGAGGCCAAGTCGCCGGTGCGGACCTACATCAACAAGGTCAAATCCATCGAACTCGCCGGGCCGAACAAGGTGAAGTTTACGCTGAGCGAGCCGTTCGCACCGTTCGATCGCCAGGTCTCGCTGATCTCCATCCTCCCGAAACAGGCGTTCGAGCAGATCGGCGCGGCCAAGTTTGCGCTAGAACCGGTCGGCTCCGGCGCGTTCAAGGTGGTACGCTGGGCGAAGGACGATCACGTCGAGCTGGCCGCGTTCGACGATTACTGGGCCGGCGCGCCCAAGATCAAGACGCTGATCTTCAAGCCGGTGCCCTCGGCCACCACACGAGCCGCAGCGCTGTCCTCGGGTGAGCTCGACGTGGTTCCTATCCTGCCGCCGGCGCTGGTCGACTCGCTTTCGACCCGAAAAGGCCTTCGGGTCGAGAGGGTGTCGAGCAACAAGGTGGTCTATCTCGGCTTCGACGTGAACAACCCGCTGCTGAGCGATGTCCGCATCCGACAGGCGGTCGACCTCGCCATCAACCGCACCGTACTGACCAGCCGCCTGCTGCGCGGGCTCGGCAAACCGACCGGCCAAGTGGTGGCGCCCGTCACGTTCGGCTATTCGCCCGACATCAAGCCGACCGAGTTCAATCCCGCCCGTGCCAAGGAACTGGTGGCGGCCTCCAGCTACAAGGGCGACAAAATCGTCCTGCAATACCCCAACAACAACCTGGCGTTCGGCGAAGAGGTCGCCCAAGCCATTGCCAACTATCTCGGCCAGGTCGGTATCAATGTCGAGTTGCAGGGGATGGAGTATTCGGCGTTCTTCCCGCTGTGGGCCAATCGCAAGCTGAACGGCCTGCACTTGTTCGCCTATGGCCCCTCGATCATGGACGCCGACCAGATCATCGGCAGCCTCTACGACAGCACCGGTCGCATCTACTGGAACGATCCCAAGGTGCAGCAACTGGCTCAGCAGCAGCGGGGCGAGCGGGACAAGGACAAGCGCCGCACGCTGATCGGCGAGATACTAAAGCTCAGCAAAGAGAACGTTCCGTATGCGCCGCTCTACGACGAGATGCACGCCTACGGAATCCAGGACCGCGTCAAGTGGGAGCCGCGGCCCGACGAACGGCTGTTCTTCCAGAGCGCCGAGATCGTGAAAAAGTAGTCGCGGCCAACCCAACGACCGGCTCCCGCCCCGGTCCGGGCCTTTAGGAAACTGCCATGCCTGGAGACGCGTATTCTTTCGACCTCGCCAAGACGAAATTCGGCTACGGCGCCGTGGACATCGTCGTCAACATGTACACGCCGGACATCATCGGCGAAGGGCGCGTCCCGACCGACGAAAACTTTCGCGACAAGGTGAGGGTCGCCCAAGACCACCGGCACGGACTTACGCTCGAGCAATACATTGAGAAGATGGACCGCGCCGGCATCGAGCGGTCATTCCTGATCGCGGTGCGCTGCGGAGATCTGCGTGTCCGCGGCTCGATGGAAATTCCCTACGAAAAGGTTCACGCCGCAGTGCAGCGCTATCCGCACCGGTTTTCCGGCCTTGCCGGCATCGATCCGACCCGGGGTATCGCCGGGCTGAAGGAACTGGATCGCGCGGTCAAGGAATACGGTTTCGTCGGCGCGCATCTCTATCCACACTGGTTCGGCAAGGCTCCTGATGCCGCGATTTACTACCCGTACTATGCACGATGCGCCGAGCTCGGCATCCCCATCATGATGCAAGTCGGTCACTGCCTGGTGTATCAGAAAGACCGGCGGTTACCTTCCGTGGGCCGCCCGATCACGCTGGACCAGGTCGCGATCGATTTCCCCGAGCTGACCTTGATCGGGATCCATCTGGGCTACCCCTGGACGGAGGAAATGATCAGCGTCTGCACGAAACATACCAACGTCTACATGGCGGGCGATGCCTACGCGCCCAAGCACTGGGGTCCGGCCGCCGTGCACTACGCAAACACCTTCGGACAGGACAAATTCATGTTTGGCACAGACTGGTGGGTGATCGATCCGGAGCGCGCGGTGAGCGAGATTGCGGAACTCGATTTTCGCCCAGCTTCATTGCGGAAGATCATGCGCGACAATGCGTTGCGCGTGTTCAATATCAAGCCATAATTGTCTGGTGCCCGTCGGATCAATCGGTCGGCCCACGTCATGCAGACGGCGATGCGTTGGATGTGGGGAACGCGGCAAGCGCCGTCTGCGCTTCAAGATGGCTGCAGCGTGCGTAGCCGCCTCGCTACTCTCATTGCGCTTTGATGTTCGAGTCCTTGATCACCTTCGCCCATTTATCAAACTCGGCCCTTGCATGCCGCCCAAACTCCTCCGGAGTGCCTGCGACAGGTTCAAATCCCAACACAGCCAGACGACCTTTGACATCGGGCAGCTTCATAAGAGCAACAAGCTCTCTGTACAGGAAATTGATAACGTCTCTTGAGGTCCCAGCTGGAACAACGATGCCCTGCCAATTGTCACCGGTGATCGCGGGATAACCAGCCTCTGCCGTCGTAGGCACATCCGGTAGCGCGGTCGAGCGGTCCTTGCTTGTCACAGCAAGGCCGCGCAGCCTGCCTTCAATCACCTGCTGCGCCGCGGGCGATGGCGAGGCAAAGCAGATCTGCGTGTGACCGCCCACTGCGGATCCCACCGCGAGCCCCGCGCTGTTGAACGGCACGTGGACAAGGTCCAGGCCGAGCGACAGGCGGAAGGTCTCGCCAATAAGATGGCCTGGCGTGCCCGTGCCCGGCGACGCGTAGCTGAATTTTCCAGGATTGGCCTTGATGGTTGTCACAAGATCGTCGAGGGTTTGAGCCTGAACCGATGGATGCACCGCGATTACCAGGGTCGTCAGCACTGCCAGCGAAACCGGATCGAAATCTTTTTCAAAACGGTAAGGAACGTCAGCGTGAAGCGTTGGATTGACCACATAGCTTGGATTGACCATCAGGAGCGTATAACCATCAGCCGGCATCTTGGCCACGCGACCCATGGCGATATTGCCACCCCCACCGCCTATGTTTTCAACGAAGAATTGCGTACTCAACCGCTCCGAAAGTTTCTGGGCAATCAAACGGGTGACGGTGTCAGTCGGGCCGCCGGGAGCAAAGGGAACGACCATCCGTACCGGCCGATCGGGATAATTCTGTGCACTCACGACACGCGGGACCGCGGACAACCCTGCTGCCAGCGTTGCGAGTTGAAGAACCTGTCGGCGTGCAATTTTCATCGTGCAACTTTCCCAGGTCAGGCGGCAGGCCGAGCAAGCCCGAAGTGCGAGCGTAAGGTCTCTCCTTCATACTGTGTGCGAAACAATCCGCGGCGCTGCAGAATCGGAACAACTTGCGCAATGAATACGTCGAGCATCTCCGGCAAGACTGGTGGCATCAGGTTGAATCCATCAGCAACCCCATCGCCAATCCAGTTCTCCATCAGATCGGCCACCTGCTCGGGGGTACCTTCGAAGACAAAGTGTCCGCGCGCTCCGGCAAGCTTTGCCAACAACTGACGGAGTGTGGGTCGCTGCTCGCGGACATATCCAACAATCACTTCGGTCCGGCTACGCGATGCCTCATTCATCTTCGGATCCGGGAAATCCCCTGGAACGAGTGGCTTGTCCAACGGCAAATGCGAGAAATCGTACCCCCCGAACCGCAGCGAGAGGCGGTTGCGGCCAACCTCAGGATCGGACAGCTCATTGAGCTCATCGGCAAATCGACGTGCCTCGGTCTCCGTCGAACCGATGATCGGGCTGAACCCCGGCAGAATTATTACCTGACGGGGATCACGCCCTTGAGCAGCAACAAGTTTTTTCAGATCTTCGTAGAAGGCTTTCGCGGTTCCCTTCTCAAGATGAGCAGTGAACACCGCCTCGGCGTGACGGGCAGCGAACCCTTTGCCGGTATCCGATGACCCCGCTTGCACAAACACTGGCCGTCCCTGCGGCGACCGAGGAAGATTCAATGGCCCTTTGACTTTGTAATACTTGCCCGCGTGGTTGATCTGCCGCACGCGTTGGGGATCGGCATAGCGGCCTGCAACACGATCATCGAGAACCGCGTCATCCGACCAACTGTCCCACAATCCCTTAACGACGGTCATATATTCCTCGGCCCGCTCGTAGCGTTCGGCATGACCGACTTCGCCAATATTGCCGAAATTGCCCCCGGCCTGGGGCGACCACGTCGTAACAATATTCCAGCCAATGCGACCTCGGCTGATGTGGTCGAGCGACGAGAACTGTCGAGCGAGATTATAGGCCTCGGTATAAGTCGTCGACGTTGTTGCGATCAGTCCGATGCGCTTCGTCGCCATAGCAAGCGCTGCAAGGGTGGTAAGCGGCTCAAGCCAATTGAATGGTGTAGTTTGCACATCATTCCACAGTCCCAGGACGTCCGCGAAGAAAACCGAATCGAATAAGCCAGCTTCGGCTCTCTGTGCCAATTCCACGCTGTATTGAATATCGGTCAGCGGCAGTTTGGACGATTTCGGATGTCGCCATGCCGCCTCATGATGACCGCGACTTTGGACAAAGAGATTGAGATGCATGGGCCGCTTCATACCAGTTTATCCCAAGCGTTTTGCCGTCAGATGTCGGTTTCAAACGAAGGTGACCTCGACACGCCGCTAACCAGCATTATTACTCCACCGTAATGCGGGCACTCGTGATGAGCTCCTTCCAGCGCGCTACGTCGACATTTATGAGCGCGGCGAGAGCGTCGGGCGCACTGTGTTCGGCAACCAGCCCCAATGCGAGAAGCGGCTCGCGCACGTCGTTCAGCGTTTTAGCGATTTCCGAATTGACTTTTGCGGTGATTTCCGGCGGGAGTTTTGCAGGGCCCGAGATAAGGTAATAGACGTCAATGTCGAGATTCTTCAGTCCTAGCTCGTCGAAACTTGGCGCCTCCGGCGCGAGGATCGAGCGTCCCCTGCCCGACACAGCGATCACAGCCAGCTTGCCGTCCTTGACGTACGGCAACACGACATTAACGGGGAACATCGCCAGTGGGACTTGCCCGCCGAGCAGGTCGTTGAGAGCGCCCGTGGCGCCTTTATAGGGAATATGCACGATGTTCAGTGCGAGCTTCTGTTTCAGCAATTCCATGCCGAGATGATGCGGCGTCCCGTTGCCGGCGGAGCCGTAGTTGAGCTTCCCGGGCTCCGTGCGGGCCCTGGCCACCAATTCGTCCAGCGATTTGATTGGCAACACCGTGGGATTCACCACAAGCGCCATGCTCCCGGTTGCGACTTTGGCGATGTGCGTGAAATCGCTCACCGGATTGAAGGGCAGGTTCCGATAGAGAGCGGGAAGCACCGGCAAGACGTTTGTGGTGAGCATGAGGGTGTAGCCGTTTGGAACCGATTTGGCGACAAAGTCCGTGCCGATCGCACTTCCCGCTCCCGGCTTGGCGTCCACAATTATCGGTTGTCCCAGCCGCTCTCCGAGTATGGCCGTGAGAATCCGAGCCAAAATGTCCACCCCGCTGCCCGCCGCATAGGGCACCACCAATGTGACCGGACGAGACGGGTAAGGCTGGGCAACCGCCGCAGGTGACCAGAGCGCGACGCACCAGGTCATCCAGAGCAACAGAGCGCGCGGCAGCATCGTTTCCTCCATGGCTTACAAACCACCAAGATAGCACTCTCCGACCGGCTAAAGTCGCTTCGGAGCTTCAGCTTTCAGTTCCCGGTAAAGCTCCTTTCAGTCTAACTGTTGGCGCTCACACCTTGTACTGTGTGTTGATCTCGTCGGGAGGCTAAGTCCCTCGAGATCCTCATGGCCCAAGTTGTCGTTCCCGAGCCTTCGACGTCAGAGGGCTGAGGGCCGTGATCGTGCAAGACTAGCCAGCATGGCGAAACGATTCGACATCAAGCCCATTGACTGAAGGGTTCCAAGATTGTGGTAAGCGTGCCGAACGACCAAAGCAGTTACGGAATATCGAGCTCGATCCGGCGGCGTGAAGACGTTCGATTTGTGACCGGGCGGGGCCGTTACACCAACGACATCGATGTCCCCGGCCAGGCGCATGCTGCGTTCGTCCGATCGGATCATGCGCATGGAACGCTGCGGGGCATTGACACCGAAGCAGCGATGAAAATGCCCGGTGTGGTCGGAATTTTAACCGGGGACGATCTCCTCCGCGCCGGCGTTGGCTTCATTCGTCGGATACCGCTCAAGGGATTCGAACTGGGCAAGACGCTCGATACCCCTCGGCCGGGTCTTGCACAGGGCCGGGTCCGGTATGTGGGCGAACCGGTCGCGCTCGTTATTGCAGAGACCGCGGCGCAGGCCGCCGACGCGGCTTCGATGGTTACTGTCGATGTGACGCCCTTGCCGTGCGCAACTGGAATTGAAGACGCCATCACGGCCGGTGCGCCGACGATCTGGTCCGATGCTCCAAATAACATCGCCATTCAGTGGCAGAGCGGAAGCACCGACTCGGTTGATGCCGTGTTCGCCGAAGCGGCGCATGTCACGCGCATGAAGCTCGTCAACACGCGGATCTTTGCAAACGCGATCGAACCGCGGGCCGGCATAGCCCAATACGACTCCGGCGCGGACAAATACACGTGGATCACGCCGAGCCAGGGCGTCCGTTACATGGTTCGTGTGCTGTGCGATCAGGTGTTCAAGATTTCCGACGAAAAAATGCACGTTCTGACTTACGACGTCGGCGGCGCATTCGGCTCGAAGGAACAGCCCTACCCGGAAGATGTTGCACTGCTGCACGCCGCACGTGCTGTTGGGCGTACGATCAAATGGCATGCTACCCGCGCCGAAAATCTCTTGTCAGACAACCACGCGCGCGACGCTGTCATCGAATGCGCCCTCGCACTCGACAGTAAGGGCCGGTTCCTCGCCATTCGCGCATCGATCCTTGCCGCGATGGGCGCATATTTCGGCTGCAACGGTCCCAACGGGACCATCCGCAACACGCCCTGGGGCATGCCGCTCGTCTATCGAACGCCCATGATCCACGCCGAGATGAAGGCGGTGATGACGAACACCGCACCGATCGGCCCCTATCGCGGCGCGGGCCGTGAGCAAGCATCGTACATCGTTGAGCGGCTGGTCGATAAGGCCGCGCGGGAGATGGATATCGACAGGATTTCGCTCCGGCGCCGCAATCTCATTCCGGCATCGGCGATTCCCTATCGTTCGCCGTCCGGAAAGCTTTACGATAGCGGCGAATTCGAAGCTGTCATGGACAAGGCATTGGGACTTGCCGACTGGAAGGGGTTTTCCGCTCGCGCCAAGGCCAGCAAGAAGCGCGGCCTGATCCGGGGCCTCGGCATTGCGAACTTCCTCGAATGCGTCGGCGGGTCCTGGCAGGAAAGCAGCTTCATACGCTTCACCGATGACCGGCGCATTCTGCTGGTTGTGGCCACACAATCCCATGGCCAAGGACATGAGACTTCATTTCCGCAGGTGGTCGCGGATCGGCTTGGCGTTCCCTACGACGTTATCGAACTGCGGCAAGGCGACAGCGCCGATTTGCCCAAACAGGGCTACGCAACCATCGGCTCTCGCTCCATGATCATGGCCGGATCGGCGTTGTCGAACACCTGCGATATCGTCATCGAGAAGGGCCGCAAGGCCGCCTCGCATTATCTGGAAGCGGCGGAGGCCGATATTGAGTTTTCCCGCGGCACCTTCCGGGTAGCGGGTACTGACCGCTCCATCGATTTGCTCGATCTCGCCAAACACGTCCGTCTCGATGCGAACAACGGGCAGCCCGACGCGGAGGGACTGGATTCCGAGGGCGAATACATCGCGCCCGACATGCACTTCCCCAACGGCTGTCATATCTGTGAGGTCGACATCGACCCCAACACCGGAAAGGTCGCAGTCGATCGCTATGTCGCGGTAGACGACGTCGGCACGATCGTAAATCCCCCCATCGTGCATGGACAGGTTCACGGCGGTGTATGTCAGGGAATGGGTCAGGTGCTGATGGAGCATTGCCAATACAGCGAAGACGGTCAGTTCCTGACCGGTTCGTTCATGGACTATGCGATACCGCGCGCCGCGGACCTGCCGTCGATTGACACGGCATTCCATCCGGTGCCCTCGCCCAAGAATCCGCTGGGGGTCAAAGGCTCGGGTGAATGCGGCGTCACCGGATCACTGCCGGCGGTGACCAACGCGATCATGGACGCATTGACACGGGCGGGTGTCAAAACCGATATCGATATGCCGTTCACGCCGGAAAAAGTCTGGCAGGCGCTTCGTGAAGCCAATCAAAATTTAGCCAAGATGAAAATCTCCGGCGCTGCTCGAAAGCGCATCGCAACATAGCCGCGGCGCTTGCCGGCTGCGAGCGTTGCGCGCCATGGATGTTTCGGTTGCTGCTGCGCGCCGGCCTTGCGGCCAAAGTCGGTATGCCGTTAGGCTATTCTGGCGGCGGCTTCCTAATGCAAGGGCGCGATCGAAGCTTTTCCTGAATGCACATTCATCTCTGCGTGCAAAAGGCGCCACAATCTGAAGTCATGTTGCGCGAACGGGAAACACCAGGAGAGGTAACAGATGAAAACCACAAGAAAGCTAACCATGGCGGCCGTTGGGCTGCTTGCTCTCGTTGCCACCACCGATTTGATAATGAGCCCCGCGATGGCGCAGCCTCCCCCTGGCCCCCCGGGCGGTCCCCCTCCTGGTGGCGGTCCCCGTCCCGGAGGTGGTGGAGGATGGATAGGACCCGCCATCGTCGGCGGCGCCATACTGGGCGGCATGGCGGCGACTGCGCGGCCCGGTTACGCACGTGAATGTTGGTATGAGAAACGCCGGGTCGTCGACGAGTACGGCAGGCGTTACATCCGCCGAGTTCGGGTTTGCAGTTAACTCCCTGACTGCATGAGACCCCCCGGCGCACGCCGGGGGGTCGGCATTTCTGGCGTCTCAATACCAGCGACGGCAAACGTTGCCTACACCCCACACTGCGCACCTGCGGACTTGACGTTTGGTGGTTCTGGCCACGCAGACACCACCAACTCGTGTCCGACCCGGCCCACATGCAAAGGCGACTTGCGTGGCAATGCCGTCCAGATGAAGCGGCGCGGGCGACATGGCCTGCGCAGACGTTGTGAGGGTCAAGGCCACGGCAGCAACACCGATCAACCTGATCATTGATTTTCTCCCATGTTTTTAGCCTGTTGGCCTAACGGCAGAAACGAAGCGCCGCGAGTTTCCAGGTATTTCAGCGGGTAGCTCCCACACTAGGAGCCGCTAGCTTTCCGCGGGAATTGAACCGATCACGTTGCCCTTCGACGCCGCAGCCGCCACGTCGCTCAGGTTCACACACTGATCGCTGTGTTTCTATTGCGGGTACTTTCCCGCTCAACTGCCGCACTGCCTCCAGCATCCCGCCCTAGCCCATGCAAATGCTCAGTCGCAATGATACCTGTGTATCAACTATATCTCTGTATAGTGCCTGGGCGCATGACGTTTGAATAATAACGCGAAGGCCTATTTTTATAGACTCTGCTTTGTTTGCTCACGTGAGCGCGTCGCTCGCACGAGCCGGTTCGAGATCAGCATGGATCGCTCCATCAAACGCCCCGAAGAGACCTTCGCGCCTTTCGATCCTTGGGGATATTCTTGCCGCCTTGGAAATCGTCACGTGTTTTCAAAATGGCAAACTAGCGAGAAGGCAAAATGCCTATGAATAGGGGCAAGCCGATTACGAGAGGCTTGGTGGGGCTGTTTTCG
>JGI10216J12902_100805955_pt1 | contig 10022 bp, 2 predicted proteins | sample KanNatreferecore_FD_12902 | JGI IMG/M metagenome (IMG submission 12902)
GAACTCCGGTGCCGGTGGATCTGACGGCAATCAACAACACGCCGCCAGGGCGGGCCACGCTGCTCGCGACCTCGGCGCTGCAGCAGATTCTGATCGGTGTCGCCGCCGCGGCCGCCGACAGCGGAATGGCACTCTCGGGCCCATTCATCAGCGGACTCCAATTTGCCAATGGGGCAAACCCGGGTGACGGCACGATCACCCTGAACATCCAGCCCTTCCTGTCGGGGACGCCACTGGTGCCCGCCGCAATTGCAACGGCCACGTTCCAGGCCGGCTTTGTGCGGCTGCACCGGCTCACCGCCGGAGCGTGGGTGGACGTGGCGCCGACGATCGCGCTCACCGCGGCAAACACGATCACGATCGACATGGCCGGCAGCCTCACGCTGAACGATCCGCACCGCCTGACCGTGGACCAGTCCTTCATCACCCCGGTGACGGACGTCAACGGCCGGCCCCTCTCGCCCCTCCGTATGGCCCGCCACTTCGCCTTCGTCCCCGACGCTGCGGGAGTTCCGCAGCTCGTGCCCAGCAGCTAGGAGACTGTCCATGCGTACGATCGACCTGCGGGACTATGTGGTGACCAGCTGGGGCGACTGGATGAAGGACCCGAACGCATACACCTCGAACATGCTCCGGCTGGACACCCCCGACGACGGATTGACTCTCTCCGGTCCGGTTCGGGTGCGGGTGAGCGTGCAGGCGCGGAACCTGTTCCACTTTCCTGGCACCAACCGGCTGGAGTTTCAGCTCCGGGAGATGTTCAGCTACGTGCTGGACATCCCACCGGGCCAGACCTGGAGTTATCCGGGGCCGAGACGGCACATCGACGCGGGGCTCCATCCGGACCTCACGATGGTCTCGAGGTATGCGGCGACGGTAGAGGCCTCTTCAAATCCCTGGTGGATGGGTTCCTCCTCCGCGACGGTCGGCGGGAGGCACGAGGACACCGAAGGAAGCCAGCCGCACGCGGCAACACCGGTCGGTGGGCAGCCCTCCAGCTATTATGTCCCTCCGCCACCCGCGGTGGGGGTGTACGGCCCTCCCGCTCCCGGCCCGACCTATGTGCCGCCGCCTCCCGCCATGGGCATTCACAATGTGCCCGGTGGACAGCCGACGTATGTCCCGCCGCCTCCCGGCGTGATGGTGGCACCGCCGCCGCCGGTGGTCCACGTCCCCCCGCGATTCCCCGGGCTCGGCACCAATGCCGGGGTCACCGTGATCATCCGGCCCGCCGGATCGGTGGCCTGCGAAGATCCCTGCAATCCCGATCCTTGTGGTTGTGCCGAACGGGATCCTTGCGCACCCAAGCGGCCGGAGTGCGGCTGCGGCGGCGGCAAGGGCCACGACGACTGCGGCTGCGGTTGTGGCGGTGGCAAAAAAGGCCATGGTGACTGCGGGTGTGGCGGGGTGGATACCTTGCCCTGCGATTTCGGCGTGGTCGGCACACCTAACGCGGGGAAATTCTTCCCAGTGGCGTGCGAGCCGTGCCGCCCCGGATCGAGCATCGCGCTGCCGCCGGTCAAGGGCCCCGCCCTCATGGTATCGCCTGCGCGCGGCGGTACGGTGCGCACCCGGTACTTCACCGGGATGTTCATCACCAAGGAAGATCTCGAGACCGATCAGCGGAATGTCCGGCTCAAGCGGGCGCTGATGAACAAGGCCATGGGCCAGGGCGTGGTCTGGGGTCTCCGCTCGGGTCTCGACGGCGACGCGGTCTGCGTCCTCCCGGGCTATGGGGTGGATTGCTGCGGTAACGACCTGGTGCTGACCCAGGCGTATCGGGTGGAAGCGGAAGCGCTGGTGCGCGATCCGGCGGCGCGAGCGCTCCTGGCCGAGCCCGGTCCAAAACGGATGCACCTCGTGCTCGAGTACTTCGAGTGTCCCGAGGCGGTCCGGCCGGTGCATGGCGATCCCTGCGCGAACGATGCGCGGTGCGAGCCGTCACGGGTGCGCGAGACGGTGCGGCTCCGGCTGGCACCACCCTGTGACGTGGACGATTCGGGGCCGATCAAGGAGTTCCTGGAGGAGGTGGAGCAGCTCAAGTCCGACACGACGGTCATGGGGATGACGGAGACCGGCGGCACCAGCACGATGACGATGGCGATGACCGTGGCGCCGCGGGTGCCGTTTACGGTGACGGTCGCGCACACGGCCCCGGGGGGCAGTACCCTCGGGCCGCTGCAACCGGACGTGAATAACCAGATCGAGACCGACCTCGATACCAAGTCCGTTCAGCCGCCGTTTCCGTTCAAGATCACTTTTACCGCCGAGGCAGGCACCTCGTTCCGGATGGCGCCGGTCCTGCAGATCCTGACCTTCAATCCGACTACCGGCGTCATCACCGGCATTTCGCAAACTGTCAGCCCGACGTTCTCGCCCGGGATGGTCGAATGGAACGTGGACATTCAGGGAATGCTGACATCTTCGATGCCGATTCTGTCTTCGCCGAGCACCTTCGATCCGATCGTTCCCGCAATCGCATTCGACGTCGGCATGTGGGAAGTACAGGATCAGAACGGCGCGTTGTTCCAGGGCATGACGCGGATCAATCTCACACCGATCCGTTCACGGGAATGGCACTCGACGCCGTGGGGAGCGGCGCATCGGCCTTCGGTGCAGGTCGGACCGCAAGTGGTGCTTCATGTGGCCATCCCCCGCACTGGTGTCAAGGTGACCTCGACCGCACCGCCGAAGTTCCCCTGTCTCTCGGAGCCCTGCGGAAACGGAACCAAGCGCCTCTTTCCCGTCATGCCGCCGTGGCTCCATGAGGATCCCACCAAGCCCGGGCAGGCGGCCGACCCGAAAGTCATCCTGCTGGCGGTGCTCTATGCGATGACCACGGGCCTCAAGGCGCAGTACAGTACCGGAACACCGTACAGCATGGTAAGCGCCCGGGCGGAGCTGGGCGAGATGATCGGCGCTGCCTCTTCGAAGCTTTTCTTCGGCGCCACGACCCCGGAGCAGAAGGCCAGGATCATCGATGCGCTCCAGCGCCTGCTCAGGGCCTGGTGCTGCGCGCTCCTGTATCCCGGACCGAAGTGCCGCTGCGATCCCCACGGAGTCGTGGTAGGGTGCGCGACGGTCGATGGGGGAACCATCGTGGACGTCGATCCCTGGGGCGGCCGGCGCTGGGTGGTGCACTATCCGTTGCTGGCGTACTGGGGCCAGCAGTTCGGGATCATGCCACCGGATGCCATCGCGTCCAAGCTGTTCGGCATCATCTGCTGTTTTGCCGGTGTGGCACAGCCGCCGAAACGGGAGCCGACCCAGCCTCCGCCGTTCATCGAGGCACCCGCGCCGGCGCGTCCGCCCCTGCGCACCACGTTCCATCCGATGACCGCCGCCGGCGAAGGCTCGGCGGTGCCCCTCGGCCGGGCGATTCTGCTGACGGGGAGCGATCCGCAAATGATGAATTCGCTCCGGAGTCTTGGGGTGACCCCCCGGCGCAGTGTGCGACTCAACCCCGTCGACTTCATCGACCGGGTCACCCGCGCCTTTTCGAGCTCCGACCCGGGCGTCGGCGAGCGTCCGATGATGCGTGTTTCGGTGATGGGCATCCCGGAGCTCTCGCTGGTGCTGCCCGACGAAGAAGCCCCGGTCGAGACCGCCGCCGCCGAGCCCACGGTTGTCGGGGCGCGCCCGGTTCCGGCTTCGCCGCTGCGGGAGGTCATTCGTACGTCGGTCACCACGCGCACTCGGGCGGCGGCCGTACCCCGGCTGCTTCGCGGCGTCACCGAATCGCTAGTGGCGGAAATCGCGGGCGCCATTCCGCTCGAAGCGGCCCAACCGCCCGAGGAGGCGGTGGTAGGGCGCCTGCGGGTGGCGGGAGTCGGGAACGCGGCCGCGGTGCTCGAGCACGATGCCGAAGTGCTGCACGGTACGGTGCTCGGCAAGGAATCTCCGGTGGAGCTGAACGCGATCCTCGACCGGAGCGAGCGGCTGGTCCAGGCCATTTCCAAGGAAGTGGGCGACAGTGTTACCGCCTTCTCCACCGAGCGCGGTCTGGCGTCGCGGGAGGGACTGGCCGATCCGCAGCTGGCGGCCGAGCTCGGGAAGCGGCTGGGCGAGCGCCTCCGCAAGGCCAAACTGCCCGCGCCGGCGGATGAGGTGCTGGCGGCGATGGTGGCGTCGTCGGCGGGAGGCAAGGCTCCCCGATGAGCGGCTGGGTCGGAGAGCTGGTGCTGGACGTGCGCGCTCCGCCGGGGCGCGCTGCCGAAGCGCAAGCACGAGCGGAACGGTTTGCCCGGCGGGTGCTCGAGCTGGTTGCCGCTCAGATTGAATCGCGCTGGCCGAAGCGTGTGATCCTGCTGCGCGAGCTTCCGATGCTCTGGCGTCTCGACGCGGACCGGGTCGGAGACGGTGCGGAAGTCGCTGCCGTGGCGTTCGAGGTCGCGGCATCGCTCCACCAGACGATTGCCGAGGCCGGTCAGCACCCTTCGTCCGATGCGATGGTGGCGGTGTTCGACGATGAGGTAGCGCATCTGGTGGCGTACTTCGACGCGCTCGCCGAATCGCGGGATGCCTCCGCATGGTATTTCTCGAGGTTTGCGGAGGCGAGGGCGGAGGGCGCCGATCTTCCCGGCGATGACGAGGTGTGTGAGGCGCTCGGCCGACTGTCAAAAAGCGGCAGGCTGGCGCGCGTGCTCCCCGAGTTGCCGGGGGATTGGTTCGGGCGGGTCGCGCGGGTTACCGGTGCATCGGAGCTGCTGGCCGGATCGTCCGGCGGAGTCACGGAGACGGACGAGGCACTCGGCCGAACCTCGAGCAGCCTGAGGGCCGACCTGACAACCGCCATCGTGGTGACGGTGGCAGTGGCCGGGGCACTCGGGCTCGACGTCGCCGATCCCACGGTGCGAGAGGTGGCCGCCGCGACGATTGCGCAGCTGAGTGGTCGTCCGCGGGTTGAGGATGCACCGGCTTCGACACGTTTCCTTCCAGCGAGCCTGGAATCCCTCGGACTCGAGTCGGCGGTTCTCGATCAGCGGGCGACCGTTGCCGGTGGCGCTGTCTACCTGCTTACGCTGGCCCAGTCGCTCGGGCTGGGTGAAATCCTCTGGCAGGCGTGTCTCCCGGAGGGCAGGGTATTCGCCGCAGCCTGCGCGCTGCTGCTCGGCTGCGGGGTGGACGATCCGCTGCTCGAAGCGCTTTCGGGACCGGTGCATGGCGGGCAGCTGGCCGCGGGTGATGAGCAGGTGGCAGAGGTCTCGCTCAGTCTGGTGCGTGTTACGAGCGAGGCCATGATCCGGGTGCGAGGCAGGGTACCGTCGGTCCGGCTCGGGCTTCGTCATACCGATGCCGGGCGGTTTCTGGTCGCCGCGGAGGCGCGGAGTCCCTTTGCGCTTTACGTCGCGGCCGCGGAGCTGCCTTCGGATGTCACCGACGCCGTGTCCCGTTTCCTGTCGGCCTGGCCGGGAGGAAAGAATCGTGTCTCGGCGCCACCGGGTCTTGCGGCGGTGGACCGGTCGGGCCGAGTGCGGCCGGAATTCGACTTGCCGGTGCGGGAGGAGACGCTGCTGGGAGGACCGGTTGCCCCCGCTGCGCGCGCACTCGTCAGTCAGGTCGCGGGAATGCTCGGCGCGGTCTTCGGGGGGCGGATCGGTGTGCCGTCGGAGATGTCATCGAAGGAACTGGCCGGCCGGCATCTGCTCGTCTCAGGGAAGTGCCGCACCACGAGCGACGCGGTTACGGTGCTCATGCCCATGGAATCGATCGACCTCGCGGTGCGGAAGGCGGGGCTCGACCGGGATCCGGGTTGGGTGCCGTGGATGGAGCGGAACGTGCGAGTGGAATTCTTCGAGGACGCCCAGCCGAGCCGTCCCTGATGGAGAAGGAGTCGCCCAAGCAATCCGAGAGCACACGGCACCGCGCCGCAACCGTCTCGAGGCCGGCCTCCAAACCTGAACCGCCCCGGCCAGCGGCAGCTCCGCCGGCCGGCAACCAGCGCGTCCTGGCAAGTATCGGAGCGAGGCCGCGGGTTCGCACTGCCGATCCTTCCGAAATCGCCGCCAACCGGACCGCCGACAGCATCGCGAGCGCAGGGCGGCCAGTTGCTGCCGGACTTCCGTCACCCGATCCGCCCCCGTATACAAGCCAGGATGTGGGACCGGGCCAGCCGCTGGATCCGGCCACGCGGTCGCGGTTCGAACCTCGTCTCGGGTCGAGCCTCGCCGGTGTGCGCGTGCATCATGACTCCCGCGCCAACGCGGCCGCGGAGAGTCAGGGTGCGCTCGCGTTCACCATCGGCCGCCACGTCGTCTTCGGACGAGGAGGTTTCGAGCCCCATTCCGCGCGGGGTCAATGGCTCCTCGCACACGAGCTTGCCCACACCATCCAGCAGTCTCGCGACGGCGTAAGGCTTCAGCGACAGCCTCGGGGAAGGGATCCGTTCGGCCAGAACGAAGTGATGGCGGACTTCGCCCTGCCGACCGATCTGATGGACCCGCTGACGTCCGGCTATGTGAACGAGGAAGTCCCGATCATCATCCCCGGCTTCCGCGATCCCGCCCGTCCCGGGCGGCGGCGGCGGGATGAAGTACAAACCGTTCATATCCACTCGGCGATTCACTGGCAGCGGCAGATCACAATGATCGCGCTGCCGATGAGCGTCGTGCAGCGGGTGGCCTCGACCGTGACGGCCGGCGCGCCACGGTCGAGCGTCGCTTCGGCCCCGGCCGGTCCCCCGAGCCCGGGCCCCCAAGCTGATCCGGGGATTGCGCCAGGCTCGCAGGTCCGGACGCCTGATGGTCAGGTCCACGAGGTTGCCCTCGCCACGGCGGACCACGTCGTCGTGGCGCTCGACATCACCGCTCCCCCGACCACGTCCACCATCTCTCTCAAGCGGTACGGCACCGGGGCGGCGTCCTGTGTTCTGGTACAGACCAATGCCGGCTTTTTCATGGTCGATGCCGGCGCCAATCAACTGGTGGTCCAGTCGGCGGGGCGCGCCGCCGTGAACCGGATTGTCGCCGACCTGGGTGGCCAGCCGATTCGCAATGTGTTTCTCACCCACCCGCACGCGGATCACATCAATCTGGTCGCCATGCTTGCGGCGGAAGTGCCGGTTCTCCAGGTCACCTACAACCCGATTCGCACCACCCGACGCAGCTACGAGCGGATGCACGACGCGGTCGTCGAGGCCACCCGCGAGTATCGAGAGCGGGAGCGCAGGACCCTGCGGGATGATGCGCAGGCACGAGAGGCCTACGTCGAGGATCTCCGAAGGTCGGCGCGGGCGGATCAGACCTTCAATGAAGCCGAGATCGATCGCGCCTGGCATCAGGAGGTCGACCGCCGGATCAGCGAAATGCCGGTCATGCAGGAAGGAATCCTCGTTCCCGCCGGGCGCGGCAGGTTCGACACGATTCGTACCCGCCCCATGGATCAGGACGCGAGGGGTCGGACTCCCACTCCGCTCGAGACGGAGGTCCCCGGAACCGTCCGGCCGTTCACGGATCCGCTGTTTCCCTTTGCCGAAAATGCCGTCGTCAGGGGCCGCAACGTCGATACCGCCTCCACCAGCATGCTCATGGAGGTCGAAGGCCGCCGGTTCATCGTCCTCTCGGACTTGCGCACGGGGGACATCCGGAGTGTTGCCAACAATTTTGCCCGTGAAGTGCGTGCGCTCGGAGGACCGAACCCAACCTTCCAGCACTGGGACCTCGGTCATCACATGCAGACCGGCTTTGCCGGGACGCTGGGGCCGGCCGGCAGCGCGGCGAGTGTGTTACGGGCGTCGAATCTGGACTTCATGGCCCGGTTTCTTCACCGCTACCGGTCGCGGTCCGCGAGTGGCGCGGCGGGCGTCGACATCGCCACGGCGTCGGTGGACGCCTCGAAAGTCGACATGGCATTGGTCCAGCTCCTCCACGAGCTGGGGATTGAAATGCGCCTGGCCACCTCGGGCCAGGACGTCGAGATCTTCAGCCACCTCGCAGATGACGGGACCGCTCGGACGGAGGTACGCGGCGGTACCCGGACGGGAGATCCCCGCGGGAGGCGCTCCCTGGAACGCTCCCGCTACGGGCTCGACCGGCTTCGGGACCGGGCTCGGCTGCTCAGTCAGAATGCGGCGGACGCGGCGGAACCGGCGGAACGGACTCGTCTGGAAACGGAAGCCAGGGCGATTCAGAGCAAGATGGAAGAGCTCCGCGCGCTCGAAATCGAGTTTATCCACGCGATCGAACGAGCGCATCCGACACGCGGGCTGCAACCGCTTCCCGCCACGCCGGATCCCGGGAGCCCGGTTGAGCAGGCCAGGGCGCGTCTGGAGGGCTGGTGCGAGAGCAATGGCATCGATCCGGTTCGGACCTCGAGCGGCGAGCTGGTCGAAGCAGCCTGGATCATACAGCATCGGCACGAACCGCCCCCCGGCACCCCCGAAGCGGCGCGACTTGCTACACATCGTGAGCTGACGGCGCTGCGATCCCGCATCAATGAGCGCTCGCTCGGGATGCGGGAAGGGCGTTTCCCCGACGCGGCCGTCGCCCAGGCCGAGATGTATGCCGACCTGGCGCGGTACCACGACATCCTCCAAACCGAGATCCAACGCGACCCCGCCAGTCCGCGCAACGCGGAGCTCGAAGCGGAGCGCCAGCGGGTCGAGGCGTGGCGGGATCACATCGCCCCACCCGAAGCGCCCACGCAACCAAGCCGTACGCCCACCGGTGAGCTGGTCGAATCCAAGGTCGTCCCGGTGCGCGAGCTGGCAGATCTCGCTCCGCCGACCAGGCCTTCCACTCTCGCCCGGTGGATGCTCAAGGGACTGGATGTCGGAGGTCGTGGTCTGGGCGGCGTGATGGTGGTCAGCACCCTCAGGGGCGAAGCCGATGTGATCGCCCGCTATGAGCAGGGGCGCGCCAATGCCGCGGAACTGACGGCGGCCACGGCAAAGGCTGGAGTGAGCACAGTGGTCGGACTACGGATGCTCACCGGCATGAAGGTAGGCACCGGGGCCTTCGTGGTGATTTCCGCATTGGACGTTCTCGAGGCGGCTCTCGCCGACTACGAAAATGACCGGCAACGGGACATCGAGATCGCATATCGCAGCATCATGGGCGCGGTCAGCGTCGGATGCATGGTCCTGGGCGAAGTCCTGATCGCCACCATGAACCCGGTCGGCATTCTTGCAGGCGTCGCGGTGATGTTTGCCGGGCCGATGATTCTCGATGCCCTGGGGCTGCACGCCGCGCTGGAACGCTGGCTCAGCTTCGAACCGGCCGCAGTCACCGAGGTCCAGCAGGATCTGGGAGAGCTGATGAAGGAATACCGCCTGGCCATCGGCAACCTGCGACTGGCCCGGCGCCTCCCCCGGGACATCACCCGATTGGGATCCGCCGATCCGTGGACACTCCAGCTGGAGGCGGAGCGGCTGGCCGCCCAGCACCAGGCGGAAGCTCGAGCCCTCGAGCCCGGCGTGCTCGAAGCGTTCGACGAGGCGTACGAGGAGGCAAGAGTCAGCTATTCCGGTCTCCTGCTTCTCGACACGTGGCGGCACGAATTCCTCGCGCTGCAATTGGAGGCCAACCCGGAGTATGCCTACGAGCCGCAGCGGACACCGGAGGAGCTGAACCAGCCGCGGGACGCGGGACCGGAACCGCCGATCGCCGGACCCTCGGATGCGCCGGACCTTCCTCCGCCCATGACGGCCCGGGAGGCGGCGCTCAGCCGGTTCGCATCCATTGAAGCGCGGCTGTCGATCGCCGACATGAGGGTGGAGGACATCGAAGACATGGACCAATGGGATGAGATCGAGAGCGCATGCACCGCGGTGTTGATGGCCCTCCCCGGCAATCCCCTCAACACTCCAAACTGGGCGACCGCTCAGGAGAGGTTCAGCGAAGCGCAGCGGGCACTGGACAACGCGCGGTATCGCCTGGACCCGGCCGAACAGGGCGACTATCGAACCACCCCGCTGCTCATGGTGGGAACGCCGGGCCGGGGCGAGTATGAACGGCTGCTCGAGCAGGCTGAGCGGCGGGTGATGCTCACGCGGGAAGCCCTCTTCGCCACCGCCGCCGGGGACA
>JGI10216J12902_104572830_pt1 | contig 10022 bp, 5 predicted proteins | sample KanNatreferecore_FD_12902 | JGI IMG/M metagenome (IMG submission 12902)
GGATCCGGGGACGAACCGTTAAAGCAGGAAGTCCCTTCCGGTTTTTGTAAATGTTCTTCGGTTTGCAGTATCCTGACTTCGGACTATTTCTTTAAAACTGTTTCAAATAACTTAAACACCCGTTTATACTCATCCGTCCAGCTACTGGGTTCAACAAAACCATGATCTTCCACCGGGTAACCGGCCAGTTCCCAGTTATCTTTTCCCAGTTCGATCAGCCGTTGTGCCAGTTTTACCGCATCCTGGAAATGTACGTTCACATCCACCATGCCATGACAGATCAGTAAATGACCTTTCAATCCATCGGCATAATAATAAGGTGAGCTTTTCCGGTAAGCAATACTATCGGTAAAAGGTTCATTTAAGATATTGGAAGTATAGCCATGATTGTAATTGGCCCAATCCGTAACGGGGCGCAATGCAGCACCGGCAGTAAAGACCTCAGGCTGAGTAAACAGACCCATCAGCGTAATAAATCCTCCATATGAACCTCCGTACACGCCAATTCTTTTTGGGTCAACTCCGAAATTTGTTACCAGGTACCTTGCTCCATCTACATTATCATCCAGGTCTTTGCCACCCATATACCGGTAGATACCGGTTCTCCAGTCACGACCATACCCTGAACTTGCCCGGTAATCAATATCCAAAACATAATACCCGTTATCGGCAAGCAGGTTATTGAACATATATTCCCTGAAATAACTGCTCCACCATTTGTGTGCATTTTGCAGGTAGCCGGCACCGTGAACAAAAATCACGGCAGGCTTGCGCGGATCAGGATTAGCAGGTTTATATAAGCGGGCATATACGTTGGCGCCATCGCGTGCGGTAAAGCTGATAAGTTCAGGATCTTTCCATGCATACGATTTGAATTCTTCACTCTGCGCACTGTTGGTGATCTGCTCCGACCTTCCATTTACTTTGTTCTCCATTAGGTATAATTCCCAGGGTTTGTTGGAATAGGAGTACCGGACAGCCAGCCATTTCTGGTCAGGGGATACGGTGACTTCACTGGCCCCCGTCATGGCGGTGATTTTTTCTTTCTTTCCATCGACAACTGAAAGGTGATAGAAATGCTGCTCCCCTGGATGTACTTCGTTGGTGATAATATAAAAAGTCTTTTTATCCTTGGACAACTGGGCTTGTTGTACTTCATATTTTCCCGAGGTCAGCGCCTTTTTCGTCCCGGTGTTTACGTCTACCATGTATAAATGCGAATAACCGGTTGCTTCCGACTGGTACCAGAATGTGTTATCATCGATCCAGCCTACGCGACCGAAGCCGATGCCGGGGCCGCCGATCCAGGCATCATCATGCTGCCTGTCGAGTAGTTTTAATTTAGTACTTGCGGTATCCCATCGCATCAGCCAGCGATCCTTATTATCCTGAGAACGGATATCAAGTACTGCGAATCCTCCTTTCGGCGACCAGTAGGGACCAGCCATATTCACCGCACGGTTGGCAGGTTTCTTTGTCCTGTCTTCGAGTTGCTTTGGATAATCCTTTACAAATGCCGGTATATCCCGGATTCCGGGTATCGAATCTGTTTTTATAGCGAGGACAGTATCCCGGCTCCGGTCGAAAATATAGAATTCAGAATTGCCCTGCTGAGCGCCCACTTTTGTTCGGGAGGGAATATCAGTTGTGAACCCGGTCTCGGTTACAAAACTGGGGACGATAGTTGTTTTTGCACTTGTTGCAGGTATGGCCCTGAATAAGCGGTAACTGATAAATCTTCCATCGGGACTTAATGAGAGTCCCTGCAGGTTCTTATCCTCAATATTGATGGTCCTGAGTTCCTTTGGCTTTGGGATAGATTTGGTATACGCTTCCGAGGAATCTCTTTTTTCCTTCCTGTCCTTCAAAACTTCAAAATTCTGTAATTGGTCATTCCTTAGCCATTGTTCCTGCTGGTTACCGGTAGTTCTTGTTCCGGCATCGCCCCCGCCGCGTTGACCACCTCCCGTTTGAGGTAATGCTTCACCCGACCTGATATTGGTGAGTTGCATGGTTTCGCCGGTTGTAATATCCCATGTATATAAATTTTGTCCTCGACTATAATAGATCTTTGTTTCATTAAATGCAAAACCGGGATTGGTTTCTGCATCTGTGGTTTGAGTTATGCGCCGGGTCTTATTAGATTTTACATCAGTAAAAAAAATGTCATTCTCGCGTGTGTATACATAAGCTGTGCGTGCAAGATTATAGACGGGCGTTCCTGTGGCGGTCAATTGCTGGGCAAATTCGGGTGTGGCCCGGACAGGTATTTTATTAGTCAATGTTATAAAATAAGTGGAATCAGCCAGTGACCGCGAAGGATTCCAGTTAAAAAAAAGATATTGCCCATCGCTGCTCCATTGGGGGTTGGAGGGCGAGGTCCCGATCCATTTAGGATCCCGCATGATCTTTTCCACTGTTAATTTATCCAGTCGCGGTTGTGCAAAAATACCCGTGTGTATCAATAATAAAATTAATAGTGAATAGTTTTTAAGCATGTTAGGCTGTTTATGCTATAAATATATTGAAAGAGGAGAAATAGTCATAAATCATTATCAGCTGACAGCAGGCAGTTGGCAGCCGAGGTGATTTATGTAAGAAGTGAAGAGTAATAATTAATGATCATTAATTATTAGGTGCGCCGCTATCGATCCAGCAGATGATGGAATTTTTCTGTGCGGTTGTTAACATGCTTCCCTGCGGCATCAGTCCTGAATTCACTGCTGAACGGATCAGCGCGCGGGCATTGAATACCTGTGTATAATTGGTAAGTGCCCCCGGCCCGTTGGTACTCCCGGTTTGATGACAATTAGGAACATTGCAGCTGCTCTGTATGATGGGATTCACATCTGCTGCAAAAGCTTTATTGGCAACGGTACTGCAGTTCACTGTACTGCCACCGCCACCACCTCCGCCGCCATTTCCATTACCGGTACCCCCGCTTTTACTGCAGGCAGTGACCATGGCAAACGATACCGCTATGATAAATAATATATTAATGACCGGCTTTAGCATAAGTCATGTTCTTCTGATAATCCTAAACGCAAAAAGTTTAAATTAAGTTGTCCGTGCCTGTTATAAATATATAAATAATAAAGAACATTTTAGAAGTATGCAATTGGAAGAACAGGCCAATGAATGCCAGAATAGGGGATAGTGGAAAAAAGATAAACCGCGTAAGCCAATAATTGCCTAACTTGAAAGGGATAATCCTCCTGTACACGTCAGTTTCAGTATTACACACCCCGCCCCTGATCTTACACCTAAGCCTTCTGATGAGTACAAGAGCTTTGATTGCTATTATTATTTAAATTATTACAGTCGAAAAATGAAAAATTCTACTAATGAATCATTTATTCGTTACAGGTCAGGTGCGGGCAGAAATTTGAAGAAAGTGCTGCTTGGTTTTTTATTTTCGGGTTGCCTGGCTTATGCGTCGGGACGAGAGATCAATGAATCACCTAAGGATCTGCCTCCTTTTACCGGTCACCAGAATGAAATAAAAATAACGGGAAGAGTTTTAACTGCGGCCGGTGAACCACTTGCCGGCGTTTCCGTACGGGTAAAAGGCACTACAAGAGGAACCAGTACTGACAATGATGGCAGATTCAGTATTAACGTCCCTGAAAATGCGATCCTTGTCTTTACAGCGGTCGGGTATGAAGCTGTTGAAGAAAGTGTTTCAGGTAAAAGCTCCATGAACATTTCATTGACCCAGAGTTCAAAGCTGATGGAACAGGTAGTACTCGTGGGATATGGATCCGCCCGCAAAAAAGATCTTACCGGTTCTTCCGCTTCAGTGAAAGGTGCAGATATCGTGAACATTCCTGCCCTGACCGCCACCCAGGCCATACAGGGGAAAGTTGCAGGTGTACAAATAACCAGCAGCGGTGCACCGGGCAGCACACCAACTGTAAGGATCAGGGGTACGGGTTCTATCCTGGGCGGAGCGGATCCCTTATATGTAGTGGATGGAATTATCACGAATGATATCCGCAATATTAATTCAGCGGACATTTTATCGATAGACCTGTTAAAAGATGCTTCATCAACGGCTATATATGGAGCAAGAGCTGCCAATGGAGTGGTACTGATAACTACGAAAGCAGGCACAAAAGGGAAGTTCACGGTAAACTATAATGCATATGGGGGCGTAAAATTATTGACGCATAAAGTGAAAATGGCCGGGCCCAATTTATTTACCATTTATTCCAATGAAGCTGCCGGGGCACCTGCCATACTTGAATCTGATATTACCGGGTCTGCCGATTGGTACAGTGAACTCACCCGTCCGGCTATATTTCATAATCATAACCTTTCGGTCAGCGGGGGAAAGAACAAGTACCGTTATTTTTTCTCCACAGGTTACTTAAATGAACAGGGAACCTTGCATGGGAATGATTACAGGAGGATCACTCTCCGCTATAATCATGATTTCACGGTGAATGCAAAACTTAAGATTGGGAATAATATCGGTTTCTCTAATTATGTCTCAAATAATAAGCCCTATAGCCTTTTCACGACGGCATATATCGCGGCACCGATCTATAATGCCAGAAACCCGGATGGTAGTTTTGGATATACTACCAAAAGTGATGTGGGTAACCCGCTGGCCGCTCTTGAATACACCAATGACAGGAGCCATGGCATTCGATTACAGGGTACGTTGTGGGGGGAATACCAGATCATAAAAGGACTTGTCTTCAAGTCATCGTTTGGAATAGATGCGGAACAAAACAATGGCAGAAATTATTCGCCTGTGTTTTTTGTCGGGCCAACTACGCAACGGAATGAAGTAAGCGACCTTCGCTATTCCCGCGACAGCATTTACCAGTGGGTATGGGATAATTTCCTCACCTGGGATAAGAAATTCGGTACTGATCATAACCTGCGTCTTGTATTCGGACATACTGCCGAACGCAGGAATGGATGGTCCAGCTCTGCTACCAAAAACGGGGTAGCCAATGATAAATCGCTATGGGAACTGAATTTTAAAGATACTGCTGGTGGCCAGCAAAATTTTCGTGACCCAATCGGCAATTATTACCGGCGTGAATCTTATTTCATCAGGGCCAATTACCGGTTCCTCGAAAAATATCTTTTGAATGCAACTTTCAGGCGTGATGCCAATAGCAATTTTTCAAAGCGTAACCGGTGGGGTAATTTTCCTTCCATTGGGATTGGCTGGGTGATCAGTAATGAGAGCTTTATGGCGGATCACGATTTCTTTGATGAACTTAAGCTCCGCGCCAGTTATGGTTGGGTAGGGAATGATGTGATCGCACCCGGGCAATTTGATCTCCGGCCTTCTGACCAGCTTTACGCTTATTTTGGTACCAACCGCTATAATGGTGCTACGGTAACCAGCATTGTTGATCCTGACCTTAAATGGGAAGTGGTGAAAGAACTGGACATTGGAATAGAGTTTTCTGCGTTAAAAGGAAAACTAACGGGCGAGATCGATTATTACAATAAAAGAGCTACTGATGCCCTTTATACAATACGATACCTTAATGTAGGGTTTGGCACTTCTTTCCTGACCAATGCGGCAGATGTAGTAAATAAGGGCGTTGAAATATCACTGGGATGGAATAAGCAGGTTAATACGTCCACCCGGTATGCGCTGAGAGGAAATATTACATTTAACAAAAACAATGTAGAGAACGTAGGACTTGGCAGGGCTATTAATTTCGGCAGTCTTAATAACGGATGGACAGCCACACAAACCCTGGTCGGTCAGCCTATCGGGTCGTTTTGGGTGTTTCAGACCGCTGGTATTTTTCAAACTGCGGCCGAAGTCGCTGCTTATCCGCATGTATTAAATGCACAACCGGGGGATTTCAGGCTTGTTGATGTAAATAGTGATGGAGAGATCGATAACGATGACCGGGTTCATGTGGGTTCACACCAGCCAAAATTCTATTATGGATTCAATGGCACGCTTAACTGGAAAAAATTTGATTTTTCTTTGGATATTTTCGGTGTTTCAGGAAACAAGGTTTACAACGCGAAGAAAGGGGTTCGTTACGGTGGTAATTATAATCTTGAATATGATGTAGCGCTAAACCGCTGGCAGGCGGGATCAAATAACAATAGGTACCCGCGTGCTTTCAATGGTGTACCTTACCCCAGTGATTATTTTATCGAATGTGGTTCTTATGTCCGGATCAACAATGTAACAGCGGGGTATAATTTCGACATTAAAACAAAACGAATGAGAATTGACAAGCTCCGCGTGTTTGCCGGCGCCAACAACCCTTATATCTATACAAATTATACGGGGTTCACACCGGAGTTACCCGGTAACCAGAATGAGGCCGGGATCGAATTAAATGTCTATCCTATCTCGGCAACTTATATGATAGGAGTAAATGTTCAGTTCAAATAAGAAGTTTATGAAAACAAATACTATTCGGGATACGGGATACGGGAGGCGGGATACGCGATCTCACAAATCCGTAATGTCTTTGCTGCTTTCGGATACCGCGTATCGCATATCACGCATCACGTATCGCCCTTCGCGTATCTACCTTGCCCTGGTTCTTTTCGCTGCTTCTTTTCTCTCCTGCGGCAAGAGATTCCTGGAAGAACCTCCGCGCAGGGTAACCATCCAGGACCTGCTCAACAATCCACAGGATGGAGCACAGCGCCTGATCGCTGCAGTGTATAATAAATTATATGCCTGGGAACAGCATACTTTTTCGTGGATCGGCATTTCCAGCATTACTTCTGATGATGCAGATAAAGGAAGTGATCCGGGTGATACCGGAGCTGATAAACACGAATTGGATGGCTGGAACTTTACTGCCTCGGCACTTTCCTTTGATGAAGTTTGGTCAAGCAATTTTGAAGGGATAGGAAGGGCAACCTATGCATTGAAATTTTTACCTGGTATGAATTTGCCGGGTGCTGATAAGGACCGGTATATAGGCGAAGCAAAATTTTTAAGAGCGTATTTCTATTTTAATCTCGTGCGTGTATTCGGAGGTGTTCCGAAAATCGATCGCGTACTTGAATCGCAGGCTGATATTGATGCCGCAAGTGTCAGGGCTTCGTCGGCAGAGATATATTCTTTCATTGAATCCGACCTGACAGATGCAGCCGCCAAACTACCGGTATTGATCCCTTCGGCAGAGAATGGAAGAGTTAGTAAAGGTGCAGCCCAGGCTTTGCTTGCAAAAGTTTATTTATACCAGCAGAAATGGGCATTGGCAAAAACAATGGCAGATGCGGTGATCGCCGGACCCTATTCTCTCCTTGCCGACTATGCGCTAATATGGAGGGAGGTGGGAGAATTTTCATCGGAATCTATCTGGGAAGTAAACTGTATTGGTACCACGCCCAATAAAGGTTTACAGGGTTATTTCGTAACGCAGGCTCCCCGCGGCGCCGGTGGATTGGGATGGGGATTCAATACACCCACACTCGACCTGGTGAATGCTTATGAACCCGGGGATCAGCGAAAGGCCGCCACGATCATTTTTTCCGGTCAAACCTTATGGGATGGTTTTGTAGTAAGCGCGCTTGCTCCAAATCCAAGGTATAATTACAAGTCCTATATAAGTAAAATAATGGAATCATTCAATGGCGAGGATTGGGAAACAAACAAAAACTTGCGTGTGCTTCGTCTTGGCGAGATATTCCTGATAAAAGCCGAATCAGAAAATGAATTGGGTAATATAGGCCCCGCCCAGGGAGCCTTGAATATGATCAGGAACAGGGCTGGTTTGGCAAATACTACCGCAAATACACAGGTTTTATTGAGAGATGCCATCCGGAGAGAAAGAAGGGTGGAGATGGCTTTTGAACATGACCGGATGTTTGACCTGAGGCGGACCGGGCGGGCAGCCGCCGTATTAAACGCGCACGGAAAACCTTATACATCACCGAAACATGACCTGTTCCCGATCCCTCAAAACCAGATAAACCTGAGTGGGGGAAGATTGGTGCAGAACCCAGGCTACTAAATGTGGGCGAAAATCGATAGCAAGGCCTGATTATTGTTAATTAAATCGAAACAAGCAACTGTATTAGAAAAATTCAAAACCAATCAAATTCAACACATCTTTCAAATCCGGGTATTTCGTCTGGCGAGGAGCAGGGCGGAACCTGTTATATAATAAACATTTTCACCTTAAAAAAAATAGTTATGAAAAAATTTAGCAGTATTTACTTAGTATTAGCATGCGGACTTTTATATACAGTCATAACAGCTGGAAATTGCAACAAGGACGATGATGTGCCACTGCCACCAATCAACGGTTATAATAATTCTGATGAAGTTGGTGCTACCAACCTGCGTTCATATTGGGCATTAGATGGCAACGGAAATGAGATCAAATCGGGCGCAACACCTACCTCAAGTGTTGGCGTGACCTATGTACCCGGCGTAAAAGGCCAGGCGGGTAGTTTCACAAACGGTTATATTTATTTTGCAAGTGCAGTTGGTGGTGCGCTGCCCTCCAACCAACCATGGTCCGTTAGTGCATGGGTGAAAGCGGCCAATAATTTTACACCCGGCGGTACTCCCCCTGCAAATAATCATCCTTACCAGTTTTTCCAGATGGCGAGACCCGCACAATTGTTCGGGAATATAAATCTCCTGTATGAGGCAGGTCAATATGCAACTGCTTCAGACACGATGGTCTTTAAGTCAATATACAGTGATGCAGGCGGCTTGCAGGATAATATCAATAATTATGGTATTGCAGGAACTGAGTATAAAGTTGTGAAAAAAGCAGGTACAGGAAATTGGGTGAACGTGGTCACAACGTATAACCCGGCCGGCGGAACCGGTGCACAAAGTATTTTAAGAATCTATGCCGACAGTGTACTTATCAGTAATATTAATTTTGAAAACAGGGGATCTAATTCCTTTGTATACACTCCCCATGAAATAATCATCGGGGGCTGGTATAATAATATACCTGGTAAAACAGTTACTGCCGATACATGGACGACTGCATTTACAGGAATGATAGACGAAATAAGACTTTGGAATAAAACGTTAACCGTTGCAGAGATCGTAGCGCTTTATAAGCTGGGATTAGCGGGAAGATAGTTGGATTCTATTAAGAAAAAAAAGTCTTTCAGGGTATCCATATGCCGGGAAGGCGGTAAGACGGTAAGAAATCACGAATTTGGATTCAAGCTTACTGCCTTTCGTCTTCCCGGCTTTTTTACAAAAACCGGTTGTTATCCGGGTTTTGTTGCGGGAGTTAATTAATTTTTAGGTTGATGAGAAAAGTGCTTTGTATAGTTATGATCCTGGTACAGCTCCTTGCATGTAAAGACAAGGATGCCGAACCTGTGGTAACAAACCTGGAACTGGTAAAAGCAGAGGTCGATAATAAGCCGGCTGCGACCGTTTATTACGATACCCGGATCATGCCTGTGTTAAAACTCGCTTTCAATAATGCCGTCGACCGGCAAAGCGTTACTGCAAATATAAGTTTGAATGAAAATGGGGTTTTGATGATACCAGTCAATTTTTCTTATGAAAAAAACGATAGCGTGGTGGTCATCGTACCGTCTTCGCCTTTAAAGTTTTTAACCCGGTATGTTATTATAGCCAATGCCGAACTCAAATCGGTACAAACGGGGAAACTAAACACACCGGTAAACATTCATTTCATTACTTCTATGGATTCGTCTGATAAATTCCCCGTTATACCCGATAATCAATTATTAGATACAGTGCAACGCCGGACCTTCCGGTATTTCTGGGAATTCGGTCACCCGGTGAGCGGCATGGCCAGGGAGCGGAATTCCAGCGGTGATGTAGTGACTACCGGGGGAACAGGGTTTGGGATCATGTCGATCATCGCGGCCATAAACAGGAATTTCATCACGAGGACCGAAGGGCGTGACCGTATATTACGGATCACCAATTTTTTATTAAATAACTGTACCCGCTATCATGGCGCATTTGCCCACTGGATAAACGGCGCCACCGGTACGACAATCCCTTTTAGTTCCAATGATAATGGTGCAGACCTGGTGGAGACATCCTATTTAATTAA
>JGI10216J12902_101741256_pt1 | contig 10020 bp, 9 predicted proteins | sample KanNatreferecore_FD_12902 | JGI IMG/M metagenome (IMG submission 12902)
CGTCTTGCCTTCGCCGGTGCGCATCTCGGCGATGCCGCCCTGGTGCAGGACGATGCCGCCCATCAGCTGGACGTCGTAGTGGCGCTGGCCGAGCGTCCGCTTCGCGGCTTCGCGCACCAACGCGAACGCCTCCGGCAGGAGCTCGTCGAGCGTCGCGCCGTCCTTCAATCGCTGTTTCAGTTCGCCGGTCTTCGCGGCCAGGCCTTCATCGGACAATTTCTGGACCTCGGGCTCGAGGCTCCCGATCTTCTCGACGGTGGGTCGCAGGCGGTCGATGACGCGGGCGTTCGGATCGCCGAAAATCTTCCGGAGCAGTGACATCGCGTCGTGTGATTAGCCGCGGAGTTCCTTCTCCTTGACGAGCTCGCGCTGGAGGGTGATGGTCACGTTCTTGATCGCGACGTAGAGGTCCTCGTTCTCGTCCTCGGCGCGCAGGAGCTTGCCGGGGATCTGCAGGTTCACCTCGGCGCGGAAGATCTCGCCCTTGTGATGATGCTGGGTGGTCTTCCCGACTTCCACGTCGGCGGAGGCGGCGGTGCCCCAGCGCTCGATCAGCGGGTCGAGCGTCGCGAGATCGGACTCGACGGCGGCCTTGATGGCGTCGGTCAGGTCGATGTTCGTGCCCTTGATGCGGTTGATGGTCATGGGAGAAAGCCTGAATAAGTGGCTACAGCTTAGCCTAGATGCCTGAAAATGCCAAGCACCGCGCGTTCCACGTCGTCTGCGGATCAGGCGATACGGCGACGCAGGATCCTGATGTCCCAAAAGAGACGTCCGATGACGCGGAAGACGCTGGAGACGTTCTTCGGGCGCAGGGCGGCGGATCGACCGGATTGGCGCTCATGCAGGACGAGTCCAACCTCCTTCTCCGTCCGTCCTGAGGTGAGTAGGCGCACGAGCATCTCCGCCATATAGGCGAAGCCGTCGGAGGAACTGCGGGCCTTCATGGCGTCGGATGTGCGGAAGACGCAAGGGCCGTTGTAGTACTTCTGCCTGAGGCCGAAGAGCAGGTTCATTCCGCCTGTGAAGCACCAGGAGATGAGCCGTCGGCCCACCGGACGGACTTCCATGTTCGTGGTCCAGCCGGCGACGATATCGTCCGTGCCGACGGCATCGAAGAGCTTCGTCAGCGTCTCGCGGTCGAAGGCGTTATCACCGGGGACCATGGCCACGTACTCCATCCGCGCCAGCTCGATGCCGCGGCGGAAATTCCATCCGAGGCCCCGGTTCGGGTCGTTGTGGACCACGCGGATACGGGCGTCTTCGGCCGCCAGGCGATCGGCGATCTCCCCCGTCTTGTCACGACTCTTGTCGTCGATGACGACGATCTCGTAGTCCTCGAACCGCGGAGCTGCTGCCGCCGCGACTTCACGCACGGTCGCTTCGAGGTTGCCCTCTTCGTTATAGGCGGGAATGACGACGCTAAGAGATTTCATTGGGTAATTCTATGGAAAAATCCCCCAGCGCGCAAGGCGAGGGGGATCGGACTAGAACGGGCCTCTGATGCCGGATGCGGTCGCGGTAGCTTGCGCCGGATCGAGACCGAGCGCTTCGAGCACGCTCTGGGCGATCTCGAGCTTCGATGCTCCGAAATCGTCCTGGAAGAGGCCGAGCGCTTCCATGGCCACGGTAGCGGCGTCCGGATAGTAGGCCTTCTCGAGGACCGAAGAGCAGGGCGTCGGGATGTCCGGCAGAGCCACGCGACGCGGCGGCGCCTTCAGGGCCGAGAAGGCCTCGTCGGCGACGCTCGCGCAGATTTCGGCGGCAATGCCGAAGGACTTCCAGCTGGCATCGAGCGCGAGCAGCCGTCCGCTTCGGCGGACGGAAGCCAGCACCGCCTGCTTGTCCCACGGACTGACCGTCCGCAGATCGATGACGTCGGCGCAGATGCAACGCTTCTTCAGCGCATCGGCCGCCCTCAGCGCCTCCCCGACCATGTGGCCGAACGCCACGATCGTCAGGTCGGCGCCCGACCGTCGAGCGATCGATGATCCGAACGCCACGCGGTACCACTCCTCGGGCACGTCGTCGACCGTCTCATGGAGCGTACGATGCTCGACGAAGACGGTGGGCGTGTCGATGGAGAGCGCCTCAGCCAGCAGGCCCTTGGCGTCGTAGGCGCATGAGGGCGCCGCGACGTTGATGCCGGGCACGTGCGCGAGCAGCGCGTGCAGGTTCTGCGAGTGCTGCGCGGCCTGACCCCAGCCCTTGCCGACGACGGCACGGACCACGATCGGGGTCGCCAGCTTCCCGCCGGACATGTAGCGCCACTTGGCGGCGTGGTTGACCAGCTGGTCCATCGTCAGCATGAGGAAATCCATGCGGGCGTGGACCAGGATGGGACGCATGCCGACCATGGCGGCGCCGACGGCGGCGCCGGTCAGGGCGTTCTCGGAGATGGGGCAGTCGAAGGCGCGTTCGGGTCCGAACTTCTTCACCGGTTCGACCGTGGTCCCGAAGATGCCTTTCGGCTCATCGATGCCCACGCCCATCAGGAAGACGTCCGGATCGCGCTCCATCGCCTGGGCCGTCGCCTCCCCCACCGCTTGCTTGAACGGGATCTTGCGCATGGCTACACCCCCTCCGTCAGTTCCGAAAGGTCAGGAAAGGGATCGGCCTGCGCGTCGACAAAGGCGGCACCGATCTCAGCGGCGATCGCGTCGGTCATGTGTCGGAATCCGTCTTGGTCGAGCATCCCGCTGCGGAGCAGTGCGTCCCGCCAGCGGACGATGGGATCGACCGCGGTCCAAAGCTTGAGCTCGTCAGCGTCGCGTCCGCCTGGGACATCGTCCCCGTTCGGGCCGACATGCTCCTTCCAGCGGTAGGCGCGCGAGACGATGATCGAAGGGCCGTGGCCCGCGCGCGCTCGATCGACGGCGCGGACGGCGCGGCGGTAGACGTCAGAGACGTCGGTGCCGTCGAGCTCGCGTTCGCTTCCGTCGATGGCGTACAGGTGCGCCTCGTCCTTGATGGGGACTTCGGCCGGACGCCGCGCGCTGATGTGCGATAGCGTGGCGTACTCGTTGTTCTCCACGGCGAACACGATCGGCAGCTTGCGCAGGACCGCGAAGTGGATGCTCTCGCGGAAGGCGCCTTGCTCTGTCGCGCCGTCGCCGAGGTACGCTACGGCGACGCGTTTCTCCTTGCGGAGCTGGAACGACAGCGCCAGCCCGACGGCCAGGGGGACCGTGCCGCCGAGAATGGCGGATGAGCCCATCATGCCGACGGATGGGTCGACGAGATGCATCGAACCGCCTTTGCCGCGGGCGCAGCCGGTCACCTTGCCGTAGAGTTCGGCGATCATGGCGCGCAGGTCCCCACCCTTGGCGAGATAGTGTGCGTGGCAGCGGTGGGTGCTGACGACGCAATCGTCGTCGCGAAGCGCCAAGCTGACGCCGACCGCCGGCGCCTCCTGCCCGATGGACAAGTGGACCGGGCAACGCATCTGCTGTTCGGAGTACTTCGAGGCGATGGCCTCCTCCGTGAGACGGACCCGGAGCATGCGCCGCAGACCCTCCACGGCGTACGACTCCATCCCCGTCGGATCGGGAGTCGAAAGACGGTCGGGAACCATTCTGGGCATCGGGTGCCTCCAGGAAACGAAGTTGAAGGTTGAAAAGGGCGACAGATGAAGCTAGCACCATATCCTGCTTCCGGTCAAGACAAAAAAGCCTCGCGACGAGCCGCGAGGCGTGAGGTCAGATGAAGTTGATGTGGTCCGGCGGCGTACCCACGGGCTCGGGACCGATGTCGCCGGCGGCGCGGACCTGCGTCAGGTACTTATTGACCTGATTCATCCGACAGTTCGTGCGGCATTCCTTGATGTCGAGGCCGTCGCGGACGAACTCCCAGTTCTTCTTGCGGCGCTCGCCCTCCCAGACCTCCTGGAAAGAAGACGTCAGGACGTTGCCGTACATGAAGCGGTCTTCCTTGGTCGGATCGTTCACGCCGCCCTTCAGGTTTTCCTTCAAGTAGGCGCTGCAGCCGTAGAGCTCGCCGTCGGCCATGAGATAGGCCCAGAAGCTCGGCGTGGCCTGGCATTTGTCGTAGTGATGGCCGTCGAAAGCGTAGTTCTCCATCGCCTTACTGCGGAAGACCACCTGGAAGGTCTCGGAGTTGAACGCCATCAGCTCCTGCTCGAGCGCCTCGAGCCTCTCCTTCTCCTTGTAACGCATCAGCGAGTACGTCTGCGTGACGCTGTACTTGTGCTGGGAGTACGGCTTGACCACCAGGTAGTCGACGCCGGCATCTTTGGCGCGCTGCGCCAGAAGCGGAATCTCGCCCCAGATCTCGGGCAAGAGCAGCGACTGGACGCCGAGCGTCGTCTTGGCCCCGATCTCGCCCCGCAACTTGACCGCGCGTTCGAGATTGGCCCAGACGGTGTCCCAGTCCTTCGGCTTTGCCTGGTGGATCCGGGTGTAGGACTCAGCCGTGGCGCCGTTCACGCTGGCCTTGATCCAGGTCGTGTCGACGAGCGCCTCGCGGCAGAACTTCTCGGTCATCAGGACCGCGTTGGTCGTGATCGACGAATCGATCCCGACTGACTTGGCGTGCCGGATGGCCTTGGCCAGTTCCTTGTGGATGAGTGGTTCGCCTTCGCCGGCCCACATGACCGAGCGGACGCCGCCCCGCGCCATCTCCGTGAGGATACGGGCGAGTTGGTCGGTCCCGAGGCGGTTCTTGGCTTCGTAGCCGATGTAGTCGACCGCGCAGAAGGTACAGCGATGGTTGCAGCCGCCCACTGGGGCGACCTCGACGTAGATCGGGTAGACCTTCTTGGCCAGCTCCCAATCCCCGGCCTTCTCGGCCTCGAGCCACTGGGCCACGCGATCGCGGTGCCAGTCGGCCTTGTGTCCGTCGATCAGGAACTTGTCGGTGAGCGCCACGTGAGCCTCCTTGAAGGTACTGTCATACGGTCTACCACGGAAAAACCTCCATGGCAAGGCCCCGGAAAAGAAAAACCCGACGCCGGGCGTCGGGCCGTCACTTCAGATAGCGGAACCAGTCCTTCGTGGCTTCGTCGATGGACTCGGGCGTCCAAACGGGAGCGTCCTTCCAGTCGTCGAGACGTCCGAGCATGTCAGCGACGCCGTCCTCGATGGACGTCTCAGGGCGCCAGCCGAGCTCGGCCGCGATGCGGCGGATGTCGGCGTGCGTGACGTCGGGTTCGCCGGGGCGCTTCGGGATGCCGACGGTCGGACCGCCGATCAGTCCGGCGATGCGGTTGACCGAGACGGGGCGGTCCGCGCCGACGTTGTAGACGCGGCCGACGACGTCGGACTCGGCCGCGGCCAGGAGCGCCTTGGCGACGTCGGCGACATGGACGAAGTCGCGGGCCTGTTCGCCGTCGCCGACGATCGTCAGCGGCTTCTCGGCCAGCTTCTGCGCGAGGAAGACTCCGAAGACCGCTCCATACGTCCCGCCGGTCCGCGAACGCGGTCCATAGACGTTGAAGAAGCGGAGGCTGACGACCGGCATCCCGTAGACCTGGCCCCAGTGGAGGACCATCTCCTCCCCCATGCGCTTGGTGAGGGCATAGGGATACTGCGGACGGATGTCGGCGGTCTCCGGCGTCGGGACGATATCGGGGATGCCGTAGCAGGACGAGGAGGCGGCGTAGATGAAACGCTTGGCTCCGGCCGCCTTGGCGTACTGAAGGGTCTTGAACGTGCCGACGACGTTGGACGAGAAGTACCCGTTCGGATCGGTGATGGATGGGACGATGTCCGCCTTGGCCGCCAGGTGGAAGACCCAATCGACGGAAGCGTATGCCGCGGCCATCTCGACGGCTGAGACGTCGTTCAGACCAGCGTCGCCGTCGACGCCGTGCCGGCAGAGCCGGAACTGTGGATGGTCCTTGCGGTGGGCGAGGTTCCTGGAACGTCCCGTCGAGAAGTCGTCGATGACGACGACCTCATGGCCGCGCTCAAGCAGAAGATCGACGAGATGCGAGCCGATGAAGCCCGCGCCGCCGGTGACGATCGCTTTCATGTACCCCTCCTCGGGCTCGGAAAAGAAAAAGGTGCGGATGACGCACCTGTATCACGTTCCGAGCTTCGGGTCAACCGGCTCGCGATCCTCCTTGAAGAGGAAATCGAGGACGGCGTGGCAGAGGATCTGGTGGCCCAGCTCGACGTAGCCGTATTCCATCGACGGCACGTAGAAAGAGAGTTCGCCGAGCGGTCTCAGTGCGTTGTCCGGCGTGAAGCCCGACAAGGTCACGACGCGGCAGTTCCGGCGCCGCGCTTCGGTCGCCCCGCGGACGACGTTCTCGGAGTTGCCCGAGCTGGAGATGAAGACGGCGATGTCGCCCGGGTCGGCGAAGCGCCTGACCATCTCCTCGAAGTACGCTCCGTAGCCGAGGTCATTGCTGATGCAGGTCAGGGCCGCGGCTTCATGGAAGGCCTGGGAACGGCAGTTCCCGTTCTTCATGAAGTCGTTGGCCGAGTGGGAAGCGATGGCGGCCGAGCCGCCGTTGCCCATCCACATCAGCTTGTTCCGGTCCGCGCGGGCCGTGCGGATGTCGTCCAGGAAACGCCGCACGCCGGTCTCGAGCGGGACGCTTCGTCCTTCGTGTCTGACCTCGACGGAGGCCAGGAGCCGACGCAGCGCGTCCGCGTATGCGGTAAACGTTTTTTCGATCAAGATGTCCTCCTGAGATGTTCCGCCGCTTCGGGCAGGGACTGAAAGTGCAGGTCGGCTTCGGCCGGGACCGCGGTGACAGGCCCGGTGGCCACATGGACCGCCAGGCAGCCCACGGCCTTGGCCATCCGCATGTCGCGCTCGGCGTCGCCGATGACGCACGACCGCGTCAGGTCGACCTTAAAGGTTCGGGCGGCCTTGCGCAACAAGGCGGTGCCGGGTTTTCGGCATTCGCACACGATGCGGTACTGATCATTGCCTTCGGTCGGGTGATGCGGGCAATGGAATTCTCCGTCGATGACGACGTGCTTCGCCCTAAGTTCCTCGTGATACCAGTCGCGCAACGCGAAGTATTGCTCGTCAGTGTATAGCCCCTTGGCCACCCCGGCCTGGTTTGTCACGACGATCAGTCGGTCGCAAAGGCCGCGCAGGGTGCGGAGACCATCGACGGCGCCGGGCAGGAATTCGAACTTCTCGGGCGTCCAGACGTACTCATGCAGCCCGGCCTTGTTGATGGTGCCGTCACGGTCGACGAAGATCGCCGAAAAGCGCTTCATTTCAGGAGCGTACGGACATACTTGCAAAGCGCGGCGTACTCGACGGAGGAGCGGTTCCCCACGATGGAGACGGCCATGCTGCCCGCGATGTTGCCGATGAAGCTGACGAGGTCCATCGGCATTCCCGCAGCCGCGCACGGGGCACTGACCGCCAGGAAGGCGTCGCCGGCGCCGGTGCGGTCGACGACCTTGCCGGCGAGGGTCGGGGTCTCGGTCCGTTCGCCGTCATGCAAGCCCATCGAACCCTTGTGCCCGCGGGTGACCATCACTCGCCCGGCTTTCAGGCGCGAGGCGACCTCTGCGATGAGGACTTCGATGGGCTCCGTCTTCTTCGAAAGCGCCAGACGCGTCTCGGGCTCGTCGATGCAGACGTAGTCGGCGCGCGGATATTTGGTGACAAGATTGTAGCCCCAGTTGCCGGCATTGGTCTGGGTGTTAAGGGCCAGAAACTTCCCGGACGAGGCGATCTTCTCGATGATCTTCGGCGTGAAGAAGCCGTGGCCGTAGTCGGTCACAAGCACCAGGTCGAACGTCGGCAGGGCTTCGTCGAGGTAGGCCAGGACCTGCGCTTCGGTCTCGGCCGGCATCTGCGCTTCATTGTGGAAATACACCTCGAACAGCTTGTTCAGGAAGTTGTTGTCGACATAGCGCCGCTTCACGATGGTGGGCGCATCCTCGCGCCAGAAGAAGTGTTGGCTGACGGACGGTTTCATGCGGTCGCGGATGACGTCCTCCTTGCCGTCATGACGGCCGAGGCAGGTCACGACTTCGACATGCCCGCAGAACCCGGCCGCATGATTGGCGGCCGCCAACACGCCGCCGGCGAACGATTCGCCGCTGACGAAACTGGTCGCGACCAAGTTGTCCTTCGAGGATTTCCCGAGGCCGCGGACGTAGTGGTACTCATCGACGATCGTCTCGCCGATGACCATGGCGCGGACTTGCTTCAATCCGTCGATGCGTCGGATGACGTCGTCGGCTGTGTACTTCTCCTTCAGGCGCTCAAGGTAACCCTTCACGTCTTCGGGGAAGACGTCAAAGTGATCGTTCAGAAGCTTGGTGGAGCTCTGCGTCGGCTCCGCGGTGAAGTGCAGGCGCCCGCCGATGGCTTCGACGGCGTTCTTCTCGACGCGGATGCCGCCGGTGATGTCGGCGTCGAGATCGGCGTATTCCGCGCCCTTCACATAGACGTCAGGCTTGAGCAGGCCGATGGCCTCGACCGCGCTCGGATGGTCGTTCAGGGCGACGAAGTCGACGCACTCGAGGGCCGCCACGAACTCCGCGCGTACGCCCTCCCTGAAGATGGGACGTCCGGGCGCCTTGCTCGCGTACCGGTCGGTGGTCAGCGTGACGATCAGGATGTCGCCTTCGCGTTTTGCGGCACGGAAATAGTTGAGGTGGCCGGGATGGACGAGATCGAAAACGCCGTGGCAGTGCACGATCTTCTTGCCTGCGGCGCGGGTCGGAGCGAGCTCCCGCGCCAAATCCTCCGCCTTGAAAAGCTTGCGGCGGGTCTCGACCGGGGCGGTGACGACGAAGTCTGGCATAGTAAAATCAAGCGTATCGTAACGGAAAACGCCGTTCGGGTCAAGTTTGCCCGCCTCGGGCCGAGCATGGTAGCCTCCCCGCATATGTCGCGCCGTTCCATCATCGTCGCCTTCGTCGTCGGAAGCGCGTTGCTTGCGTCCGTCGCCGTGGGGTACGACGTCATGCTACGCCGCACGCTCGATCGGGGTGCGACGCCGCTGCGCGCGGCGACCTTCGGCGTCAGGGACTATTATGTCCTGCGCCTGCATGCCGTCGTACTGGAGGGACGGCCGATCGGCAGTCCGTTCTTCCATGAACACCGCGGCGACCCATCCCGCTTCTTCGTCTTCGAGACGCTCATCAGTGTCCTGCGGCCGTTCGCGCAGCCGTTCCTCGGCACGCGCGCCGCCGATTGGGGAAGCTTCGTTTCCGCATCGGCGCTCATCGCGCTCTTTCTGGAGCTCGCTTGGGCGTTCCGAAGGTGGGCGCGCCTCCCAGCCTTCGCGGCCGTCGTCGTCGCCGCCGCCGCCTGCCTCTGGCAGGAGCCCTTCCTCACCCAAATCTATTACGCCTTGGGGTCTTGGTTCATACCCTTCGTGCTGGGTGGCCTCATCCTTGCCGTCCAAGGATTCGCCCACCCCTCGCAGGATGGCCGCGCCATCCGGCTACTTGCCGCCACGACCCTGTTCCTGATCCATCCGGTCACTTTCATGGCCGGCTCCGTTTCCATCGGGCTCGTCTGGCTCCTTCGGCTCCGTCGCCGTCCAGATGCAGCGACGCTGAAAGAGGCGTGCGCATGGGGACTTCCGACCCTCGCACTCGGCTTGGCGATGTTCGGTCGCTTCGCCCTCGACGCCTCCTCGATCGCGGACGAGACACTTGCCAGAAACTCCGCCTTCGCCACCCATCTCCCGCTCCTGCCCATCCGTACGATCGCGTGCGCGGCCATGCTGACGCTCGCGGTCCTGTGCCGGCGCCGCGCGACGGAACCGCGAGATCGCGCTGTCTGGGATATCCTCGCCGCCTGGAGTGTCGTGACCGTGATCGGCATGAACGCGAACGTGCTCACGGGACGGTATTTCATCGGCGATCACTTCCCGTTTTTCGAGCGCGTGATCGCCGTCGTTGCTGGCGCATGCGCCCTGATGGCACTGACCTCCCGCCCGATGACGCGCCGCGAACGGACTGCGGCCATCATCGCCGGCATCGGCATCCTGATCCACGGCATCCTCTGGCTTCTTGAGCGGCCTGTCCGATCATGGCTCTTGGCCGGGACGGTCCTGCCGTATTACCT
>JGI10216J12902_102272923_pt1 | contig 10020 bp, 6 predicted proteins | sample KanNatreferecore_FD_12902 | JGI IMG/M metagenome (IMG submission 12902)
CCTCCGCGGGCCGGCCGCCGGCCTGGCCTGTGTGCTGCGGATCCGCACCGACGACGGCGTCGACGGCGTCGCGATCGCGGGCAAGGCGGCGGCCAGCATGCTGCCGACCCTGGTGGACCAGGTGCTGCGCGACGAGCTCGTCGGCCAGGACGCCCTGAACCGCGAGTGGCTCTGGGCGCGGATGTGGGACATCGATCGCACCGAGTACCTCTCCGTGCCCTTCACGGGACTGGTCGACAACGCCCTGTGGGACCTCGCCGGCCGCGCTGCCGGCGTGCCGACCTGGCAACTCCTCGGCGGCTACCGCACCTCGATCCCGGCCTACGCGTCCACGTCGACGTTCTCGACGATCGACGAGTACCTCGACGTCGCGGACCAGTGCCTCGAGCTCGGCTACACCGCGATCAAGCTGCACGCCTGGGGCGACCCGGTCCGCGATGCGAAGCTGTCGCTCGCGCTGCGCGACCACGTCGGCCCGGACGTCCCGTTGATGTTCGACGGCTCCGCCGGCTTCGACCTCCCGGCAGCCGTGTACGTCGGCCGTGCGCTCGAGGAGGCGGACTACCTCTGGTACGAGGAGCCGATGCGCGAGTACAGCGTCACCTCCTACAAGCTGCTGGCCGAGCGCGTGCGGGTCCCGCTCAACGTCGCGGAGACCAGCCCCGGTGCGCACATGAACGCGGCCGACTTCGTGGCCTCGGGTTGCGCGACGTACCTGCGGACCAGCGCCGACCTGCGGGGTGGCTTCACCGGAGCGATGCGCACCGCCCACCTGGCCGATGCGTTCCGCCTGCGGGCCGAGGTGCACGGTCCGACCCTGACCTCCCGACACCTGTGCATGGCGATCTCGAACAACACCTATTACGAGTCGCTGGTCGTCACCAACCCGGTCCGCAGGGGAGCCGGAATCGACGAGTCCGGGAACCTCGCCGCCCCCACAGGGGCCGGTGTGGGTCTCGCGCCTGGGCCGAGATATCCCTCCGAGCTCGAGCAGTACGTCTGCCACGACTGACACGCATTCCCCGAGAGAAACGTCATCCGTGGCCTGCAAGGCCGTCCACATCCACGAAGAACCAGGAAAGAGCAGAGATATGAGTCCCTTCTCGGACATCACAAGCACGCCCAAAAGTCGACGGTCACGGCTGTTGCCGGCGCTCGGGGTACTGGTCGCCAGCGCCGCGCTCCTCGCCGGGTGCGCCGACGCAACGCCGCAGAGCGCGACGGGAGACGCCGGCACGGCTGAATTCAAGCCGGTCGAGCAGGAGCCCGGCAGCAAGATCACCATCTGGGTCGACGCCACCCGGCAGCCTGCGGTCGACGCCTACAAGGCCGCTCACCCCGAGGCCGTGATCGAGACCGTGGTCTACCAGTCCGGCGGCGGCGCCGACGACCTGCGGACCAAGATCTCGCTCTTCGACCGGACCGGCGAGGGCTGGCCCGACGTCGTCTGGCCGGGCATCCAGGACCCGAGCTGGGCCGCCTCCGGCGACCAGCCGTTCGCCGCGCCGATCAGCGAGCTGATCGACAAGTCCGTGCTGGACGCCTACGCCCCCGGCTCGATGGACCTGTGCGCGTTCAACGGCAAGACCTACTGCCTGCGCAACGACCTGGCCCAGGACGTCCTTTGGTACAACAAGAAGCTGATGGACGAGTTCGGCTACGAGGTCCCGACCACCTGGGAGGAGTGGGAGGAGCTCGGCCTCAAGGTGGCCAAGGAGCACCCGGGCTACCTCGTCGGTGGCGTCGGTGACGGCTCCGCGATGGGCATCTACTTCTGGGGCGGCAAGTGCCCGCTGAGCGACGTGGACGACGAGAACGTGCTGCACCTCGACATCCACAACCCCAACTGCACCAAGATGGCCGGCATCCTCGACAACCTGCTCGAGGCCAAGACGCTCTCGACCGTGAGCAAGTTCGACGCCGGGTTCATCGAGGAGGCCGGCAAGAAGATCCTCGCCTTCCCCGGTCCGTCGTGGTTCGGCCAGGTGCTGTTCGGCGAGACCTACAAGGTCCCGGCCGGCGAGATCGCGGTCGCGCCTCCGCTCCAGTGGGAGGGTGACACCGAGGTGGGCACCGGCGCAGGCGGCGGCGGCATGTGGTTCGTCTCCTCGCACAGCAAGAACCTCGAGGCAGCCACGGACTTCATCCAGTGGGTGACCCAGAACCCGGCGTACACCGACACGGCCGGCACCTACCCGGCGTACAAGGCGGCGGCGGCCAGCTGGCTGAAGAAGCAGGCCGAGGCCGGCTACTTCGCCAACGACATCGCTCCTGTCTTCACCGAGGCCGCCGACCACATCTGGACCGACGGCTGGCAGCAGTCCAGCGCGTTCTCCCAGGAGGGCATCTACGGCGAGACGATCCTGCCGGGCATCATCAGCGGCAAGAACTTCACGTCACAGCTCGACGAGTGGGAAACGGCCATCCGGAACGCGGCCGAGGTCCTGGGCTACAAGGTCGAGGACTGACCCACTGTGTCCAGCTCCACCATCAGACGCCGCCCCCGGCGTTCGGCGCAGCGAGGCGATCGTGCCGGCTACGCATTCGTCGGGGGCTACGTCGTTCTCCTTCTGGCGTTCGGCGTCGTCCCAGTCGTGTACTCACTGTGGTTGTCGATCACGAACGCAGCAGGACAGTTCGTGGGACTCGGGAACTTCACCCGGGTCGCCACGGACTACCGGTTCTTCGCATCCTTCGGCCACGTGATGCTCTATCTCATCCAGTGGCTGGTCGTGCTCCTGGTGCTGGTCCTGACCCTGGCGCTCATGCTCCATGGCCGGATGCGTCGCACCACCAAGGTGCTGCGGTTCCTCTACTACCTGCCGGGCGCGTTCGCCGGGGCGGTGAGCGTCCTGATCTGGACGATCCTGCTCGACCCCGCGGCGAGCCCGGCGGGTGGGCTGCTCCAGGCGTTCGGCTGGGCCAGCTCCAACGAGGTGCTCCAGCGCGACCACCTGCCCACGATCTTCATGCTCATCGCCTTCTGGGCCGGAGCCGGCAGCTGGATCGTGATCATGTACGGCGCGCTGAACGGCGTACCGCTCGAGGTCATCGAGGCCGCCAGGATCGACGGGGCGAACACGTGGCAGATCGCGTTCCGCATCCAGATCCCCCTGCTGCGCCGGTGGATCGCCTACATGCTGATCCTCGGCTTCGCCGGCGGGATGCAGGTCTTCGTCGAACCGCAGATGCTGCAGAACGTGGCCGGTCGAAGCTGGTCACCCAACCAGCTCAGCTACTCCTTCGCCTTCGGTGCCGCCGACCTCAACGGTGCTGCCGCCATTGCCGTCTACCTCATGGTGATCAGCCTCGCCTGCGCGATGCTCGTGGTCTTCAAGGCCCGCCTGTTCGAGAAGGAGTGACATGTCCTCGACACTGGTGCGGCCTGCCGCCCCCGCGGTCGACGCGCGGCCACCCAGCCGGAAGCGACGCCGACCTGATCTCTCGGTGGTCGGTGCGAGGGTCGCCTGGCTCATCGTCGCCGGGGTCTTCGTCTTCTTCTTCGCGGTGCCGATCCTGTGGATGGTGCTGGCGCCGACGCGGACCGACCACGACCTCGTGGTGGGATCTCCGATCGCCTTCGGATCCTGGGAGAACCTGAAGACCACGTGGGAGCACGTCTACAACTTCCAGTCCCACGCGATCGTGACCTGGATGAAGAACTCGGCGATCTACGGCATCGGTTCGACAGCCATCGCCGTGGTCACCGCGATCCCGGCCGGCTATGCGCTGGCGATGATGAAGTTCCGGGCCCGGAAGCTGCTGCTGACGGTCACCCTCGTGGTGATGCTGATGCCGGCGGCCACCATGGTGCTTCCGCTCTACCTCGAGATGGACGCCTCCGGCCTCGACGGAACGGTGTGGGCGGTGATCCTTCCGACGGCGTTCTATCCCTTCGGTACCTACCTCGCCTACACCTACTACGTGGGATCGCTCCCCGACGAACTGCTCGACTCGGCCCGGATCGACGGGGCCAACGAGTGGCAGACGTTCTGGCGGATCGGCTTGCCCCTGGGCCGGCCGGTGATCGCGCTGGTCATGTTCCTGGAGTTCGTGCACAGCTGGAACTCGTTCTTCCTGCCGTATGTGATGCTGCCGTCCAACGACCAGGCGCCCACCCAGGTGGGGCTCAGCACGCTGCTGAGCGCGTCGGTGCTCTTCAACCCCGCGGCCGGGGTCTCTGAAGTCGGCCGCCCCGAGATCGCCCTGGCGGCGCTGATCAGCAGCCTGCCCGTGTTGATCGTCTTCATCCTGTCCCAGCGGTCGCTGGTGGAGGGGATGACGAGCGGAGCGACGAAGGGCTGACGTCCTTCGTTGCACCACCTGCTGTGCGTCGGGGGAGCGCATTGCCTGTGGCCTGCCCGGCCACAGGTTTCCACTGGATAGGAGGATCCATGCGCCTGATCAATTTCGGGTTGTCCATGTCTCTGGCGAGTGCGCTGCTCTCGGCGACCGTGGCCATGGCAGGCCCGGCCCAGGCGGCAGTCACGTGCTCGCTGCACGTGGCTCCCACCGGCAGCGACGTCACTGGTACCGGAACCCTGGCGGCCCCTTTGCGGACCCTCGAGGGTGCGCGGAACAAGATCCGCGCCGGCGGGCTCAACCAGAACCTGACCGCAGACCTGAACGTGTGCCTGCGTGGTGGTCGCTACACCCGCACGCAGAGCTTCACGCTGACGGACCAGGACTCCGGGTCGAACGGCTTCAAGGTCGCGTACGTCGCCTACCCGGGCGAGACCCCGATCATCGACGGCGGCAAGCAGGTGACCGGCTGGACCCAGGTCACCGGCACGGACTACTGGCAGGCCAGCGTGCCGCAGGCCTCGGGCTTCGCGCCGTACTTCCGCCAGCTCTACGTCAACGGTGTGCGCGCGCGGCTCGCCGCAAGCAAGCCCGTCGTCGGGACCGCCTTCTTCGACGACCCCAACACGCCGTCGCCGGCGACCCTGGACGGTCTGGTCTTCCCGACCTCGGCCCTGAAGGCCTACACCAACGTGAAGGACCTGCGCCTCTTCCACGTCGCGCAGGGGTTCAAGGCGGAGTACTTCCCGGTGGTGAGCGTCACCGTCGAGGGTGCCAACACCAAGGTCCAGCTGCAGCAGCCGTACTTCCACCTGCGGGCCAGCCGCGGCGGATCGTCGTTCAGCTACAACCACGAGTTCATCATCCAGAACGCCCGTCAGGAGCTCGACAACGCGGGTGAGTTCTACCTGGACCAGGCGGCCGACAAGGTCTACTACTACCCGCGCGCCGGCGAGAGCATGGCGACCGCTGACGTGCGGGTGCCGGTCGTCGACACGCTGGCCTACGTCCAGGGCGCCAGCCCGACGCAGAAGGCGCACGACATCCGGTTCGACGGGGTCACGTTCGAACACAACAACTGGACCCTGCCCGGGACGACCTTCATCGGCGGCTCCCAGGCCGAGGCACTGCTGTACGCGGACCCGGCCAACCTGTGGAGTCCCTACTACAACAACGAGGTCCCGGGAGCCATCCGGATCATCAACGCCGACAGGTTCGAGTTCTTGAACAACACGGTCCGGCACTCGGGTGACGGTGGACTTCACCTGCGCACCGGCACCAGCAACTCGACCGTGAACGGCAACGTCTTCCACGACACCACGGCCGCGGGCATCATCGTGGGGCGCTGGGCGGACACCGATGTCACGGCCGCCGAGCGCACGAAGAACATCACGGTCACCAACAACATCGTGTCCGACACTGGCGCGGACTACCTGCAGGCCACGGGCATCAGCCTGATGAACACCTACAACGTCGCCGTGAAGCACAACCTGGTCTTCAACACGTCGTACGCCGGCATCCACCAGCGCAAGAACGACGAGTTCGGGGTCAACGAGGGCGTCGACGGCATCGGCAAGACCGAGATCAGCTACAACCGGGTGCACAACACCACGGCCAAGAAGTCGTGGAACCTGCACGACTCCGGGTCGATCTACAGCTTCGGGGCGTGGCCGGGCACGACGATCCACCACAACTATTCCTCCGGCGTGACCAGCACCCGGGCGTTCATGAGCGACAACCAGTCGTACCAGACGCGTTGGGACTACAACGTCGGCAACGGCGGTCCCTTCTCGGCCTACATGCCGGGTCGTTCGCCGCTGTCGGTCTATGCCTCGCACAACTACACGACCACGTCGCAGAACACGTCGTACCAGTACTTCATCTTCGACGTGGACGGGCCGCCGCACGTGGTGACCAACGGCGCCTGGCCGACCGAGGCCCAGACCATCATGGCCGGCGCCGGCCTGGAGCCTGCGTACGCCGGGTTGCGCAACAAGGTGCCCGGCACCCAGTTGGCGAACTACACGACGTACACCGCGACGGGCGGCTTCGCCAGCGCTCCGAACAAGTTGTGGGACGACCAGGTCGAGACCGGCGAGGTGGCCTCGGCCACCAACGAGGCCTGGGTGGAGTTCGACTTCCAGCACGACTACGACCAGCTCACGTTCCGGCTGCAGAACGACTTCGGAGGGACCGCACTGGCCAACCAGTGGAAGGTCCAGCGCTGGAGCGCGTCGCTGAGCCAGTGGGTCGACATCATGCCGTACCAGGCGATCACCACGTGGAAGCAGATCTCGTACAGCCCGGATCCTGCACTGGCCACGACGAAGATCCGGCTCTGGGTGAAGAACACCAACTCCGGGGGTCTCGCGGCCGCCCAGGAGTTCTCGGTGAGCGGCAGGATGAAGCAGCGCGTGTCAGGTCCCGGAGTGTGACCGACCGCGATTAAGACCTGCCCCGCTGTGGCCTTCTTGGGATAGGCCACAGCGGGGCAGTCCATGCACGAGATCGGCGAGAGATGAACCCTACCTATACTGGCGGCCGGCCGTTGGTCGGCCGACGACCAGAGGGGGGACGATGGTCCGGCAACCGGCTGCCGATGACGGCGTCGACCGTTACAGGCCTGGGTATTCCGTCGCCGCGGAGCGCATCATCGAGTACATCGAGCAGCGGGGCCTGGGGCCCGGCGACCGCTTGCCGACCGAGGCGGAGTTCGCCGCATTACTCGGAGTCAGTCGCGGCATCGCTCGTGACGCCATCAAGACCCTGGCGGCGGTCGGCCGGGTCAGCACCGAGCGTGGTCGCGGCATCTTCGTCGCCGAGCCGCCGCTCTTCTCGCACGAGCTGCGCAGCAGGTTCCGGCTTACCGACCTCGACGGGATCCTGATGATGTTCGAGTTCCGGGCCCTGCTGGAGGGATCGGCTGCCGAGCTCGCCGCTGCTCGCGCCACCCCCACAGAGCTGAGGAGCATCGAGGGCGCGATGAACGAGTACGCCGCCCTGGTCCCGCAGCGTGACGCTGCCACATCGGTTCCGAGGCCGGACTACGACGCACTCACCGAGTGCGATCGGGAGTTCCATGAGCGGGTCATCGCTGCGTCGCACAACCCGTTCCTGATGGAGGCGACCTTCGCCGTGCGGCAGCTGCAGCGCGAGGTCGTGTCAGTCGCCCTCGGTGGATTCAGCGGGGGATCGCTCGAGGATGCGGTGTCCGAGCACCGGGCGATCTTCGACGCGGTTCGCCGCGGCGAGGCGGAGGCGGCCCGAGTCGCCGCTGCCGCGCACGTGGGGCACACCAGTCGCAACCATCAGCAGGAGCTCGCACGCCGCATGTTCGATCCAGGGGAGTAGAGGAGCAGTCGTGACGACAGCAGCGCAGGGCGCGCAGTCGGTTGGGTCTGTCGGGTACCGACGGGCCGGCCTGGACGCGATGCTCGACTTCGCCGAGGCATCCCGTACGGCGGCCGGCTTCGCCTGGCTCGACGACGCCGGCAGACCGATGCCGGAGCAGCAGCTGCAGATCTGGATCACCGCCCGGATGACCTACGTCTTCTCGCTCGCGAGCCTCCTGGGTCGCCCCGGCGCGGACGCGCTGGCGGCGCACGGCGTACACAGCCTGATGACGTCGTTCCGCGACGATGAGCACGGCGGCTGGTTCCACACCGTGACCTTCGACGGCACCCGGCCGATCGACCCTACGAAGTCCTGCTACGACCATGCCTTCGTGCTGATGTGTGCGAGCACCGCCGTCGTCGCGCGGGTGCCCGGGGCGGAGGCCCTCCTTGGCGAGGCCGTGGAGATCCACGAGCGCCACTTCTGGGACCAGGCGGCCGGGGCCTGCCGCGAGTCCTGGTCGGCCGACTGGGCCGAGCTCGAGCCCTACCGCGGGATCAACAGCAACATGCACGTCGTCGAGGCCTACCTCGCAGTCGCCGACGCGACCGGCGACCAGGTCTGGCGCGACCGGGCGGCCCGCATCGTCGGGCTGGCCACCGGTGTCGCGGCCGACCACGACTGGCGGCTGCCCGAGCACTACGACGACGCCTGGCAGCCGGTGCTCGACTACAACGTCGATCGGCCTCGCGATCCCTTCCGCCCCTTCGGGTCCACCCCTGGTCACGGGTTCGAGTGGGCCAGGCTCATAGTCCAGCTCGAGGGCACCCTGCCGGCCGGGTCGCCGGCACTGGTGGCCTCGGCGGAGGCCCTGTTCGACCGGGCGGTGGCTGACACCGCGGACGGCCGGGCCTTGCTCTACACGACCGACTGGCAGGGTCTGCCGATCGTGCGCGAGCAGTTCCACTGGGTGCTCTGCGAGGCGATCCTGGCCGCCGACGCCCTGGCTCGGCGTACGGGTGCGTCGAGGTACGCCGAGCTCTGCGCCACTTGGTGGCAGCTCGCCGATGCCCACTTCGTCGACGCTGAGCTCGGCTCCTGGCGTCACGAGCTCGACGAGGAGCAAGCCCTGTCCCGGACCACCTGGCACGGCCGCCCCGACGCGTACCACGTGGTGAACGCCCTGCTGCTGCCCGACCTGCCGCTCGCCCCGACCGCCGCGGCCGCGCTGCACGCCACCGTGGGGTCCCTCCCTGCAGCCAGCCCCTTGACCTGACCCCGGCTATCACGCATCCTTTCGTCAGTCGTATGACGAATGTCACGTGATCGGGCTCCCGGCCGAACCGCCGTACCCGAGCACGCGGTGCCACTCAGCGGGGGCCGAGGGAGAACTCAATGAGGTTGAAGACAGTGGTGGCCGCCGGAGTGGCGGCCGCTCTCGCGTGGACGGGGGCCGGCGTCGTCAGGCCCAGCACCCTGACGGGGAGCGTCCCGGCCGCGGCGGCAGCCGTGGTGACGCCAGAGAAGCCGATGCGACTCTGGTACGACGAGGAGGCACCCAGCAGCAACGAGGGGTGGATCAACCGCTCGCTGCCCTTGGGCAACGGCTACATGGGCGTCAACGTCTTCGGCGGCGCGTCCACCGAGCGGCTGCAGATCACCGAGAACAGCATGACCGACAACGTCTCCTGGTCGGGAACGGCCGGTGGCGGACTCAACAGCTTCGCGGAGGTCTTCCTCGATTTCGACCACACCGCGGTGACCAATTACGTGCGCGAGCTCTCGCTGGACGACGCCGTGGCCAAGGTGAGCTACACCAACAACGGCGTCGACTACACGCGCGAGTACTTCACGAGCTACCCGGACAAGGTGCTCGCGATGCGCCTGACGGCCTCGCAGCCCGGTGCGCTCGACTTCACCCTGCGGCCGACGGTGCCCTACGAGGTGCCCTACCGGACCGCCGCCGGTGACAACCGGGGCAAGTCCGGCACCGTCAACGCCGCGGGTGACACGATCACCCTGTCCGGCAAGATGGACTACTACAACGTCCAGTTCGAGGGCCAGTTCAAGGTCATCCCCACCGGCGGGACGATGGTGGCGGCCAATGATGCGAACGGCGACAACGGCACCATCGCCGTGTCGAACGCGACCAGCGTCGTGATCCTGGCGGCGGTCGGCACGAACTACCAGCTGAACCCGCAGGTGATCAGCGCAGGCAATCGGCTCGACAAGCTGGCCGGCTTCGCCCACCCCCACGCCAAGGTCAGCGGCTACCTCGCGGCGGCCGCCGCGAAGACCCACGCGCAGCTGAAGGCGGCCCACCTGGCCGACTACCAGGGCCTCTACGACCGCGTCGACCTCGATCTGGGTGGCGTCGAGCCGATG
>JGI10216J12902_100218177_pt1 | contig 10019 bp, 5 predicted proteins | sample KanNatreferecore_FD_12902 | JGI IMG/M metagenome (IMG submission 12902)
TTTACCGATGCCTGTGGTAACACATCAACCGTAACTCAGCTTATTACAGTATTGGATACGATCGCCCCGGTATTCGCGACGCCACCTGTTGCGATCTCTGTTCAATGTATAAGCGATATACCGGCAATGACCAGTCTGGCATATACAGATAATTGTGATGCCGCAGGAACGGTAACCGGAACAGATAGTCCACCCTCCGGATCATGTCCCGCAATCATCATAAGAACCTGGACCATTACTGACGCATGCGGTAATACATCATCGGTTACTCAAACTATTACCGTATCGGATACCATTGCACCGGTCTTTGCTCCACCACCTGCGGCAATAACGGTACAGTGTATAGGCGATACGCCGCCAATGACAAGTCTATCCTATACGGATAATTGTGATGCTCCAGGTACTGTAGTTGGAACGGATAGTGCACCCGCGGGTTCTTGCCCGGCTATTATCACAAGGACCTGGTCCTTTACTGACGCCTGTGGTAATGCAACCACTGTTGTTCAGCTCATCACTGTTTCAGATACTACGCGACCAGTCCTGACCTGTCCGCCACCACAAACTTTTTGTGTGGTCCCGGGCAATAATTATTCAATACCATTACTGATAGCCACTGATAATTGCAATGGTCCTCTCGTTACAAGTTACCAGGTTGGCGGAGCTACTATTTTCAATGGCACAGGTGGTAATGCCAGCGGTATTTATAACACTGGTGTTTCAACGATCACCTGGACTGTAACAGATACATGTGGAAACAGTGCGGTATGCACCACATCTGTAACCATTAACCCGCTGTTTACCGATACAACCAATGCCACCATATGTACGAATCAAATCCCGTATATATGGAATGGCAATCCTTATACTGCAACCGGCACTTACACCGACACCCTGGCCAGCACAAGCGGCGGATGCGATACGCTGGCGACTTTGAACCTCGTCGTCAATCAACAGCCACTTGTAAACGCTGGCAACTACCCGGCTACCTGTATTAATAGTTCCGCAATCACATTAACTGGTACACCTGCAGGCGGTATATTCAGTGGAACAGGAGTTTCCGGTAATACATTTGATCCCGTCATTGCCGGGGCCGGAACACATACAATTACTTACAGCTATGCCGATCCAAATGGCTGTAGCAATACGGCTACTGCAACCATTGTAGTAAATGCACTCCCGGTCCTTGTGGTTACCAACCCGGCAACGACTTGCGCCGGTACACCGGTTGACCTCACTTTACCAGGTGTTACTGCCGGAAGCGATCCCGGACTCACACTTGCATACTGGACCAATGCAGCGGGAACAAACCCACTTGCGAGTCCGACCGCTGTGAATACAAGTGGAACTTATTATATCAGCGCAGTGAATAGCAGTGGCTGCAGAACAATTGCACCCGTAGTTGTAAATATCATACCCGCGCCGGTAGCTACTTTCACAGGTGGAGGAGCGATATGTGCCGGATTGAGCCGGACACTTAATATAACATTTACAGGAACTGCACCATTCAGTTTTACCTACTCGGATGGATCGACTTCCAATACGATCAGTGGTATAACTTCTTCTACTTACCAGTTAATTGTTTCACCGTCGATAACTACGGCGTACACAATTACAACTATAAGTGATGCATTATGTGCCGGCAATCCAAACAACCTGTCCGTTTTAGTAACGGTTGAACCGGTTATACCACCCATTCGGTACCCGACGCTTACAATTCCGCCTAATACTCCTCTTCAGTTAACGGCCAGGATACTGGGTACCGGTTATACCTATCAATGGAATCCAACAGCAGGTCTGAATAATTATACGATCTATAACCCGGTATTCAATTATAATGCACAGACAGAATACACTATTACCATTACATCCCCTGCTGGGTGCAAGGTGGTAGATACGATTTTAGTGAGAATGGCTTTCAATTCACCTCCTCTACCTAAGTCTGACATTTTTGTACCGAAAGCATGGTCACCGAATAATGATGGACATAACGATAGATTATTCCCATTGACAGTAAATATCAAAGAGCTGAAATACTTCAGGATCTTCAACAGGTGGGGTCAATTGATGTTCGAGACGAATGTAATTGGTAATGGATGGGATGGCATATTCAAAGGTCAAAGACAGGTGATGGATACTTATACCTGGACACTTGAAGCGGTAGGTATAGATGGTCTCTATTATAAACGTGCTGGTAACTCTGTTTTGTTAAGGTAAATCTCTTGAATTATGAAAAAGATGAATCGAATCGTGGTACTGGCTTGTATGTTGATCAGCGTACAGCCCCTGCATGCGCAAGACCCTAGTTTTTCGCAGTTCTTTTCAACACCGTTAAATATCAACCCGGCCCTTACAGCAAATATCAATGCTGACTGGCGGGTGATATCTAATTTCAGGGATCAGTGGATAGGGCCGGCCAGTCCTTATGTGACCGGAACTGTCTCCTATGACAGGAAAATATTTCAAAATAAGATTCCCAATGTAGTTGATGAGGGCAATATTATAGGCGTCGGCGGTATGGTCATGTTTGATCATGCATTCAGCGGCATAGTTAAAAGCACCTACGCTTCCCTTCACTTGTCATACAATCTCAAACTATCGGAATCAGGCGAAAATACCCATCGCTTTGAAGCCGGGTTTGGCGCCACTTACGGGCACCGTCGCATCGATTTCAGCAGCGTGAATTTTGAAGAGCAATTCACCGGGTTTGGTTTTAACACTAACCTTCCAACAGGGGAGACTGCCTTATCGAATTCGAAGCCCTATTTGTCCGTAAGCGCCGGCCTGGTATACAGTTACAGGACCGAGAACAGTAATTTTGATATTGGTGTCGCGGGTTATCACTTGAATAAACCCATGCAGACTTTTTTGAAAGACGAGAACCAGTATTTGGCCATGAGAAAAGTTGCGCATGCAAATTTTGAAACCTATATTAATCCCCGACTGGTATTCAATACGAATGGTATATACCAGTTCCAGGACCAGGCGAAATATATTTCTTTCGGAGGAGCGCTGGGCTATTTCCTGGGAGATTATGAAACCCTGATCACTGCCGGAGCCTGGTATTGGTCTGAAAACGCCGTGATACCGTATGTAGGCCTGGCGTTTAAGAGTTTCCAATTTGGTTTAAGTTATGATCTTACGACCTCCAAGCTTAACCAGGCTGCCAAAACACCAAACACATGGGAATTTTCGCTGATCCACAGGGGTAGTTCTAAACCAGGAAAGATCATTCCCTGTCCCTGGAAGTAAAGTAAGAAGTCATATGGTCAGACAGGTCATCTGGGTCAGACCATTCTAAAGAAATCTCTTTAGTTTAATTGATATATTACTCAAACTCTACATCTTTTTAATTAATTCCCCACTTCATCCACTTGATTACTCAATTCATTTACATCTTCGTTGCCTGCTTTTAATCTGCAGAACATCTTTGTGTCATCAAATGATCGAAAACCAGCGTTAACCATTAAACCTTTTATTAAAAAAACAATTTCAGAAGCACGCATCACCCTGGTTAAAGACTCATTTAATTAATCATTTAAAATTTGACATCATGAACAACAAACCAACTATCCAGAAGCCTGTGCCACCGGCCAACGGCGGTACCTGGATCGTATTTAATTCAGATCGTGGCTTCTTCGTTTTCTAAGAACTAGACAGTTAGAATTGTTCTTAAGTCAGTTTTAGAGGGATTCATATCTAACAGCATGGACTAAATACAATTCATTCACTGTTTTTATCAATTCATGCCGGACCCGTACCAATCCATAGGGTACCCCGCGACCAAATAAGGAAAAGATGGTAATTTGTATAAGGTTATGAAAATCAAACTACCCCGGTATACCACCAAAGATTATCTTGTCCTGGGAATCATCCTGACTCCCTTTACAATGCTAATGAATAGTGTTATCCTGGGGAGTAAATACTGGACCAGCTGGCAGGTTTTTTTGTTTGCTACAGGCCTTACTGCATTTGCCTTTTGTGTATTTTTCATTTTGTGTGGCGGCGTTGCGGTCATATTCAAAAAACGGTTTCCAAGCGAAGAACAGGTAAGCATACGACTTAGCCTGATGATCATTTCTTTCCTGACTCTCTCAGGATTATTTCTGCTGATCTTGTTCCGCGGATATGAGGCAATCCCTTTTCTCGATCATTCCTTCAATAAAACCGTATTTATCTGGGCATACATAGGTATGGGGATCATCAATATCTTCCTTACTTTATTACACGAGGGTATCGCCCGTTTCGAAAGCTGGAAAGCCAACCTTGAGGAGACTGAAGCCCTGGAAAAAGTATACCGGCAAAGTCGCCTGATAGGTTTAAAGAGCCAAGTAAACCCGCACTTCCTGTTCAATAGTTTGAATTGTTTGTCCTGCCTTATCCAGGAAGACCAGGAAAAAGGAGAAAAATTCCTGGACGAAATGACAAAAGTATATCGCTACATGTTACATAATGATGAAGAGCAACTGGTACCCCTTGGTACAGAACTGAAATTTATCCACTCTTATTTTTATCTCCTGCAGGCACGACATGGAGATGGACTAAGGATCGTAGTCGATATTACCGAATCGGACACAGTAAAATCCCTGCCACCACTTGCCCTTCAAACTATTGTAGAAAATATTGTTGCCCAGAATTCAGTGAGCAAGGATCAACCACTGGATATCTCCATTTATTCAGATGGTGACGGAACCATCGCTATTGCCAATAATGTGCAGCCCAGGGCAGTACCTGAAACGCATGATGCACAATCGGGACTGGACAACCTGGTTAAAAAATATGAGCTATTGAACCAACCGCCTGTACGGGTAAATGGGAATGATAAAGAGCGCATCATACGACTTCCTCTGGTGCTTAAAGAGGAGGGGATGATATGAAATTGGTAAAACCTCCAAAACTGGAATTGTATTCATTCCTTTTCAGTATGCCCATTATTGACCTGGCCCTTCACCAGGTCATGTTTGGAGAAAGGTTATGGAAAGAACCCAGGATATGGTTATTTTCTTTCCCCCTGATTTTTGGCATAGGGGCGTTATCCTGGTATCTCCATGTATTGTATGCCATGTATACAGAAAAAAGATTTCCTGGTATAAAACAGACCGGTAAAAGATTATTATGGAAGGCACTTGTATTGTTCTTTGTTATGACACCCAGTGTGGTATTTATATTTTTAGTCTATGATTATTTCGGGATTTTGGGTTATGAATTGAAAGAATGGGATCTTCTTAAGGGTCTGATCGTCGGTCTTAGTGTGAACTTGGTATTTGAAACCTTGTATGAAAGCGATTACCTGCTCAGTCAGTATAAAGAAAGTCGCATTGAAAAGGAAGCCCTGCAACAATTTTCGGTAAAACAGGAATTCGATACTTTAAAGGGACAGGTGAACCCGCATTTCCTGTTTAATTGTTTCAATACATTATCCTCGTTGATTGTAGAGGATAAACAAAAAGCTGATGTTTTCCTGAATGAACTGAGTAAGGTATACCGTTACTTGCTCCGCAACAATGAAAATGGCCTCAGTACTGTGCAAAATGAGATCCAGTTTATCGGCTCCTATTACCAGTTGCTTCAAACCCGGCATGGGGAAGCGGTTCAGTTGAATATCGAAATCGATAAGCGATATGAATCTTACCTCCTGCCTTCACTTACCCTGCAGCTGCTGGTTGAAAACGTGGTAAAACATAATGTCCTTTCCCGCAATAAACCACTGGTGATCGATATTTTCACAACAGCCGGGAACAAGATGGTTGTAAATAATAACCTGCAGCGCCGCTCGGTGAAAGCTCCAAGCAATAAAGTAGGACTGGAAAACATAAGAGCCAGGTATGCCTTATTGAAACAAAGCGGTTTCCAGGTTATAGAGGATAAGAATAATTTTACGGTGGTATTACCATTGATATGGAACAACACATCGAACTGGCCGCAGGCCCCGGAAGCGCTGCATCAAAAAACAGATCACAGTTTTAATTAATAAATATGAATATACTGATTGTAGAAGACGAGGAACTGGCCGTAAAAAAACTGCAGAAGACGCTGGCAGCAGCGGATGAAACAGCTAAGGTGATCGGAGTTTCCGATAGCATTAAAAGCACAGTCGAATGGCTGCGTCAAAACCCGCAACCAGACCTGATCCTGATGGATATCGAACTGGCTGACGGACAAAGTTTCGAAATATTTAACCTGACAGAAGTTAAAAGTCCGGTCATCTTTACTACTTCATATGATGAATATGCTTTAAAAGCCTTCAAGGTAAACAGTGTTGATTACCTGCTGAAGCCGATCCAGAAGGAAGAGCTGGAAGCAGCGCTTAATAAATTCAGGAAGCTAAAGGGTGAGAACAGGACTGACCTGAGTATAGACAACCTGGTCAGGGAATTACAACAAAAACTTCAACCAAAAGAATTCCGGAAAAGATTCCTGGTGAAACATGCGCAAAAACTGGTCAGTATCGAAGTTGAAGAGATCGCGTATTTCTATAGTGATGGCCGGCTCAATTTCTTTAAAACCGAAGACAATAAGAAATACGTCGTGGATTATACCATGGATGAGTTGGAAGAAATGCTGGATCCTGAAAAATACTTCCGTATCAGCCGGTCCTTCTATGTTTCCGTCAACTGTATCGATAAGATCGAAGATTATTTTGGCAACCGGCTTATCTTGCAATTAAAGCCAGCCGTGGATAAAGAAGCCCTCGTGAGCCGGGAGAAAGTTACAGATTTCAAAAAGTGGATGGGGAAATAATAATCAATAATTGTTAACTGATAATTAACGATCATTCCAGCTTACACAACCGGTACTTTTAATACCACGATGGAGCTGCTTTTATGCACCTGGACATCCAATTCTCCTCTTAAAGCTTCCACTCTTTTCTCCATATCCTGGCGATGAAAAAGGTTATGCAGTTGCTGCATATCGCCCGATTCGTTGGCAAACTGCATTGTAAATAGCAATTCACCTTTCTCCAGGCCGATATGAATATGGCAGATCGAGATGCCCGCCTGTACCAGGTTGCGGATACCTTCCTTGAATAACAGGAAAGCTTCATGACGGAGTTTCATGTTCAGTTTTAGTTGTTCTACATTTTTTTCAACCAGGATATCAATATAAACCCCGTGCCGGTTATTGAGCGCATCAATATATTCACGCATCCTCTCCACCGTTTTATGCATACTGTCATTCTCGGGATCAAGGCTCCACAGCATATCATCCAGTGCGATGATCATGTTATGACTCTTATCATGGATCTGGTCGATATATTCTTCCGATTTGACCGGGTCTTTCGAGGATCTTAACCGGGCCATTTCGCTGAGTATATTGATATTGTTCAGCGCTGTATTGATCTCGCCATGAAGGTTGGTGGCGATATCAGCCCTCATTTTCTGGATAGCTTGTTTTCTTTTCATCCGTTCACGGTCAAACCAGTAAAGAAGTAATGCGATAAGGATTATGATCAGGGAATAAAACCACCAGGACTTCCAGAACGGCGGATCTATTTTTATCCGGAGACGGGTGACTTCCTTTCCCGTTCTGCCTTCCGCGTCAAAACTCTGGAGCAATAATGTATATGAACCGGCCGGCAGGTAAGGATAAACAACCTGGTTATTCCGTTCGGCCATTTTCCATTCCTTATCCAGCCCTTCCATTTTATATTGGACCAGGTAGTCGTTACTATAACTCAAAGTTGAGAACTCAATTTCCAGTGAATTGTTGTTGTGACCAAGGCGGATCCGGGGAAGCTGCATAACTGAATCTACCTGCAATGTTTTATTCATCACTTTGATTTCTGTAATGCGTATAGCCGCCTGGAGGCTGTCCATTCGGATTGCCAGTGGATCCAGTGAGATGAACTGGTTGCTGCTCCCGAATAAAAGACGCCCGTCAGGTAATGACCGCGAGGAAGCCAGGGTAAAATTATCATTGTCTATACCATCATCCCGGTTGAATCGCACATATAACCTTAGATAAGCATTCACCCGGTACAGACCACTGGTAGTGGATATCCAAACATACCCGATCTTATCTCTTTCGATGGAAGCAATATAGCCCGACATGGACTCGGATGTTCCAATCAGCAGCGTTGTGTCCCTTATCCTGTCAAATAAATTCACCGTTGTGCCGGTTGTGATCAGCACCAGGCTGTCATTATATGCCAGGATAGAGGAAATAGCATCATCTGGTAATCTTAGTTTGGGAATGCTGTTTTTTGAAAAATGAAGAACAATTTTATCTGTTACGGGGTCGATCACATACACGCCGGCAGCAGCAGTAGCTATCCATACCCATCCTTTATGATCCACGATCACCTTATTGATCTGTACGGAGGGAATACCATTAAAGGCTGACATACCATCATCGAACTTCTTAAGCCCTTTTGACTTTGTCCATTTGAAAACGCCGATTGTTTGCATACCTAACCACAGGTTGCCCATTTTGTCTTCTGCGATTTGCCTGATCGTACGGTTTTGTAATATCGGTGGATTATAAACCCGGGCAGAACGTGTTGACTGATCAATCGCAAAGATCCCGGGCTGGGCCGACATCCAAATAGTATTACTGTCGCCCGACAAAAACATGCTCCACACCGTCGGTCCAAGTTCGTTATCTATCCCTTTGATATTTGTCGGAATGAGATTCATATCACGGTCATAATGAAACAACCCATCTCCCCAGCTTGATGCAAGGATAGTACCCCATTTGGTTTGTATGAATGACATGATGGCTCCGCTCCCGATATTACCTGTTTTCCGGTTTAAATGACTGGTATTGATAAAGAACTCCTGTGAAGGATTGAAGCGGTACAACCCGTTATTCCTGGTTCCTACCCAAATATTGTTTTCCCGGTCTTCGTAAAGCCCGTGTACCGCATCGTAATAGATGCTGCGGCCGTTCAGGTAACCATTATATACCAGCTGGAATTTATTCTCTTTTTCCAGGTATTGACCAAATACCTCCAGTCCGCGCACCCAGATCGTTCCATCTTCCTGCTCGAAAAAACCATATACTTCATAGTATGTTTTAAGGACATCAAGAAAACCATAATTCTCCAGTATGAATTGATTCTTTCGTGTGTCATAGCACCAGATACTAGGAACGCCGGCCCCCCAGTTGTCAAACCACAAACGGCCTTTTTTATCAAACGTCAGGTTATTGGGATCCCGTATCGTGGCTAATTTTTCAATAGCTGGTTCCGCGGCCGTGTTATGTCCCGTATAACTCCATTGACGGGTAGCCCGGTCATAAATCGCAAATCCGCCTCCCTGGATACTGAACCAGTATTTAGTTGTCCCCCGTTGATGTGCCATATCAGCAATACGCATTCCGGCAGGAAGCTTGAAGAAATTATTATCCTCCGAGAATTCATTTTTTTCAGGATTCCAGGATAAGACTGACCAGGCACGATGCAAGAGGTAAATATTACCCTGCTCATCCGTGATCATCCGTTTCATAGACGCAAGGGCTAGTTCATTTTTTACTTTTACCGTGCTTTCCCTGAACGTGAATGTTTTTGTATTGAAGATCCCGATCCTTCCGTTTGCCATCAATACCCAAAGATTTTTTTTCTTATCGGTCATCAACTGCCAGACAGGATTTGAAGGGATGGAAAAAGGATCCTGGCTGTTATGCCGAAAAGTCTTATAACGGGTTCCATCAAATCGCTGCAATCCATCCGTGGTGCCGGTCCAGATATAGCCATCGGCATCCTGCACCACCGTATTTACCTGGTTGGAGACGGCTCCGGTAGTAGTATTATAATGTGTAAATGAAAATTGTCTTCCCTGCTGTGCAGGCAGGATGTGCGCGATCAACAGAAAACAAAATATGATGCAATTCTTTAACAAGGAAATATTTATACTTCCAAATTTAACTATTGGATACGCAAAATGCGTAAAGGCCTGTATGAACTGGGGATTACTGATTTGAATCGTAGTAAAAGAGGGATGAATTGGGGATGCGAGATCATCAATGTTTGTCAATCCTGAGCTTGTCGAAGGACGCAATGCGCGATGCACGATGCGCGATGC
>JGI10216J12902_101140315_pt1 | contig 10019 bp, 11 predicted proteins | sample KanNatreferecore_FD_12902 | JGI IMG/M metagenome (IMG submission 12902)
CGCCTCGGCGAGCCGGACGGCGTCGCGGACCTGGTCATCGGCGACGGTCGGGTTGGCCCAGACGTCGGAGAGCCGGTGCAGGGTGGGGTCGTCGGACTCGATGGTCTCAACCAGCTCGTCGACGGGAGTGTTGGACGGGTCGGGACCGGGGTCCCGGGCGGTGATGCCGTGCAGGACTTCCTCGGGGTGGTTGGGGTGCGACATGCTGCTCCATTCCTCAGAGGTCGTCGTGGTGCTCGATGACGACGCCGTCGTGGCGGTCTTTGCAGGGCGGGCAGTACTCGGCGTCGTAGGGCTCGTCGAGGACTGTGGTGGGGACCTGCAGGCCGCAGGTTCGGCAGTTCGGGCGTAGGAAGTCCTGCTGGCTCCTATCGGCGGAGACAAAGGCTTCGAGGCGGGTCGCTGGGTTGGCGGCGGCGTCGAGCCAGGACGCGCGGTGCATGAGCGCGGCGTAGATGTTGTAGGGGCTGGGTCGGCCGCGGATGAGCATGCGCAGGCGGAGGCGGTGGCCATCGCGGACGAGCCAGAGCTGTTCGACGTGGTCTTTGGCGTTGACCTCTTCGCTGTTGGGGGCGAAGTAGCCGCCTTCAACTTTGAGGCGCATCGGGACGTGTTCGGTGGCCTGCCACTGCTGCAGCCGGCGTTGCACGGTGGCGGCCGGTTCGTCGACTTCGAGGTCGAACAGGGACAGGTCGACGTTGGCGCGCATGGTGGTGGCGTTGGCGGGGTGGACGTTCCAAGCGCCGAGCTGCATCCAGGGCTGCAGTTCCCCGGCCATGACGTCGAGCAAGGTCTGGATGTCGTCGCGGTGCATGGGTCGGGTGATCCCAAACTCGACGTAGTCGACGCCGCCGGTCCAGTCGCGGTGCCGGACGCCGTCGCTTGCGAAGCGGATGGAGCGTTTGGCGATGCCGTGACTGAGGTTCAGCGCGGTCTGGGCGCGGAACGCGGCGCGACGCACGGCGAAGCGCCAGTGGCTGTTGTCGACGAACCGGTGCTCGGCTGTCTTGATCAACCTAGCTCGGATGCGGAACGCCTGGCTGCGCTGGTCGACGGGAGTAAGGGTGGCCAGATCGATACGGCGTTCGGTCTGGGCCGCGCGGATGTAGCCGGTGCGGATCTTCAGCTCGGCCGGGGTGCAGGCGCCACAGGTCTTACCCATGCATCGCTGGTCGCAGCGGGCCACCCACTCGGAGCCGTGGTAGTTGGCGTCGAAGTGGCTGTCGTAGGTGCCGGAGTCGGTCTGTTCGACGAACTCGCGCATCTGCTGGTAGGTGGCCCACATGATCTCGCTGGAGGCGCCCTGGTCGATGAACTCCCAGCCGAACATGTCGTGCTGGAAGCGCTCGTCGAAGCAGTCGGCGAACCCGTTCTGGAACCCCCACTTGTGCAGCTGCTGTTCGAGGGTCTCCTTGAAGGTTCGGGGGACGCCGCCCCAGCAGGCTTGGTCGGCGATTTCCATGGCGTCGACGATGGCCTCACCGACGTGCCGGGAGGCGCGCTGACAGAGCTGGAAGAAGGCGAACTTGTTGGGTTCGCCTTTCGCGCCGAGCTTGGTGTCGATTTTGAGGTCGCGGCATTCCTCCCAGACGTCGCCGAGGACGCGGGAGGACAGCTGGGGGGCGAACCACTGGAACGGGGTGTTGGCCTCGATCATGAGTGGGGTCCAGGACAGCTGGATGCGGACCGTGGGCTGGTGCATGGACTCGCGGATGTCGGCGAGGTCTTTGGCGAGCTGCAGGATGCGCATCGCGTCGCCCTCGTCTTCGCCGGGCAGGTTCGAGATCATGTAGAGCTTGAATTTGCGGATGCCGGCGCGGATGCCGCGGGTGACGGCTTCCTTGATGTCTTCGTCGCTGGTGCCTTTGCCGACCAGGTCGCGCATGCGCTGGCTGTTGCCTTCGACGCCGAGGGTGACGGCGTCCATACCGCCGTGGACCTGCAGCAGCATGAACTCGTTGTCGGCGATGAAATCGTCGACGCGCATGGTGGGGGCGTCGACCTCATCGGAGACCTGCTCCAGCAGGCCGGCGATGAGCTTCTTCTTCTGGGTGTACATGGGGAAGTCCGGGCTGAACGGGGCCATGCGGACGGAGCCCATGTTGTCCTGGAACTGCTTGGCATAGGTCAGGACGTTGCCGACGGTGCGCTGCCGGTAGGGCTTGGTGCGCCAGGACAGGGCGCAGAAGGAGCACCAGGCGGGGCAGCCGCGGGCGACTTCGAGGTCGCCGGAGCCCATGGCGGGGTCGGCGTAGAGCAGGGGCGGGTCGGTGAGCGGGGCTACGTTGTCGAGGTTCTTGACGTGGCGTTTGCGCAGCGGCAGGCGCATACCCGGCAGATTTGCGGTGAAACCAGCGACTTGTTTCGACGGATGAGGGCCAACTCCCACCGCCGTCCGGTCTTCGTGGTGGTAGTGGACATCAACAAAGCGCGGGAAGTACAGAAAGTTGAACTCCCGCGCAAGATCGGCGTAGCAATCCAGCCGGTGCTCCTGCCACGCGCCCGAAGACTTATGCCGAGCAATGCGGTCGCACACGGCGCCGATACCGGGGTTGTCCTCTTCATCCTCCACCTCTCCGAGCCACCAGCAGTCCACGACCGGGGCGAGCATCTCCGGGGCGCCGAACGCCTGGCCGCCGGCGACGACCATCGGGTAGGCGCCGGGGTCGCGGTCACGCCAGCGGATCGGGATGTCGGACATGGACAGCTGCTTGACCAACGACATGGCCAGGACCGGGTAACTGATCGAGGTGCCGACGACGTCGAAGTCGCGCATCTGGTGCTTGGACTCGATGCCGAACTGACCGATGCCGGCCTTGTGCAGCAGCCCGAGGTCGCGGGGGGTGGCCGGCAGGTAGGTCCGGTCGCAGAGGAAGCCGGGCCGGGCGTCGTTGACAGCCTTGTAGACGGCGGGGATGGAGCTGTTGCCGGCGGCGGCTTCGTAGACCCAGGACGCGGCCATGAGCCAGCGCACCGTCGCGGTGTCCCAGGGTTTGCGGGCGGCGTTGGGTTCGTCGCCGAGCCACTGCGCCGGCAGATCGAGGCGGTGCAGGTGCTCGTCGAGCCAGCGCTGGATCTGTGCCGGGCTACGCCTGGGCATGGCGGGCTTCCTGGCGCAGCTCGTCGAGCGGGTGAGGATCTCGGCGAGGGTGCTCAGCACGGTGCCGGTGCGGCTGTGCTGTTTGCCGGCCCGCTCGTCGAGCAGGTCGACGAGTTCCTGCGGGATCTCCTCGGGGGTCATCGGAGCCGCTTCACGAGGTGCTTCACGGAGGGCCGGCTGAACTCGGCGTAGGTGCCGTGGCCGTGCCGGCGGGTTTCGCAGGGGCAGAGAACGAGGCCCCAGCCCATGTCGTAGCGGCGGCAGCTGACGCAGAAGAACTGCACGCAGGTGCCGTAGGGGCAGATGCGGCGAGTGCCGCGGGTGCGGTTGCCGCGGCGGTCGTCGACGACGAAGCCGCAGGTGTGTCGCAGGGGCTGGTGGAAAACGCGATGGCCGCCCGGGGCGCGGATGATCCTCTGACCCATTTCGCACAGCGCGGCGCATTGGTGGTTCGGGTCGAGACGGGCTATGCGTTCGTCGCACAGCTGGCAGCCGTCGATGCGCACGATGCAGTCGGTCATGGCTGGTTCATTTCGTCGTCGTGGCGCAGCTGGCGCCAGCCGGGGAAGTTCCCGACGGTGCAGAACGGGTCTGGGGTGGCCACGTGCTCCAGCGGGCTCCAGTGCGGCGGCTCGGCGTGCCGCAGGAACTGGTAGAGATCGACGTCGTCGTCGTGGCTGCGCTGGCCGAAGTGGTTGAGATAGGAGGTGCGGGCGCAGCGGGCCGCGGAGAGCCGCACGAGCAGGCGGCGGTCAAGGTCGCGTTCGTCGTCCTGGATGAACGGCAGGTGCCACTCGTCGGGCTTGAGTTCCACGGGGGTGGAGCCGCGGTGGGCGTCGCGCATGAGCCGGGCGACGGCTTCCATCTCGGGCTGGGCCTGGGTGGAGCAGCGCTGCTCGAAGAAGTTGTTCCACTCGACGCTGGTGATGAGCGCGGTGTGGCTCATGAACGGTTCCAGCAACCGGTTGACGATGCTCTTGTGTACCCGCAGGTCGAGGAGCTGTTCGGCGGCGTGTACGGCGTTGTCGCGGGCGTTGAGCCAGATGTAGACGGCCTGGCGTTGCTGGTCGGGGTCGAGGGGTGCGCCGCCCTGCATGCCGGGCTGGGCGGTGGTCCAGACGAGCGGGAGGACCGGCTGGTCAGCGAGGCGCTGGAGGGTCTTCGTGACCGGGATGGCCCGGCTGCTGCCGGAGCTGCGGCTGAAGGCGCGGTGGGTGTTGAGTTCGGCCAGAATCCAGCGGTGCATCGTGACGAGCATGGACGTCAGGCGGTGACCGAACGGGCTGATGCTGTCGGCGACGACGGTGACGCTGGGCTGGAAAGGTTCTGCCACCCTTCCTATACAGCGGGTGGAGTCACGCTGTACTGCCGGGTTCCTCGACGGCGCCGGTGAGGGTGGCCGAGGTTGCCCAGTCGTCCTGACCAATGTTGATGTTCAGGACGTCGGTCGGCTCACCGGTGATGCGAACGTAGACCTGGACCTCGTCGCTGATGGTGCGCAGCATGGAGGGACCGGGCCAGACGCGGCGGGCGGCAACCACGATCAACTTGCCGTAGGCGAAGTCGCCGCCGTCGTGGACGAGGCCGGCGGCCGGGATGGTGATCACGTCGCCGGCTGCTTTCGGCGTGCGGTGCAGGCGGCCAGGTTGATGGAACTGCACGTACCCGTCAGGTCCGACGGCGTGCAGGGTGATCGTGATCTGGCCCGGTTTCGCGTCCACGGTGCGCAGCGTAGCGGCGCGCATCTGTCGCTGGGTGCTGCCGCGCCCGAGCGTTTCGTGTCCCAAAACCTCGCAGGCGTCCGTCGCATTACCGGAACCATCTCCGGGCGCGGCAGCATCTACCTCAACGACGGTCAGATGCTTCGGACACGGGTGATGCCGTTGACCTGGTCGAAGCGGTAGCGGGTGTCGGCGGCGTCGGCGAAGACGTCGGAGTGGGTGACCATGATGATCTGTACGCCGGTCTTGTCGACCAGTTCACGGAGGAATTCAGCGAGGCGGGGCTGGTACTCGGCGGAGACGTGAGCGAAAGTCTCGTCGAGGAGCAGGACGGTGTCCTGGGTGCGGGACAGCAGGAGCACCACGATGCGCAGCAGGGCACCGACGGTGGCGGCGAGGCCACCGCCGCGGGCGTCCAGGACGTCGGTGTCGACGATGGTGCCGTCGTCGAGGGTGGAGCGGATGACGAAGTCCAGGACCGGGACCTTGTTCCGTACGGCCGGAACGATGTGGAAGGACAGGTCGTCACCGAAGATGGTGCGCAGGCCCTGGGTGACGAGCCCTTCGATCTGCTGCTGGGCCTGGGCCTGGCGTTCCTCGCCGATGGCGGTCAGGATGCCGGCGGCCTTCGTGTGCAGCTCGACGTCGCGGCGCAGCTGGGCGACCTCGGCCTGCAGGCGTTGACCGGTCCGGGCGACGACGCGGGCAGCGCCGATCTGCTGGTCGATGGCGCGACGCCGGACGCGGACCTGCCGGAGCAGCTCGGACAGCATCAGCGAACCCAGTCACTGAGCATCTGCTGGATGACGCCGGTGCTGCCGTCGTCCTGGGTGAGCAGGACGGGCGAGCGGCGGGTGGCGGTGTCGTCGCCGAGCTTGAAGTGCAGGGTGTCGGCGGTGCGGCCGTTGATGAGGTCGGTCAGAAAGCCGTGGTTGACGACGATGGTGCGCTCGGGGCGGTGCCAGTCGGCGTCGATGGTTTCGGTGGCCTCGTTGCCATGGGTGTCGCGGGCGGACACGGTGATGTGTCCGGGGGTGAGGGTCAGGGCGATGGCTGAGGTGTTGTGGTCGGCGTTGATCCGGACGCGTTTCACGGCTTCGAGGAGGTCGGCGCGGTTGACGGCGAGGGCGTGACGGTTTTCCAGGGCGGGGCGCAGCAGGATGGCTTCCATGTCAGGGAACTGGGCGACGAGCTTGTTCACCATGAAGACGTCGGAGCCGAGCTTGAAGATCAGGTGGTTGGTGCTTTCGCCGACGTCGATGGTGTCGGTGTCGACGGCCTTGAGCAGGCGGATGAGGTCGTCGACGGCGCCGATGGGGATGCGCAGGTCGAACGGGAACGCGGAGGTTCGGGCCTGCTGGAAGCGGCTGCCGTCGCAGGCGGTCATCTTGCCGGCGCGGACGTCGATCATCATGAGGTTGGCCCGGTTGGCGTCGCGGCTGACGGCGTAACGCACGGCGGCGAGGGCGCCGGCGAAGTCGAGCCGGTTGACGGTGGAAAAGATGGTCTCGCTGATCTGGGGCAGGGCCGGGTAGTCCTCGCCGGTCTGCAGCTTCAGCTGCCACTGGGTGGGTCCGATGCGGATGGTGGCGGTGTAGTTGGTGACGCTGATGTGCACGTCGCCGTCGCCGGCGGTGCGCACGATGTCGAGCAGGCGCTTGGCGGGGAAGACGGCGGTGCCGGCCTGCTCGACGGTGACGATCTTCGTGGTGGCGATCAGGGATCGTTCCATGTCGGTGGCGATGACCCGTAGGCCGTCCGGGGTGAGGTCGAACAGGAAGTTCTTGAGCACGGCCATGACGTCGCGGGTGGGCACGACGGTGTTGGCCTTGTCGAGCAGGATGTGCAGTGCGAACTTCTTGATGGTCATGGCCAGGGTGCGGCTGGCGCCGGCGGTCGCGGTGGTGGTCGGTTCGTCGCCGAGGAGTTCGGTGAGCAGGTCGCGGCCGGACAGGGTGCTCACGTTGGTCTCCCGGGGTCAGCGGTCAGGTTGAGTTGCTCATCGAGCTGGGCGACGAGGCGGCCCAGTTCGGCGCGGGCGTTGGCGATCCAGGCTCTGGCCTCGTCGAGGCATTCGATGCCGTACTCGCGTCCGAGCTGGTCGGTGAGGGTCTGGAACTGGGCCTGGGCCTGGGCGTAGGCGGCCTCGGCGTGGGCACGGTTGCGTTGCGCAGCGGCGAGACGGTTCTGCAGCTCGGTGATGCGGGTGTGGAGTTCGTCGGTCATGTGCGGCTTTCTGTCGCGGCATGGCGAAGGGCGGCGCTGAGCGAGAGGGTGTTCTGGCCCGGCTTCGCGGTGTATCGAGGGCAGGCGTGGCTGACGTCGCACCGGGTGCAGCCGGCGGTGTCTTCACGGCACTCGTCTCGGCCGGCTTGCACGTCGCTGACATAGCGCAGGATGCGCGTGAGCATGGCGCGCCGGTCGTCGGCGTTGAAGTCGAAGGTGAGCAGGGGCTCCTTGCACATGGGCTGGATGAGTCCCGCCCGGTAGGGGTGCTCGCCGTGTTCGAGTTTGGTGGCCAGGTCGTAGAAGACGAGCTGGCCGGTGACCTTGCGCCAGTAGCTGTCGTCCTTGGTGCCTTTGAGGTCCCAGACTGCCCAGCCGGCGGGTTCGTGGACGAGGAGGTCCATCTCGCCGACGAGGCGGATCTCGGTGCCGTCGGGCAGGGTGAGGGGGTGGCTGAACCGGTGGCCGCTGCGGTAGGCGTAGGGCAGCACGAGTTCGGTGAGCAGGGGTTCGAGCCGGTGCACGAGTTCGGTGCTGAACTCACGCAGCGACTCCCGGTCGCTGACACCGCGCCAGCGCACGACGCCGTCACCGGAGGCGACAGCTTCCTGCTGCCCGCGGTGGATGTGCTCGTCGACCATCGTGCGCATGTCGAGGCTGGCCCGGTCAGGGTTGGCCAGCCAGGCGCGCATGACGGAGTCGACGACCATGCCGTGGAAGTAGGTGCGCAGGTTGGTGGCCTTGGCGCGTTTACCCTGGCGGAGCAGTGCGGTCTTCTGCCGGCAGTCTTCGTGGGCCCGGATCATGCTCCAGGAGACCCGGATCGGCTCAGTCACGGAGGGCCCTGAGGCGATCTTTGCCGGCCTGGTCCATGGGGTAGCCCCAGACGACGTAGCCGAGGCGCTGTGTCCATTGCATGCCGACAGTCGCGGGTGGCAGGCATCGGCCGTCGCGGCGGTGGTCGTCGAAGTTGCTCGGGCCGGCGAAGGTGATATGGCAGACGGTGCAGTGCGCGGTCCGGTAGCCGCTCCATCGTGCGGAGCAGCCACCGCAGGTGTAGGGCAGGGTCATGCGACGTCCTCCAGGATGGCGATGACGATGCGCTCGACATCGGGGTCGAAGCCCTGGGCACGGATGTGCGCGATGACGCTCTCGGTAGAGGTGATCTCGATGCGGGTCGCGTTGACGGCGTCGAGGAAGGAGTCGAGGCGCAGCTGGGTGTGTTTCGTCTGCTCGGCTTCGGCGAGTCGGAAGACCCGGTCTGCGGGTTCGGCCGGCAGGGCGAAAATCTCGAATGCGCCAGTGTCGCTGTCCCAGATGGCGCAGGACGGGGTGCGGGTCAGGTTGTGCTCGTGCAGGCTGCCGCGGCTGATCGCGCCGGGGTTGCAGAAGGTGACTCCGTCGGTGACGTAGGTGCCGTGGGCCTCGTGGACGTGTCCGTAGTAGACGGAGCCGGTGTTGCCCATGGCGGCGGCCCACTGGGATGCGGGGTAGTGCTCGTAGGGCAGTTCCAGGCCCGGCGGGTACAGCGGAGCGTGGGTGACGACGAGGGTCTTGCCGAAGCGAACGCCGTTGATGCCGGTGCCGAATTGCGCGGCGCGGGCGTGGCGATCCTTCATCGGGGCAAGGGCCTGGGTGACGGCTTCGTCAGTGAAGCGGCCAAGCCAGGGCACGCCGAGGACGGGGTCGATGTTGTGCCATCCGTTGAGCAGCATGGCGGCGCCGGAGGCGAGCAGAACACCAAGCGGCTGACCCTCGTCGATGGAGGCGAGTCGGTCGTTGGACAGGTCGTGATTGCCGGGGACGATCCACAGCTGCTCGGGGTAGTGCTGAGCGATCTCGATGGCACGGCGGACCGTCTGGTGGCTGGTGCGGCCCGGGGTCTTGTGGTGGAAGATGTCGCCGGCCCAGATGACTCCGTCGCATCCGCGGGCGAGTTCGACGGTGGCTTCGAGGATCTCGAAGATCTGGTCGTTGTACCGCTCGGTACAGCTGGACGGCGGGCGGTCGCTGAGATGGATGTCCCCCATCAGCAGGTACTTCGCCACCGTGCCTCCACAACGTCAAAGGTCTCCGGGGAGGCGGGCCCCGGAGACCTTTACAGCGTTATGTGGCGGGTCGTTCTTATGCCTGGTCGTTGACCGAACGGCGCCGGGAGCGGGCGAGGCGCACCAGCGCGACACCGGCGACCACAGCGAGCAGACCGACACCGACCGTCGCACCCGTGCCTGCCCCGGTGACCGGCAGGCCACCACCGACCGGGGTCTCCGTCGGCGAGGTCGTCACCGTGACGGTGTTGCTCGGGCTGATGCTCGTTCCCGGGGTGGCCGAACTGGTGCTCGGCGACGGGCTGGGCGGCGTGCTGGGGCTCTTGGACGGGCTCTTCGACGTGGAAGGGCTCGTGGACGGGCTCTTCGACACCGACGGCTTGGTGCTCGGCGACTTGGTGGGCCAGTTGCAAGGCGGGCCATAGCCGCCGCAGTGCAGGACAGAAGTGCTCATAACGGGCGTAACGAGCCTCTCTACTTCGAGTGACGGTCGGTCACTGGTTGATTACAGGTAGGACAGATGCCGGCGTCGACGAGAGCCTGCCGCAGCGCCGCATCGGCCGAGTCGACGCATGCTGCGGCGGCGCCGAGTTGCTGAGCCGCGTGATCACGGATGCTGGCAGCCTGCATCCAGGCCCGCAGCTGGGTCTCGGCACGGCCGTAGCGCTCATAAGCCACGTCGAAAGCAGTGGTGTCAGCCGGCGCCGGCGGGACACTCTGCGCGAGAACACGCCCCGCGACCTCCAGAGCCTCTGTGAGCTTCCTGCAGCGCTCGATGCTGGCCTGGAGTGCCTCGGCCTCAATCGCGATCTTCTCGGCCCGCTCGATGGCGCCGAGCCGGCTCGGCAGGCCGGCGTACTGCTGCGCCTCGGCGGTGATGCGGACGAGGTCGGCTTCACGGGTGCGCAGCTCGGCCGCGGCGGC
>JGI10216J12902_100574727_pt1 | contig 10016 bp, 9 predicted proteins | sample KanNatreferecore_FD_12902 | JGI IMG/M metagenome (IMG submission 12902)
TCGACGTTCGAGATGCCGATGTCGGCGCGCATGAGGTTTTCGCCGAAGAAGCGGTGGAACTCCGCGCCGGCCGGGTGCTTGAGGTAGGCCGCGCCGCCCATGTGGCCGGGCGCGTCCCACTGGTAGGCGCCTTCGTCGGTCAGTTGCTTGAGCGCCTTGAAGTAGGGCGGCAGCAATGCGGCGTGGTATTCGTCGATGGCGAACTGCGCGCGTCGCGCGAAGAATTCGGGTGTCTCGCCGGCGAGGTTCACGTACTCGCGCACTTCGCTGACGATGCTCCACGGCAGGGATTCCTCGGCCGCGAGTTCGCGCGTCATCAGGAAGATCGGAATGCGCAGCGATTTCCGGCGGACCGCGTGGATGATCGCGAGCACGGCGTCTTCCCGCATGGCGGCGGTTTCGCCCAGGTTCCAGTCGATCGCCACGCCGGAGTACGTGGCCGAGCCGCGGGCCACGACGAGGCCGTCCTCGACGGACTGCGTGAGCACGACTTCGATCCCCTGCTGCCTCAGGGCATCCCCGAGGCGCTGCATCGCGAGCCGATACACGGACCCCGCGTCCGGCGGGTCGCTGGTGACGAACAGGATCCACGGTGCGTTCATCGACATGGCATCGGCTCTCAGGGATTGAGGTCGTAACGGAACGTCATCTGCAGGCGTTGCGCTTCGCCGGAGGCACCGGCGAGATCCTCGTTGTGGCCCCACAGCCATTCCGCGCCGACCATCGCCCGCTCGCTGAACTGCCAGGCGAGGTTGAGCGAAGCGTATTGCGTGCTTTCCGGGAGCGACGGATCGATGAGGACATTGACGTCCGGATCGATCCTCAGGTAACCGTAGGACGCGCTCGTGCTGAGCGTGTCGCTCCACGAGTGCGTGTAGCCCAGGCCGTACCCGTACGCATCGATGGCCTCCAGTTCGAGCGACGTGTTGAAGGCGGCATCGAGGCCGAATCCGGTGATGTCCTGCAGGAAGTTGGCGTAGCCCTTGCCGAAGCTTGCCCAGCCCTGGACGCTGTCGTCGCCGAACACGCCGGCGGCGAACGTGAGTTGCGTTGCGTAGGCTTCCGTCGTGCGCGTCGCGTCGTTCACCGCGCTCTGCACGGCGAGGTCCCGGAACAGGTTGGCCCACTGGATGTGCCAGTCGGGTGTTTCGTAACGAAGGCCCAGGGTGATGTCCGGCCAACGCGAATAGGGCTGGTAGTCGCCGATGATGGCGATGTCTGCGTTCGGCTTTTCGAGCGACATCGGCAGCGTGAGGCGGCTCTCGCCACTGCGCCACAGGACCGGCGTGTAGCGCACCTGCGGTGCGTACTTGAAGGTGAACGAGTTCGGCCCTTCGTAGTCGAGCGTGTTCGGGAACACGCTGATGTCGGTGAAGGCCGACAGGAAGTAACCGGCGATGATCGAATAGTTCTTCGCCTCCAGTTCGCCATAGAGGTACTGGAGGTTGTAGTCCATGTCCGGCCCGCCGAAGCCGAAGAAATTGTTCTTGTAGACGACCTTCAACAGGCCCAGCGGCGTGTCGCGGCGGTAGTCCATGCGCACGACGCTCTGCTTGGCGCTGAGGTTGCTTTGCATGTCCGAGTCGTAGAACGGCGCGCCCTGGACCGGGATGCCGGCGGGGATGAACAGATCCTTGTACGGCATGAGCTTGTTGTCGAACATCATGTCGAGCTGCGCGACGACGTCGAGCTTGAGGAAGTTGCCGCTGTCGCCCAGGCGCACGTAGCCTTCCGGGGGCGGTTCTTCCACGCCGGGCATCGCGGACGGCGGCCGATGGATGCGCGAGGCTGGTTCCTGCGCCGGGATGTCGGCGGCGGTGACCGCTTGTGCCGGTGCAGGCGCGGGTGCAGGCGGCGGGGCCGTCGCGAGTTCCTCGCTCCTGGCTTCCACTTCCGACAAACGCTTCTGCATCTGTTCCATGACGGCCTGTTGTTGCCGGAGTTGCTCCTGCATCTGCGCGATCTGTGCTTTCAGTTCCGCCGTCGTCGCTTCCTTCGACTGTGCGAAGCCGAGGCCGGGCACGAGCGCCATGGCGAGGGCAACGCCGAGGACATGGAGTTTTCCGGGCGCGAGTGGTTCAGCGTGCATGGCAGTCTCCTTCAACCATTGAGTCGGGGGCTCACAACCAGTCGCGATCTGCGGTGAAATCGATCGTGAGCCACGTCGTGGACAGGTCGACGCCCAGTTGCGCGGCGATTTCGTTGCGCACCTCGTCGGCCTTGGACACCGGACCGAACGACAGCGTCGGGGGCACCAGCAGGTGGATCTCGATGAACTGCATGCGGCCCATCGCCTGCACGTGGCTGCTGTATTCGAGGAATCCGTATTTTTCGACGATGGCATTCATCACGGCACGGACCTTGCGGTCCAGCACATCCGGCGACAGCTGCAGGATTTCGCGGAACGCACGCACGGTGCCGAGCAACGGCACCGGCAGCGTCAACATCGACACCACGAGCAGCACCGCCGGGTCGACCAGGGGGATCCACGGCGCGAACTGCGTGCCTTCCATCGCGATCGCGCAACCGAATCCGGCCAGCAAAGCGAAGCTCAGCATTCCGCTGACCATCCAGCTGCGCGAATCCATCGCGAGCAGCCTCGAGCCGAGCTTGCGGGCTTGCCGCCGCATGAGGCTCGACATCCCGAATCCCACGATCCCAAGCACCGCGGCCCAGGCGATCGCCGTGCCGAATTCGAGCGTGTGTCCGCCGCGCAGCAAGCCTTCCACGGCGTCCATGCCCGCGTAGATGCAGGCGGTCGCCAGGATCGCGCCACCGACGGTTTCCATCAGCGGCTCGAGGTGCCAGTAGCCGAACTGGAAGCGACGGCTGCCCTGGCTCGCCACGAGGCGGGAAACCGTCAGCGAGCCCATCGTGAGCAACACGTCGATCAGGCTGTAGATGCCGTCGAACATGATGGCCGACGCATTCAGCAGCCATCCGGCGCCCACACCCGCCGCGCCCACGAGGATCGTCACGAAGATCGACCGCTGGAGCAGACGTTGTTCGGCACGCGTGTCCAAGGTCGTCCCCGTGGGCCAGGAGGCAGGTCCGGTGTTGCTCCGCAGTGGCGTCGACGTACGTCATGGGCGCGACTCCGGACGCTATACCTGCGTCCGGGCGTCATCTATTGGCCATTTGCCCAACGCGCCCAGCCGGGGCGCACAGACGATGTCACTCGATGCCGGAGGCGATCGATTCCGCAGGGGCATGCAACCGTTCGACGAAGCGCACCAGTTCGGCGCGGGTCCCCAGGTGCAACTTCGCCATCACGTGTGCGCGGTGCACGTTCACCGTTTTCTCGACCACGCCCAGGTCGGTGGCAATCTGCTTGTTGAGCTTGCCGGAGGCGAGGTAGGGCAGGATCTCGCGCTCGCGCGGCGTGAGCGTGCCCAGGGCGGCCCGCACCGCGCCGGTTGCTTCGATGTGCTCGCGCTGCGCGACGTCCCGGGCGATGGCGTAGCGCACGACGTCGATGAAGGTCTCTGCCTCGACGGGCTTGGTGAGGAAATCGAGCGCGCCGGCCTTCATCGCGCGCACGGCCGCAGGGACGTCGTCGCACCCGGACAGGAACACCACCGGCACCGTCATCTGCTCGTCCAACATTTTCTCCTGCAACGTCAGGCCGCCTTCGTCCGGCATGGCCAGGTCGAGCACCACGCAACCCGGGACGGTGGGGTCATAGCGGGAGAGGAACTGGTTCGCCGACGTGCTGGACACCGTGCAGATGTGCTCCGTGGCGAGCAACCGCGCAAGCGCGTCCAGCACCCGTTTGTCGTCGTCGACCAGGTGGACGACCGGCGCATTCATCGGGCGGGGAAGTTCGCGAACATCTCCGGGATGTAACGCGCGATCGCCGCGTCCATCGCGGCCGGGTCCTGCGGGACGTCGCCGGCCACCGTGCCGCGCCAGATCGCCTGCTTCGTCTTCGCGTCGTACATGTCGAAGACGAGGGTGCCGACGAGTTTCGTCTTCGGCACCGACGTGCCGGTGTTCGTGCCCACGCCGACGCCGCCGCTGTTGCCCCAGCTGCCGAGGCCCAGGCCGACCGAGAAGTTGTCGTAGCTGACGTCCTCGCGCGTCACGATGTGGCCGACGAGGGCCACGTCGCCGTCCGGCACGCGTTGCATGCCCTTCGCCGCCAGTTGCGCATCGACGGCGCGCACGAGCTTTTCGCGCACGATGGGCGATTGCGTGTTCGGTTCCTCGACCCAGGTGTACGTGCGGAAGCGCGCCAGGTCGACACCCGGCGCCTGGTCGGTCTGCACGACAGGCTGGCTGCTTGCACATGCCACCAACAACGTTGCCAACAGGGTGGCGCAGATTTTGGGGATGCTGGTCATCGCGGGTGCCTCTCGTCAGCGGCCCGCGACAGGCGCCTCTTTCAATTCCTTCCAGGCACTGTCGGGGTCGAACAGTTTCATCGCGGCCACGGTGCTGTCGGTCTGCTCGCCCAGGTCGCGTTCGAACACCTGTCCGTCGTGGCCGATCAGGAAAGTAGTGATGCCCGTTTCGCCGTACTCCGCGGGCCACGCCACCAATGCGAAGCCGCGGCTCATGTTCGACCCGAACATGTAGTCGTAGGCGCCGCCCGGTGCCGACGGTCCCTGGCCCGTGAGGATGCGGTAGCGATAGCCGTGGTAGATGCCCTTCGGCGTGTCGTCGCCGAACAGCGGACCGAGCGGGCTGATCTCGCCGCTGTCGTCCTCGGCCCAGTACAGGCCGTCATGGTGGCCGTCGGTGCTGGTGAACTTCTGCGCGTATTCGAGTTCGCCGTCGCCGTCGCGATCCGCTTCGGCGTAGTCGTACTGCGCGTCGTGGAAGGCGCGGATGGCCTGCTCGACGTCGAGTTCGTTGCGGCCGATGCGGCGCGTGCGGATCTCGTCCTGTCCGGCGGGCAGATCGAAGTGCCAGCCGCTGCCGTCCTTCGCCAACGGGATCGGGAGCGACCATGCGTCGCTGCCGACGATCAACGTCTGGCGACCGTCCTTCCGCGTTTCGTACGCATGCTTCTCGCGGTACTTGGCGAGGAAGGCGTCGACGTCCTTGCGATCGACGCCGCCGACGGGGACGTAGTCCTTCCAGTCCGCGCCGAGGATCGTCGAGAGTTTCGCCTGGTCGGCCTGCGATTGGCCCAATGCCTCGACGAGTGCTTCTCCGGCCGCCTCGGGCGTGGGGTAGGCCTGTTGCGCGAAGACCGGTGCGCACGCGAGCGACGCCGCGAGCAGTGTCATTCGCAACCACGTCTTGGTTTTCAGGGATGCGTTCATCGACGACGTCCTCCGCCACCGCCGCGCGAAGGCCGGCTCATCGAGCGTCCCCCGCCGGCACTCCTGCCTCCGCCAGAACGGCTGTAACTGCCGCGATTCGCCGCGGAACGCGATGCGCCCGCGTTCCCGGCGCCTGAGAACGCGTTGTTGCGCGATCCGCCGCCGCCGTACTGCGAGCGCGCTGCATCGCGCGATCCCATGTTGTTCGCACCACTCTGCCGATACGACGGGGTGGTGGATCCGGGACCCCGATCGGCGCGACCGCCGCCAACCTGCGACGAGCGCGGATCGCGGGACGCGGAAGCCGCGCGGTCGCGCGCCTGCTGGTTGCTGCGCGCAGGTTCGAAGCCCTGGCGTTCCATGGATTGCCGCGCCTGGTTGCGCGATTGCGCGCGCGATGCATCGTCGCCGCGGAACCCGGCGCGATTGTCGGCGCCCGGCTGGCGGTTGCCGAATTTGTCGCGGCTCGCCTGGTCGCGGTAGGGCACGCCGTCGCGACGCGAACCGTCGTGCTGGAACTTGTTATCGCCGCGGCTCCGCTCGCCGCTCCGTCTGTCCGAGACGCGATCGCTTCGATTCCCGCCGCGTTCGCCACGCTCGCGATCGACGTTGCGTTCGAAGTTGTTGTACCGGTCGACGTCGATGTCGATATCGCCGCCGCCCCAGTTGCAGTCGCCCCACAGGCCGCCGGCGATGCCGATGCCCACGCCCCACATGATCCCGCCCACGAACGCGGCGCCGGGATACCAGTACGCGGCCGGCGGGTAGTAGTACGGCGGATACGAGGGATAGCCCCATGCGCCGTACATCACGGTGGAATCGTAGGTCGGCACGTAGACGACGTCGGGCTGCGGCGATTCGATGACGATCGTTTGCTGCCCGCCGGCGGTGGCCGCCTCCTGCGACACCGTCTGGTGTTCGTCCGACTTGAGGTTTCCGGCCGCCTGCGCCTTGCGGCGCAGCTCCTGCACGGTGTTCATCACATCGTCGGGCTGCGCCAGGAACGCGTCGCCGAGTTTCTGCGTCCACGCGATGTCGTGGCCGAGCATCAGGATGGCCGCGGGGAACGCCACCAGCGCCTGTACGCTCGGATCCCAATCTTCGGTCGCCACCGCTTTCACCGCGGCGTCGCCCTTCACGTCGGGATGCGCCTTCGACCACTTCGCCGCATCGGCGACATCGCCCGGGTACGTCGAGGCCATGAGCACCTGCGCAAGCAGGGAGTCGGGGTACAACGCGACGGGTGCAAGCGCCTGTGCGAGTTCCTCTTTCGAGAACACGTCCTGTTGCGCCGGCGTCGACGGCGTCGCGGTCGCCTGGCCCGCGGGGGGCGACGCGTATGCGCGCGCATCGGCCACGATGCCCAGGGCCAGCACGCATGCAGCGAGCGCCGTGATGCGCATCGCGGCGAGCGCGTCCTCGCGCCGGGGGGTGACGTGCATTACCTTGTCCATGACGTTCTCCTTCAGAACGGCAGGTCGTAGAAGACCATGACGCGGAGGTCCCGCGTATCGGTGTCGCCGGGATCGTCCTGCGCGACGAGCGCATAGCGCAGCCGCACCAGCAGGCCGGTGAGCGGACCCTCCGGCGGCGACCATTGCAGGTTGAAATCCGTTTCGCCGCGGCCGTAGGCCGACGGCGCGTCGGGGTCCGAGCCGGCGACGTACAGGGCGTACGCGCTGAGCCCGGTGTGCTTCGGGAATGCATACGAGGCGCGCAGCAGCCACGCTGCTTCGCCGGCGCGATTGAAATCTTCCACCTGCACGCTGGTGTAACCCGGGTAACCGCTCCATGGCGCGGTCATGTCGCGATCGCCGCTCGCGTCGCTGTAGGCGGTGGTCAGCAGCGCGCTGCCGATTTCCAGTTCGGCCTTCACGCCCCACTGGTGCGCATCGAAGTCGCTGCCGGTGAGGCGGTCGTCGCCGACGCTGCGCTGGTCGGAATACTGTGCCGCGAACTTCAACTTGGCATGTTCCCCCACGGGCACGCCGTACTTGGCTTCCGTGTAGAAGATGTTGATGACGTTGCTGCTCCAGTAATTGATCGCACCGATCGAGAGGTCGCCCTTGCTGTAGTTGACGCCGCTCGCATACACGCCGCGCTTGATCGAAGCGCCTGCGTCGTCCGACATCGCCACGAACTCGTCGCTGTTGCGCTCCTTGATCTTGTCGAAGTAGCCCGCGCCCCACCGCCACTGTCCGACTTGCTTGCCGTCGCCGTGCAGGCCTTGCAGGGCCGCGGCGAGGAAGGTGTTGGGCGCCATCCGCGAGTCGTTCTTGTTGAGATAGGGCGTATCGAACGTGCGCGCGCCTACCGTCATCTGGAGGTCTTCGGAAAGCAGCGTTTCGACATACGCCTCGCCCAGGACCGCATAGCCTTCCTGCCCGGGCTTGAGCAGCAGCGTGCCGTCCTTCTCGTCGGGTGCGTAGAGCGGGGCCGATCCGTACAGCGTCGCTCCGAACGCGAAGCGCTCGCGGAAGTAGCCGGTCTTGAATCCGGCCGAACCGCCGATCGCCCACGCTTCGCTTTCGCTGTCGTCGTACTTGTCGCGATCGATGTAGTACGTGCGTGCCTGGAACTTCCAGTCGGTGTCCTGGAACGCCTTGCGGCGCGTCTCGCGTACCCACGCCTCGTAGGTGAGGGGGCCGAAGCTGCCATCGAGGTGCGTCTGCCCCTGCTCGGTGGAGTCCTGGTCGGCGTCTTCCGGAGGCGACGACACTTGCTGGGCGACGGCGTTGGTCGCCACGCAGAGGGCGATGGCCGCTGCCGGCGCAGTCCAGCGATACCCGAACCGGTGTGTCATTGCGTCAGCATAATCATGAAACAGCGGAGCACGAGACCGTCGCGGGCGGACACGTCGCCGGCGATGGGCGATCCGGCCCTGGCGCGCGTTCCGATTGTCTGCGTCGTGCATGAAGGACTCCGGTGCGGGACGCGTCAGGGCGCGGGCGAGGGCGACGCGAGCGATCGCAGGGCGCGCAACAGCTCTTCGTCGTCGACGGGTTTGGTGAGGTAGGCGCGTGCCCCTTCCGCGAGGCTCCGCGCACGATTGGCGGGCGTGTCGTTGCCGGTGAGCACGACCACCGGGATCGGGTTTGCACTTGTCGCAAGCGCCTTCTGCACGTCGAACCCCGACATCCCCGGCAGGTGGAGGTCGAGGATCACGCAGTCGATGCCGTCGAGGTGCTTCATCAGTTCACCGCCGTTCGCGAACGAGCGCGCGGTGAAGCCCGACAGGCCCAGCAGGCGCTCCAGCGCCCGACGGACCCCCGGTTCGTCGTCGACGATCGCAACTACAGGCGCACGTGGCTGCATGCCGCGACGCTAGGCGCGTGCAGGACCCCTTTCAATTGGGCGTTCGCCCAACGCGGGCGCGATGTGCTGGCGTTCGACGAGTCGGACCAGGTCGGCCAGGCTGTGCAGGTGCAGTTTCTGCATCACGTGCATGCGGTGCACCTTGACGGTCTTCTCGACCACGCCGAGCTCCGCGGCGATCTGCTTGTTGAGCTTGCCGGAGACCAGCCAGGGGAGGATCTGCAATTCGCGGGCGGTGAGCGTGTCGAGCGCGGCGCGTACCTGCCGGGCTTCCTCCTCGCAAGCGCGCTGCGCCAGGTCGCGGTCGATGGCGTGGCGCACGGCGCGGAGCAGGGCATCGGCATCGACGGGCTTGGTGAGGAAGTCGACGGCACCGCCTTTCATCGCGTGCACGCTGGCGGGGACGTCGCTGCGCCCTGACAGGAAGACCAACGGCACCGGAAGGTGAATGCGCTTCAGTTCCGCCTGCAGTTCCAGCCCGCTTTCGCCCGGCATGGCCAGGTCGAGCACGACGCACCCCGGCACGCTGGCGTCGTAGACGGACAGGAACTCCTGCGCCGACGTGCTCGACGTGGTCGACAGCCCCTCGACTTCGAACAAGCGCGCGAGCGATTTCAACACGCGCGTGTCGTTGTCGACCAGGTGGACCACCGGCGCCATCGCGCTCATGAGGCACGCACGGGCAATTCGAAGCCGACGCATGCGCCGCCTTCGGGGAGGGCACGCGCAAAGACGTGGCCGCGGTGCGATTCGATGATGTTGCGGCACACGGCCAGACCCATGCCCATGCCGCCCGGCTTCGTGGTCTCGAAGGGTTCGAACATCACCGACAGGATGGACGGGGCGATGCCGTGGCCGTGGTCGATCACTTCGACACATACGCCGCCATCCGTCGACACGCACGAGCGCACGCGCAGCAGGTGCGGCAACGGCAGGCCTTCCATCGCGTCGCAGCCGTTCATGACGAAATTGAGCAGCACCTGTTGCAGGAGGATGCGGTCACCGTCGATGGCGGGCAGGTTGCCCGCCAGTTCCAGTTGCACGTTCACGCCGCGGTGGAAAAAATCGTTGCGCACGAGGTGCAATGCATCGAGCACCACCTCGTTCACGTCCAGCGGCACGTGCTCGGCATGCTCCTTGCGCAGCCATTTGCGCAGGCGCTGGATGACCTGCCCGGCGCGGCGATCCTCGGCCACGATGTCCGCCAGGATCTCCTCCAGCACCCGGATCGACACGTCGCTCCCGCGCGCCTGCAGCAGGCGTTGCGCGGCCTGCGCGTTGGTCAGGATCGTCGCGAGCGGCTGGTTGAGTTCGTGGGCGAGGGCGCCGGAGAGTTCACCCAGCATCGCCACGCGCGAGAGGTGCGAGATTTCGTCGCGCTGTCGTGCGGAATCGTGTTCCCGTCGCCGGCTCTCGGCGAGATCCGTGAGG
>JGI10216J12902_104528308_pt1 | contig 10015 bp, 9 predicted proteins | sample KanNatreferecore_FD_12902 | JGI IMG/M metagenome (IMG submission 12902)
CGCCGAAGAGACCGGGTTGCCGGTCCACATCGCCGACGACCCGCTAAGCGCCGTCGCCGAAGGCACCGGCCGGGTGTTGCAGGAACTCCAGTTTCTCAAGCGCGTCTCTTCCAACTCCAAATAATTCCCGCCCCGCACGTTCATCATCATCACAGCCCGGAATCCCGACCGGTCGGGATCGCCGGTGAAACTGTGAATCGATGTTAAAACGGTCGCATTACATAGCACTCGGACTGGTAGCCCTGCTGACGCTGATCATTTTGAATCTGCCCAGCCGGACCACCGCGCGCCTGAAAGTCATCGTCGGCAGCGCCTTCATCAGTCTCTTTAGCCTCGCCAGTGCCTCCCAGGACATGGCCAACAAAGCCGGCGACGCCCTCACCCCGCGCGGCGAACTTATCCGGCAAAATGAGGTCCTGCGCCGGGAAAACCAGCGGCTCCAGATCGAAGCCATGCAGGCGCGGGAAGTCGCCCGCGAAAACACCCAGCTCCGCCAGCAACTCGGCTGGCAGCAGAAAGCCCGCTGGAACCTCAAGCCGGGCAATGTCGTTCTCCGCGACCCCGCCAACTGGTGGCGCACGGTCCAGATCGACCTCGGCACCCGCGACGGCCTGCGCGTAAACCTTCCCGTACTCACCACCAACGGCCTCATCGGCCGGGTCGCTTCAGTGGCCTTCGACCGTTCCCAGGTGGTTTTGCTTGGCGACTCCAACTGCAAGGTGCCCGCCGCGGTCGAAAACGAGGCCCGCGACAAAGGGATCATCAACATCAGCGATCCCCTGGACAGTTCGCTCGTCATTCTCGGGCATCTCTCCCGGAACGCGAATCTTAAGGCCGGACAAAACGTTTTTACCAGCGGCCTGGGCGATATCTTTCCGCAAGGGATTCCGATCGGAAAAATCGTCGATTCCCGACCGGTGGAATATGGCCTGGAGTTCGAAGCCCGGGTCAAACTGGCGGCCAACCTCAGCGGACTCGAGGAAGTGTGGGTGCTGTTTCCATGAAGCTGAAAGAACATCGAACATCGCATGAAGCGGCCGCGGGCCGCCGGTCACTTCGGCGTTCGGCGTTCGGCGTTCCATGTTCGATGTTCCCGTTTTGCGCCTCATGAACAAACTCAACTCCATCCTCGTCCTCGTCGCCACGTTCCTCTCGGTGTTCTGGGAAGCGGCCTTCAGCGGGCTGCGCTATCTGCTCGGAGCGCAGATCGATCTGCTGCCCGCGCTGATCGTCTACGCAAGTTTATGCACGGGACTGACCACGATGACGCTGGTGGCCGTGCTTGGCGGATTGTTCTTCGATTCGCTTTCGGCGAATCCGCTGGGAATCACCGTGCTGCCGCTGTTCCTGGCCGGCCTGGCGATCCACTCACAACGCGAAGTGATTCTGCGGGACCGGATCCTGGCCCAGTTCATCCTCGGCCTCGTGGTCAGCGCGGTCGTGCCTCTGCTGATCATGTTGCTGCTGCTCACCGGCGGACATGCGCCGTTGCTGGGCTGGATCTCCATCTGGCAGTGGATCGTCATGAGCATCGGCGGCGCGGTCGCCACGCCGGTCCTGTTCCAGCTCTTCGACTTTTTCGAACGGGCGTTGAGTTATCGCCGCGCGACGGAAACCAGCTTCCGTCCCGACCGCGAAATCAGAAGGGGAAGAAGTTAAGATGCAAAACGGAACATCGAACATCCATCCTTCGCAGCAATGCTACGGAGGACAGGTCGAGCATCCATCCTTCGCAGCAATGCTACGGAGGATGGATGTTCGATGTCCGGTGTTCTTCCCCATTCATCACTCCAATACTCCAGCACTCCAGCACTCCATTTCCCCATGCTGATTTTCGACCAGCTGAAAAAGAACGATCCGCAACTCCGGTTGCTGACGCTCGGGATTTGCGCCGGCATCGCGGTCCTGATCGTCGGACTTTGGTGGGTCCAGATCGTGTCGGCCAGGGAGTACCGCCAGGACCTTGTGACCCAGTCGTTCCGCACCGTTCGCATCCCGGCTGCCCGCGGAAAAATCCTCGACCGCAATGGCGTCCCCCTCGCGGAAAACCGTCCGGTCTACAACGTCAGCCTTTATCTCGAAGACCTGCGCAAGCAGTTCGATCAGGTTTACGCCGCTGAAGTCGGGAGGCAGAAGGATTATCTCGCGCACCTGATGACCGCGCAGGAAAAAAAACTGGGACGCAGCCTGACGAAGCAGGAGAAGAAGCAGTTCACTCTGAGCCTCGCGCAAAGAGGCCGCATCCGGCAGCAAACGCGTTACCTGGTCGCCAGCAATACCGTCATGGCAGTGGGCGGACTGCTGCGACAGCCGCTCGCACTGGATTTTAACAAGTTTACGAACCATTACCAAAAGCAGCTTCCCCTGCCCTACCCGGTGGCCTCAAACCTGGATTCGACCAACATCGCCCGCTTCGAAGAACAATCCGCCGGCTTCACCGGCGTCGACCTCGAAATCCAATCGCTGCGCGTCTATCCGTACCAGACCACCGCCGCCCATCTCCTGGGCTTCGTGCGGAAGAACAATGACTCCATCGAAGGCGAAGAATCCTTCTACAGTTATCGCCTGCCTGATTATCGCGGCATCGTGGGAATTGAAGGCGGGCACGACCTCGAACTGCATGGCCGGGCCGGCGAAAAATCCGTGCTCGTCAACAGCCTTGGTTATCGTCAGACCGAAAACATCTGGACGCCCGCCGAGCCGGGAAAGGACGTGGTGCTGACGATTGACGTACAAATCCAGCAGGCCGCCGAAACCGCGCTGCGCCGGCTCGGACCGCAAGGCACCGACACTCGCGGCGCCGCCGTGGTTATGGACGTCCGGACCGGAGATATTCTCGCGATGGCATCTTCTCCCACGTTTGATCCAAACGATTATATCAAGGGCATCACCCCGCCGGAACTGGCGTGGCTGAACGACCCGCGGCTGCGTCCGCAGATCAACCGCGCGATGCAGGAAAATTACGCGCCGGGTTCAATCTTCAAAACCGTGGTGGCGATGGCGTGCCTGGAAAATGGCCTGGATCCGAAGGCGATTTATACGGTCCAGGAAAACCCGAGAAGGCGCGGCTACGGCGTGTATTACCTGGGCAATCGGGACATCAGAGACACGGCGCCGAGCGGCCCGTATGATTTCCGGCGGGCGCTGATCCGCTCCAGCAACTCCTATTTCATCGAGCACGGGCTGCGCGTGGGCGTGGACAAAATCGCGGTGTACGGCCGCCGTTTGCACCTCGGCGAATCGATCGGGTTGTCCACCCGGCAGGAAGCCAAAGGGATCTTCCCCACGGACCGGCGCACTCACTCCGGCTGGTCGGACGGCGACACCGCGAACCTTTGCATCGGGCAAGGCTACATCGCGGTAACACCGTTGCAGATGACCGTGATGGCCGCGGCGCTCGCGAATGGCGGCCTGGTATTGTATCCGCGCCTGGTGGACCGCATTCAAACCCAGGATCCGCTTTCCGGCGAACCGCCCACTGTTTTTCCGACACGCCGGGTCCGCGATAATCTGGGCCTGAAACCATCCACCCTCGCGATCATTAACAAAGCGATGCTGGACGACGTCGAGGACCAGGTCGAAGGCACGGGCAAAGAGGCTTACATCCCTGGCTTTCGCATCTGCAGCAAGACCGGCACGGCCGAAGTTGCCAATCAACGAAACGAGATCGTGGACCAGACCACGTGGTTTCTTTCTTTCGCCCCTTACGAAAACCCGCGTTACGCAGTCGTAGTGATGGTGGAAAGCGGCTCCTCCGGCGGCGGCACCTGCGCGCCGATCGCGCGGGAGATTTACCTGTCTATTTTAAAAATAGAAAAAGCCCGGGCTGTCCGCTCGGTGGCGGGAGCACGATGAAATGAATGACGCGTTGAATACGTTAAATCGGTTAAATCGGTGGGATGCGGCCTCGCGCGTCAGACTCCATTTAACGTATTTAACCCATTTAACGAATAGAACGACCTCATGTTCGACGTAATCAACAGCCGGCAGCAGTCACGCATCGACAAGCTCCACTTGTCCGCGCTGTGTGCTTTGATGCTGCTGGGGACGGCGTTTATTTACAGCGCCACGATGATCGGCGAATCCGCCGTGTCGATTCCGCTGTACAACCAGATCTGGTTTCGCCAGGTTATCTGGTACGGCGTCGGCCTTGGGGCGGCGATTACGATTTGCCTGGTGGATTACCGGTCGCTGACGCGCTGGTCGTTTGTGATTTATTGGCTGACTATACTGCTGTTGATCGCCGTGCTGATCCCCGGGGTCGGCTCGTTGCGCGGCGGCGCGCGGCGGTGGATCGACCTGGGTTTCTTCCAGTTTCAGCCGAGCGAATTTGCCAAGCTGGCTTTCATTCTCGCCCAGGCCAGCTTTCTCAGCCGGCCAATCGAGGAAATCCGGCTGCCATCCAATTTCTGGAAATCCATCGGCATGATGATCCTGCCGTTTGTGCTGATCATGAAAGAGCCGGACCTGGGTTCGGCGCTGGTGCTGGTGCCGACGGGACTGGTGATGTTGTTCGTCGCCGGCGCGCCGAGGAGATATCTGGCAAAACTGATCGGCGCCGTGGCCTTGCTGGGCGCGCTGTTGCTGGTGGACATTTTGTTTACTCCCCCCGGCTGGTGGCAGATCAAGCTGACGGACTATCAACGACACCGGTTGCTGGTCTATTTCGGCGCCGACTTTGCCCCGGCGAACGCGACGGCAGAGGAAAGAAACCGGGCCCGGCGGCTGCAGTTTGAAAAATCGTATCAGGTCCGGCAGGCGTTGATCGCCGTCGGTTCGGGCGGTCTTACCGGCAAAGGGTGGCACCAGGGGAACCAGACCGCGCTGGGCTTTCTGCCGCCAGGGGCGGCGCATAATGATTTCATTTTCTCCGTGATAGCCGAGGAGGAAGGATTCGTCGGCAGCCTTATGGTGCTGACGCTGTATTCGGTGATTCTATTCACAGGAATCAGGATCGCCGGCCAGGCGCGCGACCGCCTGGGCAAGATGATAGCCGTGGGCGTGGTAACACTCGTGTTCAGCCACGTCTTCATCAATATCGGCATGAACATCCGCATAGTCCCCGTGACGGGCATTCCACTGCCGCTGCTTTCTTACGGCGGGTCCTCAGTGCTCAGCTCGTTGATCGCCCTGGGCATGCTGCAAAACGTATATATCAATCGAAAGACCTATTAATATGAGCGAAAGAAATTTTTCCCGGCGACGCCGGGGCGGAATGAGATTCCGTCCCAGCGGCGGCCTGGGACACACCTCGCAAAAACCGGACCGCGAAGCGACTGAAGCCCGCGCGGAAGCAACCGGCGGAACGGGTGCGCAGGAGAAAGTTTATGAACGGCGGCACGCGCACGAAATCGAGCGCGCCGAAAACATCGCCGCCGGCCTGCCGCCCGAAGGCCTTCCCCCGGAAGCCGCGCCGGCGGAGGAAAAAACCAAAAAAGAATTCCGCGAGCCCAATCTCGAAACACCGGCCGAGGTAAAAGAAGAAAAACAGTTTGAACCGGTGCACGTCCAGGAAAAGCCCAAGGGCATCGTGGATTCCATACGCGTCGCCGCCACCGCCCTGGTCAAGAAGGTCCAGCGGCTGATCAAGCCGGAAAAGAAACTTCACAAGGAAGTCATCATCAACGCCGAGACCCTCGAAACCCGCGTGGCCGTCTCGGAAGACGGCAAACTCGAGGAGTTCAACATCGAACGCACGACGGAGGAACGCCTCGTCGGCAGCATTTTCAAAGGCAAAGTGCGCAATCTCGAAGACGGGTTGAAGGCCGCGTTCGTCGATATTGGTTTTGAAAAGAACGCCTTCCTGCATTACTGGGACATCGTCCCGAGCAATTTCGACAGCGGAGTGGAAATCGTCGAGCGCGAAGGCCGCCGGCGGGACAAGCCAAAAATCACGCAGAAAGACATCCCCCGCATTTATCCGCCCGGAAGCGACATTATCGTGCAGGTGACCAAAGGTCCGATCGGCACAAAAGGCCCGCGTGTCACCACCAACCTGGTGCTCCCCGGACGTTACCTCGTCCTGCTGCCGAACTCCGATCAAAGCGGCATCTCGCGCAAGATCGAGAACCAGCAGGAACGCCAGCGTCTGAAAAAGATTCTCCGCGAACTTTCCATTCCGGACGGCATGGGCGTCATCATGCGCACAGTTGGCGAAGGCCAGCAGAAGCGTTATTTCGTTCGCGATCTCGCTTTGCTGCTGGAAGAATGGCACCAGATCCAGGAACGCATCAAGAGCCAGCCCCCGGCGACGTGCGTCTTCCAGGAACCGGACCTGATCGAGCGCACCGTGCGGGATTTCCTGACCGAAGACGTCGAACGCATCGTCGTCGACAGCCAGAAGGCCCACGATCGGATGCGCGAAATGATCTCCCGGATCTCCCGGCGTTCGGCCAACAAGATCAAGCTGTACGCCGATGCCCAGCCGATCTTCGATCGTTTCAACATCTCCAAGCAGCTCGAGAACGCCTTTTCGCGCCAGGTGCACCTGAAGAGCGGCGGTTACATCGTCATTGATGAAACCGAAGCGCTCGTCGCCATCGATGTCAACACCGGCCGGCATAAAGGCGGAAAAGACCAGGAATCCGCCATCCTCAAGGTGAACCTTGAAGCGGCGGACGAAATCTGCCGCCAGTTGCGCTTGCGAAACATGGGCGGGTTGATCGTGCTCGATTTCATCGATATGAAATCAAGGCGTGACCAGCAGAATGTTTATCAGCGGATGAAGGAAGGGCTGCGCCGGGACAAGGCCAAAACGCACATCCTGCCGATTTCGCAGCTGGGCCTGATGGAAATGACGCGGCAGCGGCATTCGGAGAGCGTGCGCGCGGCGGTTTATGACGATTGCCCGTATTGCAAGGGCCGCGGCAAGGTCAAGAGCGCCCTGACGATGAGCGTTGAGATCCAGCGCAAGCTCAGCGAAATCCTGAAGAAACGCGCCCGGGACGAATCGGACTTTCAGCTCCGGATCGTGGTGCATCCTACCGTGCTCGAACGGTTGCGCACCGAGGACGAGAAACATCTGATCGAAATGGAAAAGCGCTATTTCGGGAAACTCTCGTTCCGCGCCGATCCCGGGATGCACGCCGAACAGTTCAAAATCGTGAACGTAGCGAATAACGAAGAGCTGGCCAGCGTGGGCAGCTGAATATTCGAAGCGGGAACTCCGCCTTAAAGCCAAAGGGACGCGCGGGCAGCGCGTCCCTTTCTATTTCCAGAAGGTCAATCGATCTGTTTCAGCACGACGAACCATGCCGTCAGATTTTCGGCGTTGCCGCCGGTAACCAGCAATTCGCCTTTAGGCAGTTCCTGGCCGATCCGGCCGACGGGTTTGCCTCTGCCCAGAAGATGCACTTCCACTTTGGACTTCCCGAGGTTCTTCACCTTGATCTGGCATTGGCCGCTCATTTCGATGGTGCGTTCCCCGCCCTCCGGGACCGTGAATTCTTTGCGACGGATTTCGAAGTAATGCTCCCATTTGAAAGGAAGCTTTTTGAGCTTGGCAGCGACGTCCGCGTCGACCGCTTTATGTTTGGGTTTAAGCGGCTGGCTGTCGTTGGTTCCCCAGACGAGCTGGGCCTCGAGTTTCATTTCGGCCGCGTCGGTCCGTGCAGCAGCCAAAAAAAACGTGGTGGCACAGATCCAGAGCAGACAGACAGAAGTCAGCTTTCGTGTCATCACTGGGGAAGCGTATCGGGGACGGCTGCGTCCGTAAACTGATTTTCGGCCGGGTACGAAAGCCATACCACCGTCATGCCTTCGGACTGGTCGCGATACGTAAACGACCCTGAATCCGAGAGCGCGACCTCCATCTCCATGGACGGACCGGGCTGGAACTGATTGATGGCCAGTAATCCGGCGATGGCCAGTACGGCCACGGCGCCAGCCGGGGCCAGGAGACGGCGGAGAAGCGTGAAAAGTGAGATGGTTTCCTCGACCCGGGGCGGAGGTTCGAGCCGCTGGATTTCCCGTTCGATCTTTGACCAGTAGAATTCACGTGGCTCGGGCAGTTTCAAGCCCGGCTCAAAATCGGCGAGCGCCTGCCGCGTATTGCGCAATTCACCGAGCAGTGCCGTGGCTTCCGCGTCCCGCGCCACCCACCCTGCCACTTCGCGCGCTTCGCTCTCCGGCAATTCGCCGTCGAGGAAGGCCTGCAATTTAAGTTGTTGCTCTTCGTTCACACCAATCCATTCGGTTCAACCGGAATCAATCCGGTTTTATTTTTCGGTCTTCAAGTCCGCCAAAAGCGCCGCCAGTTTTCGCCGCGCATAAAACAGCCGCGACATTACCGTGCCGATCGAACAGCCCATCGTTTTGGCGATCTCTTTGTATTCCATCTCTTCAAATTCATGCAGCACCAGCGCGGTGCGGTGTTCGTAAGAAAGCTGGCCCAGTGCCCGATCGATCCGCTGCCGCAATTCACCCCGCTCGAGCCGTTCCGTCGGATTGACCGTGACCGCCGGCATCTGCCGCTCGACACCGCCGGACTCCTCGTCCAGTTCCTCGATCGATTCGGTCCGATGCCGTTTCTGTTTCCGCAGCTCATCCAGGCAAAGGTTGATCACAATCCGCGTCATCCAGGTGGCAAACCCGGACTCGCCCTGAAACTGGACCAGTCGCTGCCAGCCTTTCACCCACGCTTCCTGAGAAAGATCAATCGCTGATTCCTCGTTTCGCATCATGCTGTAGGCACGCGCGTAAATTTTGTCGCGATGCCGGGCGACGAGTTCCTCGAATGCGGCCGTGTCGCCTTTTTGCGCCATCTGCACCAGCGCCGCGTCCTCAGCCGAGGAGTAATCTGTTTCAGCCATGATTTGACGCCGGATTTATCGTTGGTATTCGAGGCGGTTACAATCTGCCTTTGGTGCTGGGCAGCTGCCCGGCAATGCGCGGGTCCTGCCGGCAAGCCGCGTCCACGGCCCTGGCAAAGGCCTTGAACAGTGCCTCCACAACATGGTGCGGCTCATCACCGTAGAGCAACTCGAGGTGGAGGTTGCAACGGGCTTCATTGGTAAAGCCCTGGAAAAACTCGCGGGCCAGACCGAACCGGAAGGCACTCGACATATCCTGGTTCTTTTCGGCGCGGGTAACGGCTTTTTGGGCAAAGGCATCCAGGCCCCGCCAGACCAGATAGGGCCGGCCGCTGAAATCAATCACGCACCGGGCGAGACATTCGTCCATGGGAACATACGCCTCGCCGGTAAACGGGTTCTTCGGATGAAAACCGGCCCCGTAGCGGCGAATGCCTTTCTTGTCGCCCAACGCCTGGAGAAACGCCTGGCCCAGCGCAAGACCGCAATCCTCCACCGTATGATGAGCATCCACCTCCAGATCCCCGTCGCAACGCAGCTTCAGGTCGGTCACGGAATGTCTCGCAAAGAGCGTCAACATGTGATCGAAAAACGGGATGCCCGTTTTGATGGACGCTTTACCCGCCCCTTCGATCTTCAACGCAAGGTTGATCCGGGTTTCTTTGGTAACACGTTTAATGGCAGCCTGGCGCCGTTGCATGCCGGGATTAAACAAATGAAGGCACGGAAAACCAAGCGGAATCAATGCAGACGCGGGTCGTTCCCGGTCAGTTGGGAGTCACGTTCAGCTTGCGGCGAAGCTCGTCAATCTGGGATTGAACACCTTCCGGACGGGGAGAGTGTGGTTTTGCCGCTTCGAACCATTTGATTGCTTTGGCGTAGTTCCCAAGGTCTTCTTCCGCTTTCGCCAGGTGCACTGTGATCTGGTTGAAAGCCTGGTAATCCGGTTCTTTCTCTTTCAGCTCCGTTTCATTCCAGCGGCGGAGGGCCAATTCCCAAATATTTCGCGCCCGGGCCACATCGTGCCGGTCTTCATATAAAAGCCGTCCGAGTTCAAAGAGAATGTCATGACTTTGGGGATTGGCCTGCAAACCCTCCCGCAGGAACGTTTCGGCTTCGTCGACTCTCCTCAGAGTTTTGCGAAGGACGAAAGAAGCGTCCGTGTAGGTCTGTATCCGGTGCGGATCCAGGTCAGCGGAAATCCG